>Ga0255095_1000127_pt1 | contig 45801 bp, 38 predicted proteins | sample Colum_Law_RepC_8_2_FD_188435 | JGI IMG/M metagenome (GOLD analysis project Ga0255095, IMG submission 188435) | Freshwater microbial communities from Columbia River, Oregon, United States - Colum_Law_RepC_8d | ecosystem: Environmental > Aquatic > Freshwater > River | place: USA: Oregon...
GTTGACCACCAAGGGGGGGTATCGATCTGTATGGCCGCCTGATCCCGGCTGCAGGCCGTGATCAGACTCCAAAGTTCCGTCGATAGCAATGAAAATCTCACCACGTAAGATTCAACATACTAGGGGGCTTTCGTAAAACGCAGCGTGCTGAAACGGCCCCCTCACCCCGGCCCTCTTCCCTAATTTTTGCATGAACGCTAACATGTGACACCCCGCTGCATCCGCAAAAAATTGGGGGAGCGGGGGCAATGTGGCGCTGCCCAGTTAAACGATGATCGGCGTCTGACTCTTGCTCCTGTGTGACATTCTGCGACCATCCCTGTTCGTTTGGCGGATGGCAATAGCCTTCCGTGACGATTCAGAATGGAACTCAACCCACACAGGACCACTCATGATTCGATCGATTGTTTTAGCCAGTGTTTTTCTGGCATCGTCTTTAGTTTCAGCCGTCGGAGCGGACTTTGAAGGTGCAAAGGTCATCACCTATTTCGGCTACACCTCTGCCATTGAGCTGACAAACTCATCGGTCAAGGTTGTGCTTTGTCCTGAAGTTGGTGGTCGAGTACTGGAGTACTCATTGAAGGGCAAGAACAGTCTGTATCTTTCGGATGCGGAGAAATCCTGGAAGCCGGGCGATCCGCCTCAGGGTTCTGCTGGTCGCTTTGATATCGGGCCGGAGTTGGTGATTCCGCAGAGAAAGATCCTGTGGAGTGGAGCATGGAAGGGCGAGATCATCGGACCTCGTCATGCACGTCTGACAAGTCCGGATGATTCGTCGACCGGGACAAGGCTCGTCCGTGACTTTGTGCTGGATGCGTCGAACACAAAGCTCTCGTGTACTCAGACGATTCATAATATTTCGAACAGCACAACCGAATGGTGTCATTGGAGTCGCACGTTTGCCGTGGGTAAGGGTATCTGTCTGATTCCACTGACGCAGCCAAGTCGATTTCCAAATAGTTATGTGATGTACGAAGAAGGCTCACTGATCAATATGAAGCCCGAGGATCCGAACATCCGTGTGCGTGATGGATTTGTTGAGATCCTGAAGGCTCCTCGAAAACCGAAGTTGGGCTTCGACAGTTACGCTGGAGCGATTGCGTATCTGGCCCCCAACGATCTGTTGTTCCTGAAACGGTTCCAGACGTTTCCGGATCGAGTTTACAATGAAGCAGCCGGGCTGACCGTTTCCGTTTGGTATCCGGATGGCGACATGATTGAACTGGAGCCGATTGGACCACGTGAACGATTGCAGCCCGGGAAGTCAGCGAGTTTCACCGAAGAATGGTGGCTGGCAGAAATGAAGTATCCGGAAAACAGTGAGGCGGATCTGAATGCTCTGAAGGCCGCCATGAAGCAGTTGAAATAGGTGAATCAGCGGCCTTCGGTAAAAATGGCAAACGTCGTGCCATTCAAGAATAACGGAGTTGGCGGCAATCTTCCTGTAGGAACGAATAACGATCGCCGATTAAACTGCGTAAGGAAGCTTGGCCGTCGAAAGACGACCAGGTCATTTCAGACCTGTCCTCTGTAACCCCGACGGAGATCTCAAACCAACCGCGTAGACCCGGATCAATAAGGGTGCATGTTTAACATGACTCGATCCTCGACTGTCTCGCACAGCATCCACCGTTCGCAGTTCAGGACAACTCTGAAGCCCTCATGGCCGTGGTCAGGTCAAACTGATCACGGCCATTTTCGTTCACTGCTTTGGGCGTCGAAACATAGGCCTGCAGTTACCGGCGGCTGATCTGCTTTTCCCAGTTGCTTGCTCCGAGCGGCTGGGCGTTTCCCGGGGGTTTGCTGATCCAATAGTTTAACGGCAAGCTGGTGACGTCGTTGCTCACTTTCGCCTCCGCCTGCGGCTTGCCGTTAAACGAAATGCTCAATCCGCGACTAAATCAACGGGCCGCAATCGACACTACTTCCAGCGATAAACAATCAACGCATCCAGAGCACGCACAAAGACCTGATCATCTGCGACGGCAAGATGAGCCCATGTGGACGCGTCGCTGACATGTCGTGACGAGAGTTGCGAAAACTCAGTCGGGTTGGCGTTAATCAGAATCAGATCTCCGGCTGAATCCAGAACCAGAAGTTTGGATCCGTTGGCGACGATGCTCCAATAGTCGCCGAAGGGAGTTGTTCGCCACAGCGATTCACCGCTCTGAGGATCAATGCAGCTGAATCGTTTGTTTCGCAGATGAAGATAGATCTTTTCGTCCACGACAACCGGAGAAGACATGTAGGCTTCGGTGGTATTCTTCCAGACTTGCGTGGCTTCAAATTCGGTGGCAGAACCTGGACCAGCTTTCTTGATCTCATAAAGTGTCGCACCGCCGCCGTAGCTGCTGGTGAAGATGCGATTGCCAATCACTGTTGGGGTGAGAATGTTCATGTCGCGAAATGACGGGATATCGATGGTCCAAAGCTCCGTGCCTTTTTCAGCATCAACACCGCACAATCTTGCACGTGTTTGAACGACCAGTTGCCGAGTGCCTGCGACGTCGGAAAGTACCGGCGATGAAAAGGCTCCCCCCATCATCCCGCCTTCTTCCTTCAGGCTTCTCCAGACGATGTCCCCGGAAGAACAGTCGATCTTCACCAGTCCACCCGATGTCTGCACAAACAGGAAGCCACCGTCGATCAACGGGGAACAGACTGAACCGAATGTCTGACCATTTGTTCCGAACTCCTTTTTGAAGTCGATACGCCAGGCTTCTTTTCCGGTTGCTCCATCCAGAGCGACGAGTTCGTCAACCATTCCAGCGACGTAGAGTTTCTGTCCATCGTAAATCGGTGTCGAACGAATCCAGCTCCCGTTGGAGGCCGCGAAGAATGGAACGGTCATAGCGCCGGGCCATTCGACGCTCCAGAGTTCTTTACCGGTCTCTCGGTCCAGTGCTTTGACGACTTCCTTTTCTTTGTCGACCGTTTCCGTGACGAACACTTTGTCAGCCGTCACGATCGGGCCGGAGTAGCTTGACTGCAAAGGAATGCGGTACATCTCAACGAGCGAATTTTCATCCAGCGTTTCAGGCCATGGGGCTGCTGTAATGGCACATGTGCGTGAAGGTCCTCTCCACTGAGTCCATTCTGCTCGATCCGCCGCACAAAGAACGGCTGGGATCGTGATGATGAGAGAACAAAACAGGGCTGACAGGATTCGCATGAACATTGTTCCTATTGGCATCTAATAATGAAAATCAGCTCGGGATTCTTTGTAAGGGAGCCAACAACTGGGGCAGTTAAACTGCAGACGAACTTAGCGAGTCGGGATTCCTGAGCGTCGAGGTTACTGCAATTCACTGTTTTGACTTTGCCGACCACCACGGACGTCGCTCAACCCATGATGAACGTTTTAGACACGAACTCGATTCTGTCCAACTTCCCACTACTTCTTTCTGCGGCGCTTCGTTGCTGACGTTTTGGCGATTGCCATCGCAGGCTGCAACGTTTGAAGTACTGCAATTACGAATTCTTTGGCTCTGGGGTACATGTCCTCGGAAGAACTTCCTCGTGGTCCGGCGATGTTCAGTATGCGGATTTTTTCGCGCTGAATCCATGCGCCGACCGACGTTATCTTTTCCGAAAGAGACGCATCGGCCGTCAGCAGACCCTGTGATTTTTGTGCCGCAAGATATTCAATCTTCAGCGGTTTGCCATGTGACTTTGCGGCATCAACCGTGAGTCGAGTGCCGCTGGAGATTTCGTTGAGTACGAGGATCAGAGTGCCGTCCGAATCTCGCACGTTCCACTCGGTCCGAACGGCGTAAGAGCGAGCCGCTGTCTCTCGGAGTGGATACTTCGTCGGCACCGCCCCATCTTCCGAACGGCGATCTCGAGGACACCAGCCTCCAACTTCGAACCCCAGCTCCATGGCAGCATCAAGCGCAGCGCGGTCGACGCCGGTCTGGCCTCCTGAGACGACCTTGAGCGAACTGGGGCTGGAACCGGCCGAAGTAATGGTTGCAATCCTTTGTGCAGGTCGGATCGATTTGCTGTAATCAGGGCAGGGCAATGGAGATAGTCTTCCGCCCGCGTGATTCATCACGTCGAGTTCGAGCGGTGTTGACGCGGCGGCCAGAAAGCGCGGAATCTAATGCCATCCCTTCAGAGTGACCTCGACACTTCGGGAACCGCCTTCATCCTGAAGTCCACTGCTTCGAATGTGGAGCATGATCTTGTCGCCGACATCGAAACTTCGAAGCTGTGTAACGAGCTGATCAAAGTCCGTCAGCTTCTTGCCATTCATCGCGACGATTAAATCCCCTGAACTAATCCCGGCTGCGTCGGCGGAAGAACCCTTCTGAACGCTTCCCACAAGAATTCCTTCTTCAACGCCAAATCGTGGTTCGTTCAGGACACCGAGACAAACTCGTCCGCGTTCTGCAATTTGAGTGTCCCCGAAAGTGCCCTTGAGAATCGCGACCTGTTCGATCGCCAGAGGATGGCCATCGATCAGGTAAATGGAAACCAAACGAGGCTGAGTCATAAACGATTCTGTCTGAAGCGAGTCCAATCGTCTGAGCAGTTCAAAAGCTCGATCGTTGCCAGGCCAGTTCTTATCAATATAGATCTTCAGATGTCGCGATGAAGTTGGGTCAGCCTGTCCGAACATTTGCGGTGGAGCATCGGGACTCTGTTTCCAAAGTTCTGACGGATCTTTTGGAGAAAGCGGCACGTTCATCGACACCAGTTCGACCACGGCAATTTCAGTCCGGCGCTGCCAATGGCGGTCGAGAACGTCGCGGGTCGTTTCGGAAACAAACCATCGCTCTGAATGCGCTGATTTTTCAAGGGCCTCTGACGTAATGCGGACATCGTCGGAATTCAAAGCGGCTTGTTCGTAGCGAAGTTCAAGGACTTCAATAATTCTCCGAGCCGACTCGCTCTCTGTTCCTGTTTCCAGAACCTGACAGATCTCCTGCAGTTGTTGATCTTTGGCATCACGAAGCGTGGCGACGGCAGCCTGTCGGCGGCCAAACTCCGGAGAACCAAGATCAGCGATCAGTTGCGCGACTTCCTCCGAAACACTGGTTTCCGGAGACATCTCGGGCGAACGGCCGCTGACAGCAGGTGTCTCCTCGACTTGAGTTGGGTCGGCGACTACGGTTGATGCTGTGAAAGGCAGCAACATGGAGAGAACTAAGAACCGCAGCATGCGGGAAAACACTCGGCAGGATTTCATGGAACGTAAACTCCTGTTGAGAAACAGTATGTCCTGCATTGTTTCCGGATAGCTCCCGTTCCGCAAGACCGGGGATTCCATAAGACAGGTTGTCGAAAGGATTGTACAGTGGTTGCAGAGTCGATCCCGGATGCTCGGTCGTCTGACCAGACTGAAAACGTGACTTATGCTGCAAATAGTCCTGCTTTTGTTTATCGTGTTGGATCCTTTCGGGAATCTGGTCACGATCAATTCACTGCTTCACAATCTGGACGCGAAGAAACGCCGAAATGTGATGCTGCGCGAGAGTCTTATCGCGATGCTGATCCTGTTGGCCTCTGTTTTCGCGGGCGGCCCAATCATGTCCGCGCTGGGGTTGAAGCCCTATGCATTGGGAATAGCGGGTGGAATTGTGCTCTTCATGATTGCCATGGGGATGGTGTTTCCAGCTCGGCGCATGGTTGATGAAGAGGACGTGGGCGATCCCGTCATTGTTCCGATTGCGATGCCGTTTATTGCCGGCCCCAGCACGATCTCACTGATTCTGCTGCTTGCGGAAAAGCATGAGCGTTGGACGGTCGCGATGGCGGTCTTGATTGCCGGAACAATCTCGGCTCTGATCCTGACACTCTCACCGGCGATCTACGCGTTTCTTGGCCATCGAGGTTCGCGAGCCATGGAGCGGCTGATGGGAATGCTGCTGGTCATGATGTCCGTGCAAATGGTGTTGGACGGAATTCAGGCTTACCTGCTGACCAACGCCCGGTGATATGTTTGCGGACCCTGCGACTTCCGGAAATCTCAACGCGCGTGAAGCTGATTCATGAGACCAGCCTCATCCCATTCTGAAAGCGGTCAGCACGTCCTCTGGAATCTGATATCCAATACCGGGCTTCGTCGGAATATTGATCGCCCCGTTGATCACTGGAAATCCAGCGCTCTGGAGTTCTCGACGAAGCGGCGATTCAAACACTTCCGCCGGAGCGAGCTCGATGAAGGGTGTAATCGGCGAGTATGTTGCCAGGTGCACGGAGGCGGCGCCGAGAATCTGTGTGGACCAGTTACCCGGGCACACTTGAGCTCCACGCGGGAGAGCCAGTTCCACGATGCGCTTGGCTTCCGTGAGTCCTCCGCAGGTTGTCATGTAGGGTTGCACGACAGTCACGCTGCCGCGGTCCATCATGTCTAAAAACTCCCAGCGTGTGACGCCATGCTCGCCCATGGCGAGTGGAATGCAGGTCTTTGCTGCTAGTTTTGCATAAGGCTCAGGGTTGTCGACCGGAAAAGGGGTCTCAAAGAATGTGAGGTTTAGTTCTTCAAGTTCTCGACAAACGCGAACAGCCGTAGGAACATCGTTGAACAGATAACCCACATCAACCATCAACGCGAGGTTATCTCCGATCGCTTTACGACAGCGGCGAGCCAGTTCAACCACGTCGTGGGGGGATGACATCATGGGTTCAACTTTGAACGCTTTGTAGCCCATGGAGGCCAGCGATTCGGCGCGGGCCACCTGCTGCGAGAACATGGCCTCGCCGCCCCACACGTCCGAGACCAATGTGCAGTACGGAATCACTTCGACGGTTGAGCCGACTGTTGACTGAAATGGCCCTCGTTGAATTCCGCCCAACAATTGCCAGACAGGCTGCTTGAGCATCTGGCCGTAGATGTCCCAGATCGCAACATCAAGTGCTCCCAGGATGATAATCTCCCAGCCGCGCCGATTTGTATGCATCAACGCGTCCCACATGTGTTGCCAGAGTCGTTCGGGATGCGTGATCTCCTGGCCAATCAGAAGTTTTCCAAAATGCGTTTGTGAGTCACCCACAGTGGCCTGCACAACGCCCGGAGGAACGCGGAAAACTTCCGACAGCCCTGTGATCCCTTCGTCGGTATGAACACGAAGACAAGCCAGAGGCTCAATGCCGCCTTTATCAGGATCAATCTCGGGGCCATCACCGATCACGAAGACTTCGAGCTGCGAGATTTTCACGGATGCTTTTCCTTCCAGCGGTGACGGAATCAACGGCTATCGTGGCAAGGATAACCTATCGACGGCTGGGACCCAAATGCTGATTGGGAACGCTTATTCGCAGTTTTGCAGCCGACAGCGGCGATGTTTTGCTGTGTGATCGTTAGAGAACAACGCCCGATTACTTCCGCAGAAAGCGATAACCCACGCCACGGACGGTTTCGATCAGGTCCGGGGTATCACCCAGCTTTTTGCGGAGCGACCGCACATGGACATCGATCGTACGTTCCAGAGAGTTCGCATCTTCGCCACGAGATGTTTCCATCAGTTCGTTGCGAGAAAATGGGCGCCCCGGCTGAGACATCAAAGTCCAGAGCATGCGAAACTCAGTCGGTGTCAGATCAAGTTCGATCCCGTTGAATTTTGCAGAGTGAGTCGAGCGATCGATCTCAACGCCGTGCAGATTCAGATAGTTCTTTCCGGCTTCGGCCGTTTCGGTTCTGCGGAGCAGGGCTTTGATCCGGTGAATCAGCGGCTGGACCCGAAATGGCTTCGTCACATAATCATCAGCGCCCATGTTAAAGCCGACGATCTCGTCGGTCTCGGCACTGCGAGCGGTCAGCATCATGACGGGGATAGACTTTGTTCGAGAGTCGGCCTTAAGCAACCGACAGATCTGCAGCCCGTCAATGCCCGGCAGCATCAGATCCAGAACACAAAGATCGGGCAGCAGAGACTGACAACGAGCGAGTCCGCTGCGTCCCTCACGTTCCCAATGAACGCTGTAACCCTCTTTTTGCAGGTTGTAGATGACCACGTCGGCAATCGACTGTTCATCTTCAATCACAAGAATGGTCGGCGACATAGAGAGGGATATACCTTCGAGCGCTGGCGGACAATTGTTAGGCTTTGAAGAGCCCCCGCAAGTCCTGATTCGTTACGCTCCCCCAGTGGCGCTCGCACCGGATCGGCGGTGAAGTCTCGGATGCCGAATGATGGCACCCTCAACCAGATAAACTACATCTTCTGAAATATTGGTCGCATGGTCAGCAACACGCTCCACATGACGAATCACTGAAAACAGATGCAGACCAGGTTCGACCAGATCCGGTCTTTGTTTCATCATCATAACGACTTCGTCGATCAACTGACTGTTCAGATTGTCAACATGTTCATCGCGCTGACAGACCTTTCTGGCTGCCGCTGCATTCTGTTCGACAAACGCATCGATACTGTCATGCAGCATGCTGAGAGCTTCGCGGGTCATTTCAGCCAGCCGAGCAGGCATTGGAAATTCCCCGTAAAGCGCGATCCCAGCGGAACGTTCTGCAATGCTGACCGCAAGGTCAGCCACACGCTCCAGTTCCGCCGTAATCTTCATCACCACCGCGACGCGACGCAGATCGTTTGCTACGGGGTGGTAGAGAGCCAGAATCTTCAAACACTCTTCTTCAATTCGAACATCCCACTCATCCACTTCGCGATCGCGGCCGGAAACTTCCTGGGCGAGTTCACTGCGCCCATGCTTCAATCCATCGACAGCATCGTTGATCAGTTCTTCTACTGCAGAGCACATCGAAAGAATGTCCCGATGCAGATGCTCCATCTCGCGAACAAAGTGAATCGTCATGGAAGCCGTTACTCTGAATGATGTGTATTAATGAATTGTTAAGGCGGTTGCAGATTCTGCGTGGCAGGAAATTTATTGTTAAGACATGGGCTGCTGCCCCTGATCTGTGGCACCCAGATCATATGCCAAAAGGTGGTTTACTGCCGCTGCCGCTAAGTTGTAGGTGCCGTTGCTGCCGTCGGTTAAGATCCTTTTCAGCGGATTTCAGCTCTTGCCTTAACCGAATCGCCCCGTAATGTAGTCCTCCGTCTTTTTCTCGGAGGGATGTGTGAAGATTTTCATGGTCGGGCCGGACTCAATCAGTTTGCCCTTGTAAAAGAAGGCCGTTTGATGACTGACTCGTGACGCCTGCTGCATATTGTGAGTGACAATCACGATCGTGTAATTGGCACACAATTCTCCGATCAGGTTTTCAATTCGGTCGGTGCTGGCCGGGTCGAGGGCCGAGGCCGGTTCGTCCATCAGGATGATTCGAGGATCTGTTGCCAGTGTTCTGGCAATGCACAGACGCTGTTGCTGACCGCCGGAGAGTGACATGGCGGAGGTTGTCAGGCGATCCTTCACTTCTTCCCAGAGAGCCGCCTTCCGGAGGCAGGATTCGACTAAGTCGGCCAGTACCGCACGGTTCTTTTCACCGGCGACGCGAGGTCCATAAGCCACGTTGTCAAAAATTGACTTAGGAAATGGGGTCGATTTCTGAAAGACCATGCCGACGTGTTTTCGCAGCAAAACAACGTCGACCGCCGGGTCCATGATGTTCTGGCCCTCCACCAGGATTTCTCCCTGGCAGCGAGAGCCTTCTATCAGGTCATTCATCCGGTTCATTGTCCGAAGGAAAGTACTCTTTCCGCAACCGGACGGACCAATCAACGCGGTCACGGACCGCTCTGGCACTGTCAGGGAGACATCAAACAGAACCTGATGCTCTCCATAATAGAAGTCCAGATGCCTGGCCTCGATCGCAGCAGGATGTGCTGACATATCGAGATCCCGATCAACGCCGGCGACAGATGGCGGAACGTTACCTGAAGAGAGAGTTGGCATGATGAAAAAGCATCAGTTAACCGGAACCGTATTAGGTTGTTCCGGGGAGGAGATGAGCCGAGACAATTCGATCCGGAGTAGTTTTGCAACATTCCAGAACGAAACAATTACCATTTCAGCCGTCTGCTGGCAAAGTGTCGAACGACCATGGCCACAGAGTTAATTGAGAGTAAAACTACAAGCAAGACCACAATTCCGGAGGCCGCCACGGCAGTGAACCGAGCGTCAGGTTGTTTGGACCAGTCGTAGATCTCAATTGGCATCGCTGTAAATTGATCCAGTGGAGCTTGCAACAACTGTGCAGGTTTGGTCAGCAGTTCCAGGGGAGACTCAATCCCGCCGGGGCACATGGATGTATAAGTGAGGGCTCCCAGCATGATCAACGGAGCTGCTTCACCAATGGCACGTGATGTTGAAAGAATAACGCCGGTCGAGATCCCCGGAAGGGCCGCTGGAATCACCTGACGCCAGATCGTTTGCCATCGTGTCGCACCAAGGGCCAGCGAAGCAACTCGAATGGAACCAGGCACAGATCGTAGTGCCTCCTGCGAAGCGGCAATCACGGTTGGTAGAATAACCAGTGTCAGAGTCAGGGCTCCGACAAGGATATTGTCTTCATAGATCGGAAGTTTGGAGAGACGGACCTTAAACAGTCCAAGGACTCCGATCACATGTTTTCCATCAAAGAGTGTTGCAATCGCTGCGGCAGAAGTTCTGAAGACGGTGTATCCCAGAATTCCATAGACGATCGATGGCACCCCAGCCAGATTTGCAAGGTTGACCTTGATGATTCGGACCAGCATGCTGTCTTTGGCAATCTCTTCCAGGTAGACTGCTGACCCGACCCCTACCGGAACAGAGAACATCGCAGTAAACAGAATCAGCCAGAACGAACCCCACAGTCCAGCCAGAATTCCGGCCTTTAGAGGGCTTGTTGAATTTGTGTTCGTCACGAAGTCAGGCGAAAGCCGACCGATGCTGCTGTAGAAGATCGCAGCCAATAGCACCACAAGGACAGCAAGTGCCGCGTAGGTGGAAAAGCGGCACAGCCAGGCGAAGACTCTTGAAAGCATCAACCTGCTGCGAATATGTCGATCACCGCCTGAGACAAAACTGACAGCCGGTCGTCTTTTTGCTGACTCACCATTGATAGGCGCGCCGTTGATGGAACCAGCAGTGGTGCGAGCCGATTTCCCGGAAGGATTCTGTTCGCTCATTGATAGACCTCACGATAGCGACGAAGAATCCAGCCGGAGATCAGGTTGATGGTCAGCGTTATCGCAAACAGGGCAATTCCGATCGCATAAATACTCATGCGACTAATCGAGTCGGCTGCACTGTCGCCAGTACTCGCATGCACCATGAATGACGTCATCGTTTGAGCACCGCGGAGCGGATTCAGAGTCGCGATTGGCTGCTGACCTCCCGCGATGACGACGGCCATCGTTTCGCCAATCGCTCGAGAGAATGCCAGCAGGAACGCCGCAAGGATCCCCGACAATGCTGCTGGAACAACAACTCGTACTGACACATCAAATCGAGTGCTGCCAAGTGCATAGGCCGCCTCACGCAGGCTTCGAGGTACTGAGCGAATTACGTCTTCGCTAAGGGAAGCAATCAATGGCGTGACCATGATGCCTACCACAATTCCAGCACTGAGCGCATTAAATGTGCCCAACTCCAGCCCCAAAAACCCAAGGGCTGGTTTGAGAATCCAGGGAGTGATGAACTTCAGAGCGAAGAAGCCGTAAACCACAGATGGAATTCCTGCCAGTATCTCGAGGACCGGCTTCAGGAATTCTCTCTCTCGCGGAGCCGCGTATTCACTCATGTAAATCGCAGCTCCAAGCCCGGCAGGAACACTCACCAGCGACGCAATTACGGCAACCATGATTGTGCCGGACAGCAATGGAATGATTCCAAAACGTCCTGCCGGGCCGTCAATAGGCTTCCAGTGAGTACCTGTCAGGAATTCCCATAAGGAGACCTGTTCGAAAAACGCATTTCTCGCCCCAGGGGCGTAAACGGCGTTTCCCAAAAGAACCAGGATAATTGCCGCGGTTGTCAACACCGAAAGGGCCGCACAAAGGAACAGCGCCGTCTGAATCAATTTCTCGTGACGGCGCGAAACCCTTTGAACGGCCCACGCGGGTAATTTGCCCATAGTCATAGGGATCAGTCCAGTAATCGCGTTGATCTCTGACTCCGATGGACCCGCGAAAACACATACTCTGAGTTCTGCTTGTAGTTCTTTCTCATGGGATCCGGCACCCGACGATAAAAACGGGCGGGATCCTTATGAGCGGCAGACTATTCTTTCTTGACCGCAGCTTCAAATGCTTCGCGGCTGCCCTTTATTTGTTCATCTGACACATCAACATAACCAACCTTGCTGACCTGGGCTGCTCCCTCATTCAAATAAAACCGAACGAAATCCTGAACTTCCTGTCGTTCCAGTGAGGACTTCTTCACATAAATGAACAGAGGACGAGAAAGTGGCTTGTAGTCGCCAGCTTTGACCGCTTCAGGTGTTGGAGCGACCCCGGCGGCTGGATCTTCTGTTGGTGAAATTTTCAGCGCTTTGACCTTATCCTTGTTCGCAAAGTAGTAGGCACAGCCAAAGAAACCCATGGCCCCTTTGTCGCCGGATACTCCGGTGATGGTGACGTTGTCATCTGAGCTGGGGCTGTAATTTTCGGTGATCTCGTCTTCTTTACCGTTGATGGCTTCTGTGAAGTAGTCGAACGTTCCCGATTCTTCCCCGGCTCCGAAAAGCACGATAGGGACATCCGGCCATGCAGCATCGACATCTTTCCAGCTCTTAACCGTGCTGCCTGGCTCCCAGATTTTCTTCAACTGGGCGACGGTGATGGACTCGACCCAGGTGTTCTCGTTGTTAACGCACACGGTAAGCCCGTCGAGGGCCACCAGCAGTTCCAGAAGCTCGATATTATTCTTTTCGCAATCTGCCTTCTCAGAGTCCTTTACGGCTCGCGACGCGTTTGCGATGTCGATTCGCCCCGCAATCATCTCTTTGAATCCCGTGCCAGTCCCGGTGACTTTCAGGGCAACTTTGACGTCCGAAAACTTGCTTTCGAATTCCTCCGCAACTGCTGCAGTGATGACCTTGACAGTGCTGGAGCCGTCAATCTGAATTCGTGTGGGTTCGCTACTTGTCGAAGGTGCAGTTGCCTCTTCGCCTCCTGCTCCCGTTCCTGCATTCGGAGTAGAGCCGTTTTCTACTGTGCAGCCAGAAACTACGGCTGCCAGGACTGCAAGAAGCATCACGGGAAAGGACTGACCACGGAATCGCATACTGAAGGATCCTTACAACAAGAACATGTGTTCGCACGCAAATATCTTCGACAAACCGATTTAATCCATGAATTGTTAAGATGCCGTTAAACTGAATTTGGTGGGTGTTGGTTTTAAAAGGAATTGTTAATTTCCTGGATGTCCGCAAAAAACTTGAGGTTAGTCCTGCCTAATCGGAAGAGTTCGACTGCTAAAAATCGAGGGTGGTTGTAGTGCACACTCTAGGTGTGCAGGCATTCATTTGTGGCTGATGTGATGCGATGATCCAAACACTCATTGAATGCTCACGGACGAAACTGTACGCGAAATTCACTCCCAAGCCCCACTTCACTCTTCACCGAAATCTCTGCTCCTATGGCATGACAGAGATGCTTAACGATCGCAAGTCCGAGGCCTGAGCCGCCACGTTCTCGCGACCGATCTTTCTCGACTCGGTAAAAGCGTTCAAAGATTCGCCCTAGTAATTCCTCCGGTATACCTATTCCGGTATCCCGTACGACGATGGCCGGCCCAGTTGTCTGCTCAGGAAGTTCAATGACGACCGTTCCACCCGCGTTTGTGTGTTTCAACGCGTTGTCCACTAGATTGCTGAGAATGGTCTGAAGTGCCTGAGCATCTGCTCGAACGATCAATTGCGGGGCGCCGATCTGCAGGAGACTCACGGACTTACTGGCCGCCACGGTCTGGAATCCCCGCAAAACGTCATCAACAATGGCACGGACTTCGACTTCTTCGATATGAAGAACCTGTTGCCCGGATTCGACCCTGGCCAATTGAAGCATGCTCAGAATCAGTTGAAGCAAGCGTTCAGACTGTTCATCAATCTGCCGGAGAAATCGCTCCGCCGCAGATCTGTCATCCAGAGCTCCGCCGAGCAGAGTGTCGGTGCAAGCCTGGATAACCGTGAGCGGCGTCTTAAGCTCATGAGAAACTCCGCTGACAAAATCTCGCCTCATTGCTTCCAGTCGTCGCATCTCGGAGATGTCTCTGACAACCGCGACCGCTCCGGCATGAGGTCCGCGGAGTATGGGGATAGCAACCAGAACCAGATCCGCCTTTTCTCTGCTTGTGCGGTACTCGAGGCTTTGATTCTGTCGCAGCGAAATTGCCTCGCTGATAGTCTCCAGAAATGCGGGAACTCGGACTGCTTCGTAGAGCCGATGCCCAACTCCGATCGCTTCGCTGATCCCCAGCAGATTGCGGGCTCCGGTGTTCAGAAACACGATCTTCTGATCGAGGTCAATTGCGATGACACCTTCGACCATAGAGTCCAACACAGTGGTCAGCAGATCAGCAGAAGATCGTGCCATCCGTTCTGTATTCTGAAGGCGACTAATCTGATCCTGACGCTCCTCCTCAAGGTCATGCAGAGAATTTGCGACTTCTCCCAGTTCATCATCACGGTCAGAAATAGTCAGCAGCATGTCTTCGCGACGATTTCGATCAATCGACTGGTGCAGATTGATCGACATAGTTTGTAGTGGTCCGACAATTCCAGCGGCGACAAACGCCATGCACAGAATACCGATCATCCACGTAAAAACTGCTGAACGAGTCGCCGCCGATTTGACCAGCGCAATGCCCTGATGTGCGGCTGATTTCGGTGTTAATGAAACAAGGATCAGAACACGCTCTGATTGTGGTTTCGGCTTTACTGTCCGAGCGGCAGCCAGGAAATCTTCTTTCTGGTCACCCAAACGAATTTGGCGGAGTGAGTAATCGCTGCTCGCGGCTGACCGAATGACGGATTGGATGGTGAACTCAGCCGGAAGCGGAGGGCCTCCTGAAACGACAGCGGCCAAGTCCGGAGTCACCAGCCAAAGCTCTACAGAGTCTGTTTTCAGTACAGATCTCCAGGCAGTAATGACTGTCTGGGCGTCCTTGCCGGCAATTAGTTCCTCACAAATGCTTTCCAGTGCATTCTCAACGGTAGATTGCTGTCGGGCGTCTGCACCAGACTCCAGCCGCCGTGTGACCATCAACAGAAGTCCGACCAGCGCAAAAGCCGAAAGCAGCGCGTAAAGCCCTGATATCTTCCAGAAGAGCCGTGATCGGATCCAACTCACCCAGCACCCGTTCGATGAACCCTCGCTCCTTCGCTGAAATGTGTAAGACGATTCCGTCGCCTCGGTCGCATCATACCAGCAGACCCCATGGTTTCAGGCACTTGATCGCTAGAGTTTGGGATCTTAACAATTCTCTGGTTTACCAGAACTTCCAGCCGTTACTTCTTGATTTTCAGTCAGATTGTTGGCGGTCGGAGATCAATTGGGCGTGTTTTGCCTTGAGCAGGCTGGCGGCTAAGCGTGCACGGTTTAGCCGCTGGCAACGGTTTTTGAATGGGCGGCCGCCCCCCGGCTCGACGATCAGCGAAATTGCTGAATCGGCCAGTAAGCCAACAGTCGAGAACCGAATCGATGTTGGGTCGTCAGGCCGCTCGAGGGATTGCGAGCGGTTGTGCCCCGGCGGGCAACGCGACCAGTTTATGCACTGATCCCAACACAGGAACCGTAATGGGGGTCCTGTCTGCCGGCAGCAGCAGGGATTGAATTGACGATGTTGGTCCCAGCATCGTCGAGATTACGTGCCCATTGACGGTGCTCATAGGCTGAATCTGAAAGTTGAATCGTTTGAGCATGATCGTAAGTGCCGTGCGAATCTCAACCATGGCCAGCGGAGCGCCGATGCACATGCGTGGTCCTGCGCCGAACGGCAGGTAGGCGTAAGCGGAAGGCGCGATCGTCTGCCAGCGTTCCGGAATAAACTGGTCGGGGTTCTCGTAGATGTCCGGTCGGTGATGGGTGATGTATTGACTGAAAATGACCGGGGTCCCCGGATTCAGTCGGACAGGCCCGATACTTGTGGGTTGAACTGCGATCCGCTGCGAGTATGACGAAGCGGGCAGGATACGCATACTTTCCTTAATGACACTGTCCAGATACGGCAGCTTCTCAAGTTCTTCCAGAGTTGGGATGTCGCCAGCGACGTGTTTCGCAAGCTCGTTTCGAAGCTTGCCCAGAACATCGGGATGCTGTGAGAGAAGGAATAACGTCCAGCTAAATGTGTGCGCGGTCGTCAGGTGTGCCGCGGCGAACAACAATGTGGAATGTCCGATGAGCTGATCGTCGGTCAAGTGTTGTTCTGACTCCTGAGCCTGAAACAACAGGCTCAGGATGTTGACTTGAGCGTGCTGCGTACTCCGATGTCGGGCAAACATATCGCGAACTGTTTCCTCAAGCTCTTCCGCTTGAGTCAGGAGATCATCATATCCCTGCGCAAACTGCGGCGCAGAGACGAGGGCTCCCATGCCAATTTCATGGTTCCGATGTGCCCAGCGATCTATGAGCCGACCCAGCTTCTGCGCGAACCCGGCATCGTCAAAGCCGAACAGCAGGGCACTGGTCATTCTGAGCATGAACTGAACCATTTCGGCGTTCAGGTCACAACTGTTGCCTGCTTGCCAGCTCTCTGTCAAATCGCTTGAGAGCTTGCAGATGGTTTCATGATAGGCAGGCAGAATCTTCTTCGCGAAAACCTCTTTCATCATTCGCCGGCTGTCGCGATGTTCTGCACCATTTTGGCTCAGCAGACCAGAGGTGACTCGTCGCTGTGCTGATTTTCGATTGCCGCGCACGGCGAAGAAGCGCGATTCAAACGTCTGAGTGTCCGAAAGGACATGGCGATTCAATTCGGGTGAGAAGACAAAGACCAGTCTCTGATCACCATCAGCCAGAACAGCCAGATCGCCGTGATCACGATGCAGTTCTTTCATGCATGCGATGGGATCATCAGAGAATCTCAGCAACGAGCCTCTCGTTATCGGGAGGTCTGGTTCGTGCAAAGACAAAACCGGAGTTTCGGACATCGTTATCTTCCGTGACTGATTCCGACAACCATGACGCATTGCAGATCGGTTTTGAGCGAGCAAGCTGACGCCAACTCTGCTTTTCAATTTGCGATGCTAATCACTAGTGACATAGAACAAACAAGCTGTGGGGCAATCTCGAATCGTCCTGACCGATTGCCGACGGAGGAAACTTGTGACGTCGACCGTCCAATGCTTCCTTCAACCTGTTGCACTTTCTATCAGATTAGATCGTCCTAGGCGAACATAAAAGCATAGTAGTCCAGAATTCTGTGTGGCAAACCTCCTGAATTCAGGAAGCCCGATTTCTGGCAGCGTGCGGGTGTGCTTTTTCGTACGTTTCTCGAAGACGCCGAGTACTTACATGGGTGTAAATCTGGGTCGTTGTCAGGCTTTTGTGGCCCAACAGTTCCTGCACACTTCGTAAATCCGCGCCGCCGTCCAGCAGATGAGTCGCAAAACTGTGTCGAAGTGTGTGCGGTGTTGTTTGAGTCGATAAACCCGCGATCAGGATATGTCCCTCCAGCATTCGTCCGATACTGCGAGTCGTGAGTCTGCGGCCAAAGCGGTTGAGGAAAATCGCTGAACGCTGTTTTTCTGGAGCCTTCGGATCGGGATGTCGGACGGTCATCCACTGATCCAGAGCTTTGGTGGCAAAACTACCAACGGGGGCCAATCGCTCTTTTCTTCCTTTGCCCAGAACTCGCAAAATGCCAGCAGGGCGGTCCCAATCTGACACACTGAGGCCGACAAGTTCAGAAACTCGCAAACCCGCCGAGTACATAGTTTCCAGAATCGCTCGGTCTCGAATTCCCGCATCGGAATTGGCTGGCGGGGTGGTGAGCAGCGTCCCAACCTGATCCGTGGTCAGGAAGTGTGGAAGTTTACGTCCGGCGCGGGGTGTTCTGAGGGGCTTCGCAGGGTTGGTTTCGCAAATTCCTTCGCGATTGCAGTAGCGAAAGAAGCTGCGTAGGCACGCGAGCCGTCGAGCGACTGTGGTGCGTGCGTAGCCACATTCGTGGAGGTATGAAACGTAGGAACGCAGAATGGCAACATCCACGTTGCGAGGATCCGGAATTGCGCCAGTCTGTTCCTGAAAGAATTCGCAGATATGGGCCAGGTCGTCCGCGTAGGATTTGGTGGTCAGTTCCGACGCATTGCGTTCAATCTTCAGATAGTTGAGAAATGCTCTGGTGGCGGATTGCATACAGTGGCCCCTGAAAGCACTCTCAGAAAAACGAGGGATAATCTTCGGCCTGAGCTTCTTCCTCTGTTTCCTGCAAATGGCGCACTCGCTGAGACAGCATCGCGGCATCGTACCAGGTAAAATCCAGTTCAGGATCGCTCGCGAATTCTGCAAGTTTTGAGAGGACTGTTTCTACGCTATTGTCGTCGTAAAGAAAGACATAGCGTTGCCCGTCACGAACAAGTGCCAGCACGTTGATCGCTCTGCTCATCAGTTCCCCCTCCCTGTCTGAACTGAAACTCGGATTCTGGTTTCGAAAGTATCGGTCAGAGCGCTGAATGGTTTCGAAACAATCCCGGAACGAGTAAAAGTCGGTCAAGAGACACAGTGCTCGCGCGTTACGTCTTTCGCAGACTGAAATCTGTCAGGCAGTTCCTGCTGGTATTCAGAAAAAGAAGGTCAAGGAACAGTCAGATGAGTATCAGCAAACATGATGGCCCGGGCCGAAGACTCCCGGCCGATACACCGTCCGGAATCATGCGTCTTCCGGCCGCTTTGACTGCTGCAGCCGCGGGACGATTATTCGATCCAGTTGGCAAGGAATCCGAAGCCGACGCGATTACCGTCCGAATTCGCTGGTTCGGACTTTGTATCGGCTATCTGTATGTGAATCTGATCGAGCGTGCGTCGGGTCGGATCGAACTGAATTCCATGCTGACACTGGCTGCCATCTATGCCTTGCTGGATACAGTGGCAACTCGCAAGGGAAAAGTGCTCCTGTCGAACTACCGGATTGGTGTTTCGCTGATGGAGGCATTGTTTATCGGTCTCCTGTGCCACTTCGATGACGGAGTCAGCAGCCCTTTCCGGTTCTACTATTTTCTGTCATTGCTGGTGTGTGCTATTCGGCATACGCCTTCGTTGACGTTCGCCACATTCGGACTTCACGCAATCAGCTATATCCTTCTTGGGCTCTATGCGGCGCAGGGCAGAAGTCTGAACCTGCGAGGGCCAGGTTACGAAGAAGGACCGCCAGCCGGTTCGAATATCATTACCGTGATCCTGACCCTCGTGTTTCTTGGTTGGGCCGCCTGGGCCATTATCGCACTGACAGGCCTGCTGAAAACTGCAGGACAGCGTCTGGCGATTCTGAACGAACAATTGCAGTCGAACCAACAATTGCTGGAACGCCGAATCGCTGCTCGTACCAAAGAACTTCAGGAATCTCAGGCGATGCTGGTTCAGCAGGAGAAACAGGCGGCGTTTGGTCTGCTTGCGGCCGGCATCGCTCATGAAGTAGGAAATCCGTTGGCCTCCATTAGCTCAATTGTGCAGATGCTCAGCCGCAAGAACTCTGATGATTACGTCAAAGAGCGACTGGATATGGTCGATGGGCAGCTCACCCGAATTCAGCGAACTTTGCGAGAACTGACAAGTTTTAGCCGTCCGACGAACCAACAGGAATCGACCGTTGATGTTCATGCCGCGATTAATGATGCACTGAACATCGCGAAGTACTACAAACGATGGAAGGGTAAGACAGCCAACACCCATTTCGCGTCGGATGTGCCCCATATCCGTACGATCTACGACCAGTTGGTCCAGGTTATGTTGAATCTGATTCTGAATGCGCTTGACGCCATGAACGAAGGTGCCGCCGTGGAAATCAGCACTGAGCGAATACCTTCCGAAAACGGCCGTCAGGAACGCATCGGAATTCGAGTTCGAGATGAAGGACACGGGATCAGTCCTGAAGCACAACAGCAGATCTTTCAACCGTACTTTACCACGAAGGATCACGGGACAGGGCTGGGGCTTTTTGTTTGCCGCCAGCTGACTCGGCAAACCCTTGGTGGGGAAATTGAGCTGGTTCGCTCGTCGTCTCAGGGAACCGAATTCCTCGTGACCTTGCCTATGAGGACAGTTGGTTGATCGGTGCTGACGAAGCTCTGAAGGAAACTTCCCCACCTACTCCTGTCCCGCCATCATGTTTGGTCCTGGCTCTCAATGACCTTTGAAGTCAGACGCACTGATCGTCAAGTCATCTGAATGCGGTTTCATGGAGTGGTCCTGCTGACGTCGTAACTCATCAATGGCTTCCTGAAGTGCAGCTCTGGTCTGTCGATTACGACGGATCGATTGCTGCATATGGACTCGACTGGCAAAAGCATCACCAATTGCCAGGAGCACAAGCCACATTGAAAGCAACAGGAGTGTTGCGATGTAGCCAGCAGCAAAGCCCAGTGAGGCTCTGAACTGTGGAAGATAGTCGCACATTGCGATCAACGCCCCAAGCGTAATCGTCAAAGCGGAAGTCTGCATTCGACGACGATACTGGGATTCGTGAAACTTGAAGTCCGACGGAGATAGGCCGGCATCATTCATAACGGCTCGATGTTGGCGGATATGCCAAGCCACCATGGCAATGCCGAAGAGCCATACGAATGATCCGAAGGCGATGAAGATGTAGGTTGTTCCCATGTTCGATCATCTTGGGGTTAAGAACGTGCCCGAAATAGGAAGGAAATTCATCGCCGTGTCGCCGAAATGCAGAGCCTGCATTAAATCCCTGAAGCCCGGAAAGAATAGATAGGCAACGGCCGTTCCGGCTTTTGCCCTTAATGCTAACACCTTTGCAGCCAATAGTTTGCGGAGCACCGTGGAGTTCTCGTCCGGGAATTCAATCCTTTGGGGTGATGCAGTTTTCTTCTGTATGTGTGCGATCCGCAGCAGAATGATCTTACTCCCTGAACTTCTGAAATGTGAGCAAAGACAAGCATGGCTTTCCAGAAGGCCTGCAGCTTTAAACCAGAAGCGTCTGCCAGTGGAAAACGCCAGAATGAAAACAATTTGCCTAAAGGCCATCCTTGGCGGTCGTTGTATCGAGCAGGAAACACGACGCTCGATATGGAATATGACAACATGTTGTATTCACAATGATAACGGGTCGTCCGCGCGAACATAATTGTAATCTTGGCGTCTCTGATTTACGCAATTACAAAGGAGCAAGGACAAGCTGGCCAACGAGTAGCCTTAGAGTTCTGGTATTGTTTGACGCTTGGGGGGTCTTTAGTTCAGTAATGTGTCCGCAACTTCCTTGAATACTCCTGGAAATATCAGCGGTTCACGCGATTTTTCTAGCCGATCGGCGATTTACGCTCGTGCAGGCAACTACTGACGCGGTCAAACGGCCTGAGCCCGGGTGGTAGTCCACGCTGGCAAATTGACCGGAGAGTGTTGGTCCGCCATTTGCTGTAACGAGTATGAGCGATGTGTTCGCAAAACAATCCGTTCAAGTGTCAGCAGACGGTACCGAGACAGATCGCAAGGAACTTCCCAGAAACCTTTCATTGTCCAGAACGTTTCACCGCCCCAGGTGTTAAGCAGACAAGGGAGTCAGCCATGGTTAGCGCAGTAAATCCAAATGAGCCGAATGTCAGTGAGTCATTGGCGAGAGTTAACAGCTGGGGTTTAGGATCCACCAGCGGTTTCTCATGCGAGGCTCAGGGCAGTCTGTCCTTGAGCAGGGGAGATCTGCATCTCGCCACAGATATGCCGGAATCCCCTGAAACTATTGGGGAAAGGATGCTTGTAAAGGCAGAGCAGGGGCAAAGCGTTGAGTGTCTGGCGCAAAGTTTCCACGTCAGTCGAACGGCAGTCCATACCGCCTTGGTACAGGCACGGGCTCGCAGAGTGCTTGCGGAAGTTGTTGAGTTTATAGACAACAATCAGTTTCGGAGTCCCTCGGCGGAGGCAGTCATTTGTGGAAAGCCGCCAGAGGTTTCCGAAGAAGAACGAACTGCACGGATACCGTCCGGCTTGCCAGCCTACCTTGGAGAACTGTATCGAGTCAGGCTGTTGACCAAGGCTGAGGAGCAGTACTACTTTCGGAAGATGAACTTCAGGAAGTTTCAATTTCTGCAACTGCGAGCCGGCTTGGATTCCACGAAACCTTCCGCTCGGCTGATTTCTCGTCTTGAGCGGCTTCTGGGGGAGATCTCGGGAATCAAGAATCTTCTGATTCAGTCGAACCTGCGCTTAGTTGTTTCCATCGCCAAGCGATATCTCAAGTCAAACACGGGCTTCTTTGAGCTGGTCAGTGATGGAAATATCTCCTTAATTCGGGCTGTTGAAAAGTTTGACTACTCTCGGGGGAACAAGTTTTCAACTTATGCCTCATGGGCAATTTTGAAGAACTTCACTCGCTCAGTTCCCGCCGAGCACCAACGGTTAACACGGTTTCAGACAGGGCAGGAGGACGTTTTCACTCAATCGGCCGAACGGCGAGGCGCATTCTTTAGTGATGAACATGCGAACCGTTCGCAGCGAGCTGTCATTCAGGAACTGCTCGGTGAGCTCGATGGGCGTGAACAAAAGGTCATATCATGTCGATTTGGGCTTGGGGACAGTGTGGAGCCAGAAACGCTCGAAGAGGTTGGCACGCGCCTAGGTGTTACGAAGGAGCGAGTGCGGCAGATTGAGGTGCGGACTTTGGAGAAGCTGCGGCGAATTGCGGAGCGTCGATCATTTGAGATTCCCGGCTTCTGAGAAAAACTGTAGAGAACGGCGGTTCGCCTGTCGACAACATGGGGATCCATCGGAAGGGCGATGAGTTGAGGGGTTGAAAGCAGGGGTCTGTCAGGGTCGATCGGAGCCAATTCTGAGGAAATGTTGCCGCCAGGAGCGGGAGTTGCCCCGTTGTTGGGAGCTTTCCGGGATCTGCCTTGCCTGACGAGATCCGATTGCTATACTCCGCGACTCGCCACCGCATCCGGTCCGCGCTAGTGTAGCTCAATTGGCAGAGCTCCGGTTTTGTAAACCGGTGGTTGTGGGTTCAAGTCCCTCCGCTAGCTTCCGCGAACCTTCGAGCCTGGACCTCTCATGGTGCTGTGCATTCGCAGGTGCTGGCTATTTAGAGAGAGTTTGTGTTTGAAGTGTGAATAAGGGGGAATACCTAAGCGGCCAAAAGGGTCAGACTGTAAATCTGATGGCGTTAGCCTTCACAGGTTCGAATCCTGTTTCCCCCAATTCTCGCATCTAAGGTGTAAGCTTTGGGTTTTGCGAGATGCTGTGTTGGGGCTGTCCAGGTGTTCCAGCGACGCGGGCGTAGTTCAATGGTAGAATTCCAGCCTTCCAAGCTGGTTGTGTGGGTTCGATTCCCATCGCCCGCTCTTTGCGTTCTGGGGACAGCTTGATCGCGGAGATTGCTGCTGTAGCTCAGTTGGTAGAGTACGTCCTTGGTAAGGACGGGGTCAAGGGTTCAAGTCCCTTCAGCAGCTTTTCTGCTAGGGTGGTTGGTTGTTTCGTTGAGTGTGCTGGTGCCTCGCGGTGAGGTGCTGTTGGGTTCTTTTCGTGGTTAATTTGCCGGGCTTCGTTTGGTGTCCTGGCACAGTTTGATCTGGAGTTGGGGTAATGGCAAAGGGTACGTTTGAGCGAACGAAGCCGCACGTTAACGTGGGAACCATCGGTCACATCGACCACGGCAAGACGACAACAACAGCGGCAATCCTTGCGGTTCAGGCTGCTAAGGGTCTCGCAACGATTAAGGCTTATGCTGATATTGCTAAGGGTGGTACGGTTCGTGACGCTACCAAGACTGTGACAATTGCGGCGAGCCATGTTGAGTACGAAACGCCAAATCGGCACTATGCTCACATCGATTGTCCGGGTCACGCTGACTATATTAAGAACATGATTACCGGTGCTGCCCAGATGGACGGTGCCATTCTTGTGGTGTCGGCAGCTGATGGTCCGATGCCTCAGACTCGCGAGCACATTCTGTTGGCTCGTCAGGTAGACGTGCCGGCTCTCGTTGTATTTCTGAACAAGTGCGATCTTGTTGACGACCAGGAGTTGTTGGATCTGGTTGAGATGGAAGTTCGCGAGCTTCTCACGAAGTACGGCTTCCCTGGCGACGACATTCCGCTCGTTCGTGGCAACGCTCGCGGTGCGCTTGATAATCCAGCTGATGATAAGTTCAGCCAGTGCATCACTAATCTGATGGAAGCATTGGATAGCTACATTCCCGAGCCAAAGCGCGCTGCTGATAAGGCGTTCATGATGGCTGTCGAAGACGTGTTCTCAATTGAAGGTCGCGGTACTGTTGCGACTGGGCGAATTGAGTCTGGTGTTGTGAAGGTCGGCGAAAAGATTCAGGTTATCGGTCTTCGTGACACTCAGGAAACAACTGTCACCGGGGTTGAGATGTTCCAGAAGACTCTGGATCAGGGGATTGCCGGCGACAACGTTGGTATTCTTCTGCGTGGTTTGAAGAAGGAAGATATTCAGCGAGGTCAGGTTCTTGCTGCAATTAACTCCATCAAGCCGCACACTCAGTTTGAGGCTGAAGTATACGTTCTGAGCAAAGAAGAAGGTGGCCGTCATACGCCGTTCTTCAGCGGTTACCGCCCTCAGTTTTATTTCCGCACAACCGACGTGACTGGTTCAACAACGTTGCTGGGTGGCGCTGAAATGTGCATGCCTGGCGACAATGTGAAGGTGGAAGTCGAGTTGGGTAAGCCGATCGCCTTGGTTGAGCAGAGTCGCTTCGCTATTCGCGAAGGTGGAAAGACTGTTGGTTCAGGCGTTGTGACAAAGATCATTAAGTAATATCTCGGTAATGTGGATTTGGGCTGCCTGCTGGCGGTTTGGTCAGCAGGCAGTTTCGCTTTTTGGCTTCGAGGTTTTGTCATGCGAGAGTATGTTTGGCTTGAGTGCACGGAGAGCGGGCAGCGTAATTACCGTGTAATCAAAGAGACTCGAGGAACTGAGCGTCTGGAGTTGATGAAGTACTGTCCGAGACTTCGTCGACACACGCTGCATAAAGAGTCTCGAAAGAAATAGACCCTTGTGGTCTGCATAGAACGGGTGTAGCTCAATTGGCAGAGCAGCGGATTCCAAATTCGCAGGTTGCGGGTTCAAGTCCCTCCGCCCGTGCTTGTTGCTGGTTTTGTTGGGTTCTGGTTTGCTGATTGGTTCTGTTTAACCGTTGTTGGGCGTCAAATGTCGAGCAAAAGTGCGGGTACTTCTCTGGTGCCGGAATTGTTTCGCTTTGGGGTGTATAAGTCCAGCCAAGGTCGAATGGTTCGTCAGTTCACGTTCTTCGCCATCGTAGTCATTGCCGCCTTCGGGTGTTTGACGCTGGCAAATGGGATGCTGGGCACCTCGGCGAAGGCTGTGAGGGTCGGTGTTCCTGCGTTGATCTGGGCGGTGAGCAGTTGGTTTGCGTTCCGTGCGGTAAATATACCGAAGTTTGCTGATTTTTTGGTATCGGTTGAGTCAGAGCTTGAGAAGGTAACTTGGCCGACGCGTCACGAAGTGGTTCAGGCCACGATTGTCGTGCTTGTCGCGATGTTTTCTCTGGGCGTGTTTTTGTTTATTATCGATTTGCTTTGGACTTGGCTGTTCAGCTTTATTGGCTTTACTGAATACAAGTCGTAGTTGTGTGTTAGTGCTGGTCAAGTTTGCAATCGGTTGGCATTCCTGGTTGCAATTTGGGGTTTTCAGCATCAACATACGCGGCCCATTTTGGCGATTCAATTTTTAGGAGTATGTCTCGATGGCAAAAGACGCAGCGGTCGGAAGTTCTGCGGCCAGTGACATGCTTTGGTATGTGTTGAAAGTTCAGACGAATCGCGAGAGGACAATTCGCGATGCGCTTCTGAAGAAGATTAAGCTGGAGGGGCTTGAGGAGTTCTTTGGGGATATCGTTATACCGTCCGAAAAGGTAGTCGATACTCGAGGCGGATCTCCGAAAGAGCAGGATCGAAAGCTGTTTCCGGGCTATATCATGATTCAGATGATTCTGAATGATGATACTTGGTACCTGGTGAGAGATACTGGCGGTGTTGGTGACTTTGCTGGTGCTGCGGGGAAACCGCTTCCGATGGAGCAGCACGAAGTTGATCGCATGCTTGGTCGTGCTGAGCAGCAGGTTGGTGCAGCGCCGAAAGTTAAGATACAGTTTGCTGTTGGAGACGTTGTTAAGATACGCGAAGGCACCTTCGAGAATTTTGAAGGCGCAGTCGAGGGTATTGACGAGCACAATGGCAAGGTGTCGGTGTTGATCGAGATTTTCGGTCGGTCGACGCCCGTCGAGTTGGATCACTGGCAGATCGAGTCGGTTTGATGTTTTGCATTTTGTATTGATGGGTTGGTTCGGTCATGGGTAAAGCGCGTGCGGTTACTGCTCAGATTAAGGTGCAGGTGACGGGTGGTCAGGCGACTCCGGCACCGCCGGTTGGTACGGCGCTTGGTCCTCATGGGGTCAATATTGGCCAGTTCGTGTCGCAGTTCAATGAGAAGACGCGCGACATGATGGGCGTAACGATTCCCTGTGTAATTACGGTCTACAATGACCGTACGTTCGAGTTTGTTCTGAAGAGCCCTCCTGCGGCCGTGTTGCTGAAGAAGGCTGCTGGGGTTGCGAAGGGCTCGGGAAGTCCTTTGAAGAGCAAGGTTGGTAGCGTGACCACCGCTCAGTTGGATCAGATTGCGAAGCAGAAGTATGAGGATTTGAATGCTTCATCTCCTGAGCAGGCTCGGAAGATGATTGCGGGGACCGCGCGAAGCATGGGTCTGGAAGTGATTGACTAGTTGAGTTTTCTGGGTTTGTGTACAGTTTTTTTGGTTTCGGCGTAGGTGCTCGACATGGCTGCTCAGTCAAAGCGGATGAAGACTCTTTCAAAAAAGGCGAGCGAATTTGGCGTATTGTCGCTTCCTGACGCGGTCAAGGCGTTGAAGGGCTTGGAGGATACGCTTCCGAAGGCTATCAAGCGTGTTGGGTTCGATCAGACGGTCGAGATTGCTCTTCGTTTGGGTGTCGATCCACGGCAGGCGGATCAGATTGTTCGTGGTTCGATCGTGTTGCCGCATGGTATCGGTAAGTCCCAGCGAGTGTTGGTATTTGCTCAGGGTGAGAATGTAAAGGTTGCTCAGACAGCCGGGGCAGATTTTGTTGGGGCGAAAGAGCTTGCAGACAAGATCAAAGAAGGTTGGCTTGACTTCGACGTTGCGATTGCGACTCCAGACATGATGGGTGTGGTTGGTCCGCTCGGGCGTGTGCTTGGTCCTCGCGGTCTCATGCCGAGTCCGCGTGCTGGTACTGTGACCCAGGATGTTGCGACAGCTGTGCGTGAATACAAGGCGGGTAAAGTTGAGTTCCGCGTTGACAATGGTTCGAATTTGCATTGCGTTGTCGGCAAGATGTCGTTTGATGTCGTGAAATTGCAGGAGAACATTGAGTCATTGCTCAGTTATATCCGCAGTCTTAAGCCGAGTGCCTCAAAGGGTGTTTATCTGCGTGGTGTTGTTGTGTCAGCGACAATGTTGCCTTCGATTGTTGTTGCTGTTTGATTTTGGCCGACGTGTTCGATTAAGTGAGTGAAGACAATGGGTCGTGAAGTCAAAGACATGGTTATCGCTGATATCCAGTCTCGCATCGGCGATGTGAAGGATTTCATTGTTGTTGACTGTTCTAAGGTCGATGCCATCACGGCTAATCGCTGGCGATTAGCGTTGCGCAAGCAGCAGATGTCGGCGCTGACGGTCAAGAATTCCGTAGCCAATAACGCGTTGAAACGCAAGGGTATCGACGGTCTCTCGTCTGTGCTGAGCGGACCTTCTACTCTGGTGTGGGGCGGCGATGACATTGTTGCGTTGTCTCGGTCCGTGGCGAAGTGGGCCAAAGAGATCAAGAATTTCGAGATTAAGGGTGGCACTGTTGAGGGTGAGTCTCTCGACGCCGCTGCCGTGGATGCACTGAGTAAGAGTGCCGGTCGGCTAGAGACGATTGGCGAGATTGCCGGGTTGATGCTCGCTCCTGGGCGTCAGCTGGCTGGGTGTCTGCAGGGTCCGGGTGGTCGCTTGGCTGGCCAGTTGAAGACTTTGTCGGAAGAAAAGCAGGCCTAGGGAAGTACCAGGTCCGCTGAGAGTTGATTAACGAAAAGCAAGTGTACGAAAGAGAAAGGTACTGGCAATGTCTGCGGAAGCGACCACTGAGTTTGATGATAAGACCAAAGAACTCGGCGATAAGATCGTTGGTCTCACTTTGCTTGAAGCAAAGCGAGTTGTGGATTACCTGAAGCAGGTTCACGGTATTGAGCCAGCGGGTGGTGGCGCCATCATGATGGCGGGTCCAGCAGGCGCTCCGGCTGAAGCAAAGGTCGAGCAGACTGAGTTCACAGTCATGCTGACAGGTTTCGGCGAGAACAAGATCGGCGTAATCAAAGTTGTTCGAGCCGTCACTGGTTTGGGCCTGAAGGAAGCTAAGGATTTGACCGAAGGCGTTCCAAAGGCGCTGAAGGAAGGTCTGTCGAAGGAAGATGCCGAGAAGCTGAAGGCGGAAGTCGTCGCGGCTGGCGGTACTTGCGACATTAAGTAACTGACCTGTTGAGCTTTTCGTTTGCACCGACCGGGGCGGCTTCGTCCCGGCGGTGGAAGACGAGATTGGCGTGTCGAATTTTCTGTGTGTTGACCCGTTCGTGAATGAAGGCTCGGCACTTCGTGTCCAGCGAGCGTCTGACGGTGCAAAGAAGTAAAAAGGCGGGTTCTATTGCAGGCAGCTGTTGAGCGATCAGCAGGTGCCTTTCGTCGCGCGCTGTTCCCGGTGAATAGAGTTGATTCACACGAATATCGTTTACTTTCAATGATTATCTGAACACGGGCTGGACTTTCAGGCTCGTTTTTTCCGCTCAAGAGCGAAGGCAGGGGACCGTATGCCCATTCCGTCTGTTCGTACAATCGACCAGGACGCAGTAAGAAGCTTCGGGAAAATCAACGCGGAGTATGAGATTTCCGGTCTGACCCTGATTCAGACAGCTTCCTATGCCCGTTTTTTGCAGGCTGATCGATCATCTCGGGATCGGCTTGATATTGGCCTTGAGGCGATTCTGCGCGAGGTTTTCCCCATCGAGAGCTACGATGGGCAATTTCGTTTGGAGTATATTCGCTACGAGTTAGGAAAACCTCGCTACACGCCAGAAGAGTGCCGGCAGTTGCGGTTGACCTACGGAATGCCCTTCCGTGTGTGGTTGCGTTTGGTCAAAGAGCAGCCGATTGAGGAAGAAGTGTATCTCGGCGACATCCCGATTATGATCGGCGGTGGCGAGTTCATTATCAACGGTGCCGAGCGTGTTGTCGTTAGTCAATTGCATCGTTCGCCCGGCGTAGACTTTGTGATGGCGGAAGAGACCGCCAGCAGTGATCGTAAAACTCATTCCTGCCGTATTATTCCGGAGCGCGGTAGTTGGATCGAGTTGCTTGTCAGCAAGCGGGACGCGATTGGCGTACGAATTGACCAGAGTGGCAAGTTCTCTGCGTTGACTTTGCTGCGTGCGATGGCGAAGGACTATTCGTCAGACGCAGATATCATTCGGATTTTCTATCCGACTGACAAGGTTAAGATTACGGCGAAGACGGTTGCCTCTGAGTTGGAAGGCAAATACTCCGTTGAAGATGTTGTGTTCCCTGCGAAGCATGAGCGAGCTGGGGAGTTGATCGTTGATGCTGGTTATGAAATCAGCGATACCGTCGCGGAGGAGTTGATTGCTTCGGGCGTTAAGACGGTCGAGATTGTCACAGAAGTGCGCGATCCACTGATTCTTAAGACATTGGCCGAAGACGGCACGTCAACTCACGAGGAAGCGTTGCTGAAGATCTACCAGCGGTTGCGTCCTGGCAATCCGCCAAATCTCGATAAAGCGAACGACTTGTTCCGCGAGAAGTTCTTCGACGTAAATCGATATCGGTTGGGTCGTGTTGGGCGTTTCCGTATCAATCGGAAGTTCCAGCAGGATATTTCTGACGACGAGATGACTTTGAATCCACAGGACTTCATCAATTCGATGAAGTACATTGTGCGGCTCAGGATTGGTGATGATACCGCTCAGATTGACGACATCGACAACCTTGGCAACCGTCGACTGAGAACCATTGACGAGCTTGCAGCTGATGAAATCCGTAAGGGATTTCTGAAGTTGCGACGGACCGTTCAGGAGCGAATGAGTCTGAAGGAAGTCGATGCTATGACTCCTCGGACATTAATCAATCCGAAGAGCGTTTCGGCGGCCATCGATTACTTCTATGGTCGAAGTGAGCTTTCGCAGGTCGTCGACCAGACGAACCCTTTGTCGATGTTGACGCACGAGCGACGTCTGTCTGCTTTGGGCCCGGGTGGTTTGAATCGTAAGCGAGCGGGTTTCGAGGTTCGCGACGTTCATATTTCTCACTACGGTCGAATTTGTCCGGTTGAGACACCTGAAGGCACGAACATCGGTTTGATCTCCAGCCTCAGCATTTATGCCAAGGTTGACGACTACGGATTTTTGATTTCTCCGTATCGTGTGGTGAAGAACGCGAAGGTAACGGACGAGGTCGTCTGGCTGCGAGCTGACGAAGAAGCATCTGGTATGGTCTGTCCGGCCGACACTTTGGTTGCCGACGGGATGATCGCTGAAGAGCGAGTTCTCGCCCGTACCAAGAGTGACGTGGTTTGGATTGACCGCAGTGAAGTGCAGTACATTGATGTTGCTCCGTGTCAGATGGTTGGTGTTTCCGCCGGTCTGATTCCGTTCCTTGAGCATGACGATGCGAACCGAGCCCTGATGGGTTCGAACATGCAGCGTCAGGCCGTGCCGCTTTTGATTTCGGAACGGCCTGTCGTCGGTACAGGGATGGAGCAGTTCGTTGCTCAGAACTCCGGGATGGTGCTGCGTGCTGAGAAGTCCGGCAAGGTGACCTACGTCGATGCTAACAATATTGAGATCGACGGTCGGCGATATCCACTACGTAAGTACACGCGTCTGAATGAGCGAACCTGTCTTAATCAGAAGCCAATCGTTTCGGTTGGTGATAAGGTCAAGGCCGGTCAGGTGTTGTGCGATAGTGCTGCCACGAAGAATGGTGTGCTGGCCCTTGGCCGAAACGTGCTGGTCGCGTTTATGTCGTGGGAAGGGTACAACTTCGAAGATGCGATTATTCTTTCTGAGCGACTCGTGAAAGAGGATGTGTACACGTCGATTCATCTTGATGAGTTCGATGTGGAGATTCGTGAAACGAAGCTTGGACGAGAAGAGTTTACTCGAGACATTCCGAACGTCAGTGAGAAGGCCTTGCGGCACCTCGACGATACGGGTGTTGTTAAAGTAGGGACACGTGTCAATCCGGGAGACATCCTGGTCGGTAAAGTGTCACCGAAAGCCAAGTCCGAATTGACGCCAGAAGAGAAACTTCTGCATGCGATCTTTGGTCGAGCTGGGGAAGACGTAAAGAACGAGAGCCTCGAAGTACCTAGCGGTGTCGGTGGTATCGTCATTCACACCGAGAAGTTTTCACGTCGGATGAGTTTGTCCGAGATTGAACGTAAGCGGTTCGAAGATGACTTGAAGAAGGTTGAGAAGGAAGGCGAGACGGCAATCGCGGCTGCCTTTAAGACGTTCCTCGTTGAACTTGAGGCAGCTCTTGAGCAGCCGGTCGTTGACGAAGACGGTCGTCCTCTGTCAAAGCAGGAAGATTCCAAGATCGTCGCTGACTACGCCAGAAGATTCCATAATCACTTCGAGGAGATGGATCTTCGAAGTCCTCAGAAGAAGACGGCGGCTCGCAAAGTCGTACGTGAAAGCTGGATTCTTGTCGAAGACGTCATTGATCGGGAAGATCACCGTCTGAACAGCATGAAGCGTGGCGACGAATTGCCAAGCGGCGTCCTGCAGATGGTTAAGGTGTATGTTGCGTCAAAGCGTCAGATTTCGGTCGGGGACAAGATGGCCGGTCGGCACGGGAACAAGGGGGTTATCTCCAAGGTTCTGCCGATCGAAGATATGCCGTTCCTTGCTGACGGAACTCCTGTGGACATCATCCTGAATCCACTGGGTGTACCGAGCCGTATGAATGTCGGGCAGATCCTTGAGACTCACCTTGGCTGGGCAGCCGGGAAGCTGGGTTATCGGGCAATCTGTCCGGTGTTTGATGGTGCCGGCGAAGACGAAGTCAAGGAAGCTTTGCGAGAAGCCGGTCTTCCGGAAGACGGCAAGGCGTTTCTGCATGACGGTCGTACCGGTGAAAAGCAGGAACAGCGAACCACCGTCGGTTACATCTACATGTTGAAGCTTCATCACCTCGTTGATGACAAGGTGCACGCTCGAGCCACTGGTCCTTACTCGCTTATTACGCAGCAGCCTCTGGGTGGTAAGGCTCGCTTCGGCGGTCAGCGATTCGGGGAAATGGAAGTCTGGGCACTGGAAGCCTACGGAGCGGCCTACATTCTTCAGGAGTTGCTCACTGTGAAGAGCGACGACGTCGAAGGGCGTACGAAGATTTATGAAAGCATGGTCAAGGGCGAGAATACTCTGGAAGCAGGGACTCCGGCTAGCTTTGACGTGTTGAACAACGAAATTCGTGGTCTGTGTCTTAACCTGCAGCTTGAAAAGGCTGTCCACTGATTCTCGAGGGAATCAGTGGGTCTGGCTGAATGTGGCTTGCAGGACAGTAGCAAGCATTTCTGATTACAGATGGCGATCTCTGTCCCGGGTTTTCCGGGGCAGAAGCTGTTTTGAACCTCCACTTTAGAGGAGATTCTGGCGTGAGTGTCAGCGAAGGTACATTTGATCGAGTCAATGACTATGCGTCTGTGAAAATCAGTCTCGCAAGTCCCCACGACATTCGCAGCTGGTCATTCGGCGAAGTCAAAAAGCCTGAGACGATCAACTACCGAACGTATCGCCCTGAGCGCGATGGTTTGTTCTGCGAGCGCATTTTCGGACCTGAAAAGGACTGGGAATGTGCCTGCGGTAAATATCGTGGCATGAAGTACAAGGGCATGATTTGCGATCGTTGCGGCGTGAAGGTGACTCACAGCCGCGTACGCCGCAAACGCATGGGGCATATTGAACTGGCTGCGCCGGTTGTGCACATCTGGTTCTTCAAGTCCATGCCGAGCCGCCTTGGCGCGCTGCTGAATATGAAGACCACGTCCCTGGAGAAGGTGATCTACTTCCAGGACTATGTGGTGATTGAGCCGGGCGACACGCCGCTCAAGAAGTGCCAGATGCTGACCGAAGAGGAAGCACGGCAGGCCCGACGTGACTACGGTGATGGTAATTTCGAAATCGGCATGGGTGCAGAAGCCGTCAAGAAGCTTTTGGCGTCAATGCGTCTGGCTGAATTGTCAGGTGAATTGCGCACTGAGCTGGCTAAGACCGGAAGCCAGCAGAAGAGCAAGGATCTGATCAAGCGACTGAAGATTGTCGAAGCGTTGCGAGACAGCGAGAACAAGCCGGAGTGGATGGTGCTGGATGTGATTCCAGTGATTCCTCCGGACCTGCGACCGCTGGTACTGCTCGATTCAGGCAACTTTGCGACAAGCGACCTGAACGATCTTTATCGCCGTATCATCAACCGTAACAACCGTCTGAAGAAGCTGGTTGACCTGAACGCTCCTGAAGTGATCGTTCGCAACGAAAAGCGAATGCTTCAGCAGTCGGTTGATGCGTTGTTTGATAATAACCGCTGCAAGCGTCCGGTGCTGGGATCATCAAATCGTCCGTTGAAATCGCTGACGGATATGATCAAGGGCAAGCAGGGCCGATTCCGCGAGAACCTTCTTGGTAAACGCGTGGACTATTCGGCACGAAGCGTGATCGTGGTTGGTCCGGAACTTAAGCTGCATCAGTGCGGTCTTCCAAAGAAGATCGCTCTGGAGTTGTTCCAGCCGTTCGTGATTCGACGATTGAAAGATCTGGGACACGCCGACACGATCAAGAGCGCAAAGCGTATGCTCGAGCGTCGCGATGAGGACGTGTGGGATATTCTTGACGAGGTGATTCGCAATCATCCGGTTCTTTTGAACCGAGCACCAACGCTGCACCGAATCGGTATTCAGGCGTTTGAGCCAACGCTGGTGGAAGGGAACGCGATCCGTCTGCATCCTCTGGTGTGCAAGGGATTCAATGCGGACTTCGACGGCGACCAGATGGCTGTGCATCTGCCGTTGTCCATGGAAGCTCAGATTGAAGCGACGACATTGATGATGTCGACGCACAATATTTTCAGTCCTGCCAACGGTGCGCCGATCATCAGCGCGTCGCAGGACATCGTGATGGGTTGCTACTACCTCACGATGAAGCGGCTGGATCGTCCCGGGCAGGGAATGGTCTTCGCGTCGGCTGAAGAAGTGTTTATGGCGTTTGCTCAAGGCAAGGTGAACCGTCACGCAACAATTCGTCTGCGATTGCCACGGGGCAAGCGGGTCAAGGGTGAAGGCGCTGAGACTTTCCGTCCGGGTGGCCTTGTTGAAACATCTCCAGGCCGTGTCATGTTCAATGACATCCTGCCTAAGAAGATGTCTTATTACAACCAGACGCTGGGCAGCAAGGATCTTGCTCGCGTGATTTCAGACTGCTACCTGGAGCTTGGTCGCCGCGAAACGATCGAACTGCTGGACCGCATGAAGAGCGCTGGGTTCCGTGCCTCGACGGAAAGCGGTCTATCCTTCGGCGTTAGTGACCTGAGAACAGCTCCGAACAAGGAGAAGGTAATTGGTGAGTCTGAAAAGGCTGTTCTGAAGCTGATGAAGAACTACGAGCGAGGGATCATCACCAATCAGGAACGCTACAACAAAGTGCTCGACATCTGGACTCATGCTCGTGAAGAGATTACGAAGTCCATGATGGAGCAGCTGAAGGACGACGTGCGTGAAGAAGGCGCATACGTCAACCCGATTTACCTTATGGCGCACTCTGGTGCTCGAGGCGGTGTCGGGCAGATTCAGCAGTTGGCTGGTATGCGTGGTTTGATGGCCAAGCCAAGCGGCGAAATCATTGAGACTCCGATTAAGTCGAACTTCCGAGAAGGTTTGTCGGTGCTGGAGTACTTCAGCTCGACTCACGGTGCTCGTAAAGGTCTGGCTGACACGGCTCTGAAGACGGCGGACAGCGGTTACCTGACCCGTAAACTGGCGGATATCTGTCAGAATATGGTCATTACGATGCATGACTGTAAGACGACAAAGGGTCTGACACGCGGGGTTGTCTATCGCGGTGAGAAGGTTGAAGTGGGTTTGGCGGATGCGATTCGTGGTCGAGTCAGCCGAACAAACATCGTCAACTTGATTACCGAAGAGCCGATCGTTCGCGAAGGTGACCTGATTACCGTCGAGAAGGCTCGGAAAATTGAAGAGATGGGTCTGGAGCGAATTCAGGTTCGCAGCCCGATGACTTGCGAGTGTACGCTGGGTCTTTGCCAGCAGTGCTACGGCATGGACCTTTCGACAGGCGACCTTGTTGAAATGGGTATGGCTGTTGGGATCATCGCAGCACAGAGTATCGGTGAGCCTGGTACTCAGTTGACAATGCGAACATTCCACATCGGTGGTGTGGCGTCCAAGGACGTCGAAACCAGCGAACTGTTTGCGAAGCGAGCTGGTCAGGTTCGGTTTACTCGTATTCGCAGCGTTATCAACGCAGAAGGCCGTCAGGTTGTTCTGGGTCGAAACGGTGAAATCAGCATCGTGGACGATCGAGGTCGCGAAGTTGAAAAGCAGCGTGTACCGAACGGTGCTGTGCTGTCGGTAACAGAGAACCAGCAGGTCAAACCGAACGACGTGCTGTGTACCTGGGATCCGCACTCCATCCCGATTATTGCTCAGGTTGGCGGTCGTGTACGTCTCGAGGATCTGGTTGAGGGCCAGTCGATGCGTACCGAGAGGGAGCAATCCGGAACGATGCGTCGTACGATCATGGAGCACAAAGCAGGACTGCATCCGCAGGTGATCGTGGAAGATGGGAATGGTAAAATTCTCGACTTCTATTACCTCCCGGAAGGTGCGAGTTTGGACGCCGAAGAAGGTGGCCATATTTCCGCTGGTACGGTGGTCGCGAAGACGCCTCGCGAATCAACGGGTACTCAGGACATCACTGGAGGTCTGCCGCGAGTGACCGAACTCTTTGAAGTTCGTAAGCCGAAAGATCCGGCGGTTGTTGCGGAGATTGATGGCGAAGTTGAGTTCCCAGCCGAGAAGAAGCGTGGTAAGCGAATTGTTCTGGTCAAGGGAGCAGACGGAACTGAGGTTGAGCACGTGATCCCTCACGGCAAAGACCTGCAGGTTCATCCTGGCGACATGGTCAAGGCCGGGGATGCTCTTGTTCGCGGTCCGCTCGTTCCGCAGGACATTCTTCGGGTCAGCGGCCCGGAAGAAGTTCAGCAGTACCTGCTCCACGAAGTTCAGAACGTTTATCGTGCCCAGCGTGTGGAAATCGACGACAAGCATATTGAGATTGTCATCGCCCAGATGCTTCGCAAAGTTCGAATCGACAGCGTCGGTGATACCGATCTGCTGCCTGGTTTGCTGATTGATAAGTTTGAACTGAAAAAGATTAACGACTCGCTGGAATCCATGGGTAAAGTCACGGATCCGGGCGGATCGGACTTTGAAATTGGTGATCGCGTGCTGTTGACCGATATCGAAGCGGTCAACTCCGAAGTCAGCAAGCCGATTAAGTACACTTCGCTGAAGCGTGCCAAGGCAAGTCCTCAGTTGTTGGGGATTACCAAGGCGGCGGTTTCCAGCGAGAGCTTTATCTCTGCAGCCAGCTTCCAGGAGACTACCAAGGTTCTGACCGAAGCGGCTCTTGGTGGAAAAGTGGATAATCTGGTTGGATTGAAGGAAAACGTGATTTTGGGTCACCTGATTCCCGCTGGAACAGGGTTCCATCTTCATCAGGATGCTCAGGTTCGGATCCACGATTCCGCTTTGCGAGAACAGGAAGAGCAAAAAGCTCGCATGGCTGCGGCTCGTAAGGATTTGATGGGGAATTCGGAGTTGCAGGCTCGCCGTGTTGATCCAGACCGTCCTTCGGCACCTTCACTGGCGGATTTGACACCCGATGATCCTCTGTGATCAGCGAATTAGAGTGATCGAAGACATGCAAGGTTGACGATCAGGGGAATCGTGGATAAAGTGCCGCGTTTTCCGCGTTTCACGGTATGAGTGGTTTCAGCGTCTTCAGTTTTTTGGTTCTTCTGCTTTTGTCTGGCGATATATGCCCACCATTAATCAATTAATTCGGAAGCCCCGAGCACAGCAGTCCACGAAGTCAAAGACCCCAGTTCTTGAGGGCTGTCCTCAGAAACGTGGTGTGTGTCTTCAGGTAAAGACTGTTACTCCGAAGAAGCCGAACTCCGCGCTCCGAAAGGTTGCCCGTGTTCGTTTGTCCAATGGCAAAGAAGTCACGGCTTACATTCCCGGTGAAGGCCACAATCTTCAGGAACACTCGATCGTATTGATCCGCGGCGGTCGTGTACGCGACCTTCCGGGGGTTCGATATAAGATCATCCGTGGTGTTCTGGATACATTGGGCGTATCAGATCGCCGTCAGGCGCGCAGTTGCTACGGTGCCAAGCGTCCGAAGGGTGGCGGGGCCGCTGCTGCTGCTGGTGCTAAGAAGAAGAAATAGCGGTTGTTTGGTCTGGTTGGCTGTTTTCAGCGGTCAGGCTGTTCAATTGCTTTGAGTCATCGTGTGGTTGGTAGGTGCTTTCTGAAGTTGTGTAATTGAGAGTTTGTTTCGATGGTTAAGAAGTTTACGGCTAGTCGCAAGCAACTGAAGCATGACACTCGCTTTAACAGCCTGCTTGTCTCCAAGTTCATCAATTGCCTGATGTATGATGGCAAGAAGAGCGTTGCGACCGGAGCTTTCTACCGAGCGATGGAGCTCGTCAAGAAGCAGCTTCCGAATGAAGACCCATTGAATGTCTTTCTGTCAGCCGTTGACAATGTCAAGCCGGCGATCGAAGTGCGATCCAAGCGAGTTGGTGGTGCAACTTATCAGGTTCCGACTCCTGTTAATCCTCGTCGTCAGCAAGCGCTGTCAATTCGATGGATTCTGGAAGCCGTTCGTGGCCGTAAGGGACGTCCTGTTGACAAGTCTTTGGCTGAAGAGCTTGTTGCCGCGTTCCGCCGTGAAGGTGCCGCGATGAACAAGCGAGAAAACGTACACCGTATGGCCGATGCGAACAAGGCGTTCTCCCACTTCGCGTGGTAGTCGAGTTCGCTATCAGCTTGAATATCAAAGCCAGCTTGACGAATGTCAGCTGGCTTTTTTGTTGCGCGGTGGTGGGTTCGCGTAGACGGTGGGGCGATCGGTGTGCAGACGGTCTGGTCTGTTGTGTCCGGCAGCAGTAACCCCCCAATAGATCTTGAGGCGTGGTTTCCGTTACAGCTTTGTGCGCGGGACTACTGAGCTAAGTCCGCCGTCGACTCCGATACATTGTCCTGTGATCCATTTGTTTTCAGGGTCTAGCAGCCACGTGATCGCACTTGCGACTTCCTCTGGCGTACCCGGCCGGCCGATTGCGTGCAGTTGGGACGAAGCAGCCAGCGATGTTTCAGATTCGCAGATCTTTCGAGTCAATTTTGATTTGATGAGGCCGGGGGCTACGGCGTTCACTCGGACTCCCCGGCTTGCGTAGGTCGATGCCGCGGAACGCATGAGCCCCAGGATGCCTGCCTTCGCGGCTGCGATTGCTTCATGATTGGCGAGGCCGATTGAAGCTGCCGCGGAGGAGATCAGAACGATGGATCCCCCCTGTTTGTTCATGGCCCTGGTGGCGGCCCGCACGACGTAGAACGATGATGTCAGGTTCGTCGTGATGGTTTCGTGCCAGTCACTGTCAGAAGTGATGTGAGCAGGTTTCAGGAGAAGAGAGCCCATGCAGTTCACGACTCCGTCCACAGATCCAAATCGCTCTTCAGCCTTCTTCATACAGGCGTCGATTGTGCCGGAGTCAGCAGCGATGGCAATGCCTGTTTCGCATTGAAATTCTCTTTGCAGCTCTTCTGCAGCGTGTTCATTTCGCGCGGTAAGAAACAGGTTGGTTCCGGTACTCAGAAGGCGGTGTGCGGTCGCTCTCGCAATGTCTGAAGTTCCGCCGAAGATAACGATCGTTTGCGAAGTCGTCATTTAGTGCTCTTGATCAATTCTCTGTGAGTGAGAGTGTCGAGTTCTGCTGCTGACAAATCAGTGTGCTGTCAGCCCTTCAAGGAAAACCAGAGGATGGTCGAGCATCCATCGCTGCATCTGGAGGGCGTTAGCGATGGCGCTGTGAGATGGAACGGAATGTTTAGAACCTGAAAGTGGTTTCAGGATCATTACAGTCGTTCCGAGCGGATGTCCCTCCGGCCTCGCGCCGATGGTCACTTCGCAAACGCCGTGAGAATGCTCCACAAGCAGCGAAATCTGAATGGAGTTGTCGGGCTCATCGGACATAGCTTTGGGAACCTTGCTGAATTTCAGCTTAGCGATCAGGGGCTGTTAAACGGGCTGTTTGCCACAAACGCGGCAGCCTTCGTGGATCGAAGCAAAGCCACATAGAAGAGACACGTATTCGCCACGTGCGTAAACAGCAAACTGTCCAGCGAAACTGCTCCGGAACAATTGTTCGACGATTCTTGACATGACCTTCGTTCTGCGCTGTGCGTCCGTAACGCTCTCTGGCAGCTGAGTTGTCAACTGACGGCCACAAATCAAGCCCGTAAACGTAGCTGCATTTGGAATGCCTATCAGAGACCCGTTGTCACTAGTCCGCTTTGAGGTGCGGCGATTAACTGATGATGACGTCCGGGCTTCGATTGTTTGCGGTGAGTGCCAGGTTTTGCGGTTTCGTTCGAATGGCCGTCGATTTTTCAGCTGGGGGCGCTGGGTTTATGCGGGGGGGATGGTTCTGAGGTCATCCATCAATGTGCGGTTAAGTGAACGTTTTGACTTCGTCGAACAAAAATTATGCAAGTTCTGTTACGTATGTGGTTGTTCTGCGGTAAATGGATTGAACGATATGAACGTTTATCGATCAAGAAGTTCAGTTTGTTGTCGTCGTAAGGAAGATTACTATGAAGAAATTGATTTGTGCTGTTGTTGGTGGTTTGCTGATCTCATCCTCTGTGCAGGCAGGATCCAAATGCAAGTCGGCTCCTGTTGTTCACCGAGGAGCTGTTAGAAGTCATGTTCTGACCTCCACGGTGGTGAAGCCGCAGCAGAAGGATGTTGTTGACACTGCAGTCTCTGCTGGTTCTTTCAAGACGCTGGTTGCGGCTGTTAAGGCTGCTGGGTTGGTAGAAACTCTGAAGGGAGCAGGTCCCTTCACTGTTTTCGCGCCGACTGACGAAGCATTTGCGAAACTACCAGCGGGTACGGTCGAGTCACTGTTGAAGCCTGAGAATAAGGCCAAATTGCAGGCGATCCTGACGTATCACGTTGTGCCTGGCAAAGTGATGGCTGCAGACGTTGTCAAGTTGAGTGGTGCAGTAACAGTCCAGGGTCAGCAGGTCGACATTGCGGTCACGGATGGGACCGTCACAGTCGACAAGGCTAAGGTTCTGAAGACGGACATTGCATGCTCTAACGGTGTTATCCATGTGATTGACAGCGTCATCCTGCCAGCGGAGTCAGACATTGTCGACACTGCTGTCGCAGCCGGCTCGTTCAAGACTCTGGCCGCAGCACTGACAGCAGCAGGCCTCATTGACACTCTCAAGGGAGAAGGTCCTTTCACTGTTTTTGCTCCAACCGATGAGGCCTTCGCGAAACTGCCAGCCGGTACGGTTGAGTCGTTGTTGAAGCCTGAGAATCGCGAGAAGCTTGTTGCGATCCTTACCTACCACGTAGTTCCCGGGAAAGTACTCGCCAAGGACGTCGTAAAGCTGAAGTCCGCGAAGACTGTCAACGGGAAAGAAGTCACAGTGAAGGTTGGAGATGCAGGCGTCATGGTCGATGGTGCAAAGGTCGTGGCCACCGATATTGAGACATCAAATGGCGTGATCCATGTCATCGACAGTGTGATTCTGCCGTAGTCAACAATCGCGAAAAATGTTTGATTCGCCCCGGCTACACGTTGCTCAATGTCGTTTAGTCGGGGCTTTTTTTCTGCAGCAAATTGTCCCTTTGACTTAAATGCTGCGTGCCGACTTCTGTGTCATGTCGAGTGGTAAGAACAGGGCGGCGTTCAAGTCCGGGTTTTGAATAGGAGTGAGACAGTGTCCGTTACATTTAGTGATTTGTGCGAAGAGACATCCGTAGAAGACAACTGCTGTGTCCGCAGCAGCGGTAGTAACTCTGGCCGTATTGCATCTGCGACAGACAACTCTGTCGACCTCGCGGCAATCAAGTCAGCTGTTCGAATCATTCTTCGTGCCGTGGGAGAAGATCCCGATCGAGATGGCTTACTTGAGACACCTCGACGGGTCGCGAAGATGTATGCGGAGATGTTTTCAGGATTGTCACTCGACCCGGGCCGTCATCTGGAGGTGACGTTTCAGGAAAGCTATGACGAGATTGTGCTTGTTCGGGATATTCCGTTTACGAGCATGTGTGAGCACCATCTGCTCCCATTCAGAGGGGTCGCTCATGTTGCTTATATTCCCGATGGAAGAGTGACCGGACTCAGCAAACTTGCCCGCGTCGTCGAGGAGGTTTCTCGTCGGCCTCAGGTCCAGGAACGGATGACTCAGACTATTGCTGATCTCATCGAGAGTCGTCTCGGAAGCAAAGCGGTTGGCGTGATTGTTCGCGCGGAGCACTCCTGCATGTCGATTCGAGGAATTCGAAAGACAGGCAGTTCTACGGTGACCAGCACCATGAGAGGTTCGTTCCGAACAGATCCTGCGAGCCGTGCCGAACTGATGTCTCTGATCAATATGCCGGAGTGAAGGCTGTTGAGGGTTTGGGCACGCCTGCGAATGGAGAAACTGGAATGATCATTCAAAAGCAGTACAAGTTCTACGCCGCGCATCGCAACGAAACGCTTCAGGACAAATGCCGGAATCTGCATGGGCACCGGTATGGTCTCAAGTGCTTTTTTGAAGTCGAACGAGATGGAGACATCAGTACTCTCTTCGGCGACTTTGATGCACAGATCGAACCGTGGTTAAAGCAACATTACGATCACGCGATGCTGATCAATGTGCACGACACGTTGTTTGAATCGCTGCAGCAACACATGCTGCGGACCCGGGAAGACCTGCGGCTCAAGGTCATGGAACGGCCAACCAGTGTAGAGAATCTCTGCCATCTGTTGTTCAGCGAGATTACTCAAATGGGGTTTCGCCTGTCTCACATTGAAGTGCAGGAAACAGACACGTCGACTGTGTCATACTGTCGTGAAGACTGGATTCGCGACAACCGGACGCTGACACGCACCACACCAATGAGAATTCCAGAAATTGCCAGCAGCATTTGATGATTATAGCGGTGGCTGCGAACCATGTTTTAATCACACGGGCAGTTGAAACGCCGACCAGTCTTTAAGGTGTCAGCTTGCGAATGGCAGCCACGCCGGTTGAAGTGGTATAGATTTCGTAGCCGCCAGCATTTACAACGGCAACAGACGCGCCGCTGGAAAGTCGGAGTGTAACTGGCAGAGTTGTGCCCGTTAGAGTCACCCATCTTGTTTGATAACTGGCTAATGTGTTGGCGGATGTCAAAGAAAATGAGCCGACGTTGCTGGTGCCAACAAGTAACGTGATTGATTCGAAGTCCTGTTATTCGTGAGTGAGAACTTCGTCTGTCCGGTTCGATTGATCCTCGTCTTTGGGCGGTAGATCCTGAGGTAACCCGAAACGAGCTTGGTCAGATCAATGGAGTCCTTCCTTAAAGTCCTGATCCCATTGAAGTTTTGCTGATACACAAATGTTGCACTTCCCGCTGTGTTCACTGTTGCAACTACAGACGTGTGCTGACCGGATGTAGCAGTGGAGGTTGGGTAAACGAACTTTGTGTTCCTGTACTGCATAATGTCACCGGGCAATAGTTTTGATGCCGGGTTTGAATCGGTCCATTTGCCATTCACGATGGAGATGCTTTTCACGAGCGTGCCCCAGATGTAATCGCCTGCGGCTGGAGAATCTGCTCCGAGGTCCGTATTTGTGAACTCCGCCCCCGATGATCGCAATGCCTCGCTGGCAGCATGAGCACACTCCCCGCCGCCGATTCGAACGCCAACTTTTCCCGCAAGGAACGTGGCGACTTTGGAATTCAGTGTTTGACCGTGACAGGTGGGAGAGAAACTCGCGACAGTCAGCAGAATTGCGATCAATGACAGACGCATTTGGACTGGCTCATTCTTGTAAGTTGCGGCGATTGGCTCTTCGGAACAGATTGCTGCGGTCCCTGACCGTTTGAGAATCCGACACTATAGCCTTAAGGGATAAGAATTGTCGATGGCAACAGGGTCTGCAATTCTCCAGTTGTTCTTCTGTACCTGTACATAGAGCAGCAATGGACACGATCAGAGTTGCAGGTGATTCCTGCTCCCCTTGTCCTGAATCTCATAGCGATCTGAACTCATAGGAGTTCAAGCTTGGCGTTCTGCAAGGTTTATCCCGCCCACAGTTCAGAAAGCCCTTCGCCCGCCGGAACTAACAATGGGAACTGTTTGCTGAACGGATGCTCTGCGATTCCCGCGAGCCGGCGCAGGGCGTCATGAATATGTTCGGGGCGGATACGAACACCGGTCTGATCGTTGGTTGTCAGTGTCTTTGCGTCAACTGGCGTTAACTGCTGCTTTTCGTCAGTGGCGCCAATGACTCGATTACCGCCAATTCCGGGTCCCAGAAACATGATCGAATTGATCGACCAGTGATCTTTTCCGTTTCCGTTGTTGTACGTCGGTGTACGCCCCATTTCGCTCTGCATCACTACGACAAGTTTTTCTCTGATCTGCAACTGTTCGGCCCGTTTCAGAACATAGTCGATGCCATCCAGGAATTCCGGAATCAATTTCATCTGGTCGATGTCATTGTTGTTATGACTGTCGAATTGTCCGATCGAAAGATTGGCCGAGATGCATACGCCCGCCTTGAATGAAGCCAGAGCGATATCGGCCTGCTGAGCCAGTCTCTCTTTGGCCTGTTGCTTCGGAATGAACGGGACAACGCGCTGTAATGCCATTGAGTTCACCTGCGCCGAGTACAGCATGCTTTGACTTCGTTCAACTCGCGGAAGCCGCACGGAGGAGACTCGTGCATCGAATTGTTCCTGAAGAGCCTTCTCAATCCGGTCTGAAACAAATGGATCGTGATACGGGGCTCGTTCGTTCCCTTCCACAAAGTCGGCTTTTGCCAGCAGGTTTAAAGACTGCAGATAAGGCACGCGCGACATCGGCACCAGGTTTCCCGTGGCCGAGTAATTGCCGAACGTCAGGAATGCGAGCGGCGCGTCGGCTCCATGGCAAGCGGCCACCAGCGCGGGGAAGGTGGGGAAGTTTGTGCTGTCAAGTTTTCCCGTTGCCATGTAACGCGCGCACGGTGTGTGATTGTTGACAGACAAATCCAGTCCGTTCAATGTGCGAAGTTCCTTGCCATACTTCGTGAAGAAATCTTCGTTGCTCATCCCCTTTTCGATGTGCTTTGCCGTTGGAGCAAATCGATGGGCACCCTCTGTGAGAATGTCGCCCTGTTGAAACAGACGATTGATCCCATCAACTCCCTTGGGATCCATCAGATAGGTGGTGTCCCAGCCACCGGAAGCATTAAAGACGACGTAATAGGGTCCCGGATAGCCAGCGGCTTCGGTCTTCTTCAGCTCATCCGCGCGAAGCAGGGAATCAATACCGACCGGTGCCGCAAGGCCAAGCCCGGCAGCTTTGCAAAGATGCAGAAAGTTTCGGCGGAGCATGGAAATTCATCCAATCAGGGTTCAGACCGAATAAGGTTTGCGGTGGCCTATAGTTCCGCATTTGCAGCAGACATAGGATCGAGATGCAGAGTGCGATTTCGGAAGTCCAGGGAGATCCACCCGGACATTTCATCGGGCGGCAGAATCGTGTCCCATCGGATCAGTTCGGCCGAATCCCATCGCTCCGGAAGAAGCAGTTTGAACTTCCATTCTTTCTGCTCCGATCCACGGCAGATAAATGTGCGTCCGCCAATGAGTGGTTCTGCATTCGCTGTTTCGTAGCGTTCGGCGATGAAACCGTCGCACCAAAGACACTGAAGTTGTGGATTGTCCATAAGACGAAGCTCATGGCTCACGCGATATTCCAAAGCGTCCCAGAATTCTTCCTCAGTCATGATCCCCTCGTCGAGAAAAGCAGAGGCACGCAAGCCGCGCCAGAATCACTCGTACAAAAAATTGTGTTGCCGCAACAGATAGGTCACTACGCCTCGCCACGCGCGAATGGTGTAGAGGGTGTCTTCGGTGCGAAACTCTTCGCGACCGCCGCAAAAATAGGTTTCGCGAGATTCAAATCGGCCCTGTGCGTTTGCATCTTCAATGATGCCCTTGAAGAGTTGAAATGTCCTTTCGATCTCCGGATCCTCTGCAGCAAGGTCCTGTCCGAGCAGGCGTTGGTGAAGCGAAACAATCGTCTGGCGAATTCGTTGATTCGACATGTCGTCACCCGGAACTACACTCGGCTCAATTGTTGAGAACAGAAGTCGCTCTGGGGTTTCCCGCCGAAAGTCACGAGCCACGTGATGACAGGCCACATCGTTGGCAAGGATTCTCTGAATCGCTCCCATCGCGCCGCTGGGATCGGCGTTGCGTTCGGTGATGGAGATCGAGTCGATGCCGCCGTACAGAATCTTTGTTTCTCCGTCGAGTCGCCCCCATTCTTTGCCGAAGATCGCCTTGAGCTT
>Ga0255095_1000129_pt1 | contig 45465 bp, 32 predicted proteins | sample Colum_Law_RepC_8_2_FD_188435 | JGI IMG/M metagenome (GOLD analysis project Ga0255095, IMG submission 188435) | Freshwater microbial communities from Columbia River, Oregon, United States - Colum_Law_RepC_8d | ecosystem: Environmental > Aquatic > Freshwater > River | place: USA: Oregon...
ACAATGCCACCGAAAACGTGAACCAGCCAGTGGAATCGCTGAATCATGGCCACACCCGCCACGATCATGACGACTCGCATGGCCAACGCACCGAAAACGCCCCAGAACAGAACTTTGTGCTCGCAATGGCGAGGCACCTTCATTGCGGTGAATAACATGGCGAACACAAAGACATTATCGATGCTGAGCGCCTTCTCGATCACATATCCAGTGAGAAACTCCATCGCAGTTCGCGATCCGGAGTTCTGATAGAGCAGCCACGAGAATCCAAGCGCTAGAGCAATCCAGACGACGCTCCATGTAATCGCCTCCCGGAATGTGACCACATGTGCTTTTCGATGAAACACACCGAGATCAAGAGCCAGCATGCCCGCAAGAAAACTTACGAAAGCAATCCATGTCCAGGGAGAGAATTCCATTGTGTTCAGTCACCAAAATGTTGTCTAGAAACGAAAACGTTGTTGACAGGTAACCCCTGTCGAAATTGGTAGTGGAGAAATTGGAGGTGGAAAGGTCAGCAAACCCAATAAAGACGGACGCAAATCGGCTAACGCTCGCACGCTGCCCGTCATGTCGCCTCAACAGCACCCGACATTGAAATTCCCTGATGTTCACGCTGCCGATCCAGCAGGCGGGCAAGAGATCTGGCTGCCCGATCGGCCACATTCGCAACGGCTGATTCGATGGAGACATCTGTATCTCCGACCAGAACTTCGCCTCTCTTCCGCAGCAGCACCTTGAAGCGACACAAAATATCGCTCCCACCTTTTGGACCGTTCACGTCACTCAAAGTCACCTGCACCGTCCGGACCTGAGATGAGAATCGATTCAGAGCATACTGAGTACGTCGTTCAACAAGTTCCTGCTGTGAAGCGCTCAACGAAACGTTGCGGCCAAGAATCTGGATCTCCATGATCTTCTCCAAATTGAGGACAGTAAGTCATTCAGCGATTGAAAAGGTAACGCAGTTAAAAAAGAGGTCTGTGGCGTAACGACGCAAACCGTCAGTTGAATAGACTTCGCTGACAAACCCGCACTGGCTGAAGTTTCAGAAGCAACCTGCAAAGATCGCTAACAGATAATCGCCACTGCGGTTAATTCATTGTCTTAAAAGATTCTCGGGACGGCTTGCGACATAACGCATTCAGACTGGATAGTTATGGAAGAGATCAGGAGCGTGTTGAAGAAGATGTCTGAAACTTTGCAGGTCACACTGAAATACGGCCAATGTGTACCACCCGAGAGTTTCAGGCATCTTTCTCAACGGCCAACTAATCCCAGTCAACAACCCGCGCGGACCATTGACTATTGATCATACTTTCTCGATATCGTTGCAATTCACCTCGGACATCCCCATCAGACTTTCCCTGCAGCTGAATCAGAAACCTCCGCTGGCTCTGTCGAGTTCTGCTGGTCGCTCTGTCCAAGTCCCTGATTCTTGCCCGAGTTCGGCGATCCAAAGTGGTCGGTGGCCTTACCGCTGGAACCGACGAGCCCACAAGCTCCCCGGACGATAACGGTCCCAACCCCTCCTGCCCTAAAACAGCACTTGAATGCTCTTCACGAACCATGACACAATCTCCTTGACTGTTACACTTCCCGAGAAGTGGACTGCAAACATCCATCGTCCTAAGTCTACGCTGCTAATCACATTTGACTAATCAAAACTTATGTGTTGATTCATTGATTAAATTGAAGTAGGATGCACTAATGGATTGGATGAATTACCACCATCTTCTGTATTTCTGGATGGTCGCTCGCGAAGGCACAATTCAGCGAGCGGCCGAAAAGCTGCATATTGGCCAGCCCGCCATCAGCACTCAATTGCGCAGTCTGGAGGAGTCGTTTGGGCAGAAGCTCTTTCAGAAATCCGGCCGAAATCTGCAACTGACGGACACCGGAAAGACCGTCTATCGCTACGCCGACGAGATTTTTTCGCTCGGCCGGGAGCTAATGGACACGCTCAAAGGCCATCCGGCAGGTAAACCGGTTCGATTTACGGTGGGCGTTGTGGATGTAATGCCCAAGTTGATGGCTCGTCGACTGCTGGAGCCAGCTCTGCAACTTTCAGAGAACCTGCAACTCGTCTGTGTAGAGGACTCCCTTGAGGAATTGCTGAGCGAGCTGATGCTGCACAATGTGGACATCGTGCTCTCTGACGTCCCGGTCACTGCGGCCGTAAAAGTCCGCGCGTACAATCATCTGCTCGGGGATTCGACCGTCGGACTGTTTGCTCAAAAAGAGATTGCAAGGAAGTACAAGAAAGGGTTCCCTGAGTCGCTGAACGGAGCCCCGTTCCTGCTGCCGCGGCGAACATCTGCGGTCCGGCGTGCGATCGATACATGGCTGGAGAAAGCAGATCTCCACCCCAGAATCCGCGCTGAGTTCGATGATACGGCTCTGATGAAAGCGTTTGGCCAGACCGGAGAAGGCATGTTCCCGGGAGCCATGGCGCTTTCAGATGAGATGTGCCGACAGCATGAAGTGGAACTGATCGGAGAACTCGAAGGAGTCCGCGAACAATTCTTCGCGATCTCCGCCGAGCGAAAAATCAAACATCCGGCGGTACTGGCAATTGCCAGCACCGCACGGACGGGCATCTTCATCTAAGCAGAGTAGCGGGCTGCTAACTGACTGCGACATCCGCGGCGGTCACGAGTCCCGTAGACAGGTCGTAGACTCCTCCGGCAACAATCAGCTCTTTCCTCTGAATAAGCCTGGAGATAGTTGGCGAAGCCTCAGCCAGAAGAATGGCCTGATTGCGGACGTTCTCAGAAATCGCTCGATCCAGGTCACCGTTCGCCGCTTTAACGGCGGGGCGAATGTGCTGAAACAGCCCGCTGATCTGGCCGGGCACCTCGTCGCCCTTCATCGTCGCACTCACAGCACCACAGCTTGTGTGGCCGAGCACGTAAAGCACTTTGGCCCCAAGAATCTTCGTACCAAATTCCAGACTGCCGATGTTCTCACTGGATGCCACATTGCCTGCAATTCGAGTCACGAACAAGTCACCGAAGCCCTGATCAAAGACGATTTCAATCGGAACGCGGGAATCGGCACAACCCAAAAATGCAGCGAATGGCTTTTGCCCGTTCGCCACTTCACGAACTCGACTCATGTCTCGATTCGACGAGATCGTCTTTCCTTCCGCGAAACGCCGATTCCCATCAATCAGCAATCTCATGGCTTCCTCCGGAGTTTCAGGAGCCTTGGATGTTGATTGAGAATTTGAATCATCATCATCAGCAGCAGCATCAGCGACTGCCAGGGACGTGACCCCAGCGACCCCACACGCAGCGGTCAGCATCGATTGAACAAGCAACGTGCGTCTTGTTGACCTGAGTGAGCCAGAGCTGGAACCAGAGCCAGAACCTGTAATGTTTCGCAGAATCTCAGACATACTTCTCTCCTCGAATTACGCTTACAGTAGAAAGATAAGCAATCACGGCATATCGCTCGAAATACTCAACAGAGATCAGCTTCAGCAATCGATCGGCAACTTCGGGCGAAACGATCGTTTCCAGCCGGATGTTGGATCCCAGAATTTCGCCCACGCGCCTTTGGCGGATACCTTCGCCTTCGGCTTCCGTCACGGTGTAGCCTTTGGCTCCAGCACTTCGAACATCAGCAATGAGGCGTTCTTTCAGAATGGCTTCGGCAACGATTGTGAGCAGACACAGGGGGACAGTTTTCATAAGAGGCAACGCGCTTTCGTTTTTCACGGGGATGCGGTCAGAGCTATCGCGGGGGATGTGGAATCTTTGAACGATCAGCTACAGAAACGTTTTGAGATCTCGTAGTAGATCGGAATGCCGGCGATAAGATTAAAAGGAAAGGTGATTGCGAGGGCTGCGGTGAGATAAAATGTTGGATTCGCCTCCGGCAGCGTCATGCGAACGGCTGGAGGTGCGGCGATGTACGATGCACTTGCGGCCATCGCCGCCAGCACGGTGCAACCGCCGACGGAAAGTCCTGCCAGGGAGCCAAGGTATGCGCCGACTGTACCGTGAACGATGGGCATCAGAATTCCAAAACCCAGCAGAAAAAGTCCTGCCTGTTTGAGATCGCCAAGTCGATTTCCGGCGGCCAGACCCATCTCCAGAAGAAAGATTGTGAGCAGCCCTTTGAATAGTCCCTCAAACACAGGCTGGACTGGCTTCCATCCCGTTTCACCGACTGCGGTACCAATGATTAGCCCTCCGACCAGCAGCATCATTGATCGAGAAGTCAGTAGTTCGTGCATGATCTCTCGGACCGGTCGTGCAGCCTGGCCGGTGCCGTCCGGGTTTGCTTTGGCCGCCGCAGACATCTGAAAGGCACCAATTGCGAGAGCGATCTGGATCCCGGGAATCTCCAGCAGCGTCAGCAGAGTTGGCATGAATCCCTCAGCCGGCGCCCCCACCGATGCCGTAAACTGTTGAGCCGCGATAAATGTCACCGCCGACACTGAACCATAATGAGCGGCAATTCCGGCTGAATCCGCGATGCTGAACCGTCCCATCTTCCGCAAAACCAGGTAAGCTGACACCGGTGTCAGGCACCCCAGCAGAATCGTCACTAACGCCGGGCCCGAGATTGCGGCCAGCGAACTATGGGAAAGTTCCACGCCTCCCTTCAAACCCAGAGCAAATAAAAGGTAAATTGACAGGGCTGTGTAGAGGTCCCTGGGCAGAGACAGTTCACTACGAACCAGCCTGGCAAATACCCCCAAAGCAAAGGACAACGTCAGTGGCGAACACAGATTAATCCTGAGAACATCCAGCATGCAAACCCCCGTCGGATATTTTGCGAAACTCAATACACGAAACAAATTTCGCGTATTGTTTATCGTGTGTTTATGTTCAACACAAGAACAGCAGCGATGAAAAAACGCAGAAAAAGCGAAATCGAGAATCCTGGCGCGACTTCAGTAAACGCAACGCCAGCCGGAGCTGCTGGCTGGACGTTTCTGACGAACCATTCGCATGTGCTGCTGTGCCTCTATCGAAACGCCGAGATCACTTTGCGAGAAGTCGCGGTGCTGGTGGGAATCACGGAGAGAATGGTGCAGAAGATCGTGGCCGAGCTGGTCGAAGCCGGTTTCCTGGAGGTCACAAAAGTTGGCCGCCGAAACAGCTACGAGATCACTCTGAATAAAACATTGCGGCATCCGCTTGAGTCGAATTGCACCATTGGTGATATGCTGAAAAATCTCAGCCAGAATCGCTGAGCGGACAGCCTCACACTCAGGAATCAAGCCCATCCTGGACTGCGGCAGCCTGCTGCCGTTTTGGTGCATGCAGCCTGCTGCAAACTGGTGAGTTCAAAATCTGGCGATCTCCAAACGGTTATCCATAGCAGGCTGCAGCAGCCCAAAGAGGATGGAGAAATACACGGCTTTACTCGCGGTCTCATTTCATTTTCACGCACACTTTCCCGAGGCTGGCTTCCTCTGTAAGCTGAACGCATCAATTCATGGTGATGGTTTTGCTCGAGGTTCATTATGCATCGCACGTTTTCAAAGACGCTGCTGGTTGCGGCCGGTTTGCTGTTAGGGACTTCTCAGACATTGCATGCTCAGGATGCTTTGCCGGAGACAATAGAGTTCAATCGCGATATTCGCCCAGTCCTGTCGGATAACTGTTTTTTCTGCCACGGCCCCGACAAGAATAAACGTGCAGCCGACCTGCGTCTGGATACCGAAGCCGGTCTTCACGGCAAAGACGGACAGCATGGAGCTATCGTGGCTGGCAAGCCTGACGACAGCGAGATGATCAAGAGAATCATCTCGGCAGATCCCGAGCAAAAAATGCCTCCGGCGCATTCGGGAAAATCACTCTCCGAACGAGATGTTCAGTTGCTGAACCGCTGGATTGAACAGGGCGGAAAATTCGAAGGCCATTGGGCGTTTCTTCCAATCCGCACGGCCGAGACAACCGCAGGTCCGGTGCCCAACGGCATCGATCAACTCGTTCACAACAGCCTCACTGAACACGGACTGAACAATTCCGCCGAAGCCGACCGGATCACCTTGATTCGTCGCCTGAGTTTTGACTTGATCGGATTGCCACCGTCAGAAAAAGAAGTCGCTGACTTCGTCGCGGATCAATCTCCGGAGGCTTACGAAAAGCTCGTGGATCGCCTGCTGCAGTCTCCACACTTCGGCGAACGTCTCGCCATGTGGTGGCTGGATCTTGTGCGATACGCCGACACGGTTGGCTATCACGGTGATCAACCGATGAGCGTCGCGCCGTTTCGAGATTATGTGATCGGATCGTTCAACGCGAACAAACCGTTTGATCAGTTTACGATCGAACAGCTTGCCGGCGATCTGCTGCCGGATGCCACTCGCGAGCAGCGCATTGCTTCGGGCTACAACCGCCTTGGAATGATGAGCGCTGAAGGGGGCGTACAGGATAAGGAGTATCTCGCGAAGTATATTGCAGAGCGAGTTCGCAATACGTCCGGTACCTGGCTGGGGATTACTCTGGGATGCGCTGAATGTCACGACCATAAGTTTGACCCGCTGACAGCGAAAGACTTTTATCGTTTTCAGGCGTTCTTCGCGGACATCAAGGAACGCGGTCTCTATTCGGGTGCGAATAGCGATGGCAACTGGGGGCCGTTTGTCAAAGTTCCGACGGAGCAACAGGCCGCAGATCTGGCCTTGCTTGACGAACAAATTGCCTCGGCAAAGAAGGTCCTGGAAACCGATACGGCCGAACTGACCGCCGCACAAATTGAGTGGGAGAAAACTCAGATTCCCTGGACGCCGCTCACGGCCGACACGATGGTGTCTCTGGAAGGTGCAAAGCTGACGCCTCGCGCAGACGGAGCAATCCTCGTCTCAGAAAAGAACGGCGCAACGGACACGTATACGTTGACGTTCTCCAAACTGCCACCAGCCGTGACCGCGATCCGGCTGGAAGTGCTGCCGGATGATTCGCTGCCCAACAAAGGGCCGGGGCGAGCAGGCAACGGTAACTTTGTCCTTTCGGAAATCATCCTAAAGGTCAAAGACAGTGAAGCGGAACCGGTTGCGGTTCCGTTGCAGAATGCGTCGGCCACTTACGAACAAATCGGGGCCGCTGATGGAAACCCTTATAAAAAGTGGGCCGTGGAAGCCGCTATCGATGGTGATGCGAAAGGAGCCAAGTGGGGCTGGGCGATTATGGAGAAAGCCGGTCAGCCAAACTTCGCCGTCTTCGAAACCGCCAGCGATCTTACGCTGAAGGAAGGAGCGACGCTGACGATTACGCTGGCTCAGAACCTGGATAATCCCGGACACAATCTCGGCTGCTTCCGTCTGTCTGCTGCGACAGCGGTTCGACCGATCAAAGCTTCTGATGCTCCACCGGCCAATCTGCTGGCCATTCTGTCGACTCCGGTGGAACAACGAACGGATGCTCAGAAAGCAGAGCTGGCGGCGTATTATCGCACGGTGGCTCCGCTGTTGAATCCAGCCCGCGAACAACTGGCCTCCCTGGAAACGCAGCGTACAGATCTCAACAACGCGATCCCGTCGACGCTCGTGACAGAGGCTGTATCCCCGCGAATGGTGCGGATTCTGAAGCGAGGCAACTGGATGGATGACACCGGGGAAGTGGTGACTCCGGCGTTCCCGGCTGTGTTTGCTGAAGCTCCTCCTGCTGACAAAATTCTCAATCGCCTAGATCTGGCGAAGTGGATTGTGTCCGCGGAGAATCCACTGACCGCACGAGTTGTCGTGAATCGGCTATGGAAGATTTATTTCGGATCCGGTCTGTCACGCAAGCTGGATGATCTTGGTGCTCAGGGCGAATGGCCAAGCCATCCGGAGCTGCTGGACTATCTTGCCGAAGATTTCCGTAGCCACGGATGGGATATTAAGCGAACAGTCAAGTCGATGGTGATGTCGCAAACCTATCGTCAGTCGTCCTTGACAAGTCCGCCAGTGCGAGAAGCAGATCCCTACAATCGCTGGCTGGCGCGACAGTCGCGATTCCGTCTGGATGCCGAACTCGTGCGAGACAATGCTCTGGCCATCAGCGGCTTGCTGGTGAATTCCATCGGCGGCAAAAGTGTGAATCCTTATCAGCCGGCCGGATACTGGGCGTATCTCAACTTTCCGACTCGTGAATGGCAGAACAGCACGGGCGAAGCGCTTTATCGGCGAGGTCTCTACACTCACTGGCAGCGTCAGTATCTGCATCCGAGTCTGCTGGCATTCGATGCTCCAAGTCGCGAGGAATGCACGGCCGATCGGCCTCGTTCGAATACACCCTTGCAGTCGCTCGTTCTGTTGAACGATCCAAGTTACGTTGAAGCTGCGAGAACTTTTGCGGAACAGATTCTTCGCCAGGATGGCTCCACGCGTGACCGTCTGGACTTTGCATTCCGGCGAGCGTTATCCCGACCAATTCAGGATGACGAAGCGGTCGTTCTGGAAGAACTCCTGAAGACTCACATGGCCGAGTATCAGACCGATGCCGCAGCGGCTGCCGCACTGATGACTGTGGGTGAAAAACCGATGCCCGCGGATCTGCCGACTCCCGAGTTATCGGCCTGGACCAGTGTCGCCCGCACGATTTTGAATCTGCACGAAGTCATTACAAGGAACTGATACTGATGTTGAACTTGCCCTCCGAAATCGCCCGACGGTCGTTTCTGCGGAATTCTGGTCTCAGCCTGGGTTCAATGGCTCTGGGCTCAATGCTGTCGCAGCAGACGAGAGCGTCTCAGCAGGAAGTCCCGAAATGGTCGGGTGTTATCCAGCCGACGCATTTCGAACCCAAAGCCAAACGCATCATCTGGCTGTACATGGCCGGCGGGATGACTCATATCGACACGTTCGATAACAAGCCGAAACTGGCGGAGTTGCATGGCAAGCCGATGCCGGAGTCAGTCACCAAAGGCCAACAGATCGCACAGCTGCAGGGAGCACAGCTGAACTGTTTTGGGCCCCAGCATGCGTTTAAGCAGTGGGGAAAATCGGGACAGTCGATGTCCGAAATCTGGCCGCTGCTGGGTGAAAAATGCGCGGACGATATGTGCATTGTGAGATCCCTGCATACCGATGCGATCAACCATGATCCGGCTCATACGTTTATGAACACCGGAACGATGATTGCCGGTCGACCAGCGATGGGATCATGGTTGCTTTATGGTCTGGGGTCCGAATCGGAAAGTCTGCCCGGTTTTGTCGTGATGGTCTCCACTGGCAAGTATGGCCAGCGTCAGCCCATTGCGGCTCGTCAGTGGCATTCTGGTTTTCTTCCGGGACAATTCCAGGGCGTTGAATTCCGCGGTACCGGCGATCCGGTCCTGTATGTCGGCAATCCAAAGGGCGTGAATTCCAAGCAGCAACGCGATGTTGTCGACGCGGTGCAACGCTTGAATGGCCTAGCGAATAATCGGCTGGATGATCCGGAGATTGCTACTCGCATCAGTCAGTATGAATTGGCGTTTCGGATGCAGTCCAGCGTTCCCGAGCTGATGGATGTCAGCAACGAACCAGCTCACATCTTTGATCTGTACGGCACCAAGGGCGGAGACGGCTCATTTGCGTCAAACTGCCTGTTGGCCCGTCGACTGGCTGAACGTGGAACTCGTTTCATCCAGCTTTATCATCGCGACTGGGACCACCACGGCGCGGTGAAGGAGCACTCCGCCGGAACCGCGAAAGAAGTTGATCAGGGCGTGGCCGCTTTGATCACCGACCTTAAGCAGCGTGATATGCTGAAAGACACCATCATTGTGTTTGGCTCGGAGTTTGGACGCACGCCGATGGCTCAGGGCAACGGCCGCGACCATCACCTTGCCGGATTTACGATGTGGTTCGCTGGTGGCGGATTCAAGCCAGGAATCAGCTACGGCAATACGGATGAGTTCGGATATCACGCGGTCGAGAACCGCGTGTCTGTCCACGATATCCACGCCACGCTGTTGCACCTGATGGGTATCGATCACATGAAATTTACTTACAAGTTTCAGGGACTGGATTCGAAACTGACTGGGGTTGAAGAATCAACTGTGGTGAAGGATCTTTTGGTCTGAACGGCATCGACCCAAACTGTGTCCATAAAGCGTAACGGCGCATGCCGTCCGGTGAGTGGGCAGGTACTGCGCGCCCGGAGCCATACATCGACGTTGCCCGATCTGTCCTTAGGTCGGGAGTCCGCGACAGGATGACTGCCAGTTCTCTAGCAACTCCGGCTGGCCCCTGCGTGTTTGCCCATACGTTTTGGCAGCGGAGCTGCCGCGTCATGATAGCCTCGGGCTTCAGCCCTTGTCGTTACCCACGAAATTGGGTTATTTGAAGTGGATTTTCGGAGCGAAGCGGTGGGAAATTATTGATTTTGCGGTGGCAGTGTTAAAGCGAGGTTATCCAGAGGTGATGGTTGGCGAATGCTTTGGCTGTGAGTTTCAGGGAGCCGCTCAGCCGGGGCCATCCACACCCAGAACCCAAGCTACAATTCATTACGCCAGATTTACTGGGCCCCTCTTTCAGCCTACTGAACAGCCACTGATTGCAGGGCAGGCTTCGCCGTTGCGTTGAATCTTGCAGCTGGCGTAATGCGATTGGCCGACCGGCGTTTGCCGAAGTGTTCGACCGCGTGAAGCCAGAGTTCTGCCGACAGATTCAGGCGATCCAGAATCAGTGGAGCATTCTTCGGGATCGCTCCTCGTTTCCCCGGTTTCAACTGGCGGCCGGTCCAGTCGAGCAGTTGCAGGTATTCTGCCAGCGTCATGAACATGCAACCCTTGTTCGAAGCTCGCCGACTGGAGCATTTCTCGCGAGCCTTCTTTCGCTTCGGCTCCAGTTCCACAGGAGCAAGCCAACCGGCTTTCTGGCCATGTTCAATCCGCACGTCCTTAGCATCCGCGGTTGTAACGTCGTCTGCAGACTTGAGATCAGCAATGCGTTCTTGAGCACTCGTAAAATCGCTCTTCTCCGGAGTTGCCGCCAGACCGGCTCGCACCGGGTTCAAGTCCACATAAACCATGCATGCCGCAATGGCCGCTTCATCCAACAGAACCGTCGCCTTAAAACGACCCTCCCAGAATCGCCCGGTGCATTCGTCTTCGGCATTCGCCATGCGAGCAATCACTTCCGAAGTGCATCGCATAAACCACGATACGCTGGACAAGCGAGCCCGCAGTTCGGCCAGAGTTTTCTCATCGGCCATCAAGTGATTGAGATCCGTGTCAGCAGGCTCCGCCGGGGAACCATCCTTGTTTCGTCGCTGAGGAAACAGATTCCACCACCGCCGAGCGGCTTCTTTGTCAGTCCATGTCTTCACCACATCCGGCCGACTTCTCAGGATGACATGGAGATGATTGGACATCACCGAGAATCCGAGCACATCGACACCGAAGATCCCCGCCAGAAACTCCAGCCGATTGCGCATCCACTGGCGTCGATGCTCATAGTTCTTCCCCGTGAGCTCATCGACTCCGCACAGAAATCCACGCCTCACGCACCGATTGACGCAATGTACAACTTGAATTTCACCCGACGACAAAATCTCACGCCGATTGACTCGTGCCATGACTTTCTTCCCAATTCAATTGAGTTTGCTTGACGGAACGTAGGGTACATATCACGCTCCGCTCCGTCAATGCAGTTTGGATGGCCCCGTTGTTATCCCATCGACAAAACGAATTCGGTGCGACACCGATCTAGTCGCAGAACTCAGCCACATTCAGCTCAGACTCTCTCTGCTCACCAACCCGCGCCGCCGATTGCTCCGCCGAAGGATTCTTTCCCACCTGTGACCCTCCCGGAAAATGCAGAGAGTAACCATGCCTGCAACATACACTTCGCCGAGCGCTTACACAGGACCTACTCGTCCCTGCTAATTCATTTATTTGCCCCGGATTCAGTGTCAATTTGATCTAGCAACCCTTGAGCCACTGCGCCCAGGGTCACCCACCGCATTCTGGGCAGTTTATTGGGATAGTGATACACAAGTCGCGTCGGAGCATCAGAATCGACGTACTTCGAGAGAACATTACGAGTCCGACCTGACTGTTTCAATACCTCCGAGAATGCTGAAATCCCGCCAGTTCCTTCGAATGGGCCGAAGCCAGTCCGGGCATCTCCACCCCAAAATTCCTGATCGATGAGTTTCCTTACGAGCTGATCAGCAGACTCAGGGCTCTTGACAATGCCATTCAACTCGGAGTCAAGATCTCGTTCAATTCTGAGCGCCACCCGCAAATCATCACTCAGTTGCCCTGCCAGGTCGCCATATTCGCTTCCATTCCATGTAGATTTGATCCAGTCTAATCGCGCAATACAGTCAACTCTGCGGGTAGCGGGATTCGCCATTGACGCGACGGCTCGATCCAGGAGAAACGCAGGCAGGTAGATTTTGAATAGCTCATCCACAGACTTCCCTTCATTAAGTGCGGGCATTGTTGTGGAAGCCCGTGCCCACAGTTGATCTACTGCATCATGATGACCCGTCTGTGCACACCATTTTGCAAGCATGATGTCTCTCATCGCCGGAAGCAGATTGAGGCTGCTTCGGCCCAGGCTGCATCTGTGCCCCATTTCGATGCAATAGCCATTTGAATACGAATCCAGATACGGAGTCGGAACTGCAAGCACGGATTCAACATAAGCTTTGAAGTCGATTTGCCGACAGTGCGTGCCTTCGCGCTGGTTTCCTTCCAAGATGAGATCGCATGCATCGTCTGTGAAATACACGCATTTGCCTTGGAACTCACAAATTTTGAATGCATGAAGAATGATTTTCCGATCGCCACACGTCTTTGGCATTGACACTATGATTTCAAAGAACTGACACCCATTTGCGGAAGGAATGCCAACACGATCCATCCATTTGAAAAGTTCGCTACGTTGCGTTTCATTCGTTGGACTTGGTAGGGCAGTCAGCATTCTCGATGTGGAACCCGAGAATCCAATCAGTGTCGCTGCAGCGATTCAGATTAAACAAAGTCTCATTGCATTCTTCCTGCGTGGGAAAAACACACAAAAGGAAAAGGGACTCAGAGAAGTGGCTGCGCACTATTCAGGTTGTCACAGCTTACCTCCGCCTACACACTTGTTTTGCTCAGTGAACTCTGGAAAGTTGGCGCACGCTGATGTGCCGCTATGGAATTCTTTCTTCACGGCGTTTCCAGCAGCGTCCAATTCTATAACTTGGCATCCCTCCTACACGACTGCGTCACTCCAGCATTCGCACTCCGCTGCACTCTTAGCGACCACGTGAAAATAAAGCTTGCGACTGTTGTTGGCCGATTTACTGATTGTTGGAGCGTCCTGCAGAGGAATGCTAAATGAACTCGGGCAATTTCTTTTAGGAAATTCGCTCGAATGCACAAACTCGCACCAGTCGGCGTCTGTCGGTCGTGGATCGCCTGCTCTTGTCAGATTGCACCACGCGACGTTTTTATTGCTTCTTCCTGTTGCCCCTCCACGCTGTTTCTCCAACTGTTCTTTTGTCAATCGCCTTTGGATGGCCCCGTCGTTCCGTGCCCAGGCTCTGTGCCTCACAGCCCAAACAATGGAACAGTAAATAGAACTCCCCAGATTAACCCGTGGTACGTCACTACGCTCGACGCAATAATCTCTTCCACCCAAGTGGGCCCCGCCGTTGCACATGATTTGCAAAATCGTATGCAGGAATAAACGCAAAATGGAAATGAGAAAGTGCTAATTATGTACGAAGCAGCAAACAGTATGCCGCCCATGTTTTGTACAGCCCGAGCTGGACAAATAACCATAACGCACGCAATGGCATATAGGCATCCCAAATAGGCCCAAATCATACTAGCAGACATTTTGCTAACACCACCTGTGGAAGCGACAAGAATCCACCATCCTAGGCCGGCGAGTAAGAAACCAGCATCGCCGTAAAAGAGATATCCGGCGACACTTGACCAGCTGAATGGTGATTTACCATAGCTAATTGAACGGTTCACTTGAAATAGCACGCAGCATGCAGAAATACCAGCAGCCATTACGATGAGTAATATGAACCATCGCCGATATGACTTTGAATTTGCATGAAAATCACGTAAACTGCCCGGTGGGTTATAGGGGTTCGTCATGAATGTTGTCTTCTAAACATTATTGTAGAGTCCCCCTAGCACACCCGGTGGCTTCGCGGGCGGGTTGGGTTTGTAGTTGTCCATATCAACACAGAACATGTTTTTTTTAAACATCCATCTTGAGTAATGCCGAAAAGACCTGCCCAGTTTCACCAAATGCTTGCTGCGTTTCCGCAGCTTGCCATTTGGGCCTACCTTCACCATCGGCAGCTGTAGGCGAAATGGACGGCTCACTTCATTTAGGGTCAGGGCCGATATTACCATGTGCCATGTCTCCGCAATAGCGCGAGTCAATCGGGTCCGACCACAGATCACAGGAACACGGAGCACACGTTCCCGCCGAATCACCCTGTTTAAGACATTTTTTCCTGCGTAGATTCCATCCTACCGGGTCAATCTGATAATCAAACGAATATTTGAGTCCGCAATGACCAAGCATACATTTTGCTGCGTAATTACTGTTGCAAGAAGCATCTTTGCTTTTATCACAATAGTTGTTTGGTATCATTTCATAAGGAAGTTTCTCGGCGTTGAGCGTAGTGGCCTGTCGCTTGAAACAATCACACATAGTCGAACTGGTTAACGTCCACGTTGCCTCTGTCCACCAATTCCCTCCAAAACTTGGATTGATTTTTCCGCCCGCAGAGTAGTCGCATGTTGTTGGAATACTGTTCCCGCTTTTATCCATGACATGATAGTAGTCCGTCGACCCTCCAGGCCACTCAACCTCCACTCCGCAATGTTGCGCAAACGGCCAGACAATTTTTATACACCTCAGTCTCACCGTGCATCCTGCGGGCGCAGGGGACGATGTTGACGGCGGCTGAAACGCCATTGGATTGACCATGGAACGTATGCTGCTCCGAATCGTGTTGTTTGAAATAGATGTCGATAATGATCGCCAATAGATGCTCGCCCATCTCGCCACTGTCGGCTGATACGTTCTTGCCCTGACGTAGACGAGCCCGGTGCTGTTGTCAGTGTAGTAGCCGTATTTTCCGACCCATTTGAACGGGTTGACCGTGGTTCCGGTCGTTGCGACTGAGTTTCCCCAAGCGTCGTGGAGGTAAGTGTCGGTGACGGTGCCGGAGCTGTCGGTGAGGAATCGAGTCGAGCCGAGGGCGTCGTGGTGATGGTAGTGAGAGGTGGTGCCTCGTCGCTGACTGAGGACTCCACCGTACTGCTGCGGTTCGTTGTTGTAAACCGCCTTGACGTCGTTGTTCTCGTCCAGCTCGTGAGACACGCAGTCAAAGACCGGGTCCCACACAAATGTCGTTGTTCCCATTGTCAACCTCACGAGAAAGCATCTCTTCAGAAATCCCTGTGCCAGTCTTCAATCATCCCGCTTCACTCGGCGATTGTCCCCGTTGTACTGCATTTTCACCTCGGCCGCCTTATGGCAGAGGACCAAGTGCAAGAGAATTCCGAATGCCCTATTGCCCCCTTTAAGTTGTCAACCATCCCGATTCCCCGACCTTCACAGCAATTCGGCAAATCAGACTATTCCTACGAGGCGGCATCCATCACGACTGATAACACTCGTACACTCGGCAGCGATCTAAATCGATCAGGAACATGTAGTAGCGATTGCCGTCTGTCATCAAGAAGTAGCAGCCGCGTTCCACAAGTTGCGGGAACCAGTAGCTCGAAGCAGGGCCATTATTGGATTGAAACTGAAGCGGGCCAACAATGCCTTGAAGCAACTTGTCTTGTGAATACTCCACCATTTCACTCAGTTCCAATGGTCGTACTGGCACATTCGCCCGGAATGGAGTCTGACGAAGGAGATCAAAACAAGCCTGTTCGGACTCAAGCGTGCACGTCCAGAACCAACGCGATCCAGAATATGATCCTCCGTCGAAGACGTAACAGTGGGTGGCTTTGCTCAGCACGGTTGCCGCACCTTTTTGACCTGCGACGTCACTGAACTGGTTCAAGTAATATGTTTTCGCTTTGTCGTCAATATGCTCAACAGGCCTCGGGGAGAATGACTCCTGAAGCATTCGCATCCCACGATATGCCAGCACTACGCACAGGCAAACGCCGCATATGATCGCATAATGCTTCAACCACTGGCTCTTCAACAGATTCACCATCTGCGACTTCCTGGCGGGATTGATCGAAGCCGTGGCGCTCCGACATTATTGTAGATCGATGTGGACCGGCGTCCCAGCGGATCAACTGATGCGACACTTCGCACTGCCAAGTCGTAAAGCGTGGTCCAGCGATTTCCCTTCGGATTGATCGACGCGATTCCTCGCCCGGCAGCGTCATAGACCTGCGTTGATCGAATGCCGGCCGCATTGATATTGGCAATGGCCTGATTTGCGGCGTTGTAGACCGTCGTGGACCGTTGATTCAGAGCATCGATGCTGGCAACCGTTCTGTTCGCAGCGTCATAAACCGTGGTTGAGCGTTTTCCCAGCGGATCGATGCTGCCCACCGTGCGATTGAGAACGTCATAGACTATCGTCGAGATGGCTCCCGTTGGTCCCGTCGTGCGAATCTCGCTGCCAAGTTTATTGTACACAAAGCTCGTCCGCGCCCCGTTTGGTGCCAGAGACACATCGGCGATGTCAGCCCAACTCATGGTTGGGACCATCTTGCGATCTTTGCGAGAACGGATCTTCGGAATACGAGCCATGACAAAATCCTCCAGCAAGCTGCCGACAAACCGACACGCAGCACACTGGGGTATGATGCAGTCCTATGACCATTTTCACAATCGCAACACTTCCCTCACCTCAACGTTTCCACTACCGTTTCAGAAATAATCTCTATGTCGAACTCTGTACCACCACGGAGTTGGTAGTTTCGTTCTGCGATGAACGCCTTGTGCCTCGTCAACACTTGAAACTGGGGTTGGTAGTTGTAGTCCCTTGGTGCAAGCCTACGGTTCAAGACCGGGCGCTGGCAGAATGTTGATTTAATCCTCACTGAGCCCGCCTCAGGGGCCTGCGGGCTTCTACACCACTGAAAGCCATTTGTTCCTGGCTGGTGCAAAAGCCGTTCAACCCCCGACGCGGGGTCGGGGGCGACTGATGCAACAACTCGCTAACGCGTTCCGGCTGAGAACGCGAACCCAACTTCTTAGCTGTGACAAAGCACGCGTCCTTTATCGCTCGGCGCAACGTTTCTCCTACCGGATCACAAGAATGCTGAAGACACTCTCAATCCTGTTCTCAACATTCGTGATGACGGTCGGATGCCTGTCTGCACACGCGGCCGAGAAGCCCAACATCATCATTATCTACGCAGATGATTTGGGCTACGGGGATCTGGCATGCTATGGGCATCCCACGATTCGCACGCCGAATCTCGATCGGATGGCCGCTGAAGGCATGCGGTTTACGGAGTTCTATTCCACAGCCGAAGTGTGTACTCCCAGTCGCGCGGCTCTGATGACGGGGCGGTATCCGGTACGCAACGGGATGTGTCATGACAAGTTTCGAGTACTCCGGAATAACTCCAAAGGCGGACTTCCGAAGGACGAGGTCACTCTTCCGGAACTGTTGAAGACTCAGGGTTATACGACCGGCATGGTCGGGAAGTGGCATCTGGGTCATCTGCCGGAGCATTTGCCACCACATCATGGCTTCGACAGCTATTTCGGAATGCCGTTTTCGAACGACATGATGCCAGCACCGGATGCTCCCAAAGGAAGAGAACGATTCTTCGCGGAAAACAATGACTACTGGAAGACGCCCCTGATCCGCGGAACCGAGATCGCTGAAGAACATCCCGATCAGCGACAACTGACGAAACGGTATTCAGACGAAGCCGTGAAGTTCATTAAAGAAAAGAAGAATGCTCCGTTCTTTCTTTACGTCGCTCATTCGTTTCCGCATGTGCCTCTGTTTGCATCCGAAAACTTTCGCGGCAAGAGTCCGGCTGGGATTTATGGAGATGTCGTCGAAGAACTGGATTGGAGCGTCGGACAGATTCTGGACACGCTGCGAGCCGAGGGGCTGGATGAGAAAACTCTTGTTGTCTTCAGCAGCGACAATGGCCCATGGTTAATCTTCGATGATCATGGCGGTAGTGCGGGGTTGTTGAAGGAAGGCAAAGGTTCGACATGGGAAGGCGGTATGCGCGTGCCCGGGATTTTCTGGTGGCCAACAAAGATTCCATCGGGCAGCATCCAACGCGAAATGGCCAACACAATGGATGTTTTCGCAACTTGCGCATTGCTCGGTGGAGCAACTCTGCCGGAGACGAAGATCGATGGCATTGATATCTCACCATTGCTTCTTGGCACCGGCACCGTTGATCGACCGCCATTCATGTATTACCGCGGAGCAACATTGTATGCGTGCCGACTTGGCCCGTGGAAAGCTCACTTTTTGACTCAACCCGCCTATGGAACGCCAAAAGCCGAATCACATGATCCACCTCAGTTGTATCAGGTGAAAATTGATCCCGGTGAACGGTGGGATCGGGCGGCCTTGAATCCGGATGTTATCACCCAGATTAAGTCAGCGGTGGAACAGCATCGTGTGGAATTGCAGATGGCTCCGACACAGCTTGAAGACACAGTCGCGACGGCTCCGTAGAACCAACGCGGTCTTGCCCAGGATTCGTTTAACGGTAAGCCGCAGGCGGATGCGTTCCTGGCCGCAGAGACAAGGATGGATGAAGAGCTTTCAAAACGTTACACAATCACAAGAATCACTAACGCCTGCGGCTTGCCGTTAAACAAGTGAGATTCATCATGCCAGATTGGATTGCCACAGATCAGGATCGGGAGTTGTTCGATCGAGAATTGAACAGCTACGTTCCGGAAAAAATCTTTGACGCGCATGCCCATTGGTATCGAGCCGATCATTTTCCTTCGGACTCTGTGCCGGGCCTCGTGAAGTCCGGGCCGCCGGTCGCGGGCAGTGATGAATTTGATCGCCAGATGGAGATGATTACTCCCGGACGCAAAACAGAGGGCCTGTTCTTTCCATTCCCACATCCGAATGTCGATGTCGACGGAGAAAACACGTTTCTCTTTAAGGAACTAAAGAAGCGTCCGAAGTCTCGCGGTCAGATGCTGATCACGATGCAGCAGGATCCGGAGTTTATTCGCGAGACCGTGCGACGTTGTGGCTTCGTTGGGCTGAAGTGTTACCACGTCTACTCATCGCGGCGGCCGACGTTTGATTCGTATATCGAGGAATACCTGCCAGAGGAACAGGTCCGGATTGCTCACGAAGAAGGACTGTCGATCACATTACATATGGTCCGCGCGCGAGCATTGTCTGATCCGGCCAATCAGCAAACGATCCGCCGCTATTGCGAACAATATCCCAACATGCGACTGATCCTCGCGCATGCCGCGCGTGGCTTTAACGCCCATCATACGATTATGGGAATTGAATCACTGCGAGGCCTTGCGAACGTCTGGTTTGACACCAGCGCGGTCACGGACTCGGGAGCCATCGAAGCCATTATCAACGTGATGGGGCACAAGCGAGTGCTCTATGGGTCAGACTTCCCGGTAACGCACCTGCGTGGTCGCTGTATTGCATTGGGCGACAACTTCTTCTGGATCTCTGCCGACAACGCTAACCTTGATGTTCCGTATGGAAAAATTGACATGGCTCTGGTTGGGCATGAGTCATTGAGAACACTGAAAGTTGCCACCATGTCAACGCGAATGACGGACTCACAGGTGGAAGACATCTTCCGCAATAACGGAATGGAGTTATTCGGTCTGTGAATGTGCGTCAAACGGGTACCAGCGGAGGGGTGTTGATTAACGGCAAGCGGTAGGCGTCTTAACTGATTTCGCCTCCGCCTGCGGCTCGCCGTTAAACGAGAAGACCCAACAGCAGATTAAAGTGTCTTCAATCTTCCTTCGCGAACTGCACATTCATCGGCACCGTCAGTTGTTGTGCGATTGACGCGAGCTTTGAGCGAACAGCACGGATCGCACTGGATGCACATTCGGTTTCCAGAATGATGTAAGACTTGCCGTTCACGACCATGTTGATTCGAGCGGCATGCTTCTGCGGCGGTTGACTGGCACTTCCGGAACTCGGCTTTTGTGGCTTCGGCACGGACACGTTCAGTTCCTGAACGTCAGTAAAGAAGACATCGCGAACGCTCGAACCAACAGCCAGATGTATTGACTGAATCTACCAGTCGATCCGTGTTTCTCTGCGACGATTATCCCGCCACAGCCATGCAGCACCCATCACAGCGCAGAGGGCGGAAGATCCGAGATAACACTGTCCGATAAAGACCGGGCCTCGCCCCGAAAAGAACACCAGCGCTGGCACCAGACCAAAGAGCAGCCCAACAACAAGCCCTGCAATGATGGCTCCACCGATTAGAGACAGAAAGCTGATGGAGTCTCGCTGCAAGTGAACCAGTGTCCCAGGTTCCCATGACAGGATTCTTTCGCGAAACTCAAGCCCCTGCAGCATCCGTTGTGCTCGTGTCTCCGGATGATGCCCGGTCGCTACTGGGTTTGTCGACCAGATCGCCTTCAGCACCAGCGGCGGAAACAGCCCGAAGACAGCGGACAGAATCAGCAGAAATCCCACCCCTCCCCAGCGGCCAGGCTCCAAAACACATTGCTCGGGCTTTGTCGGGTTGTAGGAAACCTTAACCTCGGTTCCGACTGGAAACTTCTGCGATGTGGCTTCTGCCCAGGCCTTGCTTCCAAACTGATCGCTGATGACAGTGATTCTCGAACCTTTGACTATTTGCCCGTTGATCTCGAACTCATATTCAATTCCTGCCGAGTATGAGCGAGTTTCGCGGTTGCGGCGATCGCGATCAGTCGAGCGATCGCGATGAACCGAAACATCAACTCCGGACCGAACGATTCGCCCCGCAACCGTTGGCCATTGAAGTGACTGCTGAGCTTCCTGGATGCCACGATAGGCCATCACTCCAGCCGTACAGCCACCAATAAAAAACAACAGGCACACGATCGAGATGAGGAGCCTCAGCCCTTTCGAGGTTTTGTCTTTTGCGGGGGCGTCTGGAGCGTTCATGGAGTCCCATTCTGATTCGGTATGCGTTATGCATTTTGCGGCGTGTTGTACTGCTGAGTCGCCCAGGGGAATCATGGGAGAAACGAAAAATTGCATCAACTGCGAAAACCAGTACGATCCCAAGAATCTCGGTACCACTTCTTTCGGAATCACGCCAGAATCCGCCACCACTCGAGGACGACTCTCGACTTTAGTTGTGTCGCGAAGTTGTTACTGACCCCTCAATCGAATACCGATGGACAAAGAGCGATGAAACTTGGACTGGACGGCAAAGTAGCACTCGTGACTGGCGGATCCAAAGGCATTGGACTGGGAATTGTCCGTTGCCTGATCGCGGAGGGAGCTCGAGTTGCCAATGTGAATCGCAGTGAAGCGGAGGGGCGTGCACTGGAAAGTGAGTATGCCGCACAGGGCCAAGAGTGCTTCTTCATTCAAGGTGACCTGGCCGATGTCAGTGCCTGTAAGAATGCCGTGGAACAGACTCTGCAGCGTTTCGGCCGCATCGATATTCTGATCAACAACGCTGGTGTCAATGACGGAGTGGGCCTTGACGCGGGAGTCGACGCTTTTGTCGATTCGCTGCGACGAAATCTGATTCATGTCTATGCGATGGCTCACTACTCACTGGAGGCTCTGAAAAAATCTCGCGGCGTCATCATCAACATTGGATCCAAGGTTTGCGAAACTGGTCAGGGAGGAACCTCAGGCTATGCGGCGTCGAAGGGCGGCATCAATGGGTTGACCCGCGAATGGGCTGTGGACCTCGCCCCGCATGGCATTCGAGTCAACGCGGTGCTCCCCGCCGAAACGTGGACTCCGCTCTACGAGAAGTGCCTGGCGGCCATGCCCGATCCGGCTGGGGCCAAAGCTGAAATGGAGCGTTTAATCCCGTTTGAGAGACGATTCACCACGATCGAAGAGCTGGCCAACATGGCCGTGTTTCTGGCATCGCCGTGCTCCAGCCATACGACCGGGCAAATCATTTTCGTCGACGGCGGCTACACACATCTCGACCGCAAATGCACTGCACAGAGCGATATTGCGTCCTTCGGAGCTGCGGCCACGTAAAAGAGAGTCAGTCCGCGTGCGGGTTCCGGCGACTGGTTTCTGACGCGATTTGTTCCTGCTACACTCCCGCACGTAGATATTGCTGCGCGAGATTTCATTCATCAAAGGTGATCCGTTTTACATGGTACAAATTCTGCCCTTCGCCGGCTGGAGATTCGACTTGAGCCAGGTCGGCGCGTTGTCGGAAGTGATCGCTCCGGCTAACAGTCTGATTGATGAAACAATCCAGAGAACGCTCTATCGCCAGCATCCCTGCAACGCTGTTCGGATGGTGTTGAATCGCGAAGAGCCGGGTGACACATCGGCTGCTGACCGCTGCACGCGAGCCGATGATTTCTGGCGTCTGTGGAAGCGAGAAGGCATTCTGCTCCGTGAACACGACGCGGCGTTTTACATTATCGAAACAACGTTCAAGTCCTCCGGGGACGAGCGCACTCGATGGAGCGTCATCGCGCGGCTGCAGTTGCCGGACAGTAACGTACCAGACTCGGTTGTCCCAACCGTTGTCAGCGCGGATCCTGAACGTGTCGCCGATCAAAGCGCGCTTCGCAAAGTTTGTCGCGCCAGCCTTGTCCCTGTCGTGGCCTTACTGGCGGATACGACAGGAGCAGACTCAGACCTTCGCTCGTTGTCGGATCATCTGGAACTTGTTGTACGCCAAGTGCCACCTGTTGAATGTCACGGCGACGATGGTGTTCGGCAACGCGTGTGGCCGGTGACTAATCCGACGCTATGCTCCGAACTGCAGCGACGGTTTGCAAATTTCTCGCTTTGCATCATCGCCGGATACGAAGAATATCTCGCAGCTAAAGCCGACCCGGATCGTGCGAGAACTTCGGATCCCAATGATGCGTCTCGTTCTGTTCTGGCCTGCCTGATTCCGGCGGACGACCTTGGACTCGAATTTCTGCCGCATCTTCTTTCGCGAAACCTGCCTTCGCAGATGTCAACAGAGCAGCTGCGCGAACTGCTGGGATCGGAGTTCAACTGTCAGTTTATCGGTGCAGAACCCACGGCCAGCGAAGACGCGGCAGAACTGGCTCGCATCAATTCCGAGCAACCTTGCCTCGCGATGGGAACGAGTGACGGTATCTGGATAATCGTCTCCGATGCGGAACCAGTTGTTGCATCGCCAGGCGAGTTGCTGATCGATCGAATCAATCGAAAGATCAATATAGCCACATCGAAGAATGAATTGCTCATTAGTCACCGCCTGACTGCATCCGCAGGAGTTCTTGCGAAAACTTCTCTGGCGTTGTTTCAGGCGAATTCGGGATCTTTGCAGTTGATCGAACCTGCTCGGACTTCTGACGAACTGCTGAAGCTCTCCGACGCAGGAGTGTGTCTTCCTGAATTCGGAGCCCGACTGCATCCAGGAGTACCCACTGGACTTGCGTTCCTGTCGACTGAGAATCCCGGCCCTCCAGTTCCCAGAAGAAAGTAACGTTCCGTCAGAGATATTCTGTTGCTGGTGAGCCGAGTTTTTCTGCGATGGTGGTTGTCGCTTGTAGTCGATTGCTATATGAACCGTTACACCGCTCGTGGCAGTCTGTTCGAATGCTTCAGTGCAGGCGATTCTTTGCTGACGTCTCCGTAGAACGACAGAGAACTCTGACTGACATAAACGACATCATCGACAGACTGCTCACATCGTTGTGATTCTTGTCACCTCATACAAATGGAGACGGAAACGTCTCTCCGGGGCCATTTCATGACACAGACAAATCGCCGTTCATTTCTTCGACAGTCAGCCTGTGCTCTCGCGACATTCGCTGCCCCCATGATTCTTCCTCGTCGCGTCTTCGGCGCTAACGATCGAATTGCCATCGCGGCGATCGGAGTGAGAAATCAGGGAGCAGGAAATGTGAAGCGGTTTCTTGCTGCCGGCGCAGATATCGTGGGAATCTGCGACGTCGATTCCAAAGTGGCAGCGGACGGTGTCGCCATCGTCGCGGAGAAAGGCCCATCGCCGAAAACTTATGGTGATTATCGGCGTCTGCTGGAAGAGAAAGGCATCGATGCCGTTGTGATCACGACGCCCGATCATTGGCATGCCAAAATGACGATCGAAGCCTGTGCGGCTGGTAAAGATGTGTACTGTGAAAAGCCGCTTTCGCTGACGATTGCCGAAGGGCGTCGCATGGTTAATGCGGCTCGCGAACATAAACGGATCGTGCAAACGGGTTCACAACAGCGTTCCTCGAAAGAATTCTGGCAAGCCTGCATGCTGGTTCGAAATGGATTCATTGGCGATGTGAAGGAAGTCATCGTTGGAATTCCGGACCCGAATCACCCGGGTTCGATTGGTCCGGTTGAACCCGTACCCGCAGAACTCAACTACGATATGTGGCTTGGCCCGGCTCCGATGAAACCTTATCACAGCAAGCGAGTTCACTACAACTTCCGCTTCTGGTGGGACTATTCGGGCGGCCAGATGACAAACTTCGGTGCTCATCACCTTGATATTGCTCAGTGGGGACTCGGCATGGACAACAGTGGCCCGGTCGCTGTGGAAGGCACCGCCGAGTTTCATCCACAGATGTTTCATGAAGTCACTGAAAAATGTCGTCTGGTTTATACCTATGCCAATGGCATCAGGATGACTTTGGGGCAGGGGCAGAGCGATATCAAGGACGGAACCGTTTTCGTAGGAACGAAGGGAACCGTAACCGTAAACCGAGGCAAACTGGTCACCCATCCGGTTGATCTTGCGAAAACGCCGCTGGATGCCGCGGCGTTGACTCAGTTGTATCGCAGCACCGACCACACGAAGAATTTCCTGGACTGCATGCAGAGCCGTGAACTGCCGATTTGCGACGTGGAGATCGGTCATCGATCTGCCACGGTTTGTCATCTCGGCAACTTCGTCGCGCGACTCGGTCGCCCGATCAAGTGGGATCCAATCACCGAATCCTGTCCTGGCGATGCCGAAGCCCAGGCCATGACTGATCGCGTTTACCGCTCTCCATGGGTTTGAGATTCATCGCGAGCCAGTGGCAGCTCAATCGGTGAGCCTGCCTTCGCTGAGGCTCAGTTGTCACACCCTACAACAACGCGTGCGATTCGTAGGGTGTGACAAGTTCGCGTTAGCGAACGCAGGCACACCATTGACCGATATCAGTGCGAACTAAATCTTACGTCCGTAAACTGCAGGGCTGATCTCATCTCTTGGATGATCAGCCCTGTTTCGTTTGTTGAGCGGTTTCATTTGTCTGTAGCAAAAAAAATGGCCATCATCGCTGTCGCAATGACTTGGCAGTTTCGCTGCGGTCGCATGCAATGATTTGGAGAGGCGGCCCCGAGTAGACCACTTCACCGCCTCGGTCCGCACTGTCAGGGCCGATGTCAATTAGCCAATCCGCTTGCCGAATAACATCCAGTTGATGCTCAATAACGATGACACTGTGACCGGCGTTGACGAGCGTCCTGAGGTGAGTCATCAGGCGATCAACATCGGCCGGATGAAGTCCACTGGTCGGTTCATCCAGAACATACAATGTGTGATCGTTTGATGGCGTCGCCAGCTCAGAGGCCAGCTTGGCTCGCTGTGCTTCTCCGCCGGAAAACGTATTGGCTGGCTGACCGAGCGTGACATATCCCAGTCCAACACTATTGAATGCCGACAGGATCGCATGCAGACGCGAGAACTCAGAAAAGAATTCTGTCGCTTCGTCAACACGCATCTGCAACACGTCAGCCACCGACTTATTGCGAACCATGACATACAGCACATGGCACGACAGCATCCGGCAGAAAACTCATGCGGACATTGCGAACGCCGATTCCCACGCACTCCGGACAGCGTCCTTCGCCGGAGTTAAAGCTGAAACTCTTCGCGTTAAGCCCTCTCGCACGGCTTTCGCGGATCTTCGAGAATAAACGCCGTACTTCGTCCCACATGCCACACAAAGTTGCGATACACGATCGAGCAGACCGGCCCAGCGGAGCCTGATCGAGCGAAAGAATTCGTTGAATCTGTTCCACACCACTTACGCCATCACATCGCGCATCGGCAGCCACCAGAGCAACATCGCGCTTACGCAGGACGGCGGCGGAGACAACTGGCAACAACGTTCCAAAAACCAGCGAACTCTTGCCAGACCCACTGACACCGGTGACGCAGACGAGTTTTCGTAGAGGAATGTCGACGGTGATATTACGTAGATTGTGGAGGTGAGCGTTGAGAATTGTGAGTTTCTCTGTCACTTCGACCTGAGCTGCCTCTTCGCCTACGACCTTCCTGCGCGTCTTCACGCCGCTCTTTGGCTTCGACTGCGATTGATGCACCTCAGATGCTGCTCGTTCCGCAGTTGACCGACGAAGATAATCGCCCGTTGGAGAGTCAGCAAACTTCTCGGCATCAGCCGGGGTTCCGGAGAACAGCAGTCTTCCGCCATCAGTTCCAGCACCGGGGCCGAGATCAACCAGCCAGTCGGCGGCTCGCATAATTTCGCCATCGTGTTCAACAACGATCACGGTTCCGCCAGCATCGCGCAGATCAAACAGCGTCTTCAGCAAACGTTGAGTATCCCGGGGATGAAGTCCAGCCGTGGGTTCATCCAGCACAAAATGGGCGCCATGGAGCTGCGAAGACAACGAGGCCGCCAGCCGTGCTCGCTGGAACTCACCGCCGGACAATGTTCGTGTAGGACGATCGAGCCCCAAATAACCGATGCCAACATCACTCAGACATTTCAGCCTCGCCTGAATATCGGGCAGCGTCCGCTCGGCGACAAGTCGTTGCTCCTGTGTTAACGCGGCCGAATCATCAAAGAGTCCCGGATCATAGGACGAAGTACTCCCGAGGACTCTTAACCACGATTCCATCGTCGTCAGCGCGGCGTCGACGCTTTGCTGCGTGAACTGAGCAATTGTCCGTCCCAGAAAAGTGACGCGCCTTGCAAACTGTTGCAGGCGAGATCCCTCACAGACTTCGCACGCCTTCTGCTGAAAGATGGCAATTTCTGAATCCAGATCAACGACTCCCTGAACACCGAGGCCCGAACACTGCTGACACGCGCCCCACGGAGAACTAAAACTGAAACTCCGCGGCTCAGGCGTAGGGAAATTCAGATCACATTCCGGGCAACAGAATCGAGTACTATACAACTTCTCATTCCACGCTCCGTTCACTTCATGACTGATCACGCACGTGCCATCGCTTTCCCGGCACGCCAGCTCTACAGATTCGCGCAGACGTGATTCAATGCCGTCTTTGATAACGATGCGATCAACGATGGCTTCAATCGTATGAGCCTTCCCGGCGGCCAGCGGCTTGGTGTCCGCGATGTCAACGACTTCACCATCAATCCTCGCTCGGACAAAACCATTCCTGGCGATTCGTTCCAGAATCTCCTTATGAGCACCGCGCCGCCCGCGGACCATGGGCGACATGATCATCAACCGAGTTCGTTCGGGCAGTTGCAGAACCTGCTGCAGAATCTGCTCGATCGACTGCCTCTGAACTGGCTTTCCGCATCCTGTGCAATGAGCCGTCCCTGCACGGGAGTAGAGCAATCTCAGAAAGTCGTAGATCTCAGTTGTCACGGCCAGCGTACTGCGAGCCGGCACCGAGGAAACTTGCTGATCCACACTGATCGTCGGCGCGAGACCAGTGATATCATCGACGTCGGGTCGAGGAAGTTGGCGCAGCAGCGTCCGAGTTTGAACGGAGACGCTCTCCAGATAACGTCGTTGCCCTTCTGCGAACAGTGTATCAAAGGCCAGCGAACTTTTGCCGGAACCGCTGACGCCAGTCATCACGATCAGCTTGCCAGCGGGCAGATCGACATCCACATTGCGAAGATTATGAGTCCGCGCGCCGCGGATGCGGATTAGCGGCTGATTCTGAGGAAGCGGCGAAGAATTCGTGGGCATCAGCGACGTGCTTCGCCCAGTGTGACGTCGACGTCCAGCAGCTCAGTTCCTCGCTTGACCTTCAACTTGAGTACATCGCCGGCTTTTGAGTCCGTCAGTTTCTCGACCAGCGTCTGATAACCTTTGACGTCTTCGTCGTTGATCGTCGTCACCACATCGCCGGTTTGCAGACCAGCCATAGACGCAGGAGAATCCGGACGCACGCCGCGAACCACAATTCCATCATCGCCGCTGGCCGTGATATTCGGCTGGATACCAAGAAACGGAGTACGAGCGACCGCTGGGCGGCGACTGGCTCGCCCACCTTCGGCAAACGTCGGACGTGTTTCGAGCGCGTCGATTCCCCGCAGCAGTTGTTCGGAATAATCAATTACCGTGACCGCACCTTCGATATTCAGCGTGCTGGAGTCGTCATCCGGTGTGTGATAGATGTCCGTCATTCCCGTGAAGCAAAACATCACAGGAATATTCTTCTGATAAAACGGCAGGTGATCGCTGCCAGCGAATGCTCCCGGAACAATCGTAATGTCAACCGGAGTCACTTCATCGGCTTTCTGAACGATCGCTTCAAATTCCGTGGCTGTCCCCACTCCGTTCACTTCCACTCGATTGTTTCGCAGGTTGCCGATCATGTCGAAGTTCAGCATCGCGACAGTATTTTCGATGGGGAACGCGGGGTTTCTGACGTAGTAGTTGCTTCCGATGAGTCCTCGTTCTTCGCCAGAGAAGCAGATAAAGACCATGCGGCGTTTTGGTTTCGGACCGGACGCGATCCGTCGAGCCAGCTCAACCACGGCCGCCGTTCCTGACGCATTGTCATCGGCTCCGTTATGAACTTCACCAGTGCGGTTCTGAGTTCTCGAGCCGTATCCACCAAAGCCTAGATGATCGTAATGACCGCCGATGACGATCGTTTCATCAGCCAGCGGACCTTCCCCTTCGACAACGCCAATCAGATTGTCGGTCGAGATCGTATTGGCTTTAAAGACTGTGGAGACAGTGGCGTTCCAGCCGGGCAGTTCTTGCGAGACAGGTTTGAGGTTCAGATCAATGTACTCAGAAACCGCCGCGAGACTTCCGAGCAATTCATCGCCAACTTTCAATGGTGTCGTTTTCAGAATGGAATCGACAACTGATCTTTTCACATGCACAAACGGAACCGCCTCGCCTTCGTTTCCAAAGCTTGAAGGATCAGCCAGTTCGTCGGCACCTGGATCTGCAGGACTTTCAATATTGTTAACGAACAGCACTGCAGCTGCTTTGGACTTTCGGATCAACTCCAGCTTTCGATCAATATAGGCGTTGGGGCTCGTGGCCTTACCGCCGAACGCACCTCCATCACGACTTTGTGGTTCACGCCGGATCAGCACAACGACCTTTCCCGTTACGTCGATCCCGGCATAGTCGTCGTAGCTCTCTTCGTCGGATGAGATGCCGTAGCCGATAAACGCCATGCCGCCCGTTGCTTCTCCGTTTGCACCCCGACGAATTGGCTGATATTGCTCGGCGAGCTTCAGTGATACTGTCGTGCCGTCCGGTTGAGTCAGCTCAACTTTGGTAGAATCTGCAACGGCCACATCGCCAATGGTCACAGGAAAAGGCTGGCGGAATTTGCCGTCCGGCATTCCAGGCTTCAAGCCGAATTTTTCGTATTCTGCGAGGATCCGTTCTGCGGCCAGTTCGATCCCCTTGGTCTCGATGCCACGGCCTTCTAATTCGTCAGACGCGAAATATTCAATATCCGCTCGTACACGCGAGACGATCTCTTCCCGTTCAGGCTTGCCTTCTCCCGCAGACGCCCCCTCAAAAACGCCCGCAAGAACAAATACCGCTGCGCTGCGGACGAGAGTTGAGGGTTTGAAGATCTGATTCAGCAGCATGCCATCGATCCTTTGAGTGGCGTGATCAAGTCGAAGATTCTTTAACTTCAGTCGCGATGCGTAAACGCAATTGCGCAGGGCAGACTGTTAACAAGCCCCAGCAAGTGTCCGCGAAGCAGCTTTAAGAAGTATAGTTACAAGGAGTCTGTTTGCTAATTGCCCAGCAAATGTCCTCCCAAAAACACAGGATGGGCCGAACCATTCAGGAGGATCGCAAGTCCGCAAGTTGAGTTGAAGCGAGACACCAAAAGAAAGACCGTCCGGCAGCCAGGAATAGTCTCAAAATAACTTCCGGTTTGAATCAAGTGGAGACTCAACAGGTGAGCCTGCGTTCGCTAAGGCTCACTTGTCACACCCTACAGAGAAACGTTGCAATTTGTAGGGTGTGACAAGTTCGCCCCAGCGAACGCAGGCTCACCATTCACCGATATTATTTCGAACCAGCTCCCGAGCACCGGACGGTCAACTTCTTGTTCAGGGCGGGAAGCCCTCTATTTTGTCAGCCAGATGACTTCCGCTTACTTCTGCAGGAGAACGTTCACACCCTTCTTGTTCGACAACACAATATCCGGCTTCTTGTCGCCATTCATGTCGTGAATCTCAAACTGAGTACCAACGCCGGTCCCCAGACCCACTGTGATCTGATGCGGAGTAATCTTCGGAGCCTTACCTTTTTCTCGCACGACTTCGTACCAGTACATCCGCACGGGATCATGTTCGCCGGGATCGCCGCCATTGTGAGCGAAGAAGCGACTGCCAGTGACATAGTCCAGTTGACCGTCACCATTCACATCAACAGTTTCCATCGCATGCGTCTGAGAATACGACTTATCGATTTCATGCAGAGTCCACGCACCGTCGCCCGTATTCTCGGCCCACCACACACCGAACGCATGAGCAGACGAGAAGAACAGATCCTTATCGCCATCGCTGTCGAGATCATCCGCATAAATATTGGCACAGCTTGGCAGAGGTGTCTCACCGTTGTCGGTTTTGACTCGCACTGGATGAAACGCCCAGGTCTTCGGACTGGTCAGATCTCCTGGATTCTGCCACCAGCCATGAGCAATCAGGATGTCTCGATGGCCGTCTGAATTCACGTCGCCGACGCCGAGGCCGTGATAATACTTGAAGGTGCCATTCTCGTTGGGATTGCCCTTTTCGCTGACCGCATGAAAGCCAAATGAACCAGTCACTTTGTCCGGCTTTGGAATCACGTTAAAGCCCATCTGGGCCTCTGGCTGCGACCCCAGCACGATTTCTCGCACACCATCGCCGTTGAGATCTTCGAACTCTGGTGATTCATTGCACGCACTGGTCCAGATCTCGAAGGCCTTCCAGTGGCTTTCTTCACCGGGCCCTGGATTCTTGTACCAATGGTACGGATCACCCGGGAAACCGATAATCACGATGTCCTGCAGGCCATCAGCATCCATATCGTGAGCCAGGTTGACGAAGCTGTTGCTGTAGCCAACGCCCGCGACGAATTCGCCAGGCATCCGAATTTCATGAATCTTCCACGCGGTGCCGTCAGCGTGTTCCGGAGTTCCCGCCTTTGGCGCCTGATACCAGACATCTCCGGCAACGACATCGATTGACCCGTCAGCATTGATGTCAGCGGCAGCGACACCTTCCGAACGGAATCGCTCATCCAGCTTAACGCGAACCCAGTTCGGATCATCGTCGGCCTGAGCCGTATGCGCCATGGCGGCAATCGCCAATAAAGATATCCAGCGTTTCATTGTCAGTGGTCCGGGAGTATAGGTGGAAAGAAAAAAGGTCGAGTGCTCGGTCAAGATTTGATTTTCGGGTATGGCAGGCACACTTACCCGGCGAACCCCAGTGGGACAAGAATGTCCGAACTACAATCTACGGTCTGACGATTCGAGAGTTTACTTCTCGATACGGTACAGACTGGTCGCTGTTCGCAGGAACAGGGCTTTGCCCGCGACAGCAGGGGACGCCATAAAGCCGCCATCCAGCTTATTCTTCGCGAGCTCTTTGTAAGTGTCTCCGGCTTCCAGAACGGTGCAAACACCATCCTGATTGAAGAAGTACAGACGGCCTTCAGCTTCCAGCGGAGATGCGGAATAATCACCATCCAGCCGTGCGAACCAGACTTCTTCGCCACTGTCGGCTTTGAGACTGCGAACGATTCCCTGGTCGCTGACGAAATAGAGACGTCCTCCCAGAGCAATCAGCGAAGGTTTCTGCGGAATCTGTCGGTCTGATGTCCAGCGAATGTGGCTGCCTGTCACATCTCCCTCGCCGGTGAATTTGACCGCGACAAGCCGAGACTGCATATAGCTGGTCGCGATGTAAACTGTGTCCTCTGAAATCACCGGACGCGGAACCGTTGAGAAGCCAAGCTTACCGTAAGACGCTTTCCAGATTTCTTTTCCATCACGAGCATCGTAGCCATAAACCCAGTTGGCCGCGGAGGAAATCACCAGCGGTCGATCATTGATCTCCAGAATCAATGGCGTTCCGTAAGCTTTCTGCAGTTCCGGAGTCTTATCCATCTCACCCGAGCGTTTCGTCTGCCAGACAACTTTCCCCGTTGCCGCATCCAATGCGACGATGGATTGAGTGTCCGTGCCGTCCAGATGAATGATGACTCGATCCTGCCAGACGGCGGGAGAACTTCCCGGACCATTCTGATGTTCCAACTTCAGAGTGTCGTTCTTCCAGAGTAATTCGCCCGACTTACGATCGATGCAAGCCGTTCCATAGGTACCAAAATGAAAGAAGACACGATCGCCGGCAATCACGGGGGTTGGCGAAGCGTAGCTGTTCAAAGCATGCTTCGGTTCCGGATTGGGAATCGTGAATAACCCCACCTGACGCTTAATCTCACCCGATTCACGATCAATCTGAACGGCTTGCAGAGTGAGTTCACCAACGATCTTCAGCCCATTCGAATTCTTCAGCGTCGACAGCCGTTTCTGCTGTTCTTCCGGCGAAAGTTCCGCGGTGATCGCAGTGGTCAGCCAAATCTGACCACCGGAAATCACTGGAGATGAATGCCCTTCACCAGCAATATCCGTCTTCCATTTGATGTTTTCAGACTCGCTCCATGTGAGCGGCAGCCCGGTCATCTCTGTATGTCCCTGTCCGCCCGGCCCACGAAACTGAGGCCATTCATCTTCACCGAGAACCGTCAGCCCGGAAGCTGGAAAAAACACTGCCGCAAGTGAAACTGCAAGGGCGAATTTCTTCATCATAGTTCCTCAGTGGATTCTTTGGACTGGATGCCGGAAGTTCTGTTGCCCCGAGCACAATGGCCCGTGTCTCACAGAATAAAATTTCCAACAGAAACACAATCCAACTTAGAGCCACTCAAAAAAACGCAGGGGCACGGCAACCGAAATAAAGGCGGGACAGAAGAATAGGAGCTTCCGGTCCGGAAGAAAAGTCAGCGCCCTGAATGCGCGGCGACCCAGGCTCCCGAAGAATGCTGTCGAAGCGCGGTCGTCAATGCAATGGCCAAGCCAGTTTTCGGCCCGGTAGAAACAATCGCCATGAGTCGCACAAGCTTCATTCGCCCATGCCACCCCTACCGACCATTTGTCACCAGTGACTACATCAAGCTGGTCAGCAGCAGGCGAAGCTTGCGCATTTCGCGGAGGCGGTCTTCGCCTTCCATGGTCTTGGGCAGCAGATCAACGCTCAAGCTGCGTTGGTATCCATGCTGTCGCAGCATTGCGACGATACGATTGTAGTCGACATCGCCAAGCCCGCCCAGAACCTGGATCTCGGTCGGAGATGTATCGCGCAAATGGAGATGCAGCACATGGGGGTAAACCATGTCGTGCTCCAGATAACCGCCGGGACGACAAATGTAGTAGCTTGGATCCAGAGTGATCCCCATCCCCTTGACGGACTGACACAGTTCGACAGCCGTATGAGGATCCTCAGTCAGCGTCCCAGACTTTGTCACGACCGACAAACGAATTCCAGCCTGATGACACAAGGCATTCCGTTCACGCAGGCGGTCAATTTCTGTATTAAACGGAGTCCCTTTTGGAGACGCCAGGATCGTCAACTGAGCGACTCTCAGAAGCTTCGCAAAGCGAATGATGCCGGAAAAAGTCGGCATATCCACTTCGCTTTCAAGGAAGATCGCCGCAGGACTGAGGCGGCTGGCTTCTTTGAGCAACCCCGCAGCCGATTCCGGATCAACTGCGACCTTGGATGGCTTCAATTGATCGTAATCTTCATTCAGCCAGATCTCGACTTTGTCGAATCCCAGTTCCTGAATCTGCAGGCAGGCTGCCGGGAACGCCAAATCCCAGAGACTTCGCGTTGATGCGGCAATATGCACTTGAATGCTCCCTCTCTCGTCACAAACACTGAATTCGCTGACGTTTACAGCGATGCCTCCGAGTTGCCTCGGACCTGAATTCCTAGCTTGGACTGTATTCCGGACCTCCCGATTTCGCAAGACCACACAGTCTTCCTGTCTCAACGCTGGAGGATTTGTAGGGATTTTACACGATTCTCCGGTTGAACTGCCGATAACGGTTAGCAGGGATAATTCTCATTCAGGAGACCCGAGCCCAGATGGCTCCGCGTGTTTCCCGAACTGAGTTCCCTTTAACTCCTCTGCATGGAACGGAGAGGAGTGGTTTTGGGGAAAACCAGGGAGTGAATTCGATGCATAGCAAATTGGCTGTACTGCTTTCGGGGGCGATTGGATTATTTGTCACCGGATGCTCTTCTACGACTCCGGTCATGCGTGGCCAGAGTCCTCATGAAGTCAGGAGCAACGGAGCCGTAATGGCTGACGGCTGCCCGATGTGCCAGTCGTCGACTGGTCCAAATGGGCAGATGATTCATGCTCCAAACTGCGACTCATGTCCTCCTTCTCAGCGAGGGTGCCAGGCGGGATGCAATTTGCCATTCCATCCTGTGCATCGCAACTTCCACACCTATCAGGTTCCGTCAAATCTGTCGCGACCGCCAGAGAATTCAGCTCCGGCAATGTACCAGTATCCGTACTATACACTTCGTGGCCCAACGGACTTCTTCATGCAATAAGCGACTCACCGTCGCACGATTCATGAATGCATCGAATCACAACAGGCCGCTCGAATTTCGAGTCGGCCTGTTTGCGTTGGTGGGAAGTCGGTCGTAGCCAGGCATTGGCTTATTGATTTGACTGCTTAACGGCAAGAAGCAGGCGTCGTTGGCCAATTTTCGCCTCCGCCTGCGGCTCGCTGTGAAACGAAAAAGCTGAATAGGCGACTAATTCAGCGGCCTGCGAAAGGGTCATTTGTCTGTTCGTGAGTTTTGATATTGAGTCGGGGAATAAATCACTGCCTGGGATGTTGATTTCATGCTGACAGAGCAATCCAGCTGCCAGTGCGGCCTCACCCGTCCTTCGTTGAAGTCCGGAATGTTCATGCGAAGTTCTGAACGACACAATTTGCTTCTTTGGTCGTGGCTGCTTGCAGCCCTGGTCTCATTCACTGGCATGGCGATCGTGCATGCCTTCGATGAACCCAAAGCGGTCCTCAAAGAGATCCCATTGCCTCCGCCCGATCGCCCTGCACCGGGTTCGATTCGAGTTGAGAATGGCATGATCTTCAGCGGGATGTATTCCAAGGCAACGACGCTGGCGCCAATTCGCCGCGGTGGAGGCCCGCTGGATCGCCCCGATCAACAATTGGAAATGCGACTGATCGACCAGAAGGCTCGCGAGATCTATGTTTCCGGTCGCCGCGCGGAACCGCCCGTGGCTAATAACCTGGTCTGGCCGAATTCGGTCTTCGTGATTCCTCAAAAGCGAATCTCACGCAAGGTCATGCCGGAAGGAATTCCGACGCTGGGACCATTCGATTCCAACGGAGTCTCGCGAGGAACATTACACCGCCCCAACGGCCGAAAGGATGAGATCGTCGTCGGCATCGTCGCAGTCAATGAACTGTACGCGGAAGTCTCCTGCCTGACGCACGACTGGAGCTACAGCATCACTTTTGACTCAATTCCGCGGCAGCACCTGCCTGACATTCTCAGTCACGTTGAGAATTCCCGGGATCGCAATGTCGGTCTGGATCTCGTCAAGATGCTGATCAAGTCCAATCGATTGCCGGAAGCCGGGGCGATCTTCTCATCGCTCTTAATCAACTTCCCCGCGCTGGCGAATTCTGAAGAGCAGAAGCAGATCCGCGAGGAGATCGCTCGCCAGATTACCAAGGAGCTGGAACAACGGCGGGATCTGGGCCAACACAAGCTGGCGGCGAATGGAGCTCGAGTTTTGCCTCGGAACAATCTGACTCCCGAGACCGTCGTTCGCGTTGAAAGACTTGAGAAAGATTATGAAGCGATTGATCAGCGGATCGAAGCTATTCGCGCTGCACTGCCAGAACTTGTGGCCGGAATTGAAGATGATCAGCTTCGTGAATCCGTAACGCTGATCAGCCGCACCGTGCTGGGGGAAATCAATCCTGACACGATCGACCGCTTCGCTGCGTACGAGATTGTAGCAAGCACCCCCGGAGATATCCCACCAGATGAAGTTCTTGGCATGGCATTATCCGGCTGGCTGCTTGGGGCGGAAAACACCGTTCGCAACTTAAACGACGTCGTGTCACTGTTCGAGGCTCGCGAACTGATCCTTGATTACATGAACACATCGCCGGATGAAGCGGCTGTTCGCCAGGCTCTGGCCGAGAGAATCTCCGGGCTGGAAGGATTGGGCGTTGAACGCGTCGCTGCAATGGTGAAACTCCTGCCAGCCTTTGCGGAACTACAGATCGAGTTCTCTGATCCCGCCGCAGGTGGAAATTTTGCCCTGGAGTCCACCGAGTCTTCTCTTGCAGCCGTCGGGCGAGTGCCGCCGGAGTATCACGAAAGCCGACAGTATCCTCTGCTAATTGCGTTGCATGGCCCCTTTGACGATGCCGCTCGCAATCTGAGCTATTGGCAGGGATTGGCAGACAATAATGGCTATATCCTCGTCGCACCGGATTGGTCAAAGAAGACGGGTGATGATTCCAATGCTCCGCCGACCGCCTATGCGACTTCAGCCGAATTTCATCGTCAGTTTCTGGGGCTGATATCGCGACTCAAGCAACATCTGCGTATCGATGACGATCGGGTCTTCATCGCCGGGCACAGTTTCGGCGGCGACGTTGCAATGGATCTCGCGGCCTCGCACCCAGACCTTTTCGCCGGCCTGATCTCGATCTGCGGAACGGGTTCTCGGCATCTGCAATGGACCGCCGTCAATGCGATACAAATGCCGTGGTATGTTGTGATCGGAGATGCTCAGGCCGGATGGTTCGACCGTATGGGGCCGCTGACCGCCAAACTGTTTCGCCGCGATACCGAAATGAAAGTCGTGTTTGACACAACCTTCGTCAAGTATCCTTCGCGCGGGCTGGAGATTTATCACGAAGAGTTCCTCAGCATCTTCGACTGGATGACTCGCTATCGTCGCAATCGCGCGCCGGAAAAAATTTATGCGAACGTGCTAAGAAGCACGGATCTGCACTGGTCATGGGTCAAACTCAAGGGCCTGCCGCCGCAATTCGCACAGCTCGACAATGAAACTCCCGCGTCGAACGGGACTTATCGTCCGGCGGAGCTGAATCTACTCAGCGATGATTCGAATCTGATTCGGATCAGGTCAGCCCCCTCGGATGTGTCAATTTTCCTGTCGCCGGATCTGAAGAATCTGAATCTGGAAAAACCGATTCGCATTCACAATGGACGCAAGATGACGTCCGTTGATTACGACCCCGAGGTTACTCATTTGCTTGAAGAACTCTACGCAACCGGGGACCGATCGCGTCTTTGCCACATGCGCGTAGACATCCCGAAATGAAGAATGTGCCATTCGGCAGCGACGCTCTTACGGCGACAGAATTGCGGGACAATGGCTCTCCGCTGTCTAGAATGTCAGTATCGTAAGGGATTCGGGGCGGCTAATCGCAAAACCAGCGATAGCGGAGCCGCTGCGATCGCTCGATCCGGACCAGGGAGAGCGTTTGTTTAGTGTGGAAATGCCCTGATTCATTGACAAACATGGAGAATTGTGCGGTAATCGCCTCCCCTCACGTTCCGCCCACCTAATGACTCACGAAAAGTCGCTGAGGACTCCTATGTCTCTTGGTTCTCTCCAAACTTGTCGGTCAATACTGCTGCTGACAAGCTTGTCTGCCGGCTTGAATAGTTTTGTTTCAGCCGATGATCAGGTCGACTTCAATCGGGAAATCCGGCCAATTCTTTCGGACATGTGCTACAAATGCCATGGACCGGATGCTGCCGAACGCAAAGCCGGCTTACGATTGGACGGTCATGCCGGAGCCACGGCAAAGTTGGAATCCGGCTTAACGGCGATCGTGGCGGGAAAGCCTGAAGACAGTCACCTGATTGCTCGCATCACGACATCCGACCCGGATCTGATGATGCCTCCGCCGGAGACAGAACGCAAGTTGACGGCTGCTCAGGTTGAGCTATTGACTCGCTGGATTCAGCAGGGTGGCGAATACAAAGGCCACTGGTCGTTTATTCGCCCGGAACGCCTTGCTCTGCCAGCAATTAGTCAGGAGAACTGGGCTGCAAATCCAATCGACCGCTTTGTAATGGCGACGCTCGATAAATCCGGCCTGAAGCCATCGCCTGAAGCGGATCGCTACAATTTGATTCGACGAGTCACTCTTGATCTGACAGGATTGCCGCCAACGCCTGAGGAAGTTGATGCATTCGTCAACGACTCCGATCCAAATGCATACGAGAAGCTTGTTGATCGACTGTTGGCCTCCGGTCGTTACGGAGAACAGATGACTCGCTATTGGCTGGACCTGGTCCGCTACGGAGATTCACACGGACTGCATCTCGACAATGAACGTGCCTTGTGGAAGTATCGCGAATGGGTGATCGGTGCCTTCAATGCCAACAAGCCGTTCGATCAGTTTACGATCGAACAACTTGCTGGCGACCTGCTTCCAAATCCGACGATTGATCAGCAAATTGCCACCGGTTTCAATCGTTGTAATGTCACGACGAGTGAAGGTGGATCGATTAACGAAGAAGTTCTCGTCCGATATGCGGTCGACCGAACGGAAACCATGTCGACCATTTTCATGGGGATGACGCTTGGTTGTGCGGTATGCCACGACCACAAGTTTGACCCCGTTTCGCAGAAGGAATTTTACCAGCTCTTTGCCTTCTACAATGCGTCAGCCGACGCGGCGATGGATGGAAATGCGTTGGCACCTCCGCCGACGATCAAGGTGCCAACGGTTGAACAAACGGCAATGCTCAGTGAACTTGATCAGAAGCTGACAGTAACTCGGGAAGAACTCAACAAGGCTCTTGCGAGCGTTGAATATGTTGATCCGGGAGCCGGTACAGTGATCGCCGCGCCTGAGCCTGCAGATTACATCTGGGTCGAAGACGATGCTCCAGCAGGAGCTAAGCTGGAAGGCGATAGCCCCTGGGAATTTGTAACGGCTCCTGATCATCCTGTGCATGCCGGCACCAGGTCAACTCGGCGTCAGGCTGATGCCATGAGTCAGCACTTCTTCACGGGTGCCGCGCCGACGTTGAAGATTGGCGAAGGTGATAAATTGTTCGCCTACTGCTGGATTGATCCAGCAAACCCACCGAAGACGGTGATGCTGCAGTTCAATGACGGCAACTGGAACCATCGTGCGTTCTGGGGTGAAGACACAATCGCGTTTGGTGCGGGAGATACTCCTGAACATCGCTCAATGGGTCCACTGCCCAAAGCGGGCGAATGGGTTCGTCTGGAAGTCAGCGCGGCTCATGTTGGGCTTCCGGCTGGCACAGAGCTGAACGGCTGGGCGTTTACTCAGTTCGGCGGTACCGTTTACTGGGATCATGCCGGCAGCGTGACCAAAACTCTTCAGGGCAATCAGTCGTTTGAATCTCAAGTTGCCTGGGAAGCGGCCGATAAGTCTGTCGAAAAGTCCGCAGTGCCTCAGCCGGTTCGTGATGCGATCAAGGTCGAGGCCGACAAACGAACTCCGGAGCAATCGAAGCTGATTCGCGATCACTTTGTTCAGTTCATTCATCCTAAAACTCGACTGACGTTCGAGCCGCTGCAGAAGCAGATCGATGAAATGACCAGGCAAAGAAATGAGACCGACGCTGCGATCGCGATCACAATGATCATGGCAGACCTGCCGACACCACGTGAGACGTTCATACTGAAACGCGGCGAATACAACATGCCCGGAGAGAAGGTCGAAGCGAACGTACCGGCTGTCTTCCCACCGCTGCCTGCCGATGCTCCTCGAAATCGTCTGGGGCTTGCGAAATGGCTGACGGATCCATCTCATCCGCTGACCGCACGCGTGACTGTGAATCGTTACTGGCAGCAGTATTTTGGCGTGGGGCTTGTGAAGACAGCAGAAGACTTTGGTCTGCAGGGACAGTGGCCAACAAATCCGGAACTGCTGGATTGGCTGGCTGTCGAGTTTGTCGAGAGCGGCTGGAACGTCAAGGCTTTACAGAAGCTGATTGTGATGTCGTCAACGTATCGCCAGTCTTCGCGAGTGTCCCCGGATCTGCTTCAGATCGACCCAAATAATGACCTGCTGGCACGTGGTCCTCGTTTCCGACTGGATGCGGAAGTGGTTCGTGACAGTGCGTTGTCGATGAGCGGTCTGCTGTCTGAACAGTTTGGTGGAAAGAGCGTCAAGCCTTATCAGCCGGATGGAATCTGGGAAGCTGTGGCGTTCGTAGGCAGTACGACTCAGTATTACAAACGTGATGCTGGCGAAGCACTGTATCGACGCAGTCTGTACACCTTCTGGAAGCGAACTGCACCGCCGCCGTCATTGATGGCCTTCGATGCTCCGTCGCGTGAGACCTGTGTGGCTCGTCGGGCACGAACGAATACTCCGCTGCAGGCTCTGGTACTGATGAACGATGAACAGTACGTCGAAGCGTCACGGAACCTGGCGGCTCGCATGATCAAAGAGGGTGGAGACAATCCGGCGGCTCAAATGTTGTTCGGCTTCCGAGTTTGTACGGCCCGTTTGCCGACCGAACAGGAATTGACCGTGTTGAATAAAGTCTATGCGGGGCAGTTGGCCCATTATCAGGCGAATCCGGCGGAAGCCGAAAAGCTGCTGGTCATCGGGGCATCGCCGCGTCCGGAGGGAATCGATCCCGCCACTCACGCTGCAATGACCATGATGGCAAATCTGCTGCTGAATCTGGACGAAGCAATCACTAAGGAATAACGTCGTCAGTCAACTGAGAGGATTTTCACATGCATCCGTTTGCACAACACGCATTACAGCAGACTCGCCGTTATTTTTTTGGCCAGTCAGCGGCTGGTATCGGGACTGCTGCCCTTGCGTCGGTCCTGAATCCGAATCTGCTTTCAGCCAACACACCGGTCAAGACATCATTCGGTGAGCTGCCCAGTCTGCATCATTCACCGTCTGCCAAGCGAGTCATCTGGCTATTCATGGCGGACGCACCGTCACAGTTGGACTTGTACGATTACAAGCCGAAACTGGTGGACTTCTTTGACAAGGATCTGCCGGAGAGTGTTCGCAATGGTCAGCGAATCACAACAATGACGTCGGGACAGACTCGCCTCCCATGTGCTCCGTCGATTTTCAAGTTCGCCCAGCATGGTGAGCATCGGGCGTGGGTGAGCGAACTGCTGCCAAATATCGCATCGATCGTGAACGATATCTGCATCGTGAAAACGATGAATACCGAAGCGATCAATCATGATCCGGCGATCACTTACATTCAGACCGGAAGTCAGTTGCCTGGCCGACCGAGCATGGGGTCGTGGGTTTCTTACGGACTGGGCAGCCCCAACAAAGATCTGCCGGCGTTCGTCGTGCTGCACTCACGAATTCCCGGCGGTGCTCAGACGCAGGCGTTGTTCTCACGGCTGTGGGGCAGTGGCTTTATGTCGACTCGTCACGCCGGTGTCGCCCTGAGATCATCAGGCGATCCTGTGCTGTATTTGTCGAACCCAAGCGGTGTCGACCCAGCGACTCGTCGCCGAATGCTGGATGGACTGGCCGAACTCAACACGGACCGACTGAATACCGTTGGCGACCCGGAAATTGCGTCACGTATTTCTCAGTACGAGATGGCATTCCGCATGCAGACATCGGTCCCGGACCTGACCGATATTTCCGACGAGCCTCAAAGCGTGCTCGACATGTACGGGCCGGAAGTCAAAGAGCCTGGAACATTCGCCTACAACTGTCTGCTGGCGCGAAGAATGGCAGAACGAGGCGTCCCGTTTACTCAGGTCTTCCTGCGTGGCTGGGATCATCACGGCGGTCTGCCAAATGCAATCCGCGGAATGGCTCCCGCCTGCGATCGCCCCAGCGCGGCGCTGGTGAAGGATTTGAAACAGCGAGGAATGCTGGACGATACTCTGGTGATCTGGGGCGGAGAATTTGGCCGCACAGTTTATAGCCAGGGGACGTTAACGAAAGAAAACTACGGCCGTGACCATCATCCTCGCAACTTCACGATGTGGATGGCGGGTGGTGGCATCAAAGGCGGACAGGTTTACGGCGAGACCGACGATTTCAGCTACAACGTTGTCGATAAGCCGGTTCACATTCATGATCTCAACGCCACAATCCTGCATCTGCTTGGTGTGAACCATGAGCAGCTCACGTATCGCTTCCAGGGCCGTGACTTCCGGCTGACGGACGTTCATGGAACTGTCGTGCGGGATATCCTGCGAGGATAGCTGACACGTTGCGACAGTGGGGATTGAGTTTCGGCGCTGATCGCTCTTGGCAGGAAACAGGCTCGAAAGAGCTTCCGGTTTGAATCGATTGGAGGCTCAAACGGTGAGCCTGTGTTCGCGAAGGCTCACTTGTCACACCCGACAGAAAGCCCTGCAATTTGCAGGGTGTAACAAGTTCGCCGGAGCGAACGCGATCACGCCGTTCACGAACAATACTTCGAGCCATCTCCTAAGGCTCAGGGATTGTTCGAGCCACTCGGAAACCGTGTGAGTTGTACTGAATGATCATCAAAATGTAGGAGACTTCCACCGCGTTTTCGTAGTAGCTGCTCCCACCTGCCGCGCCGCCCATCATCGCTCGTTCAAGGGGTTGGCCACTTTCCCCACGATTGCCGGGGTTGCTGTCGTTGCACCATTCAGCGACGTTTCCCTGAACATCAAACAGACCGAAATCGTTTGGGCGGAGTAGTCCAATCGGTTTTGAGACGACAATCTCCGTCCCGTCGGCACGCAGGACTGGAGCTCCGATCGAACGCAGATACTCAGAATTGTTCTTATCACACCAACTGTACCTTGCGTGAAGTGACAAATCAGTGCCGTAGAATCGTTCGCCACCAACACCGGCCAGAGCCGCCAGCCTCCATTCGGCAACTGTCGGAAGTCGATAGCCCGGCTTTCTGAAATCATCGGCTTTAGCTTCCCAGTTCGCGGCATCCGCAGGATAGAACTCGGGAAGCCCTTCGCGTCGAGACAACCAGTTGCAGTATCTGGCGGCATCCGGCCATTGAACAACTGACATCGGCGAATCAGGCGTTCGCGAATACTCCGGCGCGTTGTACATCGCGGGATCGAATTCATGCACCTGCGCGACAGTCACTTCGTGCGCGCCGATGAAGTAGTCATGCCCGAGATTGGAGTCAGTCTTTCCCGCGACTCGAATCACTGTATGGCCGTCGCAGGTATCCAATCGAGGCGACTTCATCCACTGGCGAGGCGGCTTAGGTCCGTGCAGCGCGGTCTCTGCATTTTCTGCTAGGAGACTGGCGGCTGGCTGCTGCACGCCCCAACGACGCAGCAACCATTCCGCAGCTGAATGCACACCGCCGTCGGGAGTATCACGATGCAGTGATGCCACAACCCCGCGAGCCTCATCAAGCCGAAGTATTTGTTGTTCGCTGTAGTCTCCCAAAGAGATTAAAAGTGCATACTGAATACCAGGGTCTGTTTCAGAACGCAGTCTTGATAAAAGTCGTTCGGGAGCGACATTGAGTAACGCCAGAAGCCGCATCGCCTGGGATCGCGTCGTGTTCGCAAGATTGGCTGCTGTGCGCTGGAAGTGCTTCCAGAGTCCTTCTGTTTGAGCCGATCCGGCGTGCTTCAGCAGCAACGCGAAGGCCATCGCTCGCCGATGAGCCACTCTGTTCTGCTCCTGTGGGGAATCGTTGTATTCCTCTTCGGTATTCAGAACTTTCCAAAGTACGCTCATGTCCAAAGTTTTGACCGCCGGCACCATCCGTTCGATCTGCCAGTCTGACGCGTCCAGGGAAAGTCGCGTTCGTGTCGCGTGATCGGCCCCAAGATAATCAATCAGCAGTGACAGAGCGAAACTGTTACGAAGATCCTCGCTGGTAACTCCCAGTACTTTCGAGAGGTGGGGAATCAGCGGCTTTGCTGCCGGCTGCAGCGAAGTGGAGATCTGACTGTATTCATCCGGATGCTTCGTACACGCGTGAATCAGAATCTCCGAGATTCTTTCTGCGGCTACGTTCCACCGCGCTGACGACTGCTCATCCGCCGGTGGATCCATTTTCGCCAGAATCACCAAAGCGTGAAACCTGGTATCATCGTTGACCGGCGCGAAGCCGTCGTCCGAATTGTGAATCTGATCAACAATCTTCCAGCATCGCGGAACGATTTCATCGCTCCAACGCCGCATTTCATCGCCGGCAAGGACAGCATTCTCCGGAATTGACGACGTCAATGCGGAGACAAACACGTCCTCAAGCGTCGAATCATTCCAGCGTAGATTCGCCAGTTGCAGAGCGAACGCCTGCGATGAATCCTTCTCTGCGGTACTCAGTGACGTCGCCACAGCCGTTTCGGCCAACGCTCCATGCCGAGAAAGCTCATTAATCAGAACTGGAAGTCGTTCAGGATCCGCGATCATCAACTGATCTCGCAGGGAGTTGACGCCAATCTGCCGGTCGTAACGAAACAGAACGATCCCTAACAGGACCAGTGTTGTCACGGTCGCAAAAATTGAGGTCAGCGATTTCCGGTCGCGGACAGCCATCATCTCCTTCTCTTCCGCCGATAACTGACTGGCGGACAGCACCGTTCGCACCTGCATCCATTCCCAAAATCCGGGCAGGAAGCGATTCTCTTTCTGCTGGCTCCAAAGTCCAGCCTGCTCGGTCAGTCGCTGATGCAGACGTCCACGAAATGACTCTCGCTGTTTGGCCGTCAACCATTCTCGAATCGATGGCACAAGGAAGTCATGCGACAGTTGATAAGTTGTCTGTTCTGTCATCGAAGGATTGGATTCGGATCGGGTTCGGTCCAATGATTCCGTCGCACTGATTAACTTCAGATCCGATTCCATGATCAGCATCAGCATGTCGAATCGAGCGCGGTCATCCTCGTAACCTGACAACGCTAATAGCTCTGCTCTAGTTCTGCGGCTGGCTTTGATCTCAACCCCCAGCCCGGGGACCAGAGTCTTTAGAATTCTCCGCGCAGCTTCATCGTGAGCTTTCTGATTGGCCGGCGCGTATGTGGCTGAAAAGGAGTCGTTGAGAAACTGAGCCCCGATGCCGACCGTGCCACCGAGAATTCGCAGAGTCGAAGGAATCCAGTCCTTCGACTTCACCATCTCCGCGAACAAAGCCAGGTGAAC
>Ga0255095_1000130_pt1 | contig 45420 bp, 55 predicted proteins | sample Colum_Law_RepC_8_2_FD_188435 | JGI IMG/M metagenome (GOLD analysis project Ga0255095, IMG submission 188435) | Freshwater microbial communities from Columbia River, Oregon, United States - Colum_Law_RepC_8d | ecosystem: Environmental > Aquatic > Freshwater > River | place: USA: Oregon...
CGGTGTGGGCGGTGCTAGTACAACAATCGCAGGATCGTTTGGGCCTTCTGGAGGGCCTGGCGGTACAGGAGGAACCGGAGGAACAGCGGGTGTTGCTGGGAGATGGGGCGCAGGTGGCAGCGGTGGCGCGCCAGGAACTTCTAGCGGTAACGCCGTTGGGGGTGCTGGCGGTCAAGGCTTCATTTTTATTTTATACACCCCGCCAGCAGGCACCGTATACACCGGAACGGTAACTGAAACGGCCACGTATGCTGACCTGGCGTATGCCGCATTTCTTATTTCACGGACCATAGCAGAAACAGCCACAGGTACGGACGCAGTATTCCGGACTATTACCGCGCACTCAACAATCGCGGAGACAGCCACCTCGTCAGACGCAATTACGGCAAGCGGGCAATTCGTGTCCTTTTTGACGGACACCGCGACATATTCAGACGTAACTACTGCTAATAATTTGCTTACGGTAAGTGTGTCTGACGCCGCAACATATTCGGATTCCGTTGTGGTGCAGGCGGGGCTCACCGCAGCGGTTTTGGATACCGCTATGTACTCAGAGACGATCAGGGCTACTGCAACCTTCTTTGCTGTGGCTCAGGAACAAGGTACCGGGCTGGACGCAGTGTTGGCCAAGGTGCAGTTCTTGTCGTCTGTGGTGAATACAGCTACGGTGTCGGATGTTGACTTCGCCCTGGCTGTCTGGGCTACTTCGGTGGCAGACTCTGCGCTAGTGGTGGGCTCGGCAGCCGTAGCTGCCTCTGTATTCAACCCAGTTGTCTTGCAGCCAGCAACCGCCTTGGATACCCCGTCTGCGTCCCACGTAATGATTGCGCAGTCGATCGACAACATGGCGATCTCGGACCTGATGTCTGCGCGGTTTTTGTGGGAACCGATTGATGACAGCCAGACTGTAGTCTGGCAAAATGTCTCAGGAATGCCAAGTACGACCTGGGCACCGGTAAACGACGGGCAAAGCACCACCTGGACCCAGATTGCAGGCACCACGACAACCTGGTCAGAAATTGATGATTCTGGCGGCGGAACCTGGAACGGTATCCCCACCAACTAACGGGAGCTAAGATGGCTACATTCTCGAACCTTAAATTTGTCCTGATCACCACGGGCGACGAAGCGGGCACTTGGGGCGCGACAACCAATACCAACTTAGGTACAGCCATTGAGGAATCCATTGTTGGGTCTGCGGACGTCACGTTTGCAAGTGCAGACGTAACCCTTTCCCTGGCCAACCTAAACCCTGCCACAACGCAGGCTGCACGAAATTTTCGCTTGGCGCTGACTGGTACCTCGGGCGGAGCCCGCAACCTGTACCTTGGCTCCGGCTGTCAGATTGAGAAGCCCTACGTCATCAAGAACGGCCTGGCCGATGCGGTCACCGTGCGCAACTACATCAGCGGCTCGGCTTCTGGCTCCAGCGTCACCATCCCCGCTGGCAAGACCGCGTGGGTGTTCAACACGGGCGCCGATGTTCTGCCTGCCACGGACTACATGGATGCGCTATCCTTGGGCACGGCGTTGACTGTCCCCAGCGGCGGCACGGGCGCTACGAGCTTCACCTCTGGCTCTCTCATCAAGGGCGCGGGCACCGGCGCGCTGGCCATTGCAAGCTCCGCAGACATCGTGTCGGCTATTGGCGCCACTGCGGTTCAGAACGCTACCTACGCCACCACTGCGGGCCACGCCACCAACGCTGGAACGGCTACGCTGGCTACCCTGGCCACCCTGGCCACCCTGGCGACCTCGGCTAACTCCGCCACGAACGCGACCTACGCGACCTCGGCTGGCTCCGCCACGAACGCGACCTATGCGACCTCTGCTGGCTCGGCTACCAATGCCACTCTGGCCACCACCGCTACCTTGGCCACCTTGGCCACTTTGGCGACTCTGGCTACCTCGGCCACAACCGCCACATCTTCTGGCTCTGCTACGAACGCTGCCTTCGCTACGAACGCTAATACAGCTACCCTGGCAACTTTGGCCACCTTGGCCACCCTGGCGACTTCGGCTAACGCCGCCACGAACGCAACCTACGCCACCTCTGCTGGCTCGGCCACAAACGCTGGTACGGCCACTCTGGCTACCTTGGCGACTCTGGCTACCCTGGCTACTTCTGCTACCTTGGCAACCTCGGCCACAAACGTTGCTGGCGGTGCAGCCAATCAGTTGGTCTATAACTCTGGCGCTGGCACCACTGCGTTTGCTACGGCTCCTACCGTAACCGACACGTACTTGAAATGGAGCGGTTCTGCGTTTACTTGGGTGCCCGTTGCTATCTCTGGTGGTACTGTGACGTCTGTCGGACTCGCACTGCCCACTAACTCCTTCTCCATCACTGGCTCCCCCGTGACCACTTCTGGCACGCTGACGGGAAGCTGGAAGACCCAAGTAAAGAACGTCGTGCTGGCGGGCCCCGACACGGGTGCAGACGCAACTCCCACCTGGCGTTCGTTGGTTACTGACGATCTCCCTTCTGCGGGCACGGCGGGCACGTATGCCTACCCAACTCAGATTGTCACTAACGCCAAAGGCCAAGTGACTTCCGTCACGCAAGGCTCTGCGCCTGTTGGTGGGGTTACCTCTTTCAGTGCGGGCACCACGGGGCTCACGCCTAACACAGCAACTTCTGGAGCGGTTACCCTTGGCGGTACGCTTGACGTAGACAACGGCGGTACGGGGCTGGCTTCCTACACCGAAGGTGACTTGCTGTACGCATCTGGCACTACGTCAATCTCCAAACTGGCTATTGGTAGCGCGGGCAAGATTTTGGCTTCCAACACAGGCGCAACTGCTCCTGAATGGATTACGCAGGCCTCCATGAGCGTCGGCTCTGCTACAAACGCCACAAGTGCCGGATACGCCACAAACGCAGGGTTCGCTTCGTCAGCCACCAATGCTTCATCAGCCGCAAACGCCACTTTGGCTACGACAGCCACCAATGTTGCGGGCGGCGCTGCGGGCAGCGTGCCGTATAACACCGGTGCCGGTGCTACATCTTTCCTTGGAGTGGGCACTGCTGGCCAGGTCATGGTGGTGAACGTTGGGGCTACTGCTCCCTCATGGACCAACCAGTCCAATATCGCTGCTGGCTCCGCCACAAACGCCACAAGTGCCGGATACGCCACCTCGGCTGGCTCCGCCACGAACGCTACGTACGCGACTTCCGCCGGCTCGGCTACGAACGCTAGTGCAGCAACAAATGCAACGCTCGCTACGTTGGCAACTCTGGCTACCTTGGCAACCCTGGCTACGTCAGCTACGTCAGCTACAAACGCCACAGGCGCCACCCTGGCCACAAAAGCCACCAATATCGCAGGGGGCGCCGCCGGCCGCGTGCCGTACAACAGCGGTGCAGATACCACGACGTTCTTGACTCTCGGTACTGCTGGCCAGGTTATGGTGGTGAATGCCGGCGCTACGGCTCCGTCTTGGACTGCGCAGTCCAACATTGCTGCGGGTTCGGCAACGAACGCTACCAGCGCTACATACGCCACTTCGGCTGGCGCCACTACAAACATTTCGGGCGGTGGCGGAAACCAAATTGCATATCAGTCTGGCGCGGGCGTCACCACGTTCATATCCGCGCCCACAGCCGGCGGGCAGTACCTTGGCTGGAACGGGTTTGCATTTACCTGGTCCGGTACTGACGGTATTGCTGCGGCGTCCGCAGTCTGGGCCGGCCAGATACAGCCGGCCAGCGACAACACCACCAATGCTTCGGTATTCCCAACGTGGGTGACTGGCGTGTCCGGCCAGCGGACAATTTATGCATCGACTACCAAGCTCAGTTTCAACCCGTCTACGGGCACATTGACGGTCAATGGAATTAGCATCGGGGCGGGCCCAAGTTCTACTAGTTCGCAGAACACGGCGGTTGGTGACAGCGCGTTGGCCAGCATCACTAACACAGTCCAAGCAACTGCTGTTGGGTACAACGCCGCAAATACTTCAGTTGAGTACGGCGTGACGGCTATTGGCTACCAAGCGCTAAAAAACATTGGCTCAGGTCCGTACTCCGTGGCTGTTGGCGCCAATGCCGGGCAATTCCTTGCCGGAGCAACTAATGCAAATGGTCGCTATAACGTCTTAGTCGGTACTAACGCCGGTGCAGGTGTTAGCGGCTCATCGGTCTACAATAACTGCGTGTACATTGGAGCTGACTCTGGATCGGCTGCAACTACTGGCAACAACAACACGGCTATCGGTACTGGCGCGGGCGGTGCTATTACCACTGGCGCAAACAATACCATCTTGGGGACGTACTCTGGGGTCAACGGGGCCCTTGACATTCGTACCTCTACTACCGGGTCAATTGCGCTGTCGAACGGCAATAACGGCATTTTGGGCGCTTGGTGGACAGACGGTGGGGGCTGGTACCAGCGCAACAACAGCGCCTCTTGGTCTACAACCTCAGACGCCCGCATCAAGAAAAACGTGGAGACCATCACGAATGGTTTGGCGGTGGTGACTGCATTGCGCCCGGTTGAGTTTGACTACATCCTGAGCGAGCAGCATACGGCGGGCTTCATTGCCCAAGAGTATGAGCAGGTCCTGCCGGACCAAATCACTGAAGAAACCAACGCCGGTGCCGACCTCAAAGCGCTGACTAACGGCGAGCCGGTCAAGGGTATCCAGCAAAACTTGGTGCCGTACCTTGTTGCCGCGATCAAAGAACTCAAAGCTGAGTTTGACGCATACAAGGCTTCGCACCCGTAACATGTGGACCCAATCAGTGCATTTGCTTTGGTTACAGGCGCAATCCAGGGTGTCAAAACTCTGTGCGCAACTGTTCGTGAGGCTCAGGCGGCTGGTAAAGAAGTTTCCAACCTGATCGGGGAAACTACAACATTCATCAGTCAGGTGCTGGAAGGTACGGACAAACTGCAAAAAGCTGAGCAGGAAATCCGCACCAACCCACCCAAAAACAAGAGCTTGCAGGTGCTGGCTTTTGAAGAGGAGATGCGTAAAATTGAGTTGAAGCAGCACTACGAAGAGCTGCGCCAGATGATCATTTACGAACTGGGACTGCCTGGCGGGTTTTGGGCGGACTTCCAAAACACACTGCACCGCATGGAGCAGGAGGACGCAGATGCAAAAGCATTGGCTGAACTTCAACGGAAACAAGCTGAATGGCGACGAGAGCGAATCCGCAGCGAAGTGGAAAACAAAATCCTGCTGGTGGCGGCAACTACCGTGGTCGCAGTTTACCTGGGGGCGCTGATGTGGGCTATCCGTCTGCACAGGGAGAATCAGCTGCTGTTGCCGTGGGGCTCATGATATGTATGGTGTGCCTTGTTGGATTTATTACGCTTACTGGTTTTCTGTATGCTGACTTGCAGTCGGCCCGGGGGGCCAACAAGCACATTGAACGCAAGGTGAAAGAAGTGATCGAACGGTGTGATAAGGACTAAATATGGAATGGCTGAAACAAATCGCGCCCACTGCGGCAACTCTTCTTAGCGGGCCCTTAGCGGGCATGGCGGTCGATGCAATCGGTAAAGCCATTGGACTGTCCGACGCTACCAAAGAGCAAGTCAAAGACGCTCTGTCTTCCGGCACGCTGAACGCCGACCAAATGGCTGCTATCAAACAAGCAGAAGCCGACCTGGTGCTAAAGGTCAAACAGCTCGATATTGACATGGAAAAAGTCCATGCCGGTGACCGTGCGTCCGCCCGAGACATGGCCGCCAAAACCGGGGATGTCACGACCCCCCGCATCATTGCGCTGGTGGTCTTCATTGTGTGGGGTGCCGTCAACTGGAAACTGTTCAACGGTACGATCAGCGGCGATATGCGAGAGCTTGTAGCCCGGGCGCTAGGCACCTTGGACGGCACGCTGCTGGCGGTGGTGTACTACTACTTTGGCTCCTCTTCCGGTAGCAAAGACAAAACTGACTCTCTGACAGGTAAGAAATGAACCTCACCCCCCACTTTACCCTTGAAGAACTGACAGCCTCCGAAGCGGCAGACCGCAACGGCTGGGACAACACCCCGAATGAACAAGAACTTGAAAACCTCAAACGCCTGGCTGACTTCCTTGAGCAGGTCAAAGCTGTCGTGGGCGGCAAGCCCATTATGGTCAATTCCGCTTTCCGATCAAAGTTGGTCAATGACTCTGTGGGGTCTAAAGATACTTCTCAGCATCGCATCGGCTGCGCTGCTGACATTCGGGTTCCCGGCATGACGCCAGATGAGGTTGTCAAAGCCGTAATAGCCAGTAAAATCGGCTACGACCAGGTGATTCGCGAATTTGACCGTTGGACGCATATCAGCGTTCCCAATACCGAAGACGCTGCACCCCGACACCAGGCCCTTATCATTGACAAGTCAGGCACGCGCCCCTACGCTTGAGCCTGTTTGAGGTAGCCAAATGCCACTTAAGAAACTGCGACTGAAGGCGGGGGTGAATCGCGAAAACACCCGGTATACCAACGAGGAAGGCTGGTATGACTGCGACAAAGTGCGGTTTCGCCAAGGCACGCCTGAAAAGATCGGCGGCTGGAGATCGTTCACGCAGGCGTTTGTAGGCGTTTGCCGTTCTCTTTGGAACTGGACCACGCTGGGGTCTCAGAACCTGATTGGCATTGGTACCAACGAAAAGTTCTATATCAACCAGGGCGGCACAAACTACGACGTTACCCCCATCAGGACAACGTATCTGCTGGGCGCAAACCCATTCACCACTGTTTCTGGCTCGGCAACCGTCACGGTGTCTGATCCTACCGGGGGATACATTGTTGGGGACTGGGTGACTTTCTCTGGCGCGTCCGTCTTTAACGGCGTGGACATGAATGGCGAGTTCCAGATTCTTACCATCAACGCTGGGGCAAACACGTATACCGTCACAGCAACGACCACGGCCAGCGGAAGCGGCGCCGGTGGCGGGGCCACGGTACAAGCTGAGTATCAAATCAACATAGGCCCACCGATTGCGGTTCCGTTCTCTGGCTGGGGCGCTGGGGGTTGGGGTATCCCTTACTGGGGTTCCGGCGCAGTGGCCAGCATCCAGCAGATGCGGCTCTGGAGCCAAAGTAACTTTGGCGAAGACCTGATTTTTGGATTCCGCAATGGCCCAATTTATTATTGGGATGCGTCTCTTGGGATTGGGTCGCGTGGGGTTGACATCACTACTTTGGCCGGCGCCGATCCTGACACGCCCACAATCCATAACTTAGCGTTTGTGACGGATACAAGCCGCTTTGTCATGGTGTTTGGCGTCAACGATTACGGGTCCGCTTTGATTAACCCAATGTTGATTCGCTGGAGCGCGGCGGAATCGGTTACGGATTGGACGCCCGCAGCCACAAACCAGGCGGGCAGTTTGCAGCTATCGCATGGCTCCCAAATCATTGGCGCATTGCAGGCCCGTCAGGAAATTCTGGTGTGGACTGACTCTACCTTGTACTCAATTCAGTTCTTGGGTAACGAGCCGTGGTGGGGGTCGCAGCTGCTTGCAGACAACATCTCAATTGCCAGTCAAAACGCCATGGCGGTTGCGTCGGGGGTCACATACTGGATGGGTGTGGACAAGTTCTACAAGTACGACGGCCGCACTGCCACGCTTCGTTGTGACTTGCGCCAATACATCTTCAGCGACATCAACCTTTCGCAGTCCGCGCAGATTTTTGCGGGTACCAACGAGGGGTTCAACGAGGTATGGTGGTTCTACTGCTCTGCCGCGTCCACTGCGATTGACCGCTACGCGGTCTACAACTATGCAGAAGACATTTGGTATTACGGCTCGATGGGCCGCACAGCTTGGCTTGACTCAGGGCTAAGAGACTACCCTATGGCTGCTACGTACAGCAACAATTTGGTGTACCACGAGTACGGCTTGGACGACGCTACAACCTCCACGACGTTGCCTATTGAGGCCTACATTGCCTCGTCTGAGTTCGACATCGACGATGGCAACCAAGTTGGGTTTGTGTGGCGTATGCTCCCCGACATCACGTTCCGTGGGTCAGATGCGGCCTATCCGTCGGTCACTATGTATTTGCGCCCCATGCAGAACTCTGGGTCTGGGTTTAACACTCCCGAATCCGTGGGCGGGTCCGCTTCGTACCCTGTCACTGAAATTGGAACGGGTACCGCCTATAACATCGAAACGTTCACGGGGCAGATCAATACCCGCGTGCGCGGGCGTCAGCTTGTGATGGAAGTGCGATCCACTGGGCTGGGTGTGCAATGGCAGTTGGGCTCCCCGCGGCTTGACATCCGCCCGGATGGGAGACGCTGATGGCCACGACCTTCAGACATGCGCTGCGTACATTCGTAGCCCCGTCGCTGCCCAACTCTCCTGTTGACTACAACCAGGGGCAATTTGACAAATTCAATAACGTCTTGCGCCTGTACTTCAACCAGATTGACAGCACAGTTGGGGCAATGATTGGCGGCACGGGCGGCAGCTATCTGTCGTTCCCGTATGCGGCTATTCAGCGGACTACGAACGTGACGTTCACCGCCAATACCGCGACGCAGATCACGTTTGACCAAAACGACTTTTTGAATGGCTGCGCCAACGACGGCACTGACGGCATTGCGGTGGACTACTACGGCATCTATAACTACCAGTTCAGTGTGCAGCTCAAAAACGTTGACACGCAAATTCATTCCGCCTGGATATGGCTGCGCGTAAACAATGTGGATGTGGACGGCACGGGCAGCAAGTTTGACGTCATCAGTAGCCACGGCGGAACTCCCGGATACATCATTGCAGCGTGCAACTTCTATGTGAGCTTGGCGCCTGGGGACACTGTGGAACTGTGGGCGGCCGTAAACAACACCCAGGTCACTTTTGAAGCGGCTCCAGCGCAGGTTAGCCCGTTTCCGATGCCTGCAATCCCGTCCGTGGTGGCTACACTCACGTACGTATCAACGCCGCCCGCGGCGTAAGGAAAAACATGGCCACCAAACCAGACCTAAGCGATACCCTTGCAGCCCTAAAAATGCACTTGGGTAAAACCGAGTCCGACTTGAAATATGACATTGACGGAAACGGACTCGTTGACCTGACCGACGTGATGGGGTTGCAAAAAGCCTACTTGGGCAAAGACCCTGGGTTTGCATTTGCGGAGGACTCTTACTTTCAATCGCCGTCCACCAAAACAGCCGCAGACTACGCCGCTGAAAAACAGGCGGAGCAAGAGCGTATTGCTGCCGAACAAAAAGAAACTGAACGGCGCCAAGGCTTGATAACCGATGCGCGGGACTATGCCAATAAATACCACGGCTTTTACGGCGGAACTGCAACAGAAGGGCTGGAAGATTTAGTTGCTGCAAATCCAAATTTAACAGCTGGGCAGTTGGCCAGCCTGTCAACCAAAAACACATGGGCAAAACAGGTTCCCGTTTTTTCTCGCACCATGGACGCGATGGAAAAAGGAACTGCTAAGCTAGAAGAAATCTCACTTGGGACTGATGAATTTGGGAATGACATGCGCCAATTGGTTATTGGCAATCCAAAAGACCCAAACAGCTACTTAAACCTGAGAGAGACATCACAGCCGGGTATATATCAGTTCTCGACTTTTAACCCCACGGCAGCGGGAATGCTGCATGGGTTTATTCAGGCCGACCCGTCAAAAGGCACGTACACCCCAATTCAGGACTACACCAAGCAGGTTCGCTACACGCCTGGACAGAGCGGCGGGTTTTTGGGGAACATGATCGGTGACTTTGCCGACTTGTACAAGAGCATGGGGCCGATTGGCGGGATCATTGGCAATGCTATCGCTCCGGGCTTGGGGTCAGCGCTGAGTGCAATCGCTGCGATTGACGAGGGCAACACAACCAGCGGGGTCTTGAATGCGCTTGGCGCCGCTGGCGCCTATGGAAACGCGGCGCTGCAAGCTGGCGACACTTCTGGTTTGGGCGGCACTTTGGCGCAAAACCTGCCCGAGATCAAGACGGCAACAAACGCGCTTCAACTGGCAAACGCGGTTGAGTCTGGAAACATTGGCGGGGCGCTAAACGCTGCGGGTAACTTGGCCGGTGTATCCGCTACCCCAGAAGTGAAAACAGCAGTGCAAGCAGTTGGACTTGTACAAGCTCTTGACTCTGGCAACAATGCGCAAGCATTGCTCCTGGCCGGGCAGCTGACTGACAACCCGGATGTAAAGGTTGCGGGCGATGCTGTTAAGTTGGTGAACGCGCTCAATAGCGGAAACCCCCTTGCCGTTCAGAACGCCGCAGTCAGCCTAGCAAAGTCCACCGGTGCGGACGAAGTTGCAAGCACGGTCGATCAGAAAACCATTGATGCAGTCCTTGACGCCCCTGCCAGCAAGACAACCAGCGACGCTGGGTCAATCCTTAATTCCGATGAAGTAGTTGCAGGTACGCAGCAGCTTGTCGATGCAATCACCAATCCACAAACCACGGTGTCATATCCTGGCACGCAGGTGGCCGATGTGGGGCGCGCGGGCGACCCCGGCAGTGGGGTTTATTTTGATTCGTCAATTGGCGCATGGCGCGTAGCCGACGAGCCCACAGCGGACGATCTTGACACCCTTGGCGTTGGGCTAACGGACACACAAACCAGCGACTCGACACAGGGCGCAACTGGCGCTGACTCCCTTGAGGGCGGCAGTCTTGGGACTGCAAGTGACTTAGCGGATACGGTTGACGGCGGGGCAGGCGGGCTGACAGAACAAGAGCTGCTTGATATTGTCTCGGGCGGTATTGGGGACGCAACCCTGACTGGAGGGGACGGCACGGACGTCATTGCAGACGACGGCACGACGGAAGACATCCAGAAGGTGATTGACGACAGCCAGGTGGCGGATGATGGGACCACAGCGGACATCCAGAAGGTGATTGACGACACCAAGACTGAAGCTACCGACACCACGGATACCACTTGCGCGGAGGGGTTCCACTGGGATGAGACCTTGGGTATCTGCGTTGCAGACGATGATGAAACTAAGACGTCTACAGACTGCCCTGACGGCTACGTCTATAACGTGGTGACTGAAACGTGCGAGCCAATTACAACTGACACCACGGACACCACCAAAACGACCACAACCACAACCACAACCACACCCCCGGCTAAGCCGGCCACGCCCCCTCCAAACCAGCCTGCGGCTACAACGCAACAGCCGGCACTGCAACAAGAGTCGGCCTCGGGGCTTGACCTCCTGGGGTTGTTGGCCCTTATGGGCGGGGGCGGGCAACAGGCGCAGCCTGCGCAGCCTGCGGGTGCGGACCTCAGCGGGATGGTGGACATTGAAGACCTGCTTGCAAATCCCTTGCAAGTAGACCCCCGCAAATTGGCAAGACAGTCTAAAATGGCGGAAGGCGGGTCCATAGACGACCTCCTTGAGCTACTGAATAAAAGGAGTTGACTATGTTGGTAGTAACCGGCTATGACGATGATGACAATCCTATTTGGGAAGACGACGGTACCGAAATAGGTTCTGGCGGCGGCAATGAAAGCGGCACGGAATTAGAGACCCCTGAGGAACAAATTGCCCGCTTGTCCGGCGAGCGCGACGATTTCTATACGTCGATTGGCATTGACCCGGAGTCAATGAAAGACGCGCCCCCCGAAACACTTGCCCGAATCAACTCCATCATTGCCGGCGATGCGTACAAAGCCAGTCCTGACCTTGTCAAGACGCTCATGGGGGCGTTTAAGAAAACGGTTGATGGCAAATCAGTTTATGACTGGGACAAGATTGGGTTGACGGGCGGACTGCTGGCCACAGCTACTGGCTTGACCAAGCCTGAAACCCCGGGCTACAAAGGCACCGTCAAAGACTACACCGCAGTGCGTAAGGCTATTGACTACACCGACCCGAATCGCCGTCCTGGCTCGGGCGGTCGCGATTACTTCACCGACACGCAGTACGCTGCAAATCCTGCGGAAGTGGCCGCTGCCCAAACCAAGGCTAACGAACAAGCTGCCGGCATCATGGCAGGGTACACCCCCGCTGCCGCGCCTACGTCTAAATGGGACACAACCGCTGCTGTGGCCATGCCGTGGCAGACCAAAACAGCTGCCGGCGTCAGCGCCCCCGTGACGACCACCGGTGGAATTACTGCGGGCACCAAGTTTGAAACCCCGGCCGATCGCGCTAAGTCATTTGGCGCCATGATCCCGGAAGCCATCGATTTCCCTGCGCGGAAAGAGTCTGACGTTATGGCAAACCTGCGCCAAGGCAACATTGGCAGCAGCCCTACTCATCTAGGCCTGGGTATGGGGGAAGGCATTAACGCCGCGCTGAACAATCCAAACGTTGCCGTGCAAAAAGCATCGGGCGGTATCTTGGAAGCAGCCAAGGGCCAGTACCTGCGCGGCGAGACTGATGGAATGTCGGACGAGCTAGACACGTCCATTGATGACACGCAACCGGCTAAATTGAGCCATGGGGAGTTTGTCGTGCCCGCAGATGTTGTATCCCACCTTGGCAACGGCAACAGCGACGCCGGCGCCAAAAAGCTGTATCAAATGATGGACAAGATTCGCATTGCGCGCACCGGCACCAAAGAACAGGGCAAACGCATCGACCCCGACAAATTCATGCCAGGGGACACCAAGCACGCATCCAGCGGCGGGATTATGGACGGCATCCAGCGGTTCACCACCGGTGGCCCTGCATCCAATACCTCCACGGCCGGCAACCTGTCTGAGTGGGCGGGTAACGCGATTACCACGAACATTGGCCAGGGTATCGCCGCGGCTAACCAGCCGTACCAGGCGTACAAAGGCCCGCTGACCGCTGGCCCCTCTGACCTGCAACAACAGCAGTTTGCTGGCATTTCAAACTTGGCTCAAACCGGTTTGGCCCCTACGCAATTCACCAAGGGCACCTTTGGTACGGAGCAGGCCCAGCAATACATGAACCCGTACTTGTCCGCTGCGTTGGACCCGCAATTGAAGGAAATGCAGCGCCAGTCTGACATTCAGCGCCTGGCGGACTCTGGCCGGCTGGCCAAGGCGGGCGCGTTTGGCGGTAGCCGCCAAGCCATCATGGAATCTGAAGCGCGCCGCAACTTGTTGGACAAGCAGTCCCAGGCCATCGGCCAGGGCTACCAAACCGCCTACGACAAGGCCATGCAGCAATACAACGCCGACATGGGGCGCGGACTGTCCACCGAGCAAGCGCAGCAAGCTGCCAACGAAGCCTCTGCGAACTACAGTCGCGGCATTCTGCAAGACCTTGGCCAGGCAGGAGCGGTGCAGCGCGGCATCGAATCGGAAGGCGTTGCAGCAGACAAGAACCAGTTTGAAGAGCAGCGCGATTGGGACATGAAGATGGCGCAGTACAAGCAGGGCCTCTTCAGCGGCATGCCGACCGCTACGCAGGTCAATACCGCAAACCAGAACCCGATCACTGAATGGTTGCAGTCGGGTAGTCAGCTGTCCAAGCTGCTGGCATCGTTCACTAAGTAAGGACTGACCATGAACCTTATTCAACAGTTGGCCAAATACCAGAATGCGCCTGTCGAAACGCTGCAAGCGGCAAAAAACGGGGCATTCCCCACCATCTCTCCATGGGTGGCCGGCGCCATTTTGGAAGACCGTATTGACGACGAAAAAAATATGCAACTTGCCGAGGGCGCGGCGCAGGGTCCGCAACCTACGGTGGACGAACAACAGAACCAGGAACTGACCGGCATCATGCAAGCCATGGGCGCCCAAGGCGCAGGCCAAGCGCAGGCTGCCCCGCAAGGCGCTCCTGTTATGGCCGCAGAAGGCGGCTTGATGCAGGCTAGGGTTAACCCTGGCATGTTCGATTATTGTGGCGGCGGCATCATTGCATTCAGCGGCGAGGAGCGCAGCGACGTACCAGCGGCGGAGGACGATGCAGTCTATGACCCGGTGACTGGCGCGTTGATCTCGGGCGGCGAAACCCGCCGGGGGGAGAACCAAACAGTTCGCGAAGCTCTGGGCCTTGGTAACGTGGAGAACCGCCGCGCCTTGGAGAAGTTGGAGGAAGACCAGCGCAAAGCCAATGCCCCCAAGAAAGCCCGTGACCCGCAAGAGGCAGAAATCTTGCGCCTGGCCGCTGAAGTTGCAAGGGGCGGCGCGGGTAAAGGCGAAATCCAAGATAGAGCGGAATTTGACAGACGGCGCGGGGTTAACGCTTCAGGTGCCCCCGGCGGTGGCGCTAAAGCTCCCGCTGGCGCACCCGCTAAGCCTACCGGCGGTCTCATGGACCTTCTGACCGGGTCAGCTGAATGGGCGGACTTGGACGCCGCGCGCAAGAAGCAGTTCGAAGCCCCCAAGCTGGGCCAAACCGCTGGAGAACTGGCAGCGGAGCGTGCGGCCCACCTGAAAGCTCAAGGCATTACTGAAATGCCCTGGGAGACCGCTGCTAAGCAGACGGCAGAGTTACGCCGGATGATGAAGTCCGACGATGAAGAGCGCGCTGCCAGACTCGAAGCCGATAAAGGGCGCCCAACGTTCCACCGCCTTGTGGCTAATATGGGAGCGGGCTCCTTTGGGCAATCTAGCGCGCCAAGCCTGCGCGCGCAGGTTAAGCACGAGGACGATGTCGCAGCGGAAACGCAACGCATCAAAGAGCTGCGATACAACCAAAACCTCAAACTCAACGACATTGAGGCTAAGGCCAAAGAGCTGCAATACAACGAGGCGATCGGTGACGTGGCAGCGGCGCAAAAGAACCGCAAAGAGATCGCGGAACTTCAACGTGATTTCGAGAAAAACAGAGTAACGATTGCCAAAGGCCAGGCAGACCTGCGCGAACGCGCGGGCGGGGAAGACTTGCGTGCCGCTACGCAGCTTAAAACGGCGGGGATGCGCCAGGGGGCGTCTGGCGCCCTTACGCCAAAGCAGATTGCTGACATCCGCGACAAGGCCAACGACAACATCAACAACAAAATCAAAGCAGGGGGCGTGCCTTTGCAAATGGCAATGAAGAAAGACCCCAACATGTACGCCCGCATGGTGGAAGATGAGACAAACCGATTGTTGGCGCAACTGCAAGGCGGTACAATGCCTGCACCCTCAGCGGCTGGCGCTGGCGGCAAATCTCCCGCAGGTTGGGGGAAAGCTCAAGTAGTGAAGTAATACCATGCCACTTTACCGCATCACCGCTCCTAATGGACTGTCCTACCAAATAGAGGGCCCCGAAGGGGCGAGTGATGACGAGGTAGCTTCCGCCGTAATGGCGCAGTACCCCGAAGCGGGGCAAGCGCCTAAACCTGCCCCCTTCTCCCTTAAAGACACCGGCTTGGCTTTTCTTGAAGCGGGCACCGGTGCCGCGCAAGGTATTGCTTCTGCCTTTGGCGCAGAGAATGCCGCTGCTCAAGAACTGGGCAACATCAAGAAGCATTTTGGCAGTCTGAAGACCCCCGAGCGGCAAGCTGAAATTCAGCGCCGCGCACAGCTTGAAGAAGAGGCCGCACGGTCTGGCAGTAAAGCCAAGGAAGCCGCCACGTTTCTAGGCGGTATTGCGGAAGCCCCCATCCAAACGTTGGCCTCGGGCGCTGGGTCCATTGTGCCCGCTGCTGTTGCTGGAATGGCCACTGCCGTGGCTGGAGCTCCCGCCGCCATTGCTGGGGCGGTTGCACTCGCTGCACGCGCTATAACCGGTGCCTTGCAGGGCGCCGGCGAAGTCAAGGGGTCCATCTACGAAACCGTTGAGCAAGAGTTGATTGCTCAAGGCATGCCTAAAGAACAGGCACGGCAACAGGCTATTGCTGCTCAAGAATATCTTGGCAAGAACATGGGCAACATCGCCATGGGCGGTGGGCTTGGTGTTTTGGCTGGCGGTACTGGCGCAGAAAAAGCGCTTGCGCGCCCCTTTGCAAAGAAAGCTGCGCAAGAAGCAGCGGAGTCTGGACTGGGCAAGTTTGCCCGCCGCACTGGTTTGTCCGAAGCGCTGCCCGAAGGCGCCCAGGGCGGGCAGGAACGGTATGCCACCAACGTGGCTTTGCAGCGCGAAGGCGTAGAAACACCTGAGTTCCAAGGCGTCTTGGGTTCCGCTCTGCGCGACGCCGCAGCTGGCGCAATTACTGGTGCAGGGGTCAACGTTGTTGCTGGGCGGGGCAAGCCTGCTGTGCCTGAGCAAGAGCCTGCGCCCCTAGCTGGCCCCCGGTCAGCCAAGACCGTTGAGGAAGAGTTTGCTGGAGAGGAGCCCGGGCCTGCCCCGCAGGCTGCGCTTCCGGCGCCTGAAGAACTAGCTGCGCTGCCCGCGCCGGCTGACGAAACCCGTGACTATGCAGCCCTGGCGCAAGAACGTGAACGGTTGACGCCGTACCGCAGTGAGCCAGAAGTAGCTGAGCGGATCAAAGAAATCACGGACATTCTGCGAGCCCGTGATGCTCAGGGCGTTGAAGAAGCCCGCATGGCCAAGGAAAGTATCTTCTCAGAAGAAGAGCTGCCAGAGGTGCGTACCCGCGAGTCCGTGGTGTCGCCGCAAGTGTTCCAGCCGCAAGACATACTAGACACCGGCATCAAGCTGGACTCATCTGCAAAATGGTTTGCAGACAATGTGGTTGGAAAGACCCAGGAAGAAGTGCAAGCGCTGGTAGATGCTAAGCCGCATCTGGCCAAAGGCAACCGCCCCCAGGCGCGTATACTGCGCTCCCTGCTTGCCCCGACTGTCCCTGCCTTTGAGGAGGCCCAACGTGACCAGACAACTGAAAAGCCTGCAACTGAGCCGACAACTGAGCCCAGAGGAGGTGAGCCAAGCCTGGGAGTTCCTAGCGGGCCTACCGACACAGGAGATTTGGGAGCAGGAGTTCAACCCGCCAAAGAACCTACGGAACCTGTCGGACGCGGACTGGTACCTACTGAGCAACCTGTTGGCGAGGGAAGAGCTACTGAAGTCCCGCAGCCGGGTGCATTAAGTGAAGCCCCCGTTGTTGAACCCGCTCCTGCGCCGGCTGTTGAGCCTGCTCCTGCGCCTACCGTTGCCGAAACGCCTGCAACACCGCCTGGTACTGCAACTGCTCAAGATGTAGCACCTGCAACACCGCCTGCTCCAACACCCGCTGCCCCTGCAACTACTCAAGCCGTAACCGAGACGCCAGAAGAAGTTGCCCGTAAGCAAGAAGCCGCGGATATGGCGGCGCGCATAGAAGCCACGCGCAAACAGGAAGTCGAAGAACGCAAGCGCCAGCAAGCCGAAGCCAACAAGGCATCGGAAGAACTGCGTGCTGCACGTGCCGCTGCTGAGAAGGCAAAGGCTGAAGCGGAGAAAGCCAAAACGGAAGCTGAGAAGGCAAAGGCTGAAGCAAAGCAAGCCAAGAAAGTTGAAGCTGAGCAGGATGCGGAGATGGATACCGCAGACCGCGCAATCAAGCTGGCTACACGCGAAGACTTCAAGATGGAGCCGCGCCACGTCAAGTACGTGGACAAACTGATTCGTGAAAAGAACTACGCGGAAGCTAACCGCGTGATGGACATCATTGAGCGCCGCGTTTCAGAAAAACGGTATTCGCAAACGGAGAGCGAAGGCAGAGCACTATCACAAGAAATTATTGATTTGCTCCGCAGTGACAACCTGACCGGGGCCATGGACCTCTTGGCCAAGCAGGGCGAAACGAAACTTACACGCTCACTGGCTGAGCGCCTCAAGACCCTGCTGACAAAAACGGACGTACAAGTTCTGGATAACTTGGTGAACGATCGCGGGGAGCGCGTGCGCGGTGCGGCACGTAGCGATGGCAAGATCATTTGGCTGGATACCGACACCGGGCTGGATGAAGAAACCCTGATGCACGAAGCCGTGCATGCCGCCTCTGAGCGCGTCATCAACATGCCGCCTAGCGCCCGTACGGACGCGCAGCGCGCTGCCATTGCAGAACTCAACCAGATTTGGAACGCTGCCAAGAACGACAAGACCATCAACCTGAGCGAAGAAGCCCGGGCCAACCTGTCTGAGTTCGTGACGGAAGCCATGACCAACTACGACTTGCAGAAAGCGCTGGCTGTCAAGCCATGGAAGTCTATGACTGCATGGGAGAAGTTCAAGACCAACATCCTGAAGATGATTGGCGTGACGGACCCGCAGACCATGCTGGACACCACCATCGCTGCAATGGACACGATCTTCATGCCGCCAGCACCGGGCAAGGGGCCAGTCAGGATTCTGTCGCACGCCACCAAGAATGGCCAGGCTATCCTAGCCTCACTGGGCATCACGAACCCGCAGCAACTGTACGGCACCAAGGCGCTGTACAAAGGCATGGCCAACTCTGAGGACGTGAGCGCGATTGACAAGATGCGGACCAAGATTGCGGACTCCGCAGCCACGATTGAGAAACGCATCATGAATGTGTTCAACGGCGCAGTCCGTGACGCGCTTGGGCGCCTCAACCCCATGGGCCTGTACCGCCAAGCCCAAGACTACTCCAAGATGCTGCTGGCGTTCTACAAGGCGGGCTCAATTGAGAAAGACACGACCACTGGGCTGTGGATGGTCAAGGACAAGGGCACAACGCCCCCTGCCGCAGTGCTGGAGTTGGTAAAGAAATACGCGGAAAAGAACGGGACCAGCTTTGAAGAAGCCATGCAGATTACAGGCAGGGCTTTGGAAGCGTTCCGTATGGAGAACTTGCTCAAGCAAGACCCACAGTTTCCGAATCATCTGTCGGCAAACGAACTTGCTGCTGGGCTGGCCCTATACAACTCTGACCCCACCTTTGCGGATATGAACGATGCAATGGATGCATCACGTAAAGAGCTGGTGGACCACATGGTTGCAGTGGGGCGGCTGTCTGTGGATGAGGGCAAAGACTGGAAAGACGTCATCGGTTATGTGCCGTTCGACCGCGTTGAAGACTTTGCCACCAACTACCGCAAGACCAAGAAGCCTGGGTCTCGCAGCCCCCTGTCCGTCTCCCAACTGCCAAAACTGATCGGCTCAAATGTGCGCCCGGTTGGCAACGTGTTTGAGAACTACCTCAACACCATGGGATGGATGGTCGGCCAGGTGATGAACACTGACGCCCGCAACCAGACGCTGGAATTCTTAGGGTCACTTCAAAAGGCCAAAAAGCTTGGAGCGGAGTCTCATGGTCGCCCCAACATCACCTACGGCTACAAAGACGGCGGTTTGGTTTACTGGGAGCTGCCCAGCGAATACGATGTGCTGGCGTTCAAGTTTGATGAGCAAGCTTCTGGTCCGTTTTTGAAGCAGTTCAGTGCCGCGTCCAACATCCTGCGCACCACGGTTACCGCCCTGCCACCCTTCGCATTGAAGCAGGTGATTGACGATATTCAGCGTGCCCTACTCACTTCCGGCGTGCAAAACCCGCTGTCGCTAATCGGCATGGTGCTGACTAACTTCCCCAAGATTGCATTGGCGGAGATTCGAGGCGTGCGGCACCGCCTCGTTGAAGACGCAGAGGCCCTTGGCCTATCAGGCGAATACGATTTCAAACAGGGCAGGCCCGGTGCTACTTTCATGGAAGACATGGGGTATGTGCCGCGCGGCAAGTTTCGCACGCTCATGCACAAACTGGACGGCATCACCCGCGCATCTGACTTGGCGGTGCGCAAAGCCATCTACGACCAGACCATCAAGGAAACCAAATCCGCCGCCATGCGAGATGGAGACATGCTGCTGGCACAAACCCGCGCACGTGAGTTCATTAACTTCCGCCGCCGTGGCTCCAGCGGCACCGTGGGCTACTTGGTCAAGACCATCCCGTTCTTTAACGCCTATGTGCAAGGCATGGACGTGCTGTACCGTGCGGCATCTGGCATTGACTCCGGTGCCTCGGTGGACCGCGCCCAGGCCCGCAAAATGTTTTGGAGCCGGGCAGCAATTGCTGTTTCCTTGAGCACTGCATACGCCATGAGCAAGGCAGATGATGACGAGGAATACAACGAAGCCGACCTGCGTACCCGCGACAGCAACTGGTTTGTTGGCGGGTACAAAATTTCTGTGCCGGGCGAATTGGGTGCCATCTTCAAAGTGATTCCTGAACGCGTGGTCGAGTACTACAAACGCAAAGGTACGCCCGAAGAACAAGAGGCCATGGAAGCCGTGCGTACCGCGCTTGCATTCATTGGTGAGCAGTACGTTGGCCGTGTGGTCCCGATTCCGCAGGCAGCAAAGCCGTTGCTTGAAGCTTGGACCAACTACTCGTTTCTGACCGGGCGTGAGTTGATTGGTATCCACCAGAAAAACTTGGACCCCAGCATGCAACGCCGTGAAGGCACCAGCGAACTGGCCCTTGCAATTTCTCAGTTCTCGAAGGACATGGTGGGCGTGGACAAGATTTCCCCGATCATTGTGGACAACGTGTTGCGCGGGTACTTTGGCTCAACTGCGGCGCTGACGGTCATGGTGACTGACGGCTTGCTAAACCCAACGCGCGTTGACCGCCCCCTGCACAGATACGCCCTGCTCAGCAACTACATGATTGACCCGGTGGGCACGCGCCGCATCAGCGAGTTCTATGACGAGCGCGATCGTGTTGGCAAGGCCAACGCTACGCTGAATGAATTGGTCACGCAAGGGCGCCTGGACGAAGCAGAAGCGTACATGGACAAGCACGAGCAAGTGCTTATGCTGAACACCAACATCAACGCCACGCTGGAACAACTGGAACAGACTCGCGCCTATCGCAAGTACTTGAACGGCCCTGACGCCGCCGCTGACATGCCCATGGAAGAGCGCATGCAAGAGCTCGAAGAAGTCAAGAAGATGGAAGTGGAGATGACTGGCTGGTTGCGCGAAGCCAAGACGTTGATTCGGCAAGGCAACTAAGACATACGCCAGACACGCGCCCCGTACACGCCATACTCATACCGGTTGCGAATCTCCAACTGAATCTTGAGTTTGCGGGCTATGGGGCGCAGGTCGCGCATCACATCTTTGGCAGAGAGAAGCGTGGGCAGGAAGAACGAATTGCCCACGTTGAGTTGCTCCCAATAAACAAAGTAGTCAACGCCGCCGACGTTGACCTGCCGGATGTCAGGGGTTACCGGCTCCTGTAACTGCCGCGAGCGGGTCCGCTTTGAAGACCCCTTCGTCAACCCCGATCGCCGTACCATCGAAGACATAGCAGCGTGCTCCCAAACCACTCAAGTTACCCACGGCGCCTGCGCCGATACGCTTCACTTCTGCAAGCCCGCCGTTCTTTGCAATGCCTGCCTGCGCCAAGTGCTTTAGGCTTTCCTTGACGTCAACCTGGCGCATGGTGAAGAACTTTCGAAACTCCGCGGCTGTGATGTACAGCTCCTTGGTGTTGGGTTCGTAGCGCATGCGCAGCGGACCGTAGGGCTGGCGAATGGCAGCGGGCGGCACGGACGCCCCCTTGGTGTGTTGGTCGATCACCAGCACGTTGTTCACGTTCTCGTTGACGTACGCGGTCAGGGTTTCCTGTGCAATCATCAGCGGGGTGCCAAGGCTGTTGGTGTACTGAATCTTGTTCTGCTCAACCAGGCCGATGGCGTAGCGGTAGACACGCGGGATGTCGATGTCGTGCAGGCCACACTTCTGGGCGATCAAGGCGCCAACGAAGGCAATTGTCAGTATGTTCGAATAGAAACGGTCAGACTGGTCAAATCCAAGTTCTGCGTCAATCTTCTCCTGCATCTTTTTCAGCATCCGCAGGACGCTGTCGTAGTTGGACAGCACGTGCTGGATGTACACCGGGCCTGCCACGCCGTAATTGGAATTCAGCTTGCTGAACACGGCATCAATCTCGATCTTGGGGATGCCTTCAACCTTGGACACCTCGTACTCAAACAAGCGCCGCAGCTCGCCGTCAGCAGTGGCCTTCAACTGAGCCAAGCGGTCCACCAGCGAAGCGTTCGATGAAGATATTGCCAGGGTGCACCACACGGTGTTGTTCACGCGCATCTTGTTGGTCTGCGACTCCATGCGGTGTCTGGCTCGCCCTGTGGTGACGCCGTACGCGGTGTCTGACAACTCATCATCAACTGTGTTGGTGACCTCGTCCAGCGTGAAGGCGATGCTGTTGAGCATGCCGATGCGGTGCATCTTGGACGCGTAGGTGTCGTCCTTTGTCATCAGCAGTTCGGTGGGGTGCCCAAAAATAGAATTGACCATGAGCTGGGCAGTGGTCTTGCCTGAACCCGAAGCGTTGGACTTCAGGTTAATCAGCGCGCCGCGCACGTTGATGTTGTCCATCAGCTTGAGTAGCGGGGCACCGAAGCCAAAGAACAAAGCCAGCGCATGTGGCTCCATGCCAGGGCGGTTGTAGAAGTTCGCGATTGACTTCCATTCCTCCAGGGAGCCACGGGGTACAAACGCCGGGGCCAGTTGTCGCGTGCCACTTGCAGGGGGTGCAAGCTTGGTGCCGCTGGCGGTGTATTCCAGCTCGCCCACAACGAACCCTTGCATGTCCGGGGTCCAGCCCATCTGGCTACGAGTTTTGTTCGCGGCAAATTGGGATTGCAGTTTGCGAATGCTTGAGGCGAAGTAGGCCATGATTAAATCCAATGTCGATCCGTATGCGATCACTCCATGTTTGATGAGCAGGTCACGTAGCTTGTCTTTTGCAAAGAGCGAAGTAACCGGTGCGTAGAAGCGCCGCACTCCGTCACGCGCCATGTGCAAGCTGATAAGCACCATCTCGCCGTCACCATCGCCATGCTCGTCAGAGTCAAAGAAGCGTGACGTTATGTACAGGTCACTGCGGTAAATTTCAATCTCTTTGGGCTCACCGTCAGCGGCCGTTTCTTTCTTGTACACGCCGCCTTGAGCGCCACGGAAGTACGGGAACGGGTATGCAGGCACCTCAATGGTTACCGTCTCGCCTATCTTGTCATCGCCCTCACCTTCCAATGCGGCTTCGATGATGTAAGAGTCGCCTTCGGTCGGCGCGGCTTCGATCTTCTTGCCAATCAGGATGGGGCTTGACACCTTTTGAGCGCAACCTTCGCACCCACTGGGGTTGTTATCGCGGTACCACTGGCAGGTGTAGGGGCCCTTGGTTTCGGCCGCTTTCTGTTCGGTCTCGGAGGCGCTGTATCCCGGATGCCCCTTGCTGATCTTGTGGATAGCCTCTGCGCCATCTTCACATCGGATTGCAATGGAGAGTGCGGCACGCCACATCGGCTCTTCGAGAGAAGCTACGTTCTCAAGCGCGTGCTTGATCTGGGCGCATCCGGTTCCCTTCATGCTCTTGCGAACGATGCGGGAAAAGCTACATGCGGGGTAGTCGCCCCCTGCCAAGTCCTTGGACGTGTCGTCCATGCCAAACGCTTTGGCCGCACTCAGATCAGCTTCTGGAGTGCCTAAGCATTTCACAATGGTATCCAGCGACACCGGGGTGCCCATGTTAGCGATAGCTACCGGGCGGGGCATGTTTTGCTTGTAGTTGTTTGTGCCAGGTACGCGCAGGATACGCGCCGCATCTGCGGTCACCGCTGGGTCTGCATGAAGGCTGTGGGTCTTGCACAAAAGCTTCAGCATGCGGGCGTAGGGAATCCACGTCTCGACCGGCACGTCTTCGGTCAGGGGCCAGTACACATGCAAGCCACCGCCTGAGTTGACGATGGTAGGGCTTGGCATGCCCGTTTGTTGGAGGAAGGTGGACAACGCTATGGCGGCGCCGGGCTGGTCATGGTACGGCTTGCCAGGGCCACAGTCGAGGTCAATGAAGAAGGAGCGCATGTACAGCGCGTTGCTCAATTTACGGCTTGAGCCATCTTTGAAAGATGCCAATGCGAAGTACGCATCGGAGCCATGTGTGTTCAGGTCAGTCGCGGCGGTCTCAACGTCAGCCGTGCTGGTGTGGAACGAAGGTGCGGCAATTTTGGATTTAATGCCCACCACGCAGTAGACGCCCTGCGTGGGCAGAATGGAATCAAGGAAGACGGTCACGGCATTACCTACTGGGTTTTGGCGATCGGGCGCGGGTCCACCGCGCCACGACCTTTTTCATACGAACCATCTGAGTCTGACGCGGAGAGGTCTTCCCAGTGAACCAGTTGTAAACGGACGCCCGTGTAACGCCCTGCCAGTCGGCCACAGCAGCAATGGGGATACCACGCTTGATGCAGCCTTTGGCAAACTGTCTCACCACTGGGTCGAGCTCTGCTTCCTCAATGGCTGAAAGAAAGAGGGTGGTGTACCCTCTTGCCGTTTTACTCATCGTCGTCAGTGGCCCACTGGTCGAGGATAGAGCTCACGTCCTTCGCCGGGGCGGCGGGGGCGGCTTCAGCTTTCTTGGCACGCTTGGTGGGCTCCGGGGTAGCGGCGGCGGGAGCTGCCATAGCTGCGATCGGGGCTTCCTTGAACGCTTGGGGCAGTGCAGGTTGCGCACCCGTCTCAGCCTTAGACGGCACCATCTTGAAGTCGATGGCGTTCTTGGCATCTTCGGTCACGCTCTGTGCCTTGGCCAGGGCCCACTCCTCTTGCGACAGGGGGCGCACAGCGCGGAACTTCATGACCGGCACAGCTTCGCTGGTGTCAAAGCGGGCTTCGGTCACCAAGCCAGTGATGGGGATGCCATGACCTGACAGGAACTTACCAAACGCTTGCAGGGGCATCTTCTCGCCTTCAGCCTTACCGAAGTACGACTTGGCGGGCACCGACAGGCGATAGATATTGCCGCCGATGTCATGCTCCAATGCAACAGCAAGACGCTTGCTGAAACGGCATGCACGGGCTTTGCCTTCACCGGAACCTTCGATGTTCTGGGGGCAGGTAGCGCATGCAGAGCTTTGCGGGTTGACCACTTCTGGCTCGGGCTTCACGCCTTCGGCAGACCAGCAGGCAGGCTTGATGTCTTTGCCTTCTTCATATTTCTCGGCGTAGTAGGTGCGTGAGACGCCCTTGCCACTGGCGATGATGACGAAGTTCATTGCGCGGTCCTCATTGCGTGCGACCTCTTCGCCGCCTACGACCATACGCCACACACCGCCCTTGATGGAGATTTGCTTGCCGCCGGAGCTGCCTGCAATATCTTTGGTTGTGGAGTCCTGCTGGTCGCGCAGGTAGTCGGGGATCATGGAACCGGATTGGAAAAGTGCAATGTTACTCATGGTGATTTCCTTTGTTGATTAAGAGGCCCTACGGACCGTGATTGAGTACCGTGACTCAACATTCATACCCTCAGGCATCTTGTCAGGATTTGAGGATAAGAATTCTTTGAACGCTGTCTGCGCTACTCGGCGTTCGAGCAGTTCAGGCGCGTCATTATCTCTGATGAATTGGTACATCTTGTCCCAGTCTGAAGTCCAGTACCGGGTTTTGATCGAGCGACGGAATGAACCGTGCTGTGTTTTTCCGCCATCTTGGCCGGTAGTTTTGCAAAGCTCCAGCAGCTCTTGCTCAATGGCACCCAACTGTTCGTCAAGGGCACCAAGCTCAGCTTCCATCTGCTTGGCTTTCATTTCTTTTGCGTCCCTGATCTTGATGTAGACCTGGACTAATTTGTCGGCATTTATGTCTGACATGGGTTTCTCCTGGGTGATTTGCGTTGAACTAGGTGTGGGGCGCTCACATGAAGCAGTGTCGCGGCGCTGTTGCACTCTGATACATTGATGCCGCACGGCGCTAACCCGTTTCGCCCCACAATTAAAATTATACAGTGTCAAATACCTTTGTCAAGCCGGCGCGCGTATTCAGCCATAAGTTCTTGGCTGATGGACTGAATGCCGTAGGCTTCCTGTTCTATGCCGGGGGACTTCTCGCCTATGCGCTCGCAGTAGTCCTGCCACACATGCACTGCCTCATGGACTAGCAGGCCTGCAATCTCGATAGGGGTGCGGCCTTCGCAGCTTCGTATACACACAATGCAAGCCCGCTCGTTCTTGGCGCTAATCAAGTGGTGGGTAGTAGCGTCTGCCTGCGGGGTTGCAATCCAGTCGCAACGCTCTTTGATTCGCAAATGGTGCAGGGCTTCGTGAAACTCATCTTCACTCAGGCACAGTGTGAGGAACGGGCCAGGGTGCGCTATGCGGCGGTCCAGCCATTCAAATTTTGATTCGGGTTTTTTGGGTTTCATTCGATTTCCTGTTTGTATAGTTCGACTAGGCTCAAATGCATGTCAACTTTGTTTTGCAGAAGGCTGTACATTCTGCGCTCAACCGGACTGCCTTGCAAGTGCGTGACGGTGACATTGTGCTTCTGGCCTGCGCGGTGGGCGCGTGAGTTGGCCTGGATGTAGAGCTCTGTGGAGGCTATTGGACCCCACCAGACAACTTGGTCAGCGCGGGTTAGGGTAATCCCGTGGGCGGTTGCTTGTGGCACCAACAACAGAATGCGCGGGTCGTCTTCGGTTTGGAACTGTTTGATGATCTCGCCTCGCCGAGTAGCGGACACGTCACCGTGGATTGCGTCCACCGTGTACCCATCTTTTATCAACACCTCTTGCAACATCTGCAATGAGTGGCGGAACGGCATGAACACCAGCACCTTCTGGTCGGTGCCATCAATAACTTCCTTAAGTGCGGCGTAGCGGGTTGCAATGTCAAACTCCACCACGTCACGGTCGTCAGTGTAGACAGCGCCCTGCGAGATTTGCAGTAGCTTGTTGAGCATAGCCGCCGCATTGGTTGCAGTGATTTCTGCCCCTGCCGCGATCGTCATCATCTGCTTGCGGATAGCGCCGTAGTACTTGTCCTGTTGAGCGGTGAGCGGCACCTCGCGGGCAGTGAACAGCAGGTCCGGCAGGTCAAGGCATTCCTCTTTGGTGAACCGAATCGCTGGCTGTAACACCTTATGCACAACGTCCTGTGCGTCACGCTTGGGCGCCCACTTGTACTGCGTGAGCTTGGTCATGACCTTGTCGCGGAAGGCGCCAAAGAAGCGGGGCACCGAGTCCGGGTTCACGATCTTGGCGAGGCCATACGCATCCAGCGGCGACTGCGATGCAGGCGTGCCAGTCATCAGCCACAGGCGCGTGCTAGGCTTTACAAGCGTTGCCAAGGCTTTCCATCTTTCGGTCTGGACACTCTTGATTGCGTTGGCTTCGTCAACGATAATGAGATCGAAGCCCCCTGCTTGCAGTTCGGGAGTGACTACCTTTACGCCGTCGAAATTGATGATGATGAATTCGTAGTTGCCCTTGACGATCTCTTGGCGCTTGGCCCGTGAGCCAGTCGCAATCGCCACGGTGCGATGCATCACCGTACGGAACAAGTCAGACCGCCATGCCGTCTCCATGATGGACACCGGGCACACAATCAATACGCGCTTCACGCGCCCCTGCCGCATCAAGTAGTCGGCCGCCCATGCTGCCGCACTGGTCTTGCCGGTACCAGCCTCATTGAACACATAGCACCGTGGGTGCATGGTGAGGAAGTGCGCGGTGTCGCGCTGGTGTTCGAACGGTGTGTACACGCCGGGCCAGTCGTAGCGTCCCAGGATCGGGCTTGGCACGTCTTTGATACCCAGGTTGCGTAGCAGTTGCACCTCGTCAAAGCCCCAGTTAACCAGCACTTGATCGCCTTCCAACACCTTGCTCTTGGGGATGAGCGCAGTGATCTGCGCCGGGTTCGGCGCGTTAAAAAGCAGTGCTTTATCTTGAATGATTTGCATGATTTGCCTGTTGAATAAAAGTTGAACGAACGAAAAAAGCTGGGTAGCGAACTACCCAGCAATACCCATCAGAGGAGAATGCCTGGAAACCCAAAACCAGGCCCCTCAATACTAAATTATTTCTTCCTTTCGCGCTTAGAAATTTGCGATTTCAGGCCGTTATCTTTTTGCCGTGCGAAGCTACGATTGGCGTTATCTGTGGTAGCCCGCAGGTTGGACAGCTTGGTGGGGTCGCCGCCCTTGGACAGCGCCTTCTTGTGGTCCACGTCCATGTCCGATGGCAGGTTGCCATGGGCCTTTTCATAGGCACGCCGCGCTTTGTTGCGGTTGGACCGGTTCTTGATCTGTTCAGGGGTGCCCTGGTACAGGGCGTACTCGCGCTTGTAGTCGCGTGGTTTGGTGGCCATGGTTCCTCCTAGCGGTGATGGTCACAGGTGGTTACGGGGCAGAACTTGCACAGGGGCCCCGAGCGTGGGTTCCACACGTTCAGGTTCAGGGCGTTCTCAATAGCACCGGCGCGGCCGGCCCAACGAGAGAGGATGTCAGGCAGGTGGTCACGCGTGTACTCAGAACGAATGATGTCACCAGCCACCACAAATAGCAAGACGCCCTTGACGGTGTCCACCTCGGGGTAGTGAGCCATAATCATTGCAGCCATCAGCTCAAGCTGGGCCTTGTCAGCGAAGCGGCTTGACTTGCCCGTCTTGTAGTCTGCTACCCGCGCGACCCGCTTGGGGACGTTGATTGCCATGAAGTCCGGGACGCCCCGGAACCATACGTCTTTATCAAAAAATCCACACGGGCTAAAGTCAGCTCGGATACCCATTTTTTCCTCGCACTTGATGTCGCCTTCAATGGCCGCGAGGGGTTCGATGTATCGCTGGAATTGAGCGAACTGAGGAGGGAGGGGTGTACGGTCTTTGATGTAGTCTTCAAATGCTTTGTGAACTGCTGTTCCATACAGTGTTGCTTCTGTCTCTGATTGCTTGAACTTCTTGAGGATTCGCACCTCGTTGTACTGGCGGGGGCAGTTTTCGAATTGCTTGATTGACGAGTACGAGTGGGCGAGTGCCATGGTAGAAGCCATCTAAGCCTTAGATGGTGGATGAGTTGGGATTACTGAGTTTACATCCAGTTGCTGGGTTCAGCAATCCCCATAGCTTTCCCCCATGCCGGACTCGCAGGCAAGCGGCAGATCGGGCGCCCACTTGGGGCGCCAGGACATGCATTGCTCAACGTAAGCCTGGGCAGCATCGGCTTCCTCTATCGGGGCGATGCAAGCGATAGCGTCATGCACGGTCAGCACCACAGGGTAGCGCTTTTGTACCCGCAGCATCTGCTCCCCGATGACACAGCGTGCCACGGCTTGGCAAATGTTTTCTGTAACCAGCCCGCCGTACACCTTGGTGCTGACACCCTTGGATTCGTAGCGCCAGCCAGGGCGCGAATCGCCCACCACGCGCTCTTCGGTCACCCGGATGAGGCCTGGGTACTGGATGTGCAACCCGCTTGGCAGGGTGATGCCGATGTCGTCCGTCTTGCACAGGCCCGGGATGTCGATCGTGGTCTCGTTGCCATAGTGCAGGGACTCCAGCGCCTTGTTGGCACGCTCCCACAGCTCAGGGATGCGGTTGTACGTCTGCCGGTAGGTCATGATGATGGACTTGGCTTCGGCTTCAGACACCTCCACCCCAGCTTGCAGCTTCAGGAACGCCCGCAGCTTGACGTGCCCAACGCCGTAGCCCGCGCCCAAAATCACGGTCTTGCCCACTTGCCGTTGGGTCTTGTCCACCTGCGCTATCGGCACGCCATAGATACGGCTTGCCATGATCTTGTACACATCTTCTTTGTCTTCGAAGGCTTGCACCAAGTCGTACTGCCCAGCCATCCAGGCCAGGGTCCGCGCCTCGATCTGCGAAGAGTCGCAGTCAATCACAACGTGCCCGGGGGGTGCCTTGATAGCCTTCTTGAGCTTGCCGCCGTACATGCCACGGGCAGGGATGTTTTGCAGGTTGACTTTGTCTTGCCCTGACCAACGCCCGGAGTGGGCGCCGTAGTACCGCAGGGGCACAGGGAACGCGCCTCGCGTGGACATGCCAATGAAGCGGTCAGTGCGGGTCTCTTCCAGCGTGGTCTTGTGTCCCAGCCGGGCGGATACCAACGCCTGCACCTGCTCGTCAGGGTGCTCAGCCAGGGTCTTCATGGCTTCGTCTGTCTTGGCAAACGCGTAGGTCATGCGCCCTGTGGTGGCACTGAGCTTCATGGGTGGGTCTACATTGGCCAGCCGCAACATCTCCGCAAACTTCTCGTTGGACATCAGCAGCTTCTTGATGCCGTCCATGCCTTCTGAAAAGATCATGTGGACAAAGTCAGGGTTCGCCCCTTCCAGCATCTTGTCCCGCAGTTGCTCAAGCAATGCCTCTTTGCGGTCACGCACGTCTTGCAGGTGGGCCTTCAGCATCTGCCCATCCAGCACCAACCTTGGCTCAATGAAGAGGCGCAGGGTCAGGTCAAGCAGCTTCAGCTCTTGCAGGGGGAAGCCATCGTCAAGATACTTCTGGAACAACTGGTACGTCAGGTGCACGTCATTGATACAGTATGCGCCGTAGACCCCCAAGTCGGAGGGGTAGAAGTCAGCGAAGCGCTTACCCATTGCACGCACAACCTCATCGCCCTTCTCACCAAGTCCGGCACGCTCTGCCTGCGACTTCAGGCTGTGGGATTTCTCATGCGGGTACAGGGCACGCGACATGCCCATGATGTCTGTCCACGCCTTGGGCTTGATGCCGTAGCGCCACGCCATGATGGCGCCATCGAACGCAGTGTTCTGCGCCACGACCAGCTTGTCCGACCAGTCAATGGCACTCAGCGCTTCTTCAACGTCAGGCTTGGCGTACCAAACAGTCGGTCCATCGTTGTGCTTGATGGCAACGCCAATGGTCTCAAACTGCGGCGAGCGCACGTACTCCTCCGTGGTGAGCTTGGTAAGGCTGTACTCGGAAGAGTAGTACGTCTCGAAGTCAATGGTGACAATGTTCATCGTGGTTGTTTTGCTATGGCGTTGCGTAGATGTTCGTTGATGGGATGGTAATACACCATTGCGTCAGCCCCTTCAGCTTTTAGTGGCGCGGTCTGGAACCCTTGTCCTACCTTCTTCGGCGTCACCACCACACGCTTGCGCTTCTCTGCCTCTCCAAACACTTGGGCAATCACCCCCGCAGTAAACGCCTGGCGCATCATCTTGCGGTACGCCACAAGCAGGGCGGCTTTTTCTTCAGAAGTCAGGTGCAGAAAGCGGGTGTTCGCCTCATTCCCCATCAAGACTTCTTCCAAAGCATCGGCAATGTGCATGAAGCGGGGCGCGTCATCGCCGTAAGTGTAGTAGCCTGGCTGTCTAATAAAGTCCTCAGGGTTGGACTCCATGCGGTCGATGAGAATCTGCACACCCTCAAGCATCTCTGTCTTGGTAGATGTCGAATTGTTCGTAGTTGGATTTGGCGTTTCTGATGTCATGCAGACACCCCACAAGATAGGTTAAGTTGTTTTCGTTGATGACCAATGCCAGACCCCCCGCGCTGTCGATGTGACGTAGCGCGCTGATCTGCAACATGGTGGGCTTGTTGCTTCCTGCCTTTGCTTCGATACCAACGAAGCGCCCGTCAATGCAGGCAAGGATGTCAGGGGTGCCAGCCTTTGCGTACTGGCCCCCGATGTAGTTCACGGCGTAAGCCTCCGCACCTTTGAGGATGCGGTGTATCTTGTCTTTGACCTTGGACTCAGGCGTTGCCACGTTCGAGGTGCTCAGTCAAACGCTCAAGGTAGTGCCGTGCCTTGTACACGTCTTCGATGCCGTTCTTGTCTTTGTAGCGGGCGATGTACTTGATGACGTTCCCACGCAGGTAGCCTTCGAATTCCTCTGGGGTCATCCATGACTCCATCGCAGTCCAAGGTTGGATTGACTTGGCGCGGTAGTGCTCGCCGCCCACCTGCCTGTCGCTGGCAAGCGCTCGGTCTGCCATAGCTTCCATTTGCCTTGCAAGGTCTTCCATCGCCTCTTTCTCTTCGTCTGTTACTTCTGGGTACGTCAGAATGGTTGGTTGCCCGATCATAATAGTGCGTCCTCAATCTCTGATAAGTTGTTGCCAGATTGTTTTTGGTTTTTCGGGAACCGGCTTGGGTCCAGGCGGGTGAACGGCCACCACGCTTGCAGTTCCTGTTGCGTCAGTCGGTGCATTGGTTTTTCCTTTGTTGATGACGTTGTTGAGATAGGCGCGTAGCCACTTAGCGCCGCCAAGTTTGTAGAAGGCTTCACGTTGTTCTTCCGTTAAGCGTGCGCCTACGAAGCCCTTTTGTCCGGTGAGTGCAGACTTGGGCCGTGGCATTACTGGCTCATCCACCCACTGAAGGGGCACTTCTTTTCTTCGCTTTCCCGCACACGGCGGTATGCACGATAGCGATTGATGTTGGCTATCTTCTCGCCTTGCATCAGCTTGTCGAACTCCTCACGCGCAACCATGTGGTGATGCAACTTCACCGGGCGCTCAGTCAGCGGGGTCAGGTGCACCAGCGGTTGCTGAAACATCAGCCTGTGTTCGATAGGCGTGTGCCCTCTTGCGAACATGATGTTGACATTCAGCGAGTACTGGTACTTGAACTCCGTGGTGCCCGGCAGGAGAATCATGTCGTTGGGGCGGGGGTAGCTCCACGTGGGTTGCTCCCACATCCACATGATGTCTTCCTTGCACTTAGCCGCCCACGGGTTGCTCATCTTGATGTGGCAGTAGTGCGTGTCCGGCAGGTAAGACCCACGCAGCATCTCAGGATGCTGGGACACCGGCGTGGTGTTGTCAGAGAACGCCGCCTCAAAGAACGGGTCGCCGACAGGCCCAGTGCGGCAGATAAAGTCAGACCACAGCGGCTGAATGATGCCGTGCTTGTAGTAGTCCACCATCCCCATACAGCGGCGCATGGTCGCCGTGGGGAAGATACTGCCCTTCATGGGTATCTCTGTCTTGAGTTCTTTCCACCAGTCGGGGTAGAACTGCGCGGCGGGCTTGGGCTTTGCCGCGTCAAAGATCATCTGCCGGCACGTGAACAGGTCAAGGTTCACTGGGCGTTGCTTGAAAATGAATAGCATCTCATCCTCCGAAAAGGGCGTTGAGCTTATCACGCAATGCACGAGCCTCTGCAATAGTCAACGACTCGATGTCCAGGTCGAACACAGACCGCATCTGCGGGGCAGGCGAACTAACGGTTAGTTCGGGCTTCGGTGCCGGGGGAACTTTGCGCTCAGAGGTGTCCAGGGTAAACATGTCCATTTGATTCACTTGTTTTTTGGCCGCCTTCTTGGGCTTAGCTTTTACAGGATTGCTCATGCGTTTGCCACGCCCCACGCCTAATTGTTCAGCCGGGGACATGTACTTGTCCACTGCGGCATGGTATACGCCGCCGTAATGGTTGGAGCCCGCGCCACCAGACTTGATAATTAAATGGCGCTTTGCCATGGCGGCCAGCAGTGAACTTACAGACCCCTTCGGAATCTGAGGGACATGCGATTCAATCTGCACGCCTGTCAAACCGGGGTTCGCTTTCACAAAATTAAACAAGACTTCGTTGTACGGGGCGGGTGTGGTTGTATCCATGGTGGGTGTGCTCTCAGGTTGGGCTTCGGGTTGGGCTTCGGGTTGCTCAGGTTGTTCCCAAGCGTGGATTACTTTCTCAAGTTCTGAACGTAGGTCTGGCATTTCATTCTCCGTAATGTTCCAATTCATCTTCTAGTCGTTGCACTTCATCCTGCAAGTCTTTGATGTCTCGCAGTCGCATCTCCAGCCGCTCGGCAAGGATGTTGACGAGCCGTTCTTTGTGCGTCTCCACGTGGATGCGCCGTAGTAGCTCAGCGTCAGTTAGGAAGTCGTAGTTCATACATCAATGTACTCCGTTAGGTTGAATTGTTTGTCGGTGCTGAACCATAGGATCAGGTCGGGCGGCGGGGCAGTCGCACGGTTCACCGTGTTAGCCACCACAGCCACGTCCACAATCTTCACCAGCCACTCGGGGCGGGTAGCCAGCTTGCCATGCGCCGAACGATGCACATCAGGCGGGTTGAAGAAACCCTGAAGCCTGTACGTGTCGCCGGTTTGTTCGTATCGGAATTCGTATCCGTCTTTGGTCATGGTTGCGTAGGTCTCTTTGAATAGATTTGTATTGATGCGCCAAAAGTCCCGCGTCCTATGCTGAGTCATCCGTATCATCCTCAATCCCCCAGTCAAACGCCGCCAGAATCTCGTCCACCTTCTGCTTGGTCAATGCCCGGGTGCCGTCCTCCTCCCGCAGTTCTTTGGGAGTTACACCAGACAATACCTCCTCAAGCTTACGCCGAGCTTTCTCTAGCGATGGGTCTTGCAAGACGTTCATGTGGGTCAGCAGCTCGCACATCTCCAGGGCGCCAGTCACGATCGTGTCGTGGAAGATTCGCTTCTTGCCATCCTTCTCAACCACTAGGCGTTCACTGAGGCGCTTCAAGGCGTTGTACAGCCGTGTCCATGAGTCTTGGGTAGCCGCAACCACCTGCGCCACAGCGCGCTTCTCGTACTGGTCGATGAGGTCGCGTTGCACCTCAGCCTCGATGTCAAGGCGGAAGTCACCTGCGGTTGGCAACGGCGAGAACGTGACGTTCATGCGGAACTTGTTAGCCACCTGGGCGCGTGAGGGGTACTCATTGCGATCAAACAGCGTGCCGATCTGGAACGCGGCGGCGGCAACCAGCGTGTCGTACTTGTCCAAGAACTTATCAACAAGTCGGTCAAACTCAGCCTCCAGGCGGTTCATGGTTTGCTTGTAGTCCTGCAACAGGCCAGTGGGTAAAAGCCGTGCCCCGTAGTCGTTCCACGGTTGCGTCAGGCGGTAGTGCTCGGCACGTACACGGGCTTGGAATTTACTGATGGCGTCCAGCTCAGGACAGTCAGCAAACAGCGACTTGTACACGGACGCCGCACGGCGCGATGCCGCACCTTTAGCCGCAGTCACTTCAGCTTGGGTGCGCTTGTCTTGCTTGCGCCCCGAATAGATTGAAATCTCCAGGTCAACGAGCACAGCGGCTCGTGCGATTCCAGCAATGGTAGTCATACGTCTCTCCTTAAAGTTGTTGCAGGCTTCTGTGCCTTGCGGTAAAAGTTGATGAGTAGGTCAACCACTTGTGCGTAGCTGTACTCCACTCCGTGTTCCTCTTGCAGTTGGCGTTTGATCGCCTCGATGTTGCCGCTGATGGTCAGCGTGATGCGTTTTGTTCTCACCAGCATTTACCTCCACATACCAGTAGCCCCTGGATCACGCCCACCACGTAGGCGGCGATCAGCAGTAACAGTTTCTTTGCGCCGGTGTTCATCGCTTCGCCCTCACGCGGGCACTGCCTTTGACTACGTTCCAGTCGGTGTTGTGGTTGCGGTTGGTGACTGACTGCGTACTCATTCCTATCTTCAGTCGGTTACGCTTCAGTTGGTTGTTGATGTTTTTATGCTCAGTATCACTTGCAGTCAGATACGCTTTGTCCTCAACGTCATACTTCGAAGTTGCCAGCTTGCGAAGCAACAGCACATCCTTCTCAGGTGGTTGGTCGAACAGCCGCTCACTAATCTTGGGCAGGAACTGCGCCACAAAGAGTCGTATCCCCGAATGAGCAGGGAAGAACTGTCTGGGCGTACGCAAAACTGAACGGCGCCCTTCTTCAGTCATCAAGTCAATGCCTGTGATTGACTTGAACATATTCACGGCATCCAGAAAACTGCCGTGCTGTCGCCACGTCTTGATGACGCAGGCATCCCAGTACTCTTGTGATGTGCTCACTTTTTCATCTCCTTTAGATACACGGCAATGCTTGCCAAAGTGTCTTCACCGAATGCTGACTTGAAATCGTTCTTCAACTTGAACGCCGCCAGCTCTAGTGCTGAGTTCCAGCCACGGTCGTAGTGGGCTTCGTATTCGTCCTTGGTGTACATCTGCACCCCAGGCTCTTCGTCTCGTGGGTCGTGCATGGGGCACCCGCGCTCAGCGCATCCTTCGTCTGCAATCATTTTTCCTCCTTGACATAGCCGTTCTTTTCCATCAGCTTGGCTTCGAGTTGCGTCACTAATTCGAGGTCAGTCCACTTATTCCCAACAGCAGTTACCACAAGGTCAAGCCTGTCCTGCTCCGTCAAGCTCACCCATGGACGCGCGCTATCCAGCGCTTTATTCGCCCTCTCCAACGCGTTCTTCAGGCGGTGCAGTTCAATCTCAACGTCCTTGAGTTTCTCAATAGCCGCAAATGTTTTTTCGTGTTTCATGACTTCTTCCCCTCATGTTGTTTAGTTACAAATTTCATTGCCTCGTATGCCTCTTCGTCCAAGACGGTCATGCGTAATTGGTGTTGCAACCTCGCTGGCTTGATGCCGTGGATGTACTGCTCGGCATAGCCGTGTGTGCCATTGCCCTTGCCAATATCAATGTCCGTCAGCATCTCCGTGCCGCTGAGTGCGGTGACCAGAATCTCCACCTGCGCGGGGGACAGCAGGTACTGCGCGCCTTCAATATGAATTACAAACTTCATCTTCTTCCTCCTCAATTTCAAACATGACTTCGTTGGCTTCACACGCTTCAATAAACGAATTCTCGTCACTGATGCTTTCATACTCCTTACGGAGGTCTTGGTACAACTCCGGGCACCGCGCAGACACCCATGCCTCTACGTTGGATTGCAGGTCAGCCTCTTGCTCTTGGTCATACACAAGGTCACGCCATGTGTCTTCGTCAAGGTGTTGGAACACGCCTTCGGGGTCGGTGTATTCAATGTTGCTGTGGTAGTCAACGTCAGCGTGGCGCCGGTATCGGTCACTGATATTCGCGTAGGTCCCGTCTTGCACTACGGCAAGGTAGAGCGCAGGGAACGCTTCTGCAAACGTCCGGTCCTCGTCATATTTTTGATGGTGCATCCACATGCCAACGTCAATGCGCCCTTCGAACGTGGCGTAGTCGCCTTGCGAATATGATAGTGAGAACAAAATCTTATCGACACGCACGCCCACTGCCGCCATGCGGTCGGTGAAGTCTTGCTCAAGGAACTCCCACCATTCGTAGTTGAAGTTGTAGCCAAGCCAGTCGTTGTACTCTTTCTCGAAACGCTTGGGGTCAAGCGCTTGCAGTTCTTTCGCGGTTACTTCTTTCATGCCTCATCCCCCCGTTTGTCCATCAACACCAACACCGTAGCGATTGCGTCCACCAGGGTCTCGCCGTCTCTCACGATGTAGATGCATTGCTCGTAGTCATCGGCTCTTTGATGATTCCATTTGTGCCGGTTGAACTCAATGAAGGTGCCGTTCAAGGCTTCCTTCACAGTGAAGTTGCGTGACACGCCGGTATATTGGCGGGGCACGTCTGGCGACACTGATGCAATGACCGCTTCGTTTCGTTCGCGTCTTGCGCGCCTCGCACGATCCCACGATGCGTGCAGGATTCGGTCAATTAGATTCGTAAACATCCCCATCATCATTCCTTTCAGTTGCAAGTAAAAGTTTCATCATGTCCACGGCTTCTTGCGCCGTGTCGTATTCCCCCAAGGGGGTGCGTTTGGCGTATCCACGGCCTACCTTGAACACAAAGAACCTGTTGCCTTCGCGCTCAGGGGTTGCAGACACCGCTACGCCGTAGCCGTACCGCGACCCTTCCACTATGGTGGGGTAGTTCTCTACCCCAAAATGTTTCATGACCCAGCTCACATTCTTTGCCCTCGTGTTTGCGTCCATACGAACTAACCGTTAGTTGTCAGGTGTTGAATGCAACACCAATTTCAGAAACGACTTGGCATCTTCCTCTGTCTCGAAGTCTGCGCGGTCGCCAGCCACGGTACGCGCCACCCAGTGCTCGGGCCCGTGTTGCATGATCCACCCCTTGAGGTGGTGCTTCTTGCCAAACACCATGGTTGACTTGCCAGCTTGCGGGTCGATAACGTCACGCCAGTCAAAGTCATCAGGAATCTCCATCGTCTTCTCCAGGTTTGCGGTGCGTCATGTGAAGCATGGACAGCATGTAGTCAGGCGGGAACACCTCCTCACCTATGTACATCTTCTCGTCAGACGTGGACGGGTTGACGTTGCCAATCCTCACGAACCAGCCACCGTCTCTGGCGCGTTTCGCATACGCCACGAGCTTCCAGTCACCGGCAGTTGTGCCGTTGCCTTGGTGCACCGACCACGTTGGTTCGCTCGTGGTGCTCATCGTGAATCCCCATTTCAGAATACTCATGCGTTCTCCTTCCAGTCCTCGTGATCGTCAGGTCTTGGTGCCATGCCATGGAACAGTCTTGCCATGGGGCGTGCGGCACGCATTGCGGACAGCTTTGACGGGTACGGTCCGCAGTCAATCCATTGGTCAGCGCTGTTGTTACGGAACCTATTCCCAGGCCTTACAGACCATGCATGCATGCGCCACTCCTCACCTGTGTAGAACACAAGCGCTCGGTGGTTAAACATCCATGGGTCTTGCTTCCAGCGCAAGCCGTACATAACCATCGCCCCTGGAATCCAGTTGCCATGGGTAAGCGCGACCGGCTCCCACTTTGCATCTGCTATGTCACTCATTCCATCTCCTTCGAGTTCAGTAATACAGCCGCGATTGATTTAGCTTCGTCCCACGATTCAACTTGGGCACGATGTTCGCCATGGATGTAGATCACCCATGCGTCAGGACCCACGCAACTGATTGCGGCAAGCACGTCAGACAAGCGCCCAGGGTGAAGCCCCGACATTGCACGGTAGTCGGAGTAGCCGAAGTGGTACCTCGACCCAAACCCCCAACATGCGGGGCTTATCTTGAACCATGCGTTGTCGTCATGGATGTTAGGTATGGTAGGCGTCATAGTTGTCTGCTCCCCAGTATCAGCATCTTGGCGGTGGCCAATGCTTCGGTCTGCGTCAGTCCGGTGAGGTAGACAACCTGTACATCAGGGTCCCCCCAATGCGTCTTGGCTAGTTTGATGCCTACATGCCACCGCATCTTCTTGACCGAGCCAAGCTTCAGGTACCCTATGGCTGGGCTCCACACGAGCCCCCGAGGGGGCACCGTAGTTGCGTCATACCTACGCATTAGCCATTCAGGGTGGCGCCCACCCCGTATGCGTTCCCAATGTGCGTCCATGATCTAACCGTTAGACGGAGAGGTCGATAGACGTACCGAACGGCGCGGCGATGCCTGAGGATGTGATCGCCCACAGGGTAGGCACGTTCGTGTGTCCCCAGTCACCCACGTAGCCGTCAGTGAACTGCACGATAGCCTGCGGGTCCATGCGCTTCTCGCGCAGGTAGTCGAACAACACCGAGCCGTCAGTGCCGCCGCCACCCTTGACCTTGAGGTCTTGCACAGCGAACTGCCCGTCCTCGAACACCTGATGCCCAGCGACTCGCGTATCCCAGTAAATGACGTGGCACTTGGCTGGCTTGACCTGCTCAATGATGACCTTGAGCTCGGACACGAAGCGTGTCATCTCATCGCCACCGAACACAGAGCCTGATGTATCGAAGCCAATCACCAGCTCACGCAACGTCACGCCATGCATGGACGGCATGTAAACATCTTGCGATAAGTACCGGCGGTTGGGCTTGCGCCACGTTGACTCGTCACGCCCCGCACAGGTCTCTTGCACGAAGTCGCGCAGGGCACGCTTCCAGTCCACCTTGGGAGCCAGCACGTCCCCGAAGATGCCGTCCTCAGCACCGGCACCCTTGCCTGCCAGCTTCTTGCGAAGCATCTCGCCTTGACGCAGGGCACGTTGGATTTCATCGGCACGCTTCTGTACTTCCTCAGGGGTTGCGCCGTCTTGTGCGTCTTGCCAGTCATGGTCGTCCATGCCCTCGCCCCCACCCTCGGGCGGCGGGTTCTCTTTGAGCTTCTGGTAAATCTGACCCACCGACATGCCACGATATTGCGGGTCAGGTTGGATACCGAGCTTGGGCATCTTGACGAATCCTTCACCCTTGTCTGCATCTACCAATGCAAGGTTCACGAACAAGTCAGCCGCCACGTTAGCGAGGTGCATGTTCTCCTCGTGTATCTCACGCCACACATGCAGGTGACGGAACGCCTTGTGTGTCGCCTCATGCAACACAAGAAAGCGTAGCTCGGGGTCAGTGGGCATGAACTGCTCCACGAACTTGGGGTTGTAGGTCACATCCCAGCCATTGGTCATGGCAGTTGGGATGTTCTCATCGAACTTGACCTTGCCACACGACAGCACGCCGGAATAACCAGCGAAGACTTTGTGTTGCATGATTGCGATGTGGGCGCGTTTGATGCGGTCGGGTACGGACATAGCCATTTGATTTCTCCTGAACTAACGGTTAGATGGGTTATTGAAAAACATTTACAGGGAAGGGTTGCCCTGTCTCGAACGCAGTCAGCACTTGCTGTGCCTTGTGCATGTCAACTGAGTAGCGGTTACGCAGAATGATGGTGGAGAGTTGCTCTCGGAACTCAGCCATGTCACATTGGATGTAGCCGTACTTGTCTCTGTTTTCTATTGCTCGGGTAAAGGTTCCGAGCTTGCCGTCCCAGTAGTGGGTGTACTGCGCTTGGTCTTGCGCCTTACGCACCATGATGTGCGCTTGGTACAGCTCAGTGGCTTCCGCTTTGTCGGCATCGCTCATGTTGATGAGCCCATGAATGCGGATACCCCACTTGTCTTCGCCGATGTAGGGTACGTCTTGTGAGTTGAGCACATGCCGTGCGACTCTCGCCGATGCGCCCCATCCATTCACACGCCCCGATGCAATCATCTTGCGGGCAGAGTTGAACACACGCGTGGTCAGCGTTGTGGGGTCGAGGTGTGCTTGGACTTGAACGCCAGGCATTTTGAGGTTGCGTGCTACTTCATAGACTGTTGCCATTGTGTTGCTCCTTGTGTGCGTTGATCTTGGTTGTGATTTCTTTGTACAGTTGCGGGTCGTCAAGCAGGTGGACTGTGAACCGCTTTGCGGTCAGCACCATGTCATGAAAATAAAACGCGGCGATGGTTGCGAACAACGCCCAAATGAACAGAAAGAACTCGGTGACAGTGATCTCCATTACTTAATCCCCCTGCCAATGAAGGCGGTTTGTATCTTGTATGCGTCCTTGGACTGCACGTTGTTTTTGATAGGCGGGATGTAGGCTTTCCCGATGCGATCGGGGTGCCAGTCCTTGTGAAGACGCACGATCGTGCGCCCATCTGATGTGCGTTCTGTGATTAGCATGATCTAACCGTTAGAAGTACTTGCCGAGCTTGGCGGCGGCGCTTGTGAACTGGCGGTTCTTACACGCCATGCCCACCTTGTTGCGGTTGCCTGCAAGGGAAGTAATGAACAACGCATGCGCCTCGAAGTGAGTCCATCGTGTGACGTACGTCATGACCGCATCGAGCGTGTCGGCATTGACGCGAGAGCTGAGCATGAACGCAAGGATAAACAACGCAGACACGCTGTCGTTGTCAGGTATCTTGGTCTTGTTGGGGTCCTTCACGATGTTCTCGAACAGCGGCAACTTGTCGGACAGGTTGACCAACGCCTCCATCTGACGGGCGGCAGACTCACCGATCGTGCCGGACAACGCAGGCAACAACGCCTCGCCCAATGCGTCACGGTTCTCAATCAGGTGCGATGCCTTAGCCAGCGAACGCGGCGAACAGAACGTGCGGGTGTTGCCGTTCATGGGGTTGAAGATGTACGGGTTCTTCTCGTTCTTGCCAAGCTCTGTGTAGCATTGGAACACCTCGCTGGTTTGCTTGGCGAACGCCAGCACCTCGGGGGACACGCCGTGCATGGTGCCCCACTCAAGCCATTGGTCAACAGTCGGACCTGCCACGATAACCTCGGACATGCGGTTGTATGCATGGGCAGGGATGTTGTCGCCCACGCCGTCAGTATCAAGGTTGGTTGTTGCAAACACGATAGACCCAGTAGGCAGGGGCACGTCACCAAGGCGGCGCTCAAGGATGACAGGCAACAGCATGTTCAGCACAGGGCGGGATGCCTTGCCCAGCTCGTCAAGCATCAGGATGACAGGCTTGTTCTGGTCACGCCCGATACCGAAGCGGGCGTTCGGTGCGTAGTGGGTGACCATTGTGTCTCGGTCAATGACAGGCATGCCGAGGTCACCGAGGTCAAGGTTGGCTACGTCAATGTAGCAGGGCAGGTAGTCAGGCAATGCCTCGCCCACCATCTGTAAGACAGAGGACTTGCCCACGCCAGGGCGACCACGCAGAATGAATGTGTTGGTAACGCCGCAGTTACGGATGAGGGAAGCGGCTTGGTTCAGGTTAACTTGCATTTTTATTTCCTAGTTTGGGTTGATCTAACGGTTAGATGATTTTGATTGGGTTGACTTACGTTTTGCTTACCGCAATACAGGGATTGCGAACACCTCCGTTTCGATTGTTTTGTGCATGCTGTGCTTCGCCCAGCTCATGATTGCGCCCCATGTGTTTGTTGGTGTGCGCTTGATGTATCGTGTGTCGTATCGCTGTTTGCTGGCATCCCAATAGGTTTTTATGTCGAACGCAAAGTACGCCACCATTTCACGCCAGCGCTCGGCGTAGGTGTCAGGCATAGAGAACACATCGGTGCGGTCGTTCACGTTCTGCCATGATAGGTGGTCCCAACGGCTCGGGCAGTCGTCAGACGTCACGGCACCCCATAACACCTTGAACATTTCTTTGAATCCGTTTTCATCCAGGGCTGTGTTCAGCTCTGCCACCTCATCTTTGTCGATGCGCAGGGCAAGGAAGGGCTTCAGCGGGGTAGTGGGCTCACCATTTGCATCGAACGAGATTCCATCGTAGTAGCGGTACGCACCCTTGGGGGTGTATATGGCAAGTTGGCTGTGGCTCATGACCCTGCTCGATGCAAGGCACATACGGGCGTTCTGGTACAGCCATTGGTTGAGGTGTGTCTTGGTGGTGGGGCGGTCTGCGTAGCCTTCGCAGTCGATCATGATTGACCCATCAGGGTACGCCTTGAGGATGTCGGTCTTGTAGAACCGCAGAGCCATGTGGTCTTTGCGGTCGATGATGAGGTAGTGCGATTTGTAACGCTTGCCAGCAGGGGCATCGCCTTTGTTTGCACCGCGCTTGAAGATGTGGCGCTCAAGGTGCAGTTTCATTTTGCTGTGCAGGGTTTGGGTGTACGTTTCCATTTGGTTCTCCTGGGTTGTTAACTAACGGTTAGTTGGGTTGGGGTTGGGTCAAGTTGTGCGCTTGGGGTTGAGTTGCGTGAGCAGGGAAGGGTCGGTAATCAAAACGTAGTTTGATTTGTTGAGGGGCGCGATGGTGTGGCGCACTTTGCGTGACAGTGCTTCGCCGCAAGCGGCGCACGTTGGGCGCAGTAAGTTTTTGCGTTGGGGTTCAACGCGCACGGCATAGCACTCGGTGCAGATGGGCAGGTGGTAGTCTTCCATGTCACTTCCTTTCTTTCAAAATACGTTTCCAATCAATGCGGGACAGGAACCATCGGAACAATGGGGTCGAGCAGTCCTGACACAGCAGGGTGGGGTTATCAATCGTTCTCTGCGCCTGCATAGCACCCCCTGAAAAAGTTGGTTGCGCCCATCGCACGCACCATGCCTGTCGTAACCCGATGCGACTTGCGCCCATCGAGCCAGACCATGCGCTCATACCGCAGGTACGACACGCTGTTCGAATAAAGCGGGCGTGGCTCACGTTGGATACCCCATTGGAATATCTTTTGAATGGGCTTGCGTTGGCTCGGACCCCATTGGTAGTTCTTGGTTTTCATTTCAGTTCTCCAACTAACAGTTAGTTCAGGTCGGCACGTTGCGGCAGTGCTCGATCCACTCAAGGAAGATGTCACGCGCCGCGCGCTTGTCGAGGTCGAACGCTTCCATCAGGTAGGGCGCACAGCCCCACATATTCACACGCCCTGAGTCCCGCAGGTCAAGCAGGTAGGCGAAGATTTTGGCTTTGTATGCGTCAGTCATTTGTATCCCCTTTGGTCATGTAGCACAGCTCGGCGAGGCGACGTGCCACAGGCTCAAGCATCTTGTTTGCTTTGTAGGCGCAGTCGGTGCCGCCCCCACCCAGCGTTTCTTTTGCATGGCGCACCTGCTGAAGCAGGTAGTCCAGCTCGATGTGCCACAGGTGTTCTTGTCCTTCAGTCATTTCATTCCCCTTTCTTTGGTGCATCTTCATAGTCAATCAGGTACTCGTTGCCGTAGCTGATGGACGCATCCTCCACCCACTCGGGGTCAATGTCGCCCATTTCCTCCGGCGTCCAGACAATCACGGCATAGCCCTCGGCTCTCATCTCGCGCAGTACTTGTTTCCATTCGTCTTTCATGTCGTTCCCCTTACAGTTGATAAACACCCAGCTCGCCTGCGTTGATCCATTCGCTGAACAAGCCATATTTCTTGAGCACGGCATCCAGCTCGGGGTTGACCCCGAAGTCCCAGCCCTCCCTGTTGTAGGCGTAGTAGTTGCACCACAGATACGAATCGGGTTCCTCGCCGCTGATTTGGAAGCGCCCATCCATGTCGTCACGCACATACACGGGAACGCCCAGTTTCTTGAGTGCGTTGTAAGCATTGCGGTAGTCACGTTTCATTTTGATTCTCCAGTAGAACTAACAGTTAGTTGGGTCAGATTACAAAGTCAATGGCGTACTGCGTATCGCTCTCGGTGATCTCCACCGGACAGCACACCATCTTGGCGATTACATCCATGCAGTTACGCAACTGCATGAAGCAATAGGTGTCATCCTTGCGGATGAACAGCGAGCCATTGAAGAACTCAGCGTTATCGAAAATGTCGGCGTTAACTTCCATGATTCGGTTCAGTACTACTTTCTCAAGTCCCATGATGATCTCCATTAAAAGTAAACAAAGCGGTGAAACAGCTCACCCAATAGAGGACTGCGTGCAATCCTCTACCAGTTAGTCTGTCATTCAGTTGGCATCTAACTCTGGGCATCTCCCAGGTCGGTACGATAGGGTTTGTCGGTGTGATTTACTGGGGCTAACTAACTGTTAGTTCCCATCCCACATCCCTCGTTGGTGTCAACTGCTGTGCGCGCTGTGAACTTGTGTGCCCCCTCATATATAGGTGGTAGGCGTTGTCCATCCACAGCCTGCATCCAGTACTTTCCAACTTAAAGGGTTCATTGAGCGTTAGCCCAAGAGGAACCCACCCATTTAGGTACGTTGCATTTGCATTGCATTGTGCTGTTACCACACAATGCCACGACTGACTACGTGACGCCTATTCACCAATGTAAGGATATTTGACCTGCGTTCGGGGAGTCTTAGTGCCTCTTGTTTTTGCGAGTCTGTCACCTGTTGGCTTCTGGATTGTTCCAGCGGCGGTGTGTTTGGGGCGCCAACTAACAGTTAGTTGGCATCCGGTGTCGGGGTAGGTTGTTAAAGAACAATGCCGTGTGGGGCGATGCCCACAGAGGGAAATTAAGGTTGATACGATAAAGAGTTTTGCGAGAAATATTTTTATCACAACTCAACCGAAACAGCCTCTATTGTAGCTTAAATCTTATGGAAAGTCAAGGGGGTAGAGGTCTATTGAGTCTTGGTAAAGAGTTTTCCGAGAAACATTTGAATGGAGAAATTTAGGGCGAAAAAGGACTACTAATGGTTTCGAAAATGGGGGCGGAGGTTACGTGGTTACGCAAGGGTTACGCGGCGAAACGCGGTTTGTAATGAGGGTGGGGGTATCGTAAGTTATTGATTTCATTACGTTACTTGCGTAACAGGTGGGGGATGTTACGTGGTTACGCGGTTTTGGGTAAATGTACGTATCCGGCACTAGGCAAAGGGGGGTTTGAGCGCGGCGTTTTTTAACTTTTTGGGGAACTAACGGTTAGTTGGGCGGGTTGCCGGTCGTGCACTTTTCAGAAACTGCGTAACGCGTAACGAGAGAGAGAGAGAGAGAGAGAAAGTATTATAT
>Ga0255095_1000133_pt1 | contig 44714 bp, 45 predicted proteins | sample Colum_Law_RepC_8_2_FD_188435 | JGI IMG/M metagenome (GOLD analysis project Ga0255095, IMG submission 188435) | Freshwater microbial communities from Columbia River, Oregon, United States - Colum_Law_RepC_8d | ecosystem: Environmental > Aquatic > Freshwater > River | place: USA: Oregon...
TTCATGCTCTGCCCCAGGCAGGCCGAGCTGGCGCAGCACCTCGACGATGGCCACATGCCGTGCATCGGCATGCCCATCGCTGACCTTGATCGCAATGCCCAGGCCAAGGGAGCGGATCGCCAGGGTCTGCACGCCATCCGCCCCGGCCTTGGCCACCCAGTCGCCCGCGCCCGCCTGCGTCAGATGAAGGTCGGTCCGGCCGGTGCCGCTCACATACTCCGGATGTGCGGTCATGGCCGCAAACATCTGGCCGAAGGCCTGCTCGATCTCGGCGCGGCGTTCCAGCCCGTCACTGCCTGATGCCTGCGCTCCTGATCCTGCGACGCTCGCGCCACCGGAACCCGACCCTGCAGCCCTTGCGGGTGAGCCGGTATCGCCCGCCGCCAGCATGGCCCACAACCTCGCCAGCCCGGCAAGCGGCAGCGCCAGGTTGGGCGCGCTGCAGCCATCGGTGCCCACGGGCAGTTGCTCCGGCGCCATGCGCAGCAGGGCCGCGATCTGCGCGCGAATGCGCATTTGCAGCGGATGGCCCTGCGCAAGGTAGTCTGATTGGGACAAGCCGTGCAGCTGACAGTAGGCCATGAAGCCCGAATGCTTGCCCGAACAGTTGTGATGCCGGGTATCAAACCGCAGACCGGGCTCGGGTGTGCGACCCAGGGTCTCGTACACGTAGGGCACATGACAGCCGCACTGCAATTGCGCGGGCTGCGCCTTCGCACGGGCGAGCAGATCCTCTACGGCCGCCACATGAAAGTCTTCGCCCGAATGGCTTGCGGTGAGCAGGGCCACCTGCTCGGTGCTCAGTCCGAGCGCCCGCGGCCCGTCATCCATGACGAAGGGCAAGGCCTGAAAGGCCTTGAGCGCCGAGCGCGTGAAGGTCATGAACTGCGGGTCGCCCGCCGCATGGAGCAGCCTGCCCTGGGCATCGACCACGGCAATCGATCCGTAATGAATGTTCTCGATGGTGCCGCCTCGGGTAGACACGACCAGGGGGACATGACCTGCACCCCCTGACCCGCGCTCAGAGCGCCCATGACGCGACAAGGCATGACCGGAATCTCGAAAGCTCATTGAACAACCTGTCTGGCAAAGGCTTCGAGTGTAGCGGGGCCGGGGTGTCGATATTCAGCCTGGCCCGTTGATGAGGCTCACCAGCGCCCTGCGGCCCTTGCGGGCGATGGGCCCCAGACCCGGACAGCGACGCAGTTGGGTTACCGCGGCGCGGGTCCAGACGTCGATCTTGAGCAGGCTCGGAGGTGCGAGCAACCCCATGCCCAGCACCTCCTGGCAATTGCTCACTGCCAGCTTGTAGTCCATGTCCCCTGTGCTGAGATCGATCATCGTCACCCCCTGAGCCGGGGCCTGTGCAATGGTCTGCTCAAGCAACACGCTGCCTGGCGAATGCATGGCCAGCCGCGGATCGTAGGCAGGCAGGTAATGATGCAGAAGATGATGACCCCGCAGACCGAAATGCACGGCAACCAATTGCCCCCCGGCCCGCAATGACTGCAGCGAGCCCTGAAGCGATGGCCCATCGGCCCAGCGCAGCCGCTCCAGCCAGTGGCGTACCCAGCCTATCGAAAAATTGTCCCGCAATCCCGAAGCACGATACTGCGCCGATTTCCAGCGGGCCAGCGCCAACCAGGCGGCATCATCACGGACATCGTCCTGCCAGCTCAGGGGCCCCAGGGCCTGGGCGAGTTTGCGCGCCTTGCCGGGAGCCCTTTTCCACCAGCGAGACCGCAACATCTGCTGACGCTGGTAGGCCTCGAAGCCCGCAGTCAAGTCAACCATCCAGCGGCTGCGGTTGGACACCATGCCGCTTGCCGGCAGAAGATGGTCAACACGTACAAGGTAAAGCTTCGCTTGCCGTGCGAGCCAGGCCAGCGAACACGGGCCCCCGCCGGCAACCGGTGCAGCCACCCGACCCGCAGGATCGAGTCCCGAACGCCTGAGCGATCCAGACCAGTGTGGGTCCAGCAGAACGGCCTGCAGATCCGACATGTGACGGGCCAGCGGCAGGGCCAGGCCGGGCGCCGGTGACTCAAAAGCCCACAGCCCCACAACACATCCGGCATCTTCGATGACCGCAACCCGCGAGCGATTGCGGACCTGCCCGGTGAGTTGAAAGAACGCGGCACTCAAAAAGGGATGCAGCCACTCGGGATGCTCGGGGTGAGACTGCAACTCATTCCAGCGTCGAATCAGGCCATCATCGATTTCATGAGGGGCCAGACAGGTCACACGCATGTGCAGGATCCTTGAACGGACAGGCTCGACATGCTGGCCGATGAGCCGGTGCAACACCCTGCGCAGATGTCGCTTCTTGCAGTCGGACTTGAACCCGACCAAGCAATGCGCCCCGCGTGAACCGTCCAATCCATGCAGCATGATGCGATGCACTCATCTCACGAGCCTCACACTTCTCGCGAACGGCCGCGGATCATCCGGGCCCTCAATCAAGAGCCCATTCCGGTGCTGATGTACCACGCGTTCGGGGAACCGACGTGTGCGCTCGAAGCCAGCTACACGGTCACGGCAGATTTGTTTCGCAGGCATCTTGCATTGCTGCGAACCCAGGGCTGGACGACCCTGGGCATCGAAGCGATGACCCAATGCATCCGAGCGGGTCGGACTCTGCCGCCGCGCACGGTGGGCATGACCGTGGATGATGGATTTTCCTGCATCCATGAACAGATGGGACCCGAGCTCGAACGCGGTCTGAGGGCAACCGCCTATGTGGTGAGTGGATCACTCGACGCCATGGCCCGTTTTGATCGGGACCTTGGCATCCGGGCCCGCCCGATGCTGGCGCGGGCGCAATTGCGTGAGCTGGCCGAGGCTGGACTCGAAGTCGGGTCTCATACCGTCAATCATCCGGATCTGCGAACGCTGACCGACGCAGCGCTCGAAAATGAACTCATACGATCGAAAAACGATCTGGAGCACCTGCTTGGTGTCGCTGTGACCACTTTCGCCTATCCGCGCGGGCGCTTCGATCGTCGTGTTCATCAGGCCGTGGCGGATGCGGGCTATCTGAGCGCGTGCTGCACGCTCGGTGGGCTCAACGACACGCGCACGGATGCCTTGCTGATTCGCAGGATCCAGGTCGGCATGCACATCGATGAGACCGCCTTGAGTCAAGCCCTGAAACACGGTGCTCGCCTGTCGAGCCGGATTCGCTCCAGACTCAGACAGAGCGCCATACCGCTGATCGCCGCCCTGCAGGGCCGTGACCCGCTTGACCTGATGGCGAATCCACTGACCCTTCGCGGCTCGATCAGATCCCGAGTCGCTGCACCCAGTCTGCGGCCTGCATTTGAGCGAGATTGAGCGCCTTCGGTGCAATACCCAGTTCACGACACAATGAATCGACCCCATGCAGCGATGGACTTTCACAGGCTTCGACGAGCCTCAGATAGCTGCCGATCGGGCCGGAGCGATCCTCAAGCGCGCGGATCACCTCTGCAGGCAGGTCCAGATCGGTGATGGCTTCAGCCATGGGGACCATCAGCATGGCGGGCAGTAACGAGAACGTGCCCGTGATGAATAGATTGTCGCGTTCTGAAAATTCAAACCGCGACTCACCCAACAATTCGATGAGCCGACCGCGGGTGATCGCCGTGCGCGCAAGAATCTGTCCGGTCGGATCACGACTGTCCGCCGTGGCCAGCAAGAGCGTGAGCCAGCGCGCAAGCTTGCTGTAGCCCATCAGATTGATGGCCGACTTGAGCGAGTCGATCTTCTTGGACAGACCCATGCCGGCAGAATTCATGTAGCGCAGCAGCTTGACCGACAGGGCGATATCCCGCTTGAGGGCCTCGTCAACTTCGACGATATCCGCATTGCGCAGGAGCAGACGTATGGCCTGCATGACTGCTGCCTTGCCGGGCTCGAGCTTGCGCGCCGACAGGGTCTCGGGTTGAGCGAAGTAATAACCCTGAAGGGCATCAAATCCCAGCTCAAGGCATCGCGCTGCCTGCTCCCGGGTTTCAACCTTCTCGGCGACCAGGAGCCTGCGGCCACGCATGGCGTTGAGCAACTGTGTCAGGCGCTCAAGGTGATCCATGCCGACTTTCTGCAGATCGATCTTCACATGCGAGGCCAGGGCGAACTGCGGCAGGCGCAGTGTGGCGAGCTGATCGACGGCGATGGCCACACCAAATCCCGCCCTGCGCAGGGGTTCGAGTCGATTGATTGCGCCCGCGTCGAGCGGGCGGTCTGAAGGCAACTCGAGCACGGTCCGACCTGGCTCGAGCAACTGAATCGCCGCATCCTCATCGAGGGATCGTGCCGCGATATTGATGAATGCGGTCTTGCCCCCCAGCACCTGCTCGGTACCAACGTCCTGCAGCAGCGCCGCAATGACAACGAGACTGGCATGGACGGCATCGGCAAAGTCCGCCTGGGTCTGGCTGCCATCCGCACGATAGAAAAGCTCATACCCAATCAATTGCTGATTGCGATCCAGAATGGGTTGCCGTCCGAGATAGGCCATCTCGCCGGTGTCGCCAAAACTCACCGAGTTGGCGAACACACGGTGCAGGTGGTCCTGCATTGAGTGCGCCGGCGCGGCCGTCTCGACCAGGGCGCTCACCCGCGTACCCCCGCCGTGACCGAAGACGACTGAGGACAGGCTTGCAAGCCCGCCATCAGACGACGCGCCCGGGCCAGCACCACCGGCGACATCGACAGGCTCTCGCCGAGCGCCTCGACCTCCTGCGGACGATCCTGCTCCAGCGCCTGAACCAGATTCAGCAGGGTGCCATAGGGTCCACTCCCCTCCACCAGTGCATCGACCACCGGGCCAGGCAGAGCGATCGCCTGCACCGCTTCAGCCATCGGCCGCAGCGTGACAGCGGGGAGGGTGGCAAACGCGCCCGTGAGAAAGAGATTGCCCTGCTCCCGATCATCGAAGTAGTCCCGTCCCATCAGCTCGAGCGCCTTGCCTCTCAATGCAGCGCCGTGGGCCAGTCGGGCAGCGATCGGCGAGAGATCCTCGACGCTGTCAAGGAGTAGACGCATCCAGCGCTCCAGGCGCGAGCGTCCGACCATTTCGATGGCATGCCACAGCGAACGGACGGGGACATGCATGCCGAAATTGGCGGTCCGGACATAACGCAACAGCCGCCAGCACAGGGCCACATCGGTGCGAATCAGGGCGTCCAGCTCATGGATCCCGGCACCGGCCGACAGTCTGGCGAGCACCGCGCGGGCGCAGTCATGGTCAATCCCGATGCGTACCTGGGCCAGGGCTTCAACCCGACCGACCTGGCTGCCCTGCAGGGCCTGAAATCCCAGGTCCAGGCAATGGCGTGCTGCCTCGGCCGTATCCACGGACTCAGCGATCAGCATCTGAGATCCGTAATGCAATGTGGGCAGGAGCACCGCTTCGCTCTGCGCATCCAGTCGGCGGATATCCACTTTGAGATGGGTGGCGACATCCAGCCAGGCGGCTCGTTCCTGTGCTGACTGATCGGCTCGGGCGGCCACCCCGAAGCCTCGCTCGCGTAGCTGGACCAGCCGCTCCACGGTCTGAGTCTGGGGCTTGCAGTCCGCGGCAAGGCTGAGCACGGTGGCCTGAGGCGACAGTCGCTGCAAGGCCTGGTCAAGTACGTCCGTATCCTGCAGCGATCGGGCATCGACTGGAATGAAGCCTTTGTGCGGGCCAAGCACCGGGTCTCGGCCTGCATCTTTCAACAGGGACGCAACCTGTCCAAGTACCGCACGGGTCTGTGCATCGGGCGCGAAACGATCTCCGTCGCGGGATGCGACGGGCGACGGTTCGGCGCAACACAGGTTGAATCCAATCAGCTGCCCCTGCGAATTGATGATGGGCTCGCGGCCCAGACGCGGATCGAGATCCTGCATGACGCCCCCAGAGCGTTACAATCACGACACAAGTATGTCGTTAACGTGTCTGTACGGATCAAACTCAAGGGCAAAACAGGATCGACGGACTCGCCCGACCGTCGGACGGCATCAAGCGACAACGCTGTGTGTCGTTAACCATGACGATGGGGCGAACTTTGCGTTGCCGCCATCCTCAGAAAACACTCTCCCGCACAATGAGCAGGTCATCGGCCTGCACGGGCTCATCGAGACGAATCTCCTGCGTCATGATTCGCCCGTCGGTCTGCCGCCGCTGAATGCGCACCCCCCGATCCGTGCCCCGCAAAGTGAGCCCGCCTCCTTTGGCGATGGCCTGAGCAACGGTCAGTCCACGATCCACGCCATACATGCCCGGCCGCTGAACCTGGCCATAGATGTAGTACTGGGGGGCGCGGTCGACAAAGATCAGGTCGTCGGGGCGCAGTATCGGGTCATCCGCGGCCTCTGCAGGAGCCACCAGCCGGGCGAGTTCGAGCACCCGGCGAGTGCGTGCGCCCGCTTCCTGGCGGACCAGGACCACCCCGTCTGCCCCGGTCGGGGCAATTCCCCCTGCCAGGGCAAGCACCTCACTGAGCCGAAGTCCACCGACCTCGATGGGGTAGCGCCCGGGTCGGGCCACCTGGCCCAGCACCGATACCTGCTGACTTCGATGCGCCGTGATCAGCACCGATACCTGCGGATCCGCCAGAAAGCGCCCCTCCTGCAGACGCTGTGCAAGCGTTTGTGACAGCTCGTGGGGCGATCGACCTGCGGCCTGAACGCTGCCAATCAGTGGGTAGGCAAGTTGGCCTGACTCGGGAATCCTGGCCTCGAGCGTGAGATCGGGATGCTGAAAGACCAGCACGCGGATGGCATCCCCCGGCCCCAATCGGTAATCGCTCTGTGCCGACACGGGCGGAACAAACAGCACGTATCCGTAAAGGATCGTCAACCAGGTGACCAGCAAGCTTCGCATGGGAATGCCTCTCAGAAACGCGCCGTGAGTCCGGCCGAAACGGTGGTGTCGTTGAACTCGAATGTTGCAAGGCTGGAGCGACGCAGGGTGCGACGGACCTCCAGCTGGGCGATGACCCGCCGATGGGCCAGAACTTCAAGCCGCAGACCCAGTTCGCGCCAGCGGTCTCGCCGTTCGACCAGCGGGCTCAGTGCGACCGCGGGATCGCCGGCATAGTTGCGGCGCGCAAGCGCCACCCAACCGCTCAGGGCGGTCGGGCCAGTGACTTGCCATCGTGGTCGCAGTTCCAGTGAGCGGACGTCGACATAGGTGGCTGAGAGCAGTTCGGGCACGTCAATCGTGCGGGCCAGTGAAACCTGCCAATCGAGGGCGCCAGTCATGGCCCAGCGGCCCTGGAGCAGGCCGGTGAGACCGCTGAAGTCCCGTTGAGGCAACTGCTCGTGCTGTCTGCGGACGTGGCCCAATTGAGCCAACCACTGGCTGCGTTCAGCAGGTGTCCAGCGCGCCCGCAGCAAACCGGTGTCCTGAGTCCAGTCGTTTTCAATCGGCTGAGGCAAGACGGCGCCGGTGACATCCAAGGACTGAGCCGCCGCGGGTCGACCCTGTTCGTGCCGCCAGACCGCATCCACCTGCAGAGCACGGTCTGGCCAGAAGCGAATGCCTGTCTCTCCTCCCGTGCGCTTCAGGTCGGCCGCCTGACGCTCAAGCAGGGAATGGTCCGAGCGCCAGACCTCCGTGGCTGCGATCAGGGACCAGTCCTGCGTCAGACGCAAACCGGCCAGCAGATGAACCTGCGCAATCCGCTGGTAGTTGATGCGGGCGCTGCCGAGTTCCTCCCAGGGGGTCTGCAGGCGGGTCAGGGCTGCAGTCAGATCTCCGAAAACGAGCCGTCCGGCTGCCCAGTCCCAGCGGGCCTGCATGGCCCAATCCACCGAACCCTCCCCCGCGCCGGCCATCGACCAGGAGGGACTCACTCGGGCACTCGCGCCCAGCCGCTGCAGACTCCACTCCCTCTCGAAGTTCACCCCGGCCGAAACTCTGAGCAGGGTGCCGGATCGCACCGGGCCGGAGTCTGCGACCCGGTAGACATTGTCATGATGCTCGAGCGTCGCTGAAGTCTCGTATCGGATCACCGATTCGGGCAAGGGCGCGTCGGTCAACGGCTGGCCGAACACCGGATTGAATGCCATGGCGGCGAGCCCCACAGTCATTCGCAAGACGGACTGCGGTCGAAGCTTGCAAACCTCGCAGCGAAGGTCATTCATGGGGGGCTCGACGGGTGTCTGGACAAGCTTCAGCATCGCCTTTGAGCGATGCGAACCCAAGCGGAGGAGCCGCCTCGGCCGTGTCGGACGGCACCCATGGCCGCACCGTCGATGAGTGCTCGAGCCAGGTTTGTAAGAAATTGTGATCTGACCCCCCATGACTTAGCACTCGATTGACGAGAGTGCTAACATCATTTCACCGAGGCCCTGTGACCTCCTGAAAGGATGCCAACGATGCCCTCCTCCCTTGCCTTGTCTGCTGCCCCACACACCGCGGGTGCCCTTTGGGCCGTGCCGCCCGTCGGTCATATCGATGCCTACATCAGCGCCGTCAACCGTCTGCCCATCCTGAGTGCCGAGCAGGAAGCGGCACTCGCCCGCCGGCTTCGCGAGACTGCCGATCTCGATGCCGCCAGGGATCTGATCACCTCACATCTGCGTCTGGTGGTCTCCATTGCCCGACAGTACCTTGGCTACGGGTTGCCCCATGCCGATCTCATCCAGGAGGGCAATGTCGGCCTGATGAAGGCCGTCAAACGCTTCGATCCCGACCGTGGCGTGAGGCTGGTGTCCTTTGCCATGCACTGGATCAAGGCCGAGATCCACGAATACATTCTGCGCAACTGGCGCCTGGTCAAGGTGGCTACCACCAAGGCCCAGCGCAAGCTGTTTTTCAACCTGCGCTCTCTCAAGCGCGACGCCCACACGCTGGGCCCGGATGATGTCGCCCGGATCGCAAGCGAGCTCAATGTCCGTCCTCAGGATGTCGTCGAGATGGAAACCCGTCTCGGCGGGGCGGATGTCGCCCTGGAGCCGGGATCCGACAGCGACGACGAGGATTACGCCCCGATCGCCTACCTCAGAGCCGAGCACAGCGAACCGACTCAGGTGCTGCAGGCCCGTGAGCACGATCGTCTGCAGGGCGAGGGTCTGGCTCAGGCCCTCGAGCAGCTCGATGCCCGCAGCCGACGCATCATCGAATCGCGCTGGCTGCGCGACGACGCAGAAGGCGGCGCGGTCACCCTGCAGGAACTGGCCGACGAGTATGGCGTGTCTGCCGAGCGGATCCGGCAGATCGAGGTCAAGGCCCTCAAGACCCTGAAAGGGGCGCTCGCTCAGTACGCCTGAGACTGCCAGGTCCGATACCAGCGGGCAAAGCGTTCCACCCCCTCCGCCAGAGGGGTCTGTGGACAAAATCCGATCCAGTCGGTCAGCGCACGCGTATCGGCGAACGTGGCCGGCACGTCACCCGGCTGCATGGGTTGCAGGTCGCGCACCGCCGTGCGCCCCAGCGCCCGCTCCAGGGTGCCGATGAACTCCAGCAGGGGCACGGGCTCACTGTTGCCGATATTGAAGATTCTCCAGGGGGCGGTACTGCGCGATGCATCGGGCGGCTGCAGCGCCCGAGATGGATCGGGCTCGGGAGCACGGGCCAGACAACGCACCACGCCCTCGACGATATCGTCAATGTAGGTGAAGTCGCGCTTCATGTCGCCATGGTTGAAGACCCGGATGGGCTCACCAGCGAGAATGGCGCGGGCGAACAGAATGGGCGCCATGTCGGGTCGACCCCAGGGGCCATAGACGGTGAAGAATCGCAGCCCGGTTGTTGGCAGACCGAAAAGATGGCTGTAAGTGTGCGCCATCAGCTCATTGGCCTTTTTTGTTGCCGCGTAGAGGCTCACGGGGTGGTCGACCGGATCCGTTTCGGCAAAGGGCATCTTGCGGTTGCCCCCATACACACTGGATGACGAGGCATAGACCAGATGGGCCACGCCCGTCTGTCGGCAGGCCTCGAGCACCTGCACGAATCCGGTGAGATTGGCTGCGGCGTAGGCATGCGGATGCGTCAATGAATAGCGCACGCCGGCCTGCGCCGCGAGGTGCACCACTCGTTCGATCGGTCCGTGCCGGTCCATCAACTCGAGAACCGCCCCGGCTTGGGCTATATCCGCAGTTTCGAACTGCCATCGACCCTGACGCGCACCAGGGCTCGCGGCGAGCTCCCGCAAACGGGCCTGCTTGAGCGCAGGATCGTAGTAATCGTTCAGATTGTCCAATCCGAGCACATGGTGCCCGTCGGCGAGCAGGCGCATCGCCACATGCATGCCGATGAAGCCTGCGGCGCCGGTCACCAGAACGCTCATCGTGGACCGCCGATCCCCCGCTCCAGCGGGATCCAGAAAGAGTCGAGCTCGACCCCCATGATCAGGCCACAACCCTCCGGCCGATGGCGTGATACTCGAGGCCACTGGCCTTGACCTGCGCCGGCGGATACATGTTGCGTCCGTCAAAGATCACGGGATGGCGCAGTGCCTGGCGGATCGCATCGAAGTCGGGGCTGCGGAACTCCTTCCATTCAGTCACGATCATCAGCGCGTCGGCCTGCTCCAGCGCCTGCATCGGCCCCTCGGCAAACCGCAGGCCGTCGCGCGGCCCGAACACGCGTCGCGCTTCATCCATCGCGACCGGGTCATAAGCACACACCTGTGCTCCTTCGGCGAGGAGGGAGTCGATCACGACCCGACTGGGGGCTTCCCGCATGTCATCGGTATCGGGCTTGAAGGCGAGACCCCACAGTGCGATGGTCAGCCCCTGCAAGCCCTCCGGGAACCGGGCTTTGAGCTTGTTCACCAACACCCGCTTCTGGGCTTCGTTGGCCAACTCGACCGCTGTGAGTACCTGCAGGCTTCGACCGTGATCGGCCGCCGTACGGATCAAGGCCTTGACATCCTTGGGAAAGCACGACCCCCCATAGCCTGCACCGGAATACAGAAAGTGGTAGCCGATCCGGGGGTCTGAACCGATGCCCTGACGAACCAACTCGATATCGGCCCCCACCTTCTCAGCCAGAAGGGCCAACTCGTTCATGAAGGAGATTCGTGTGGCCAGCATGGCGTTGGCAGCGTACTTGGTCAGCTCTGCCGAGCGGGTATCCATGATCACCAGACGCTCATGATTCCGCTGAAAGGGCGAGTAGAGCGCACGCATCAGCAGGATGGCCTGTTCATCATCCGCCCCCACAATGATGCGGTCGGGCCGCATGAAATCCTCAATCGCCGCCCCCTCCTTGAGGAACTCGGGGTTGGACACGACCGCATAGGGCACGTCGACCCCACGGGCATCGAGCTCCTCGCGCACCGCCTGGCGCACACGGTCAGCCGTGCCCACCGGCACCGTGGATTTATCGACAACCACCTTGTAGTCGGTCATGTGACGACCGAGACTGCGCGCGGCGGCAATCACATACTGGAGATCAGCCGATCCATCTTCATCGGGGGGGGTACCGACCGCAATGAACTGAATCGTTCCATGCGCCGCCGCACGGGCGGCATCGAGCGTGAATCGCATGCGTCCAGCCGCCGCGTTTCGCCTGACCATCGCCTGCAGGCCGGGCTCATGAATGGGAATCTGCCCCTGCTCGAGCAATTCGATCTTGCGCGGATCGACATCGAGACACAGGACATCGTTGCCCATCTCGGCAAGACAGGCGCCCGAAACCAGGCCCACATAGCCGGTGCCAATGACGGTGACTTTCATGGCTCGACTGTAACGCAAGTGCATTGCGGTCAGATTGCAGGAGTTCACACTGCGACCGAATTGCCCGGGCACGATCCTCGCCCCCTGACCGCTTGGGTTCAACTGTCAGCGGAGCGCGGTCAGGCATGGCCAAATCCATCATTGTCGGAGCGAATACACCGGGGCGGGCTCTGGCCCGAGTCCTCAATGAGCCGGCTCGCAGTCGCAGCCACGGGGGTCTGTGGCGCCGTTCAAGGCGCTCGGCGCATGTCCATTGGCTGCTTGGGTTCATCGACGATCGGGCACCCCCCCGAGTTGACCAGCCCCTCGAGGCCCCCCTGCTGGGTCGGTTGGACGAGGTGGGCGAAATCGTTCGCCGGGAGGCCATCGACACCGTCTTCCTGGCCCTTCCTCTTGGCTCCTCCCCTCGAGTCGAGCACGTCCTGATGCAACTGCGAGACACCACGGCCAGCGTTCACTTTCTGCCTCAATGGCCGGAATCATCCGAACTGCAGGTGCGGATCGAGAAGATTGCCGGGACTCGCATGCTCACGCTCTGCGGGTCACCGTTCACCGGTGTGCGTGCCGTCCTGAAGCGGGCAGCGGATCTGGTCCTCGCACTGCTCGCGATCATGCTGTTTGCCCCGCTCATGATCATGATCGCCGCCGCCATCCGGATCACGATGCCCGGCGGGCCCATCCTCTTTCGACAGCGACGTCATGGCTTGAACGGCAAGCCGATCGAGGTCTGGAAGTTTCGCACCATGCATGTGCTTGAGGACGGAGCAACCGTCACTCAGGCCACCCGAAACGACCCCCGGGTCACCCCCCTGGGCGCCTTTCTGAGACGGACCTCCCTGGATGAATTGCCTCAGTTCTTCAATGTTCTGCAGGGTCGCATGAGCGTGATCGGGCCCCGGCCTCACGCGCTTGCGCACAACGCCTTCTACCGCGATCGTATCGACGGCTACATGCTGCGACACAAGGCCCGGCCAGGGATCACTGGCTGGGCTCAGGTCAATGGCGCACGCGGTGAGACCGATACCCTCGACAAGATGGAGCGCCGGGTGGCGCTCGATCTGCACTACCTGAGGGAATGGTCACCCGCCCTGGATGCGCGCATCTTGTGGCGCACCGTCGTGCAGGCCTTCAAGGGAGATGACCGGGCGTATTGATCAGGCAAGCAACAGCCGAAGATCGCTTGCGATATCGGCGGCGGGCGTGTCGTGACGAATGTACAGGCGCAGACGTCCGTCCACCCCGATCACATAGGACGCAGCAGTGTGATCGATGGTGTAGCTGTCCGGCGCAGCCCCCTTGTTGCGCTGGACGATCACTCGAAATTCCTTGCGAACGATGTCGATCTGCTCAACAGAGCCGCGCAGCGCGATGAAACTCGGGTCGAAAGCCTTGACGTACGGCGTCAGGACTGCGGGGGTATCGCGCTCGGGATCCACGGTCACGAAGATCACCTGAACCCGAGAGGCGGCGTCACCGAGTTGTTTGACGACTTCGGCCATGGTGGCCAGCGTGGTCGGACACACATCGGGACACTGCGTATAACCGAAGAACACCACCACCACCTTGCCCCGAAAATCTGCCAGGGTTCGGGGCTTGCCCTCGAGATCGGGCAAGTCGAGGCGCTGCCCGTAGTCGGCCCCGGTGAGGTCGATGGCCTTGAACGTCGGTCGGCCTGTCAGGCGATCGCAGGCTGCAAGCAGCGACAGCAGCGGCAAACCGCCGGCGACGCGTGCGAGCCTGAGCAGGTGGGCGCGGCGCGGCGAAGACAGCACGGCCGGCTTTGCCAGCTCGACGGCGGAACTCGGATCTCCTGGGCGCATCATGGACTCAGGCCCACCAGTGGTCGACCAGCAGGGCAGCGAAAATGGCCGCCAGATACCAGATCGAATAGGTAAAGGTGCGCCGGGCCAGGGCATCCGAATAGCGACGCCACAAACGCCAGGCGTAGGCCACAAACCAGCCGCCGAGCGCGAGCGCACAAACCAGATAGATCCAGCCGCTCATGCCGATCAGCCAGGGCAGCAGGCTGGTGGCGAGCAGGAGCACGGTGTAGAGCAGGATGTGCAGCTGCGTGAATTGCGGGCCATGCGTGACAGGCAGCATGGGCAGGCCGGAGCGTCGGTAGTCTTCGATGCGATAGAGGGCCAACGCCCAGAAATGCGGCGGGGTCCAGACAAAGATGATCAGGAAGAGCACCAGTGCCTCAGCCCCCACCGCGTTGGCAACCGCGGCCCATCCCAGCACCGGAGGCATGGCGCCCGACGCTCCGCCGATGACGATGTTTTGCGGCGTGGCCGGCTTGAGAATGAGGGTGTAGATCAGCGCATAGCCCACGAAGGTGGCCAGCGTGAGCCACATCGTGAGGGCATTGACAAAGACCAGCAGCAACCAAGCGCCCGACACCGCCAGGACCGCGGCAAACACTGCAGCACCCGTACTCGAGACTTCGCCGCGCGCGGCTGGACGAGCGCGCGTACGGGCCATGCGGGCGTCAATGCCCCGCTCGACCAGACAGTTGAGGGTGAATCCTGCACCAGCCAGCAGCGAGATGCCGAGGGTGCCCCAGACCAGAATCCGCCAGGGCACCGTGGACGATGTGGCCAGCACCATGCCAATGACCGCGCAGAACGCGGTCAGCAGGACAATGCGGGGCTTGGTGAGCTCGAGGTACTGGCCAGCAGTGTGCGCGAGCGTAGCCGGGGGACGATGCAGCAGATCCATCAGTTCAGGCGATAGGGCGCGCGCAAGGCTACCATGAGCGTCACGCCCAGCAGCCCGGCGGCCCCTCCGGTGTGAACGACCGCGGCCAGCAGCGGCCAATCCAGAAAGATGTTCGTCAGCCCGGTGATCCACTGAAGAACGAGCAACCCCCCCAGGGTGCGGGCCAGGCGTAAATCCTCGCGTCTGAGCCTCCAGGCCAGTCCGCCCAGGCAGATCAGGGCCACCACGGCCCACAGACGATGAGTGAGATGAATGGCCGTCAGGGCCTGAAACGGGAGTGCTGTGCCATCGGCGGACCGTCCGAGGGGACGCCAGACTTCAAAGCCGCGGGCGAAATCGGCCACCGGCCACCATTGGCCCTGGCAGGTGGGGAAGTCCTCGCAGGCGAGGGTCGCGTAGTTGGTGCTGACCCAGCCGCCAAGCATGATCTGCACAAACAACACCAGGCCAGCGCCCCAGGCGAGTCGCCGCACACCCGGGCTCAGGACGGTCAAGCCTTCATGCTGGCGGACCCGAACCCACTGAGCCACCAGCAATCCGAAGAGCACCATGCCGCCCAGCAGATGCGCTGTGACGATCGCGGGTTGCAACTTCAGCGTGACGGTCCAGGCCCCGAACGCGCCTTGCAGGAGGATCCAGGCGAGCGTGAACCAGGCCAGACCGACGCTGGCACGGCGGGTGGCGTCGCGGTGAGCAAGCACGACCAGTGCGATGATGATCAAGCCAAGACCTGCAGCCACATACCGATGCAGCATTTCAACCCAGGCCTTGAAGACAGTGACCGGACCATCCGGCAGGGCCTGCGCCGCTTCACGGATCTGCGTCATGGCACCGATGGGGCTGGCCTTGCCATAGCAGCCCGGCCAGTCTGGACAACCCAGGCCAGCATCCGTCACGCGCACGAAAGCGCCGAACATGATCAGGTCGAAGGTGAGGAACAGCGCGAAAGCGAGCAGCTTGAGGAAGGGCGCTGCGCGGACCGGGCGGGACCGCGCTGAGGGCAGAGCATGCTCGAGTCTGGACACAGTCGATCAGCCAATGCGTGAGGCTTTGAGTAGCCGGGCAATGTCCTTGTGGATGCGCTTGGGCTCTCCCCTGGCATCGAACCGCATCATCAGATTGCCCTGCGGGTCGATCACATAGAGGTAGTCGGTCATGGACCGGCCAGGCTCCACGGGCAACCATTGCGCCAGCTGCGAGGCCTGCGCCCGCAGGGTGATCAGTCCATCATGCCCCTCGAGCACCGTGGCGGCGACAGGCGCATCGTCATTGATCAGCCAGACCCGATCGATGCGCTCGCGCTCCTTGCCCGTCATGGTGCGATGCTGTCGCAACGCGAAGAGCTTGTCGGCACAGGGGGGATCGCAACGACCCCCATCGACCTGGAGCAAGACCCACTGACCAAGCAGCGGTTGCCACTGGGCAGACTCGCCCTGAAGGGACTGCAGGGCCAGGGCGGGCACCGGTCGCTGGGGCTCGATCAGATCGCCGAAATTGGTTCGACCCAGGGGCGGGAACACGTAGTAGGCCAGATAGGACGCAATGACCGGTGAGGCACACACGAGCAGAACGGCCAGCAGCTTGAGACGCTGAATACGGCGACGGGCGGCAGAAACCGGTGCGGATACGGCTACGGGGTGTTCAGCTGAATTCATGATCGGCGCAAATTCTACAGACGCTGAGCCTGCTCAAACCGGATCGCCTTGCTCGCAGCAGGCTCGATCCCATGACGCGCGTGAATCTCAAAAGCCTGGCGGTCCCCGTGGCTCGCCCGTGCCCTCGGCGGCGCATGCTCTGCCAGGCTGCATGCATTCTGGCTGCGGCGCCGGTGCACGGCGCCTTGCAGGGCAGTCCGGCCGACCCAACAGCTCGCACAACGGGATTGACCGTGCGCGATGGCTGGATCCTCAGGCGAGCGGACCGTTGAGCTCATGCTGACCCAATCATTGCCTGAGGTCGCCCAGGGCCAGCGGCTGTGGGACGCCTGCATCATCGGCTCCGGCCCAGCCGGCATCACGATCGCACGCAGGCTGAGCGCCCGAGGCTGGCGCGTACTGCTGCTTGAAGCCGGACAGGCACAGGTCGAACCCGATCTTCAGGCCGATCAGCGGGGGCTGGTGATGAGCGATCTGCCCCTGGATCCTCAGGTGTCAAGGCTGCGCTGCCTCGGGGGCAGTTCGAACCACTGGGGCGGGTTCTGTCAGGCCCTGGATCCGATTGATTTCGAGCCGAAGGTGGCCGGTCTGCCCACTGAATGGCCGATCCGGGCGAGCGACCTCCTGCCTTGGGCTCACGAGGCGGAGCAGATTCTCGAGATCGGACCGACGCCCCCCACCCAGGCCTACGGCGATCAGTTGCGCATCGTGCAGATGCGCTATTCGCCACCCGTCCAGTTTGGGCAGAAGTACCGCGGCTGGATGGAGCGTGACCCGACGACCGTTGTTGTGCTGGGGGCCTGCGTCACCGACCTGCATGAGCGTTCCGGGACCATTCGCTCGATCACCGCAACCGACCGCCTGGGCCGACGCTTCGAACTGCGGTCCCGGCAGGTGGTGCTTTGCTGCGGCGGTATCGAAAACGCTCGACTGCTGCTGTGGGCCCATGCCCGCAGCGGTGGGCGGATCGTGAGCGACCCCACAACCCTGGGGCGCTACTGGTGCGAGCATCCCCACTTCACCCTGGGGGAGGCCGTGCTCGATGGCGAAGCCCCTTTCACGTATGACGCCTGGAATCTCGCCTGGTTGATGCCTCAGCCTCATGCCATCCGCAGGCTGGGCATGCTCAATATCGGTCTGCGACTGGTCCGACGCAGCCGCGAGACAACACAGCAGATCATTCATCGGCTCGCCTGCTCTGCGCCGGAACTCGGCCAGCACCTGATGCGGCAGGCGGGACGGCGGGTCGGCCGTCGACTGGTCTGCGGTGTGCTGCTGCGGGCCGCATGGGAGCAAGTCCCCCGACCCTGGAATCGCATCGTACTCAGCCACGAGCTCGACCGCTGGGGCGTACCCCGACCCGAAATTCACTGGCGCCTCGATGAACAGGATCGCCATACCGCCCGCACTGGCGCGACGCTGCTGGGTGCCGAGCTGGCCCGTCGAGGTCAGGGTCGAGTCCGAATCGATGACTGGCTGCGCGCGGATGCGGGCTGGCCGGTCGACGACGAAACCGTGGGAAACCACCATATGGGCGGGACTCGGATGTCACGTGATCCGCATGAAGGAGTCGTCGACCCGAACGGCAAGGTGCACGGTCTGAGCAACCTGCATGTCGCAGGCTCATCCGTGTTTCCCGGTTGCGGCGCAGCCAATCCCACACTGACCATCGTGCAGCTCGCCCTGCGGCTGGCCGATCATCTGATCGGGCAGCACACATGACCCCGCGCGCCACGGTGGGCAGCCACGCAGCGCCCGGCCCTTCGACATCGCGTTCGACGACCTCGAGTCATGCCCATCGTCTTCGACTTCGGCTGGTCCGTCTGGCAGCCCTGTTGCTGGGTCTGCTGGTGTGTGTGGCGCTGGCCGCCACGCTTGCGATCCGCACACGCTCGGGCGCGCCCGGATGGTCGGAACGCACCCCGGCACGCGAGCCGCGGGTCATCCCGCGTGCCGACATCCTGAACCGTTTTGCCGGTGCCGCTCAGGGTCTGGAGCGCGAGGACTATCGGCAAGTGGCGTTACACCTGATTGAGGGTTGGGCGCTGTATCGAAGTCCCGAGGGCGCGCGGGCGCACTATCCGGGACTGCCCAGCGACGCTGGCCGCGAGGCTGACGGCCTGGAGGGTTTTGCACGCATGCTTCCGCTGGCTGCCACCCTGCTGATGCGTGGCGAGGATCCCGAGGTCGCAGCCGGACTGAAACTGTCGCAGGCGCTGAGGGCAGGTCTGATCGCCGGCACGGCGACAGACCATCCCGCACGATGGGGCACAGTTCAGGCCTACAGCCCACAGTATGTGGAATCAGCGGATATCGCTCTTGGCCTGTGGCTGGCTCGCCCGGTGCTCTGGGAGCCCTTGTCGGCTGAACAGAAGGTTCGGGTCGCACAGTGGCTTGCCGGAACGATGGCGAATCTTCCGCATGACGGAAACTGGATGGTGTTTCCCCTGATGGTTCATCGCAGCCTGCGCGCCCTGGGGGTGGACGTCAGTCGGTACGACGCGCGCATGCAGACCCACTGGGAACGCCTGATGCATCTGCATCGCGGTCGGGGATGGTTTCATGATCCGCCCCACGGCTTCGATTACTACAACGCGTGGAGCATTCACAACGCGTTCTATTGGTTGCGGCGGATCGACCCTGGATTTGGCGGAGCCTTGGTCAGCGAGATTCACGGAGAGTTCGCCGGTTTTCTGCGTCATCTGATCAGCCCCCAAGGCCATCCGCCCCTCGGGCGCAGCACCTGCTACCGCATGGCACTGGTTGCGCCGCTGCTGGCAGCCCTGGAGATGGCGCCCGGGGCATTGCCGGCGGGGCAGGCGCTGCGCGCGCTCGACCTGAGCTGGGGGTGGTTCATTGCTCACGGTGCCGTGCAGGCCGGCGGCGTCACGGCAGGCCTGTGTCAGGCGGATCCGGCGCTGCAAGCGCGCTACAGCGGCCCTGCAAGTTGTCTGTGGGCCTTGCGATCACTCACCATTGCACTGGACCTCGATCATCGTATGGGCCTGCTCGATGAGCCCCGTGAGCGCTTGCCTGTCGAACGGGAAGCGTTTGTATTGCGTCATGCCGCAACAGGATGGCGGGTCGAGGGCAATCCAGCGACCGGTCAGGTCTGGATCGACATGCCCCAGGCGCAGCAGCCCGAACAAGTGCCCCGCCTGTTGGAGTACACCTGGACCGACCGTGCGATGGAATGGCTCACCCATCAGCCCCGACGCCCGGACAATCGTGTGGCGCTTTATCGGCGTGCCCGATACGGCACGGACGATGACATCGCCCTGCGATGTCATCGTGCAACAGAGCCCGCCGGAGATCGGCTGGTTTCATCCGTCGATCGGTAAACAGGGCAGAACAGCTTGACAATAAGACCCAGCTTGGCTGCCAACCGTCCCCGATTTTCGTCCGGCCGTCCCGGCGACCCCTTCGCAGCCCCGACCCCTTCGATAGCGTGCCGTCAAGGGCTGCAACCGCATGACCCTTACGCCCCGCAACCCGGGCTGGGGTCCAAGGGTCCTGAATGGACTCGCGTCTCCAAGCCTCGAAGCGGTTCTCGACCGGCGCATGCGTATCCCCTGGATCCGCCTCGCGTCGTACGCCTGGATGGACGTTCGACATGCATCACCCACACGCTTTTTCCAACCCGACGGGCCAGACGCGCTGGCCACGCAACTTGATCGCCACGGCACTGCTCGCCGCACTTGCAGGTTGCGGCGGTGCAGAGACCGCCAACACCACCTTACAGTCCGTCGCCAATGCTCTGAACAGTGCGGCCACCGCGCTGGCGGCCAACGGAAATCCCGTCACACCATTGCCTGAACCCGTGACCCCGGGGACCTCCGGGACCTCGTCAGGTTCAAGCACAGGATCGACCTCGGGCTCGACCTCAGGGGGCACTGCGACGACGCCCCCGCCCGCGAGCCCAACCATCAACACCATCGATACCCTGATCGGCGACATGACCCTCGCCCATGAGGGCACCCCCATCGCCTTCGCGGGCTGGGGCACGCTCTCCGGACCCGGTCTGGACTTTGGCAACAACCCGCCCATCGAGTGGAGCTATGCCCTGCCCTGGGGGGTGATCTTCGTGGCCCGGGAGGGCAGTCCGGCCACCAACACGCGCGTCCAGGTACGCAATATGCGGTTTTACGTCTTCAGCAAGAGCACCCGCACCTGGCGCAGCCTGGGCAGCTCGGCCACGGTTGATGGCTCGATGTACAACGAGGACTTTCGCCAGGGCAACGATGTGCTGCCGGCGGCCGTGCGCACCGAGGCCAGCGGCGGACTGTCCGTCAAACCGGTCTGGCCCTACGCCTATCACTTCTGGTGCTGTGGCCGCCAGCCCTTTGACCGGTCCGATCTCGGGGGCATCTACGCCACCTTCCAGGCCCGGCTGGTGGTGGATGATCCGGCACGCCCCGACGATCGCTCGAGCGCGCGCTTTCTGGGATACACCGGTCTGGACTACTGGCGTGACCAGACTTCGGGCTGGGCTCCTGGGCAGCCCAACAATGGCGAAGCGGGCCATGGCCGCATGAAGTACGTCACCAACGAATGGCGTGCCTTCAACCTGACCACGGTCGATGCCGCCACCCTGCGGGCCTCACCGCCCCCCCTGGAGTGAAGGCGTGGCCTGGCCTTCGCGCCAGGCCTGCAGGTCGGCAAAGGCCGATTCATGGGCCTGAGCCACGGCATCCCAGCTGAACGTTCGGGCCACCCGCTCTCGTCCGCGGGCCCCGAGGGCCGCCAGTTCGTCGGGCGCATCGAGCGCTCGACGCAGGGCAGCCCTCAAGTCTTTGACATCGCCGCGTGCGAAGGTGATCGCGCAGTCGTCGACCACATAGCGGTTCTCGCGGATGTCGCTGCAGATGACTGGCGTACCCAGCCCCATGTTCTGCAGGATCACGGGCGACAGACCCTCGATATCCGACGGCTGCACATAGGCGTACGCATGATGCATGAGAGATCGCGCGCGCGCGCCATAGACATAGCCTGGAAAGACGATACGTGGATCCGAAGTCGCACGACAGCGGCGCTCGAAATCCGACGGATTGGGTGCGCCTCCGACCAGCACGAGCCGCTTGTCGGTCTGCAGACCTTCGAACGCCGGGATCAGATACTGCAGACCCTTGTCCGGAATGAACCGCCCGACAAACAGGAAGTAGCCTCCGGGCTGCAGATGAAGTTCGTCGAGCACCGAATCATCCAGCCCATCCTGATCGAGATCCGCGCCGAAGGGAATGAAGTCATAGCGCCGGCCAAAGCGCTGCTCGAATGCCGATCGAACGAACACATTGTCGAAGATCACGGCATGAGGTGCGAATGCAGTGAGCCATTGTGTGAGCCACAGATAGGCGCGCGCATGCCACGGCCATTTGGCCCGCTGCCAGTCCACGCCGTCTTGGGACAGGTAGACCCGCTTGCCCGCCAGCCGCAGCACGAGGGCGAAGGGCGAGTTGCCACCGTTTTGCAGATGCACGACATCGGCACGATCGTGGACGATGATGTCCCAGGTGCAGCGGGCGCTGTGCCACAGCGTATCGAAGCCTCGAGTCCGCCAGGGCACTCGCACATGCCGCAGTCTTACCCCGTGCCAGAGACGATCGTGACCCCGCTCCCCTGGATAGAGCCGGTTGTAGGCCAGCACCCGGTGACCTCGTGCAGCGAGACGGGGCAGGAGTTCCGCGGCAAAAGTGTCAGCCCCTGCACAGCCGTCACGCAGCGGAATCGAGCGAAATCCGAAGGCCGCAATCCGGATCGGCTGGGTCATACCGACACCTGCTCTTGGTGGGTCGCGCCACTCCAGGCCTGATCAACATACTCGCGCAGGGAAACACGCCAGTCGCGCATCAGATTGAGGCCGCGCAAGGCCAGCTTGCGATTGATCAGGCGCTCCGAATCCGGGCGGGGTGCAAAGTATTCCTGGCTGAAGTGAGACGAGTCGACGACGCGGATACGCACCCGGTCCTGTTCACCGATCACATTGACCAGCTCCTGCGCCACTTCCACCCGACTGGTCGCGCCTTCACAAACCATGTTGTAGACCCCCCAGAACTCGGTCTGCAGCAACGCCTTCACATTTTCGGCGAAGTCGAAGGTGTAGGTGGGCGTCCCCAGCTTGTCGCCAACCACTGCCAGTTCGGTCCGTCCGGCCTGAATCTGACGCATCAGCTTGGCGATGAATTTCTTGTCCTTGCGCGGCCCACCTCCCATCATCCAGCCCGCCCGACAGACCATGGGCCGGCGAGCATGCTGAAGCACGTGGCGCTCTCCGGCATATTTCGAGCGTGCATAGTGGCCCAATGGGTTGGGCGAATCCCAATCGTCGTATTCCTGCTGCAGACCATCCACGATGCCCGCAGTGCTGATGTAGAGGAGCGGAATATCCAGGCGGTTGGCGATGGCCACGGCGTTCTCGACCGCCAGCGTGTTGGTGAGGTAGGTGTCCTCGACATGACGCTCGCAGTATTCAAGATCGGTATGTGCGCCCAGATGAAACAGGGCATCTGGCCGGAAATCCTCCACCTCCTTGCGGTAGTGATCGAAGTCCCGGAAGTCGAGGGGCGCCAACCAGGCCTCATTCACATCCTTGTCGGTACAGCGCAACTCGGCCTCGCGCGAAAAGACCTTTTGAAAGGCCTGCCCCAGCATGCCGCCACAACCCGCGATGTAGATCCTCTTCAAGATGCCTCCTTCAGGCGTCCAGTCTGAGCATGCAGTGTCGCGAACCACCCTGTGCCTGACCATCCGCAATCAACGCGCCACCGCGCAAGACAGCAACGACGGCTAGGCTTCCGTTTCGCCGATGCCCGTTGTGCGGATTCATGCCCTGAATGGCTTCAGATGGATACACCAAGCGCCTGATACAGCGCTCTCATCCGATCCATGTAGGCTGGCCAACCATGCTCGCTCAGCACGAACTCCCTGGCGGCACGCCCGACGTCGCTCACCTGGGGGTCGGGCAGGGACCGAACTGCGGCGAGCATGCCAGCCAGCGCATCGGGGTCGGCGACCGGCACCAGCCAACCGGTCCGGCCGTGAGTGACCATCTCGGGCAACCCGCCAATGCGCGTGGCGATCACCGGCTTGGCGGCTGCGAAAGCTTCCAGCACCGACAGCGGTGCGTTCTCGTACCACTGCGAGGGCACAACGATGGCGCGTGCCCCTCCCACCAGCGCCTGCACGCGATCCGCCTCGAGACGCCCCAGCCACCGGATGCGACCCGAAGACTGTGCCACCGCCTGGCGGATCAGAGGCTCAAGCGGTCCCTCGCCGGCAAGGGTCAAGCTCACGCCGCTGCGGCGGACCGCCTCGATCAGGCAATCCAGGCCCTTCTCGGGCGACAGCCGTCCGATGTAGACGAAGTCCCGACCAGGCTCGGGCTGCGGCTCGATCCGGGTGGCCTGAACCGGGTTGCGGATCAACACGAAGCGGCGGGCATCAAACCCCCAGGACACCATCTTGTCGATGACAAACTGGCTGGGGGCCACGATCCGATCAGGACCCCGGTGCCAACTGCGCAGGCTGCGGTGAACAAGCGCCTCAACGCTCACCAGGGCGCTGGCAAGGACCGAGTCACCGATGCACCGGTGCATCAGGACATTGGCGACATTGCCTGTGCGACAACGCTCGCAGACCTGGCCCTGGGTGTACATGCGATAGTTGGGACAGGCCATCTTGAAATCATGGGCGGTCATGACCGTCGGAATTCCCGCATCGCGCAGCGTCGACAGAATGGACGGAGACAGGTGGTGATAGATGTTGTGCAGATGCGCGACATCAGGCCTGAACCGGGTCAGCAACGCCTGCAGGCGTTGCTGGGCCTGAACCGACCAAATGCTTGCCGCCGCCTTGCCGACCCGCTCGAGCGGCGAATAGGGCTGACCCAGTTCAATCTCTTCGGGGAAATATCGGGACCACGATGTCGACCGATTGCGGGGATGCTTCATCGCGAACCAGGCATGACGCCAGCCCAAAGACGCAAAGGCTGCGCCATGGGCCAGATACATCGCATCGGCGCCCCCTCTCGGATAGTGGTAGTTGTTGATCGAGAGCAGCGCCGGACCGGTACCGCTCAATCCGGCTTGCGAAACCCCCGAGTTCAAGAGATCCGAGATATCCATGACATTCTCCGGGCAGAAATCAGGGGCAGCTGCCGGTGCACCAGCGCCGCTGCGATGCACACCACCAGCAGATCGACGCTTGCCGCTGCAAGGGCAGCAGCATGGGGAACAGGCCATCCCTGCAACGCCAGACTCACCGTCAGGGGCCCGGCCAGGCAAACCAGGCTTGCAATTGCAAATGCACCCGAAGCGCCCGCGAGATAGGCGATCAGCTCGATGACGCGACGCAGGCTGTGGCCAATGAGCAGCAGGATGAGGCAGGCAAGCAGGCCGGGCAGCACGGAGACCCGCGCTGCAGACAGCCAGACGAGCACAGCATCACCCACCGCCAGCGTGAGCAGCAGCACGGCAAACACAGCGCTCAGATTCGCTGCCACCATGCGCCAGGCATCGCGCAGCAGTACCTGGGGATCGCCCCCTGAAGCCTGATGCCGTGCGATGACCGCGGGGCGCACCGCCCCCCAGAAGAGATCCACGGGCAGGTAGCGGCGAATGACCTCCAGCCAGCGCACCGCAAATCCAAAGGCTGCCGTCGCTTCGGGGCCCAGATGTCGCGCCACCTGCGTGATGAGCAGATCGGTTCCCAGCAGGAGCATCATGAGAATGCTCAACCAGGCGTGAAAGGCAAATCGCCAGGCCGGCCATCCGAGCCAGCGGCTGACTGATCCAGGCATGGGCACGCGGGATCGATCACGCCACAATCGCATGGCGAGCAGGAGCAGCACCGAGATCAGCGTCAGCATGCTCGCGAAGATCTCAACCAGGAGCACCCCATCGGCGGTGATCGCCCGCTCGGGTATGAAGAGCCATCCTGTCGTTGATCCGGACAGTGAACGCAGCCAGGCCCAGCCCGCAACTGGCATCAGCAAACCCAACACCCGAATGACGGTGCACCACTGGGCCTGGGCCTGCATCATCAGAATCGGCATGAAGCTGTCGCGCAGCAACCGCACGGGGCCTTCCAGGGCGATCACTGCGGCCGCCAGTTGCAACTGCGCAGGGCTCGCCACCCCGGCCAGCCAGGAGGACAGTGGCTGCGCGAGTGCAAAGACGACGGCTCCGGCCAGCGCCTGGAACACGATGGGCAGACCGATGAACAGTAGACGCACACGCTGCACCTGGCGAGCGTTTCCCGTCGACTGGACGGCAACCGAGGTGGTCTGCATCAGCCACTCCAGCCCCAGCCCCGCCACCACGATGGTTATTTCCACCACGGCCATGCAGGTGAGCCAGGCCGCGTAATCGCCCGCGGGCAGCAGACGGGCAAGCAGAACGAGCGTGATCAGCGACAGCGGCGCACTGAACAGCTTGCCTGTCGCATAGTGAACAAAGCCGCGTCGGATCCGTGCGTTCGTTGCATGCCAGTCGAGGTTCACCGTATCGACTGCTCCTGCATGCGACGTTGCGCATATCGGCTCTGGCAGATACGCAGGTCGCTGGCCACCTGTGCCCCGATCGCCTGGTAGTCGCGATGCCGACGAATCCATTCACGAGCCACTCGACTGCGCTCAAGCCAATGGCCCGCGTCGATCTCGCGCAGTGTCCTCAGCACCCCCTGGGCGAAGCCCGCCGCACTGAGGTCGACCACATGTCCCCCATGACTGCTGCGGATCACGGCCGCCTGATCGGGCTGATCATTGCAAACCACCGGAATCCCGCAGGCCAGGGCCTCAATGGCCTTGGTGGGGGATCCCACTTCGGTCAAGGGGGTCCGGGGGACGGGCGACAGTGCCACGGCGCAGCGCCGTACCCACGACAGCGCGCGGGCGCGGGGCATGCGGCCGGCAAAATGCACCCACGGCAGGGCGCCGCGCAATCGCGCAAAGTCATGCAGTGCCCCGACATCACGCGGCTCATCGGCCTCGCCAATGACCAGGAGACGAAAGTCAGGTCGCTGCCGCACCACCCGCAGCGTCGCATCGATCAGCACCTCCAGCCCCCGGGCTCGATCGAGGGTCCCGAGATAGACCCCCACCGAGCGGCCATTCAATGCTGCAGGCCAGTCGTGGGAGGCCTGTGGCAAAGCGTCTACATCCACACCCATCGGAACCACACTGACCTGATCCGCTGCCCCGATGAAGGGACGCAGGCTCTCCAGCATGGCCTGCGACTGCACAAAGAGCCAATCGCTGCGTGGCACCAGAACCTGATTCAGACCCGCCTGGCCCAGCAGGCCCCGCGAGGCCATCCAGACCCGCCGCGCCAGCGGCAGATCATTGCGGCGGGCAAGCCATCGGTGATGTGCGGGCAAGGGATAGGACATCCAGTAGGCGAAAGGAATGCCCGCACGTCGCGCCGCCAGCCAACCGATCAGGCCAAGGACCGGTTTGTCGCGTACCACCAGCAGATCCATGCCGCGCAACGCCTCGCCGAGCAGACCGCACTGGAGCCTGAGATCCGTGGCCAGTGCAGCACGGGCCCCGCCTCGCCTGGGCTGACGCCCATGCAAGACGCCCCCCGACCAGGGCGCAGGTCCGGGTGAGGGCGTGACCGCAAGCAGATCCACCTGGATCCCCTGAGCGGGCAGCGCCTGCCCAAACAGCACCTGAATGTCCGGACGGTCGGTGGGGTGAAACTCGGCGGTGGCAAGGAGAAGCCGCATGGTGTCAGGCGGGCTGACGGGCCCGCCATGCGGTCAGCCCCAGAATGAGTGCGATCAGCACCTGCTGGCTCGGCGCCAGAACCCAGGCCTCAAGCATCAGCCAGATCGGAACGAGGAGGGCCGCACCTGCGGCCAGTGTTCGGCACAGCGCCCGGTCCAGTCCGTGGCGCGCCCGGCCCACCAGACGGCTGGCACAACGCCAGGCCCCGAGGATCGTCCCGCCCACCAGAGCCGTACCCACCAGGCCCTGCTCCCACAGGTGAACCGCGATCGCGGTCAGGCCGATGGCGTAGCCTGGGTACTGGCGATCCATGTGGCCCAACCGCTCCGTCCCTCTGGAGCCATGGGCCGAGCCGATGCCATGCCCGAAGAGTGTGCCGGGCAGATCGGCCAGACCATGCCGGCTCCACCAGAAGCCCACCACATTGCTGCGATTCAGACTCGCCCCACCATAGTAGCCGCGGCTGCCCAGGTTGTATTCGAGGTTCTGTTCGATGCGGGCCTGCAGGCTCATGCCCGACCGCTCTTCATTCACCTGGAGTGCGACATAGTTGTAGAGCAGGGCGGCGCACATCATGAGGGTGGCCAGCGCGCCCAGCGCGAATCGGCCGGGGTGAGCGCGCAGCAGATCGGCATGAACGATCGCCAGCGCCATCGGCAGCAGCACGATGACCATCTTGGTCTCGCCCAACAGCAGTGGAGCCGCCAGCCACAGCGCAAGTGGCCAGAACAGGGCTGCACGGAGCAGACCCTCCCGACGCAGGGCCGCAAGAGCCGACAGCATCAACACCAGGAAGAACGCCATCACATTGTTGTTGGCTCCGCCAGTGAGACTGCCCTCAAAGCTGCCGGCAACAATATCCACCGGCACCACCCCATCGGGCAGATTCAATCGGCGCGGCATGAGAACCACACGCTGATAGACCGCCAGGGGCAGCTGCAGCAGGGCAATCACCAGCAACACCTTGCCCAGGCGGTACACCTGGTGCCAGGGCAGGGGCAGGATGAGCCAGATCAGCAGTACCCCCCAGAAAGCGTACTGGCGCTTGAGTCCTGCAACGCCCTGTTCGAGGCTCCCACTGCCAAGGAGGGCGCCCAGGGCCGCCAGCGCCAGGCTCGCCACGGCCGCGAGGGCAAACCCCGGCCACGGTGGGCGTTCTCGCAAGGCTCGAATCGAAAGCGCGCCATGCAGCACCGCAGTGACCATCAGCAGCACGCCAAGCAAAGACAGCATCCAGGGCAGTCGGGCGGCCTGCGGCCAGTGCATCACGACCGGGCCGGCCACGGCCAGGGTCGCAACCACCACCAGACTCAGGGTCGTGGTCGGGCGCTCGATCAGGACCAGGCCCAGCAGCGCACCCAGGATCAGGCCGATCAGGATGACCTCGCCGCTGGCCAGGGCCAGCGCTGCCAGGGCCGCTGCCAATACAAAGGCCAGCCGCACGGGCAGGGCCGAATCCAGCAGACCCGGGAAACGTCCCTCAGGCAACATCGTTGAGGGTGCTACCAAGCAGCTCGACCCCGCCCTGTTGCAGTAACCGGGCCAGGCCCTGCAGGTCACTGCTACGGGTACGGCCGCTGCGGGCCAGCAACAGAGCCCCCCGAGCAGCCTGGGCAATCAGCGGGGCCTCGGGGGCGAGTTGTGCGGCGGGCGTGTCCACCAGAATGACGTCATGGCTCAAGGCCAGCTCATCCATGAGCCGCAGCAAGCGAACGCCCCCGAAACATTCCTGAGGCTCCGGCGGCTCGGCGCCTGCCGTCAGGACGGACAGTCGAGGCACGCCAAGCACCGGCAGGCACTCCGCGGCGTCGTCCAGACCGGCCAGCACCTGACCCAGACCCCGCCGTGCCGGTAGATTGAACAGACTCTGCTGTGCCGGTCTGCGCAGATCGGCATCAATCACCAGCGTCTGACGACCGGCGCGCGCGAATTCGACCGCAAGTGCTGCGGTCAACAGGCTGCGACCATCGCCCGGGTCGACGCTGCTGATCGCCAGGGCCGCATGTCCTGGGGTTCCGTCAAACCAGCGCGATCGCAACTGCATTGCCAGCGCCCTCACGCTCTCGAGGTATCCCGAACGGGAGGCCATGGCGCGTTGCAGGGTGACCGAGACGCGAGGACCGGTCAGAGTGGGCGCGAGGGCTCGGGTCCTGAAGGTCAGGACGGAATGAGTGGACATGGGCGGTCTCCAGCGATTGATGGGGGGCTGCGCTTGGGCTGTCCAGCGGCGTTCACGGACCGATCAATCGTTGCGAGGCCTGCGTGCCCAGGGCAGGCAAACGGGCCAGAACCGTCAGGCCGGTCGCCAGGCGCACATCCTCTGCGTCGCGAACCGGACGCAGACTCGACTCCAGTGCGAGTGCGGCCATCAGACCGATCACCCCGCCTGCGATCAATCCCAGGACAGCATTGAGCAGTGGCTGAGGCCGGGCGGGACGAGACGGTGCGACCGCGGGCGTGATCACACTGGCATTTGAATGCCTCGCCTGACTTTCAAGCCGGGTCTCGGTCAGGCGCTGACTGACCAGTTCGAGGGCCCGCTGGGCGCTCTGCACCTCGCGTTCAAGCACATGCAACTGATCGCGCGCGCCCTTCAGGCCGCCCACACGGGCGCGTTGCGCCTCGAGGGCCTCTCGCAACCTCGCCTCCCGAGCCACATTGACCTGATGACTGGCCTGCAGGCTGGCGCTCACTCGACCTGTTTCACTCGCCAGACGGGTTCGCAATTGGGCCGCCTGCGCCTGCTCGGCGACCACTTCAGGATGCGCCGGCCCCAGACGTGATCCCATCTGCTGCAGACGTGCCTCGACTCGCCCCAGATCCGCACTGAGCGTCTGCAACAGGGGGTGCGAGACCACCTCCGGCATGCTGGCCCCGGCACGAGCCGCATCCACGCGGGCCCGGCTCTCGGCAAGTGCTGCCTGACTGGCCTGCCACTGACTGGAGATTTCGGTCAGGCGCAGGGTTTCAACGTCAAGTCGCTCGTCGTCGGCCAGGATGCCACTGGCGCGCTGTGCTGCACTGAGCCTTCGCTGAGCGGTCTCGAGACGATCCCGGTATTCACGGGTCTGGGTTTCAAACCAGGCGCTGAAATCCCCTGCAGGGCCCGTACGAAGATCACGAGCGGTTTCGAGATAGGCCTGAGTGACGGCATTGACGAGCTGCGCACTCAGCTCGGCCTCAGGGCCTTCATAGGTCACCAACAAGGTACTGCCTTCGCGTGATGCGTCAACCTGGATGCGACGCTCGAAATGCCGGATGAGGCGTCGACGCGGATCGGACTCCTCGGGGGCATCGGCCTGTGCCGCGCGGGCGAGCGCTTCATTGCTGAGGAGATCGAGCTGACTGATCACGCGTTGCATCACACGCTCGCTGCGAACGATTTCGGTTTGCGTGACCAGATAGCCCTGCAAGGTCTGGGGCAAGGCCACGGCGCCGCCGAGCACCGGATCGGTTCCCTTGAGCTCGACCACCAGCAGACTGCTTGCCCGGTACTTGGGGGACATCCACGCACTGGCTGCCACCGCCACCGCCAGACTCACTGCCATGATGAGAAAAAGCAGCGCCCAACGGGCACGCACTACAGCGAGCAACCTGCGCACAACCATGGGTTCATCCTTGCAATCAGGGATGACCGATCATGCGCTGCACGAGGTGCAGGCGCACCGGGCAGGGAATGGATCCTTACGTGAGCCTGTGCCTTGGCGACACGTCAGAGTCGCGTGACTCTCAAGTCTCGAAGACCGGCGCCTGGCGCAACGGCACCCCCGCCTGATCCTTGGCCGAAAGCTGGGGTGCCCTGCCCTCGAGGGGCCACTCAATGCCGATGTCCGGATCATTCCACGCGATGCAGCGCTCATGCGCAGGCGCGTAGTAATCGGTGGTCTTGTAGAGAAAGTCGGCGACCTCGCTCAGAACCAGAAAGCCATGGGCAAAGCCGGCGGGTACCCAGAATTGCCGATGATTGGATTCACTGAGCTCCACGCCATACCACCGGCCAAAGGTGGCCGAGCCCCGACGCAGGTCGACGGCCACATCGAACACGGACCCCCTGACGACCCGCACCAGCTTGCCCTGTGCCTGCTGCAGCTGGTAATGCAAGCCACGCAGAACACCCCGCGTACTGCGGGAATGGTTGTCCTGCACGAAGCGTGGCGCCTGCCCGACCAGACGTTCAAAGGTCTGCTGGTTCCATGACTCCATGAAGAACCCCCGCTCGTCGCCGAAGACCTTGGGCTCGAATACCAGAAGACCATCGATGGGCGTAGGCAGGGCTTGCATGCAGAAGGCTCTCGGTCAGGGGCGGCGGCGCAAGCTTAACCCGATCCAGATCAGGGCTGTGACACCACTCAGGGCGAACCACTGAAAGGCATAGGCGCGATGCTTGTCCTCACCGCGACCCGGAGCCGCCCAGTCGCGCATCAGCCCATCGTCGGCCTCGCTCAATTGCCTCACCATCAACCCGTGCAATGGCAGCCCCGATTCGCGAGCAAAGTCCCGAGGATCCAGGTGCTGCCAGATTCGAGGGGCCTGAGGATCGAAGGCGCTGTCACGACTGAGTCGGATGGGTTGGGGCAAATCCGTCAACCCCAGGCCTTCGATGCGCACCCGACCTTCGGGCGTCTTGAACTGAGGCAGGCGTGTCCGATCGAGGACCTCGCGGGCCACCCATCCGCGCAACACCAGGACATGAAGTTCAGCGGCCTGATCGGCTGCATGCAGCTGCAGTGGCGTCACCACATGGAATCCTGCGACGCCCTTGCGTGTCCGATTGTCCAGAAAGATGGTCTTCTCGGTCAGCCATCGCCCTTCGACCGAAACCAGCGCGCCATCCAGGGCGGTCGCCGGCGAAGACGCCGTCAGCACGACCGGCGCGCGATTCAGGGCAGCCTGCCGCTGGTGTGTCGCCTCAGCCTTTTCATCGGCACGTCGCAGTTGCCATTGTCCGAGCGCAGCAGTGAGCACGATGACCCCCAGTGCAGCAAGCGACGGGATCAGCCGGCGCAGGTGCATGCGATACTCCGGCCGATGAAAATCGTCATTGGTCTGCTCTTTCTGTGCATCCTTGCGAGTCTGGGTTCGGCGCTGTTTTTCATGATGCGCGACAAGGGTCGCACCCGGAATACCGCTCGGGCGCTCGGGTTGAGGGTCGGACTCTCGGTGTTGCTGTTTCTTTTCATCCTGTTTGCACACCACCAGGGCTGGATTGAAAGCCGGGGAATCCCGGTGGGGCCGAACTGATCTCGGTCGCAAACCGCATGGTGCCCTGCTGAACGCCCGCCCGGGGCATCCCCCTCGCCGATCCAGGCGAATCTGATCCGCATCCAGCCCAGTCGAGGGCAGTCCAGCGGCAGGGATCGTCGGGTTCAGCGCGAAATTTGCGTGCAAAAAAACGCCCGGTCGCCTGTGCACGAATCAGTTGCAGGGGATCGATCGGTACGGGGTGGCCTCGCCCGTCAAACGGCGAAATGCTGTGATTCGAGGGCCCCGACCGATGTCCGGAGTGTCTGAGCAGGGTGGGAATCACCAGCTCGTCGACCATGGTCAACGCCTCGAACCGCTGGCGAAACACGCTCGAAGCGGCCAACTGCACCATGCGCTCACAGACCTCGCGTCGTGCGCCGAACCACACGCTGCCCACAGCCAGTGCCCGAGCCTCTGGGTCACGCGTAGGCCACGCAAAGTTCGCACGCAGGCGGGGCCGCGGTCGCGTCCAGGAGCGGTCCCTGCCCAGGGCTTTGGTCACAGCCACGGCCGCGGCAGCGCGCAGCGCATCCCCGCCGTTGGTATGAGCACGCCGGTGCAAGACCGACATCGAATGCTGCTGCTCGAGCTCCGGCGCCTGACCGAAATACCACCGCCGCAGGCGAGACAGCACCCGTTGTCGGTCGCTGGCCTGTGGCGCATACGCCCGCCAGGCAAAACTCATCCAGGTATCCCAGTCCCGATCCAGGGCGAAGGCATCGACATGATGGTCGGCGTCGCCTTGGCCGACGTGGGTGATCAGATCGGCAATGGGCCGAATCGGCAGGCAGCTGGGACTAAGCAACTGGAGATAGTCGAAGGCGCTCTCGTTGAGCGCCTGGTTCAGGCTTTGAACAATGGCCGTTGCAAAGCCCCAATCGCCCCATCCGGTCGCCTTGGGGGATCGGACCCAGCGGATGCGGTGGGGCTGCTTCGTTTGCATAGGAGGCCTCGGACGCGAGGCATCCTGATGAATCAGGACTGGCCATGGAGAGAGCGCATCGAGGAGCTGAGACAGGACCTGATTGTCCTCGCCGGACGACATCACGACGAACTGCAATCTGAGAGGCATTCCGCAGGCCTGCGCTGAGATGGCAAACCGGAATGTTCAAACGGCCGCTTTCGCGGCCGTTTGAGCAGAATCAACTCCCGGAAACTCAGCCCCCGCCCAGACAGGGGCGGTGCGAATCGATTCCGGAATTACAACCAGTAGACGATGACATAGAGGCCCAGCCAAACGACGTCAACGAAGTGCCAATACCAGGCGGCACCCTCGAAAGCGAAGTGATGTTCCGGAGTGAAGTGGCCTTTGATGATCCGAAACAGCACCACAGCCAGCATCAGCGCACCGATCGTGACGTGAAATCCGTGAAAACCGGTCAGCATGAAGAAGGTCGAACCAAAGATGCCCGAGGTGAGCTTGAGGTTCAGATCCTTGTAGGCATGGATGTACTCATAGGCCTGAAAGCCCATGAAGATCGCACCCAGGGCAATGGTGGCAGCCAGCCAGAAGATCAGCGAGCCACGGCGGTTGTCCTTGAGGGCATGGTGCGCGATGGTGAGCGTCACACCGGACGTGAGCAGCAGCGCCGTGTTGATGGTGGGAATCGGCCACGGTCCAATCGTGGAGAACTGCTCGATCGTGCCGGCCGGACCGGTGTTGGGCCAGGCTGCGCCATAGTTGGGCCACAGGAACTGCTTGTGATCGAGGTCGCCGAGCCAGGGCATGGTGAACACCCGGGCGTAGTAGAGCGCGCCAAAGAACGCAGCAAAGAACATCACCTCGGAAAAGATGAACCAGCTCATGCTCCAGCGAAACGAGGCGTCGACCCGCTCGTTGTACTGCCCACCCTCGGATTCGCGGGCCACGGCCGAGAACCAGCCCACAAGCATGTAGATGAGCACGGCGAAACCCACCATCAGGGACCACTTGCCCCAGGCCGCCTGATTGATCGTGCCCACGGCACCAAACCCGGTGAACAGCATCGCGATGGAGCCAACCAATGGCCACTGCGACGGGGCGGGTACGTAGTAGTAGGGTGCAACGTGCGTGCCTGCGCTCATGGTGTGTTCTCCCTGGAAACCGGTGTGTTGTGCGGGGTGCTCATGACGGCACCACCATTCGGACGATCAGGACGAGGGCCAGCACGAAAACGCCGGCCAGGACGATGCCGGTGGCAATGACCACGCGCGGATCGAGTCGCGCCATGTCCTGTTCATGATGGCTGCGCGAGCGCACGCCAAAAAAGGAGGCACCCACCGCCTTGATCGTCTCGATCAGGCTGGCGCGCGCCGCGGGTGTCGGAACCGGGGCGGTCATGATCCGCTGACCATCCGCGCCTGCGGTGGCATGAGGCCCGGCGCCGGTGCGGCTTGAGGTTGCATGCCTGTACCCACGCCGAAAAAGGCATACGACAGCGTGATGGTGTTCACGGTCTCGGGTAACTTGGGATCAACCACGAATACCACCGGAAAACTGCGCTCCTCGTTGGCCTGCAGCTCTTGCTGCTTGAAGCAGAAACATTCGAGCTTGTGAAAGTACTGGGCCGATACGGTGGGGGCGTAGCTGGGGATGGCCTGTCCGGCCATGGCCCGGCCCTCTGTATTGACCAGCCGATAGTGGATGGTGACCAGCTCACCCGGGTGGACCTCCACGGAGCGCTTTTCGGGCATGAACCGGAACGAACCCGCCTGGTTGGCATCGAACTCCACCGTGATGCGGCGTGAGGTGTCGATCTGGGTGTTGTTGGCCCAGCGCTGAGCCGAGGGGTCGGCCTTGGTGAGCAGGTTGACCCCCGTCACTTCACAGATGGCGCGGTAGATCGGCACCATGGCGAAACCGAAGCCGAACATCAGCAGCACCAGCACCGACAACTTGCCCATCGTGGACCAGTTGGCACCGGAAAAGAGGCGGGCGAAAGGCATGGGCGACGTTCAGGAAAACCAGATCCGCTTGACGATCACGCCCGCGAAGAACACCGCCGCGATGCTGAGCAGCACCAGCGCTGTCCGAGCATTCGAGGGTTTTCGCGGGGGTGTGGACATCACTTGACCGTGGGCGGGGTTTCAAAGGTGTGGAAGGGCGCAGGTGAGGGCACCGTCCACTCCAGACCTTGCGGGTTGTCCCAGACCTGATCCGTTGCCTTCTGACCGCCCTTGATGCACTTGAGGATGGCAGTCAGGAAGATCAGCTGCGACAGACCAAACCCGAAGGCTCCGACCGAAGCCACCGCATTGAAGTCGGCGAACTGCATCGGGTAATCGGCGTACCGACGGGGCATGCCTGCCAGCCCGAGAAAGTGCATCGGGAAGAAGGTGATGTTGAAGGTGATGAGCGAGGCCCAGAAGTGGAACTTGCCGAGCTTCTCGTCGTACATGTGGCCGGTCCATTTGGGCAGCCAGTAGTAGGTGCCAGCGAACAGCGCGAAGAGCGAGCCCGCCACCAGAACGTAATGGAAGTGCGCCACCACGTAGTAGGTGTCGTGCAGCTGGATGTCGAGCGGTGCGACCGACAGGATGATGCCGGTCAGGCCTCCCATGGTGAACACGAAGATGAATCCGATCGCGAACAGCATGGGCGTCTCGAAGGTCATGGACCCGCGCCACATCGTGGCCACCCAGTTGAAGATCTTCACGCCCGTGGGCACGGCGATCAACATGGTGGCGTACATGAAGAAGAGCTGGCCCGTGACCGGCATGCCGGTCGTGAACATGTGGTGGGCCCACACGATGAACGACAGGATGGCGATCGACGCGGTGGCGTAGACCATGGAGCTGTAGCCAAACAGGCGCTTGCGGGCGAAGGTGGGGATGATCTCGCTCACGATGCCGAAGGCCGGCAGAATCATGATGTAGACCTCGGGATGCCCGAAGAACCAGAAGATGTGCTGGTACATCACCGGATCGCCGCCGCCGGCTGCGTTGAAGAACGACGTCCCGAAATGACGGTCGGTCAGCACCATGGTGATCGCTCCAGCGAGCACCGGCATCACGGCGATCAGCAGGTAGGCGGTGATCAGCCAGGTCCAGACGAACAGCGGCATCTTCATCAGGGTCATGCCCGGAGCGCGCATGTTCAGGATCGTGGTGACGATGTTGATCGACCCCATGATCGACGAGGCGCCCAGGATGTGGACCGCGAAGATGGCCATGTCCATGCCCACACCCATCTGCACCGATAGCGGCGCATAGAGCGTCCAGCCCGCGGCGGTTGCACCGCCCGGCACGAAGAACGAACCGATCAGCAGCAACGCTGCGGGCGGCATCAGCCAGAAGCTGAAGTTGTTCATCCGTGCGAAGGCCATGTCGGACGCACCGATCATGAGCGGAATCTGCCAGTTCGCGAAGCCCACGAAGGCCGGCATGATGGCGCCAAACACCATCACCAGGCCGTGCATGGTGGTCAGCTGATTGAAGAACTCGGGATTGACGTACTGCAGGCCCGGCTGGAACAGCTCAGCGCGAATGGTCAGGGCCATGACACCGCCCGAGAGCAGCATCACGAAGGCAAACCACAGATAAAGGGTGCCGATGTCCTTGTGGTTGGTGGCAAACAGCCAACGCCTCCAGCCATGCGGATGGTCGTGCGCGTGGTCGTCGTGACCGGCGGGGTGATCAATCACTGCAGCCATGAATCGCTCCTGCTTCTGAATCTCTGTGTGCGGTCTAGGTTACTTGCGGGCGGCGCTGAAATCCTTGGGCTGGACAATGGCGTCTTCAGCCTTGTTGCCCCAGGCATTGCGGGTGTAGGTGGCCACCGCGGCCAGCTCGACATCCGACAGGTGCTTGAACGCTGCCATGGCCGTGCCCGCCTTGCCATTGAGCAGCAGCGCGATCTGGTCGTCCTGCTTGCCCAGGACCACCTTCGAACCTTCGAGGGCCGGGAAGGCCCCCGCGACACCCTTGCCCGTGGGCTGGTGACAGCTCGCACAGTTGGAGGCGTAGACCTTGGCCCCGCGATCCGAGAGATCCGCCTGAGCCCATTCCTTGGTGGGATCATCGGCCTTGGCGAGCATCTCCGCCTTCTGGGCCGCGGCCCACTTGCGGTAATCCTCCTGGCTCTTCACTTCCACCACGATCGGCATGTAGGCGTGGTTCTTGCCGCACAGCTCGGCGCATTGTCCGCGAAACGTTCCGACCTTCTCGGCCTTGAACCAGGTATCGCGCACGAAGCCGGGGATGGCATCCTGCTTGACCCCGAATGCCGGCACCATCCAGGCATGGATCACGTCATTGGCGGTGATCACCATGCGGACCTTCTGACCCACCGGAACCACGAGGGGGTTGTCGACCTCCATCAGGTAGGTCTCGTTCTTTTCGGCCTTGGAGCCCAGCGCCGTCTGTTCGGCTGGCGTCGACAGGGTGGACAGGAAACTGATGCCCTCTCCCTCACCCTTGAGGTAGTCATAGCCCCACTTCCACTGATAGCCCGTGGCCTTGATGGTGAGGTCGGCCTGTGAGGTGTCTTTCTGCTCGATCACCATCCGCGTCGCGGGGATGGCCAGCCCCACCACGATCAGGAAGGGCACCACGGTCCAGGCGATCTCGACGGCCGTGCTCTCGTGGAAGTCGGCCGACTGGGCCCCGCGCGAGCGGCGATGGGCCCAGATCGAGTAGAACATCACCCCGAACACGGCCACGAAGATGGCCACGCAGACCCACAGCAGAAAGTTGTGGATCCAATGCTGATCGGCGGCGATCTTGGTCACGCCCTGCGTGAGGTTGATCTGATTGACGCCCGGCCCCCCGACCATGTCCTTGACCGCCCACACGGGCGCTGTCATGGCGAGGGTTGCAAGGCCCAACAGGGTTTTCGCCCCGGTCACCCCTCGGCTGACCGGGTTGCCGAGTTGGGCAAAGTTCGAAAGAACCGACCGGCTCGAGCGGCCGGCAACGCTTGCGTTTGGAACCATCACCATCGCATTCCCTGAATGTGTGTCCTCAGTTCGGCTGCCAGATCCGGACGCTGAGCCTCCGGAGTGAAACGGCCGACTTCGATCGTTTTTCCTGCCTCCACAAGCCCGATCAGCTCGCGACGGCGTCCTGCATAGTGCACCTGCAACCAGGGCAGACCGAATTGTTGCCGATCCAGCCTTGCCCCTACGCTCGTCTCGACCTCCAGGCCATTCGGCCCCAGGACGATGCGCTCGTAGTCCAACACATGCCGCGCGTGAATCGCGAATGCGAGACCGAGCGCGAGCACTTCGAGGCACGCGAATGGCAAGACCATCCAGGCACCCGACCACGCGAACGCAACTGCAACCAGGAGCGAGACCGTAGCCACCACACCAAACACCGCCGCGAGCTGTCCGGGGCGCAGGGCGCAGTTCGGACGCAGGAGCCATTCGTGGCTGCCAGCCTCTTTGACGTGAATCCAGGACCGTCGCATGAAGATGACCGCACGGGTTTAATGCAGCGCCGCATTATAGGCGGGGGGGCACCCCCCCAGCAAGCCGAGGTCGTTCATGCAGGCCCCGTGGGGCGCGGTCTGAAGCTCACCGGCGACCATCCCTGAGGCAATCGCTTGGCTGGCGGACACCAGGCATGCCCCTGGATAATCTCAACCGTGATGGGCGTGGGCCGGGGCCCGCACAGCCGCTGCAGTCGATCCAGCAAAGACGCCCGGCTCCGTGCGGTGGCCAGCCCGATGGATCGATTCGGACGCACATCCCCGCCAAGCGCCCGCAGGTCTTCAAGCATGCGCTGCGGGTCCTGCCAGGTCAGTTGCAGACGCTCGGCATCCATCACTGGATCGGCAAAACCAGCCTGCACCAGTGCATCACCGAGGTCATGCAGATCGGGCAGCGCAGGAAGGGTTAGCCCCAGGGGCGACAGTTCGCGCAAGGTGTCTACCCCCAAAACGCTGAACATGATCAGGCCACCGGGACGAATGACCCGGTGCCACTCGCCCATCAGGGTGGGGACATCATCGGACCAATGCAGCACCAGATTCGACCAGATCAGATCGGCCTGGTGGCTCGACACAGGCAAGGCATGGGTGTCGGCGCACACCCAGGTGGGCCAGCCAGACGGATCCGCCTCGCCACGAAACCTACGCGTCAAGGCCTGCCACCAGGGCCGCTCGCGAGCCGCTCGATCGAGTCGGTCTGCCACTGACAGGCGCCCGAGGGCCAGGTCGATGCCAAGCAGGCGGGCGCTGGGATGGCGCTTCCAGAGGGCACGGACATCTTCGCCAAAACCGCACCCCACATCCACGATGAATTCGGGCTGCAGGCGGATGAGGTCGAGACGGTCGAGCATGCGGGCCGACACTTCGCGCAGCAGAAAGTCGGCGGGGTCGGGCCACGCCGTTCGACGATCGAACTGCCGGCGCACGGCGCGCCGATCCCGATCCTGCACCCTGGCCGAATGGCCTAGATCGAACGTCTGCTTCATGGTGAATCCAGTATACGGAGCCTCCGCGAGGACCTAGGCTGGCAACCATTCATTCTTTCGGTGAATGCCTTTGTCCTGGTGGGTCTCCCTGCTCGATCGACTGCTGCCCAGAGCCTGCGCCTTGTGCGGCCTGGCCTTGAGCCCCGGCGCTCCGGTGGGAATCTGCAATCCGTGCCTGCTCGAATTGCAGGGCGCGCGGCGTCCGCGTTGTCCGCGCTGTGCCCTGGGCCTGACATGGCCCAGTCGGGTATGCGTCCGCACCCCGCACGAGTCGCTGCCCGATCCCTGCGCTTGCGCCCCCCGATTCGCTGGCCTGATTGATCGCAGCTTGGCGGCAGCCGACTACGCGCCACCCATCGACCGCCTGATCACAGCAATCAAGTTTGATCGCCAGCCCATGCTCGCACGCGCCCTGGGTGAACTGGTCGCGGCGGCCTGGCGCGGTTGCCCGGATCGGCCCGCAGTCGACTTCCTGATTCCCATGCCGCTGTCACTGGAACGCCTGGCCGAGCGGGGATTCAATCAGTCCCTGCTCATGGCACGAGCCTGCGCCCCGCGGATGCCCGAGCCGGTGCGTCTCCTGCCTCACTCGCTGCGGCGCACACGTCACGGGCGCGCGCAGTCGGAGCTGGGTCGCATCGAAAGGATGAGCAACCTCGACGGCGCCTTCAATTGTCAGCGATTGCCAGCCCGCGCCCGGGTCGCACTGATTGATGATGTCCTCACAACCGGCAGCACGGCGCTGGCGGCAGCGCTCGCCCTGCGTAATGCGGGGGCCGAATCGGTGGTCCTGCTGGTGGCTGCGCGGGCAGGCCCGAGCGAAATCACGCAGCAGTGGCCAGACTGAGCTTCCGGAGCCGCCCGGCGTCAGGCGCCCGCCTCCGATTACACTGACTCATGTTCAACATCGTGCTCGTTCATCCAGAGATTCCGCCCAACACCGGAAACATCATTCGACTGTGCGCCAACACCGGCGCCCATCTGCATCTGGTCGAGCCGCTGGGCTTCAGACTTGAAGACGCCAAATTGAGGCGAGCGGGTCTCGACTATCACGAGTGGGCGAGCCTGCGGGTTCATCCAGACTTCGATGCCCTGCTTGCCTTCGCTCACTGCAGCGCTGAGCCCGATGCATACGATCCCGCGCCTCGCCTGTTTGCACTCAGCACGCGCGGCACGGCATCCGTCTTTGAAACCCGCTTTCAAGCGGGCGACTGGCTTGTTTTTGGCTCCGAGAGCGCCGGACTGCCGGCGGCCGTACGGAGTCGGTTCGCGCCCGGGCAGTTGCTGCGTCTGCCGATGCGACCCGACAACCGCAGCCTCAATCTGTCCAATGCGGTCGCCGTCACCGTTTTCGAGGCCTGGCGACAGATCGGCTTTATCGGCAGTCAGAAGCCCTGAAAGGTCGCAAAGCCGGGCACGGGCTCACGGTCGGTATGAAGGCCATTGATGATTGCCTGCGGATCTGCCCAACCCAGCGACATGCCACAGACAAGCATCTCGTTGGATGGAATATTCAGGGTCTGCGCAATGATGGTGTGGAAGTCAAGAAACGCCGCCTGCGGGCAGGTATCGAGGCCGCGCGCGCGCGCGGCGACCATGACGCTCTGGATGAACATTCCATAGTCGAGCCAGCTGCCCTGCTCCATGATGCGATCAATGGTGAACATCAGGCCCACAGGCGCATCAAAGAAAGCATAGTTGCGGCCATGCTGATCATGGGTCTTCTGGAAATCGCCCTTGCCGATCCCCAGCAGACCATACATGTCCCACCCCACCTTGCGACGGCGATCGATGTAGGGCGAGGTCCATTCCTTGGGGTAGTACTGATACTCCCGGCTGTGGGTCTTCGCCTGCTCGGGATCATCAAACACCGCCAGGATCCGACGGCTGAGCTCCTTGCGCAGCTCACCACCCACCACATGCACCTTCCAGGGTTGAGTATTGGTGCCCGAGGGCGACCGGGCAGCCACGTCCAGAATCTCCTCAACCAGCTCGCGAGAGACCGGCTTGTCCAGAAACGCCCGGATCGAGCGGCGTGAGGTGATGGCCTCATCGGCCGTGCGACAGGGTTGGTGGCGATCTGCCGGCAATGCGCTCATCGGGGGTGTCTCCTGGTTTGGCTCAGCCCTTCATTCTATCGCCGAGTCTCTCGAGGGCCTCGGCCACCGAGCCGACCCTGAGCAAGGCACCAACGTCACGGTCCAGTGCCAGCCCGGCCGCCGCGATCTGTCCGAGAAATTGAACCAGGCCATCGAAGTAGCCCGCCGGGTCGAGCAGGATCATGGGATGGTCGTGCTCACCGAGTTGGGCCAGCGTCAAGACTTCGAAGAGTTCGTCGAGTGTGCCCAGGCCGCCCGGCAGGGTGATGAAGGCGTCGGAGCGCTCGATCATTCGCTTCTTGCGCAGATGCATGTCGGGGACCACCTCGAGCTCGGTCAGGCCACGATGCCCGACCTCACGACGCATCAGCGATTCGGGGATGATTCCAATGACCTGCCCGCCTGCGGCCAGAGCTGCATCGGCGAGCTCACCCATCAGGCCAACATGCCCCCCTCCGTACAACAGCACATGCCCGCTGAGGGCCAGTCCACGCCCCAAAGCTCGGGCCTGCTCGGCCCATTGCGGGTCGTGGCCTGTGCGAGCACCACAAAACACGCAGACCACCTTGCCCGTCCCGACCATCAGACCCTCTCTTCACGCGGACCGCGTGCGAGCAGTCGCTCCACGGCCTGCCGAGGCGGCAGACCTTCAAAAAGCACCTGAGCCACAACATCGGTCAGGGGCATATCGACGCCCAGAGTACGCGCCCGGACACGCACGGCTTCGCAACAGGCCACGCCCTCGGCCACATGGCCAAGACCCTCAAGAATATCGGGCAGGGCGCGACCTTCGGCCAGTTGCAGACCGACCGCGCGATTGCGCGACAGATTGCCGGTGCAGGTCAATACCAGATCCCCCATCCCAGCCAAACCCATGAGCGTCTCGGGGCGACCGCCCAATGCCGCGGCATAGCGCGCCATCTCGGCCAGGCCGCGGGTGAGCAGCGCAGCGCGGGCATTGAGGCCAAGCGCAAGGCCATCGCAGATGCCTGCCGCAATGGCCATGATGTTTTTCAGTGCGCCCCCTGCCTCGATTCCAGTCAGGTCATCCGAGCGGTAGATCCGAGCCGCATCGTGATGCAGGGCACTCTGACAGGCCTGAGCGACGGACTCATGGGTACCGGCCACGACCAGCGCCACCGGCAGACCGGCCGCGACCTCCTGAGCAAAACTCGGCCCGGACAGGACACCGGACCTTGCGTTCGGACAAACCTGATTGAGCACCTCGTGGGGCAACAAACCAGACTGCGCCTCCAGGCCCTTGCACAACCACACCACGGGGCAGCTCGTCAGGGCACCGTGGTCTGCCAGCCGTGCTGCAGTCGATCGCAAACCTGCGGTCGGGGTCGCGATCACCAGAAGATCGGCGCCCTGAATCGACGTCTGCCAGTCGGCGCAGACCGTGATCGCCGCGGGCAGACGAGCCGCAGGCAGATAGCGATGATTGACCCTCTCCCGCTGCATCTGGGCCGCGAGCGTGCCATCTCGGGCCCACAGCGCCACCCGGTGACGGCGCGCGGCGTGGCAGGCCAGTGCCGTGCCCCAGGCGCCCGCCCCGAGGACAGCAACCTTCATCGTGACCTGGAGGACACCCGCAAACGTGGCGGGATCAGTTCGGCGCGGACGCTGAACCGCCGGCGGCCTGCTGCGCCAGGCGCTGCTGGTACAGGGCTTCGAAATTCAGTTCAGACAGATGGACCGGTGGGAATCCCGCACGCTGGATGACATCGGCCACATTACCCCTCAGGTAGGGATAGATGATGTTCGGGCAGACCACATTGAGCACAGTCGGCATCTGTTCTGCAGGAACATGCCGGATCTCGAAAATGCCGGCTTCGGTGGCCTCAACCAGAAAGAGCACCTTGTCACCGACGCGCGTGGTCACGGTCGTGGTCACGGTCACCTCATGGATCGCCTCGGCGAGTTGCTCCTGTGCGGTATCGATGGAGATCTCGATCGCCGGTTGAGCTTGCTCAAGAAAGATTCGCGGGGCCCCGGGGATCTCGAGCGACAGATCCTTGAGATACATGCGCTGGATCTGGAAGACGGGCTGTTGGGTGTCGCTCATGGCGGTCCTGGAGAGAGGGAGAGGGGGTGAATGAGGAGGTCGCCGAATTGGACAACCGAGAGCTCAGTCGGGTCGGATCATTCCGACTGGAGCAAGGGCATGAGCCCACCCGCACGATCGAGCGCGGAGAGGTCGTCAAACCCACCGACATGCCGCTCGCCGATGAAAATCTGCGGTACCGTGCGCCGGCCTGTGATTTCGATCATGTGATCCCGCTCCGCCGGGTTTTCATCGATCCGGATCTTGTGAATCTCCTGCACGCCCCGCTGGCGCAGCAACGCCTCGGCGCGCACGCAATAGGGACAGACCGCAGTGCTGTACATGGTGACTTTGGCTGACATGTCGGCTCCGGTAAGACCAGGGGTGAAATTCAGTTCTTGGAGACCGGCAGTCCAGCCTGCTTCCAGGCATTGACACCGCCTTCAAGGCAGAAGACCTCGGTGCGACCCGCCTTTCGCAAGGCGGCCGCAGCCTTGGCGGCGCGGTTGCCGGTTTCGCAAGCCACGACCACCGCCTTACCCGCAGGCAGTTCCGCAGCACGCTGCTGCAGCTCGGCCAACGGAATATTGCGGCTGCCGTTCAAATGGCCAGCTGCCCAGGCGGCGTTGTCGCGCACATCGAGGATCACTGCACCATCGTTGATGAGACGGGTGGCCGCCAGCGTGTTGACCGTCGCCCCCGCCAACTGGCGGTTGACCAGTGGCCAGACCAGCATGCCGCCGGAAACGAAGGCCACCGCGATGATGAACAGGTTATCGATCAGAAATTGCACTGCGGGGCTCCGGGAGATACGCGCGGCCGGATTATAGAATACGGCCCTCCTCGCCTTGCGATGCCCCCTCGAGGGCCGATGCCGCCATGCCCCACACCCTTGTCCTCCTGCGTCACGGCGAAAGCCAGTGGAATGTCGAAAACCGCTTCACCGGCTGGACCGATGTCGACCTCACTCCCAACGGACAGTCCGAGGCGCGTCGAGCGGGCCAGTTGCTGCGCGACGGGGGATTCGATTTTGACGTTTTCTACACATCGGTGCTGCGCCGGGCGATCCGAACCCTCTGGAACGTTCAGGACGAAATGGACCGCATGTGGCTGCCGGTGGTGCATTCATGGCGACTCAATGAGCGTCACTACGGTGCGTTGCAGGGCCTGAACAAGGC
>Ga0255095_1000136_pt1 | contig 44389 bp, 30 predicted proteins | sample Colum_Law_RepC_8_2_FD_188435 | JGI IMG/M metagenome (GOLD analysis project Ga0255095, IMG submission 188435) | Freshwater microbial communities from Columbia River, Oregon, United States - Colum_Law_RepC_8d | ecosystem: Environmental > Aquatic > Freshwater > River | place: USA: Oregon...
AGCCAAACGGCAGGGCATCAACCCTCCGAGCTATCACGACAGATTGAACGTTTTGTTTCACCACAGAGGTCACTGAGTCCACAGAGAGGAATCGCAGAGTCAAGCAGCACAAGCCTGCCCTCTGCGTTCCCCAGCGACCTCTGCGTTCAAAATCGTCTGCTTGAATGACTGTTTCCGTGAATCCTCTGTGCTCTCCGTGACCTCTGTGGTGAAAACGCCCTCTTCGCCTCCCCCCGGAAAACAACCTCCCGAACACCCGTGTCTCCTGTTTCGGGACAAACAGCCCGCATTCCTCGCGAATGCCGGGCTGTTTGTCTTTTGTGGGCAGGAATTCTCAGGAATTGCGGCAGAAAAAGTTCCTGAAAGCTGCCATCGCGGCGAACCTGATGTGTCCCTAGAATCCCCGAACCCCTCAATTCAAATGCTGGTCGCGTCCTCCCATACTGATCGGGACGCGCCAGCGAACCGATTCTCGGAAACGAACCATGCGCAGCGAATCAGAAGTCCTGTTTGAAGACAACCCTTTCACAATTCCGGTCGCTGATCGAGTCCGCCGGTTGCCGCCTTATTTGTTTGCGGCCATCAATAAGCGAAAATACCAATTGCGAGTCGCAGGCGTTGACGTCATCGACCTCGGCATGGGCAACCCGACCGATCCGCCAGATCCAATGATCGTCAAGAAGATCGAAGAGGCCCTGGTCGATCCGCGAAATCATCGTTACTCCGTTTCCAACGGGATCGGCAATCTTCGCAAAGAAGTGTCCGCACGCTACCTCAAGCGATACGGTGTGCGGCTTGACCCGAACGATGAAGTATTGGCCTGCCTCGGTTCCAAAGAAGGCTTCAGCCATATGTGCCTGGCGCTGATGGGCCCGGGCGACACCGCAATTGTACCGGCACCTTCATTTCCGATTCACGTGTACTCGGTGATGCTGGCGTCCGGCAACGTGATTGCTCTGGATGTGCGAGACCCCGAAAAATTCCTTCGCAACATCGCCTACACCTGCGAACATCTTGTTCCGAAGCCAAAAGTTGTCGTTGTCAACTTTCCTCACAATCCGTCATCGACTGTGATCGAGCAGGACTTCTTCGTCGAGCTGGTTCGATTGGCCAAGAAGCATAACTTCCTGGTGATCAGCGACTTCGCCTACGCGGACGTCTGCTACGACGGCTACAAGGCTCCGAGCTTCCTGGCAACTCCCGGCGCTATTGATGTCGGCGTCGAGCTGACTTCGATGAGCAAGAGCTACAGCATGGCGGGCTGGCGTATCGGCTTCTGCTGCGGAAATCGTGAAATGGTCCGCGCTCTTGCCACAATCAAGGGATATTACGACTACGGGATTTTTGCTCCGATCCAGATCGCTGCGATCGTGGCCATGCGTCATTGTGATTCTGCGATCGACACTATGGCCGCCGAATACCAGACTCGCCGCGATGCCCTGTGCGACGGACTTCGCCGCATCGGCTGGAATCCAATCGTGCCCAAAGCCGGCATGTTCGTCTGGTCAGAAATTCCAGAGCCATGGAAGAAAATGGGCTCGATCGAATTCGCGATGAAGCTTCTGAATGAAGGCGGCGTCGCAGTCAGCCCTGGTCGAGGATTCGGTTCCGAAGGCGAAGGCTTCCTGCGTCTGGCAATCGTCGAAAACAGCCAACGCCTTCGCCAGGCCGTTCGCCAGATCGACAAGTGCCTGAACTCCCCCGGCGAAGCACCATCTGCCTGACAAGGGCATTGCCCTTGACCGTAACACTCTCAGAGCGGGCTCTTCAGCCCGCTCTTTTTCTTGTAACCCTCAACGTAGCATGGGCTTCAGCCCACTTCTCGCGTGCAATGGTTTCACCACAGAGGTCACAGAGCACACAGAGACAAATCGCAGAGGACTGTTCGAACGCAGAGGTCGCAGAGTGAAACACAGCTGGCTGACAAGCCTCCCCTCTGCGTTCCTCCGCGAACTCTGCGTTTCAAAAATCGCCCCCTCCTGCGATTCCTCTGCAGCTCGCCTCTGTGCCCTCCGTGACCTCTGTGGTCAATCTGCCCCCTCATCGCGTCTCAACGCAACGAGGTCAAACATCTTGCAGGCCAAGATGAGTCCATCACGCCAGTCCCGCCAGCTTTCGGCCGGTCCAGAACACACCCAGCAGCACAACGATCATCGCAGCCCACACGGGATGACTCCACAATCGAAACGGCCGATTGAGAGGTTCCGGTTCCGGCATAGCGGCGATTTGATCCACAAGCTTCTGAATCTCCGACACCGTGGTCAACTCACCACGTGTCACCTGAGCAATCTCCTTCAGCACATCGGTACGAGCAGGCTGACCGATGAGCTCCTTTTCCTGGCCCTGAACAGCAATCGTCGTTTCCAGCCGACCACCGTTCTCCGCACAGGTCGTCACAAATTTATACTGGCCACCTTCGGTCGGAGTAAACGTGCCGGTAAACAGTCCCCAGGAGTCTTCACCGGCTGGCGCCAGTCTAACAGAATCCGTCTGCCCCGAAGGCGACAACGTCTGCACAACCACAGTTCCCGTTCGCAACGGATCCCCGGCAGTGCTCATCACGTTTGCATTCAACGTCAAAACATTTCCGGCCTCCGGGCGATCGGGCGAATAAAACAATCGCATCGATTCCCCCTGAGACATGTTTCGCTGATACGCCATCCACCGAACGACCTGGCCCCAGAAGCGATAGTGATAAAGATCCTCCACACCTTTTCGCCATCGCCACGCGCCGTCGGAACCCATGAACAACACTTTGCCGGTGCCAACCGTCCGAGTCGCGATCAGTGGGACTCGACCGGATGACGACGAATCAGAATCGTGTGTCGCAAGGACCTGCGAACCGATCTTCGCCCGCAACGCCGCCGCGTACCACTGGAAACCGGGCAATGCATTCCAGACTGTTTCATTGGCACTGTCATCAGGCTCCAGCCGAGTCAACAAGCTGCGACGACCGGCTTCCGTCAAAGCAAACCGCGAGGGACGAGATGACCCGTGTCCCTTCGGATGGGCCGGGTTCAGGACGACAGGGTAAAGCTCTTCCAGTTCACTGGTCTGCAGAGAATTCTGGAATCCTCGAAAGCCCGGCAAAAACACGAGTCCACCGGCCTGACTGCGTACCAACTGCCGAAGATTGACACAATCCTGAGGTGTCAACTGCTTGCCACCAATCCCAACGTCACCCAAAAACACGACGTCGTATTCGAACAGTTCTTTCTCTGTGGGAAACTGATCCAGATATCCTCGCCCACCGCCCACACTTTCCAGATCGGGATGATAAAGCAGACAACTGACCTCGACGCCGGGATCACGCTCCAGTGCATTTCGCAGATAGCGATATTCCCATCGAGGATACGACTCCACGACAAGAACTTTGAGCTCCTCGTCACGAATGCTGATCGGGATCGTCAGCTTGTTGTTGTCCGTCAGGGTTTCCGAAGCATCAACAGGAATCTCGATGGTCAACTCATAGTCGCCCGTCTTCTCCGGCTTCCATTCAATCGTATCCTGCAATTGCCCCATCCCAGTGACGCGAACGTTTTTTTCAATCTTCTCGCCACGAGTCCCGTCCAAAGAAACTTTGATATCTTTGTCGGCTGCCAACCAACTAATAACTCGAAACGGAATGCGCAGCGACTTATTCACGACGCCAAACGTCGGAGCGTCGGACGGCGCCAGTTCCATATCCGGTAATCGCTCTTCACTACCAACACCGACCGAAAACACCGGCACGTTCTTGACTCGCAACGAGGAGGCAGCAGCACTCGGAGCTTGCCCCATGTTCCAGTCGCCGTCAGATAACAACACGATTCCTCTCAGGTTGGCATGTTTGTCAGCCGCGGCCTGCAATGCCTGGTTGAGGTCTGTTCCTTTCTCGACCGTCGGAGGTTGCGAAGAGAACGGCTCAAAAACGACTTTCATACGGCCTTCGACAGGCTTCCAGAGTTCCGGCAGAATTACCGGCGCAATGGATTCTTCACGCGTCTTTGGTTTCTCGGCTGGTGCAAGTGGATTAACAACATCCTGAGTTTTCATGCTGCCGGAGGTGTCATGAAGAATCACGAGCGTCGGTTGTTCCTGAGGTTTAACCACCTGCACAAACTCAGGCTGATTCAAGGTCAACACCACCAGAGCGATCAGCAAAAACCGCAGGCTCTCCAGCCAGAACATTGATCGTGAATAACCGCTTCGCCGCCAACTGATCAGGCAGCAAAATGCCGCAGCGATCAGGACGATCACTGAAAGCGTGAGAGTAAATGGTGTCCAGACAAACGTCATGGTCGAGTCGATTCTTTCAGCATGGCGCGTTTGCCCCAGTCGTAAGTCTTTTGTTCGGGTGCAGCAATTCGGGATTCACTGGCAACGGCGCTGACTTTTGGTGCCGCCGCAGAAACCTGCTTCTCCGGCACACACAGCAACGCTTCCGCCATCAGCGCCAGAATCATCAATACCAGAAACGTACGCCAGATCTCACTGGCCAGAGCCATCGCACTGCCGGCCTTGTCGTCGATCCGAGTATAATTCAGACCATTCAAAACCTGCTCCAGAGTCCCGTCGCTCACAACTTCAACGGCATCTTCTGTCAGCGGGCGATTGAGCGCGAACAACGCTTCTTCGGATTCATACAGTCCGTTATTGATAGTCCGTTGAGACATCAGCACTCGTCCAGAAACTTCATCCAGCGGTTTCCACGTCTCAGCAATTCCCGCTGGTAGCGTTCCACAGTCATACTGCCGCGCTTCACCCAGAGCCGCGGCTCCTCTAGCGACCGCACGCTGGATCATGACGTAGAACGTGATTCCGTTACTGACGAAATTCGAGCTTGCCGTTGTGGGCAAGGTACTGCAAAACCAGACTGCTCCCTGATCTGTCGGAGCACGCAACAACAAGGGCGGTCCCTTTTCCAACTGAGCCAGTGCCGAGCCTTGTTCATTCACGACTTCGCAACTGCGATAGGTCACGAGTTGGCCGACAGGCAAGGGTGTTCCGCTGAGAGTATTACCCAGAAGATCTGTATCCGTTCGCCATCGCGAAATGGCAAAATGGTCGACATCCTGCGGTTCCACCCACTGGCCCCAGCGAGTTCCCATGAACGCTGTGTCGGATGGAACTTCCGGCGGGAAGAACATCACACATCCGCCCATCCCGACAAACGATTCCAGTTGCTTCGCGAGAACATCCGTCGGCAACGGCGCATGCCAGAGAATCAATGCGGTCTTGTCGAATTCAATGACCGCCGCCTGCGATGTCGCCACAATCTGCGCGTCGTAGACCAAACTTCGGTCTGAAGGAGTCACCGCAGCGAGCCGCAATAATTCCGCGACTTCCGCATCATCAGATACGATGACGGTCTTCTGCACGGCCGGCTCCGCATAGACAAAATCAAAGACGTTGTCGGACGAATTTGCATCGCGAGGCAACTCGACTCGCCCCCATCCACGCTTTGATTCCCGATCGATGGGAATCGTATGTCCGTTGCGAACCAATTGAGTTCCCGTCAGTTCCAGATCAATCGTGGACCGAGCGCCCCCGATGACAAAAGTCACAGGAACTCGCACAGGATCGTTGGTGGTCGCTGCTCGTGTCAGCTTGAGATCCATCACCAGCTCAGCACCGTCAACTGTCTCGCGTCGATGAACTCCGCTGATAGATACCGCTAGATTATCCGAAGCCTGATCCTGATAGGCCAGCAGATAGATTCGCACGCCGTCACGATCACGTAATTGTTCGCGAACAGATTCCCAACGGCCACCGCCCGGATTCCAATCCGACTGTCGCAGATCTGAACAGATCCAAACGTCCGTGCGACCTGCTTCGTTGGCCAGAATGTACTGAGTCGCCTCCTGCATCAACGATGGGATATCAGCACTTGTTGATGTCGGTGCAGTTTCCGGCAGTTCCGTCAGAGCTTCTGGAGAAGTCAGATCGAATCGTTGCCCGGTAGCACTGTCAAAAAGAGCGATGCGAGTATTCCGGCCCAGATCTTTGAAGACACTGGCCAGTTTCTCCACCGCAGTTGCTCGCTTGGAGCGATTGGTGTTCGGATCTTCCTCTTCCATACTGACCGAACGATCCAGAATCACCACCGTAAGTTCCGGCGCGCCGCTGGTGGTCAGCCCGAGCCAGCCACCAGCCATCGGTCGACTGACAGCAAAGATCAATCCCGCAACGGCCAGCATGCGAGCCAGCATGATCAGAATATATCGCAACCTCGCCATGCCTCGCGCCATCCGCTTGGCCTGCAGCAGGAACATGGTCGCTGCCCACGGAATCGTTTTATGCCGATTCTGATTGATCAAATGGATCAGAATCGGCAACGCGATCAGCGGAAGGGCGTAGAGAAGAAATGGCTGAAGGAAGGTCATGGGGAGTGAGGGTTTTCGGTTTTCAGTGTTCGGTTTTCAGTGAGGACAAGACTCGTTTAACGGCAAGCCGGAGGCGACTGTGTTTCTCCAAAGAACGCTGTGCAGGTAACTCACCGTCGCCTGCGGCTTGCCGCTAAACGAAGGGGAATTCAACAAACCTCATTTCTTTCTGGCCAACAAAAATCGAGCGAGGACATCGGCGTAGTTTTCCTCAATGCCGACTCGATGATAGTCCACTGCGGAGTCACGAAAGACGACTCGCAATTGTTCCAGCCAGTTCTGAACCGCCTGGCGATACTGTTTGGCGATTGTTGTCGGATCAACAAGCAGAGGACCAGCTCCTTCCAGATCCACAAAACGAATCGGGCGATCAAACTGGAAGTCAATCTCTGATCGTTCCACAAGATGAAACACGGCCACATCATGTTTGCGAAATCGCAAATGCTGAAACGCGTCTTTGAGCGTTGCGGGATCCATTAACAGATCTGAAATCACGACAACGAGCGCTCGCTGAGCAATCCGTTCGGCGGCTTGATGCAGAGCTTCCGGCAATCCGGTTTCACCTTCCGCCTTCATATCTCCCAACTCATCCAGCACAAACTTCAGATGAGCACCGCTGCGTTTGGGGCGAATCTCTTTTTGAAACGTCTTGCCAGCCGAATACAACCCAACCGCGTCACCTTGTCCGGAGGCCAGATAAGCCAGGGTTCCAGCAAGGCGGCGGGCATAATCCAGTTTCGTTGTGCCTTCTTCGCGACTACCATCAGGCCCAAAATTCATCGATCCGCTTACGTCGACGACCAGACATAATCGCAGATTTGTGTCGGCTTCGTACTCTTTGATATAGAAGCGATCGCTGCGTCCCCAGGCGCGCCAGTCCAGACGTCGAGTGTCGTCACCGGGGACGTATTTCCGATACTCGGAGAATTCCAGACTGGAACCACGAGTCGGGCTGCGATGGCGTCCGGAAACGCTGCCGATCATAGGAGTTCTGGCATCCAGGGCCAAACCCTGCAGGCGAGCAACGACTTTCGGATCAACAAAGTTTCGCATGATGTTGGCGTGCTTGTGGTGAAGACCGTATTCCGAAAGTCAGGTAGTGGACGCACAAAGTCCCGTCGGCGGAGCGACGGGCGTACGGTACACCCGTCGCTCCGCCGACGGGACTACTTGCGTTTTATCCAACCTGCTCCGCGTTCAGTTCCTCCACCAACCGCGAAACAATATCGTTGCTGGTAATGCCTTCGGACTCGGCGTTGAAGGTCGTTAGAACTCGATGAGTCAACACAGGCTCAGCCACGGCTATGATATCTTCGAGGCGAGCCATGTAGCTTCCGGTCAAAGCGGCCCGCGCCTTCGCACCAAGAATCAAATACTGGACAGCTCGCGGACCAGCGCCCCAGGAAACAAGCGGCTTCAGCCAGTCCGGCGATTCTTTTGTTTTCGGACGAGTCCTGCGAACAAGATCGACAGCAAACTCATAGATGTGCTGTGGAACCGGAACACGTCGCACAAGGTCCTGGAATTTCAGCACCGCTGCTGCATCAAGAATATGGTCCAGCTTTGGAACAGAACCGCCGGTCGTCGTGCGAGCAATCTCCAGCTCTTCTGAGCGTGAGGGGTAGTCGACCGTAATCAGAAACATAAACCGGTCCAGCTGCGCTTCGGGCAGCGGATACGTTCCTTCCTGTTCGACGGGATTCTGCGTCGCCAGCACGAAGAAAGGTGGTTCGAGAGGGTAGGGCCGTCCCACGACGGTGACTCGATGTTCCTGCATCGCTTCCAGCATCGCGGCCTGAGTCTTCGAAGGAGCACGATTGATTTCGTCAGCCAACACAATGTTTGCAAACACGGGACCTTTGACGAACTCAAACTCACGACGACGATCAGACGTTTCCTGCAGGATGTCTGTTCCGGTGATGTCCATCGGCATCAGGTCCGGCGTGAACTGAATGCGGCTGAAGCTGAGCGACATCGTCTCGGCCACACGGCTGACCAGCAAGGTTTTTGCCAGTCCGGGAACACCCATCAGCAGGGCATGTCCGCGAGCAAACAGGCAGATGCAAAGCTGTTCGATGACTTGTTCCTGTCCCACAATAATCTTGGACAGCTCCGCCTTGAGCTTTCGGTAGACGTCTCGCAATTCATCAATTGCGGCGACATCATCAGACTGAAGAGGCGAAACGGCAGTTGTTGTGGAAGACATCGGTTTCCTGTCAATGGTCTGTGATTACTGTTGTCCGGAGGAGACTGGCTCCACGCTTGATTTTGATAGCTGCTACTACTGTCCAATCTGAAACCCAAAATTGCCGTTGTTGTTTCTCAACTGGATCTGCACATAATTGTTCTGATTCTGGTAGTTAAAGAAGGATTGCATGACCTTCCACACTTCCTGCTGAGGCGGCGAAAGAACTTCATTGCGTTTCTTTTCATTGGTCAGAAACAGCGGATGAGCCATCAACACGACTTCGCGGATGTAGTCCTGATATTGAAGCGACTGTTCTGATTCCGGGACGGATTTTTCAAACTGCGACACCAATGCTTTGCGCTGATCCGGAGTCAGCCATAATTCTTCATCAAACAAAGCCAGCAGAGATACGCTCCTGCAAGCTTTCAGGGAGGCGGCTCGCTCGATCATCCCGCCATTGGACGTTCCTTCTGTCATCGTCTTCAAAGCTTCTGACCAGATCTCATTTTGGTCGATGGCCCTTGTATCAATTGGGTTGGCTCCAAATCCAAAATTGCCGCCTGCCTGAGCCAGATGCTGCTGCATTTGCTCGAATGTCTGCTCGGTGCTCTCCTTCCAGTCGGCCAAAGCTCGAATTGCCGCACCTTTGCTGGCAATCGTAAGGTGGTCGACTTGCTCGGGAGAAAGCTGCAGTTCCTTCTGATACCACGCGATTCGCACCGCTGCAGCTCGCAGATAAAGTTCCCGCTGCTTTGACCCGAGTTGATGCATTTTTTTGTACCAACCCTCAACACCCTCTTCCGCCTGAAAGCTAACCTGCTGAATATTCGGATCGGTGCCGGTGAGATCCGCCAGTCTCTTCTTCTGCGGAGGATCCAGAATACTCTTGCCAGGAACACTCGAAAGAAGCGTCGACGGGGACTCGTATGGCAGATAGTAATCCTGTGGCTGGAACGAATACATGGGATGCGTAATGGCCTTCTTCCGCTCATGTAAATGCGCTCGCAGAGCGTCACGCTGCGCTGTAGCCAGGAAGAGTTCTTTATCAATCATCGACACCACAAAATTGACATAGGCCTCGCGATGAAACGTCTCACGCTCAGCTAATGCCGGATCCAACTTCGCGATTTGCTCGGGCGTCAAAAAATCTTTTCGCAGAGTCCGAAAAATGTTCTCCGAAAACTTAGACGCGATTCCTTCTTTGCGAGTAAACAGCAGCACAAAGGTTTTCGGGAAGGGCCGATTCTGTTGATTGGGATCCTGACCTTTGCCGAATGCTTCAATATCACTGGCCACCTGAGCAGCAAAGATTTCCTTCAGCCGACCTTTCTGCTCTTCGGAAACCTCACAAGTGGAACTTACCCAAGCTTCGACGGTATCACTGTAGGCTTGAATCCGTTTCTGGAAGTCCTGCCGATCCTGTTCGCCGGGCTTGAGAACAGCTTCGTTCGCCGGCATCGCTCGAACAGCAACGTCAGGCTCAGCTTCGCCACGGACCGCACCGCCGATCATCTTTCCGATCTGCAGAAACAGCGAATCCTCGTCTGCGTAAACTTCGTTCGCAGGCCAATTGAGTAAGGGCATGAGGAGCACAAGGATGATTGACCATCGAGTCATCGAATACATCACACAGGCCCTGCCAAGTTGGTTATACACTGCCGGAGTTCCTGAAGACTCCCCGCAGGTCGTTGCGAATTGTCCGCTTCCGGGCGAGCAATGGCAAGCAGTTGCTGAAATTTCTGACGTTGCCGCTCACGAACTTTTTCAGGCTCCAAAGAGCGTTCTCCGGGTGGAGTTTGTCTGAAATTCTTGTTGACCCAGCCATTATCGCACGGGAAACAAGTTTTTCGGTGCCGTTAGCAGGCGTTGTCCACAACGACTGAAACAAACGGGGCCGACTCAAATCGAAGTCGCAAATCGGACGTTAACGGCCTATTGCGTTCATTGTTTAACGGCCAGCCGCTGGCGTCGTTAGACGAATTCGCCTACGCCTGATGCACGCCGTTAAACGAATACGCTCAACACACGACAAACCAATCAAACCGCTAACGCGTGCCGGCTAACAGCAGTCAGAACCCCAAAACCGAAGCCGCAGCCTTGTTCGATTGGTCGTGACAGCCGGGATAATCACGCGAACTATGTGCCGCGGACGTTGCCGAACATCTCAATATGCAGACGAGATGAATAATTGAAACCATGCCGCCGCGCGAGTCGACGCAGCCAATCGGACTTCTCTGACAGTTGTTCTCGTGTTCTGGCCTGCGGCATCAGCCACACGATATCAGGCTCTGCTTCAGGAATCTCTGACATCCATCGAATGACTTCTTCAACATCCTCAGGACGATCAATGACAAACTTCAGGATGCAGCGATAGCGAGACAAAAGTGTGCGTATCACCTCAGGCCGAAACCTTGCCTGCTCATGCCGATCACGCCACTGGGGATCGTCAGGAACGGAATTGCTGAGCTTTGGACTGATCGCCATCAGGTCGCACTCAACCGGCTGATCGACAGTGCCAGCCGTCTCGATGGTGACTCGTCGTCCCAACTCATGACACTTCTTTGTCAGCGCCACCAAATCCGGGACCAGCATCGGTTCACCACCGGTCAGAACCACATCCGGTGCCGAGCACTCAGCGACACGTCGAGCCAGCTGATCCAGCGACCAGGCGGTGCCTTCCGGCTTCCATGATGTGTATGGCGTATCACAGAACCAACAGCGCAGGTTGCATCCTGAGGTCCGGATGAACAACGATTGTGTTCCGGCCCACGGTCCTTCACCCTGAATAGATTCAAAAATTTCGGCGATCTGCACGGCTGTGGATTTTTGGAAAACAGTACTCGATCCTGCATTATTTTCTGCGAAAGATAGCCATCCGCAGTGTCAGATGCTTTCGTCAGATCCCGGTTTGACACGAATTCGTCACCTTCGGACCCGTAGAAACGGACTTAAAGGTGTAACCCCCGTGAATTTCCCGGCGGATTTCTGAGAAATCCCACAACAGACGAAGGCCGATTTTTCGAAAGGTCCTGTTCATTACTAGACTCTGGCACTGTGAAAGCTGACCGGACCACCGGAAAAAGCGGACTCGAAGGTCGCAAACCTGACTTCAATAGGAGCGGTCTCGACTTTGTTGACCCGGTTTGTTTCGCTTCAGAAACAATACACGTGACCCTGAACTACATCTTCACCCTTTCCCACAAACTACCATGCACACTTCCGAACTTGTAAACAATCTGAAGCCGTCTGAAACTCTGGCCGCCGCCGCGAAAGCGCGTGAGCTGCGAAGTAAAGGCATCGACGTGCTGGAGTTTACAGTCGGTGAACCAGACTTCATCACTCCGCAGCACATTCGCGAAGCCGCCAAAGTTGCGATGGATGCCGGACACACTCGCTACACAGCGGCGACCGGAATTGCTGAACTCAAGCAGGCAATCTGCGATGCGTTCAATCGCGACCACGGAGTCAGCTACAAGCCGTCGGAAGTCACGATCTCCAACGGAGCCAAACACTGCCTGCATAATGTTCTCGTCGCTTGCTGCGAGCCGGGCGATGAAGTCATCATTCCAACGCCATACTGGGTCAGCTACTCCGCCCTGGTAGAACTCGTTGGTGCAAAGCCGGTACTGGTTGAAACAAAAGAGAAGGACGGTTTCTGTCTTTCACCCGAGCAGTTCCGAAAGGCGATTACTCCAAAGACTCGCCTGATGATGCTGAACAGCCCAAGCAACCCAACGGGGGGCGTGTATCCCGTCGACATGCTGGAAGGTCTTGCCAAAGTCGCTGTTGAAAAGGACATCATCGTTCTTTCTGACGAGATCTACGACAAGCTGATCTACAGCGGGCACACTTTCCGCTCGTTTGCTTCGTTCGGGGAAGAAGTGAAGAAGCGAACCGTCATCGTTAACGGTGTCAGCAAAGCGTATGCAATGACCGGCTGGCGAATCGGCTGGACGCTGGCTCCGGAAAACGTCAGCAGCGCAATCAACAAGTTGCAGAGTCAGCAGACTTCGAACCCCTGCAGCGTTTCTCAGTACGCAGCTCTGGCAGCTCTGAACGGACCACAGGAATGCGTGGCCGAAATGTGCGAAGAATTTGCAAAGCGCCGTGATTATGTTTCCGCGCGACTGCGAGCGATCCCGGGGTTGAGCTTCGCTGAACCAGGCGGAGCATTCTACGTGTTCTTCAACGTCAGCAGCTACTTCGGCAAGCCCGTCGGCGGTGGCGAACCGGTGACCAATGCAACGGATTTCTGCACTGCATTGCTGGAACGAGCCCACGTGGCTCTCGTCAGCGGCGACGCATTCGGTGCTCCCGGCTATGTTCGCCTGAGCTTTGCCGCGTCAATGGAGTCACTGACCCGTGGTCTGGATGCGATCGAGAAGTTCCTTAAGTAGTTCACGGAATGTACGTTGGACATTCTTGTCTGACGGCCTCTTTGGCTGCGTTCCAATGGGCAGGATGCCCATCTTTTAGCATGTTCGTTGTTGTGTCTGCAGGCGGCTCCGATCCTGAATCAGGATAAGGTCACGGGAGCATCTTCAGCCGCGGCAACTCGATCGACATCTCTTTTATCAGACCATTCGCCGACCTTCTTTGCGGAGTCCAGAATTCTATAACGAAGTTCACGGCGATTTCTCCGAATGGCCTCTACTCGAAGGATCAGCTCAGCAATGGACAGACAAACGATCAATCCCATGAGCCAGCCCAGCGAAGGGAAGTAGATCTTCATGGCCGAGTTGGTAGCGATCGCCAGCACCGAGACCACAGTCAGCCCAATGACGAGTGTTGTTCTCCCCGCTACCTTGCCTTTGGCCTGACGAATGCGATGAGATGCCAGGGCATGCTCGAGGGAGGTTGAAGCGACATTGCGAAATGAATCCATGTGCTGACGAATCGCCTGAACGTCAACCGGCCTTCTTTCGACTGGCGGCCTGATTTCCTCTGGCCGAGCGAACTCGCCTGAGGATGCCTCCGAAGAGTTCTTTGTGACAGAATCCTGAGACAGCTCACCGGCATGCTCACTCATGTAAGACTCAATGTAAGATTTTACAGGAGCCTTTGCCTTCTGACCTCCGCGACGATCAACACCATCCCATTTCCCCGGCGTTTTCTCACCGACTTTTCTGCGGTCCACAAAGATTGCGTCAGCCGCCTCTTCCTTCTTCGATCGCTCCAGTAACTGACTCAAGTACTGAGCAACGGACTCCAGATGCGTTTCTTCCGGGCAGGACTCTGGCTTATTCGTATTGTCTTCAGTGTCTGGAGTTTCCTGTACGACTGACTCAACGCGAACGCCTCCTTTGGCCTCCGATGCTTGAGCCTTCTTCTGGATCGCAAACAAGTCCGCCAGCTCATTCCTCAGACTGGCAATCTTGTCATCGGTTGTCTCAAGGTCCTCAACTGACTTTGAATCTGCAGCCAACGCTGCAACCGTTTCGGTCGTTGGCGTTGGACCTGCAGTGTCCGGTTTCTCTTCCGAATAGCCAGGCCAGTCGGAACTCCAGCGAGGTTCCGCCGGTGATGCAGAATCGTCACTATAAGTCGAATGCGGAGTAGGGCTATGAGCGAAATCAGAGCGGTCTTCCCGCGTCGATACTTCCGCGAATTCACGATCCTGATCACGGGAGAAGTCGGCGGCAAGCAACGAACGTTCATCGGACCCGGCTATTGCCGACCGACCGTATAATGTCGCCGTCTCTGTCAGGAGTTCATCAATTGGAAATCGATCCTGCGGAGCAGATTCGATAGAACCAGCAACCGCCTCCAGCCGATCACCCAGCCTGGCATTCTTTGCTTTGAGTGATTGCAGGTCGTCTGCGTCATTGAAATAATCATCATCAATCAGTGATTCCGGATCAAACGCTGCGCCTTGATCCTCTTCAGCTTTTTGTGCGATGACGGACTTCAGCGTCTGCTCGATCTGCGGGAACACTTCATCCAGAATCGGCTCCGCAACAAACTCATCAGCAGCCTTCAGCTCCTCCTGATCTTCCTGAGATGTTTCGACCGCGGAAACATTTTGCTCTTCCGGCGTCGTCTGCTCCGCCACTTTCTCTTCATGAGGCTGTGGTAACGACTTCCTGAAAGACTTCCACCGATGACGCAACAGATAGGCTGTTCCCAAAACGATGAACAGGCTCACCATGCTGCGCAACAGGAATGTCCTCTGTGGATGCACGACAGTTTCAGCTTCTTCGCCTTCTGCAGTCGTCAGCGCCTGATCTGCGCCAGACTCAGTAGAGTTCGGAGTGAGATTTCCGCTGCCGTCGGCAGTCGCAGTATTCAATTGAAGCACACCCTGGCCCGATGATCCTGACAGGGCCAGCGTCTTGCGATTCGCATCGGACGGCTCAGGAAGCACTGAAGGCACATCTGTAGGCATCGGCACCTCAGGCTCCGATGAAGTAGAGATGTCTTCCGCAGCCATCAAAGGCTCTGGTACACCGGAAACCTCTGCTTCCCGAGTCTGCATTCTCTCGATATCAACATTTGATTCAGGTGTCACCAACTGCGTCGCAGGCGGCGATGTCACAGAGAGAGGCAATTCCTTCGCAGGCGTCACCAACTCTGGCGTCACGAAATCTTTCGAACCACTCTCAGTGATCGCAGCTTCAACAGAAGGATTAACCGCTAGCCCATCAACGGCAGCAGGGACTTCGTCAGCTTCCCGGACATCGCGTACCAATACCTGAACCTGGATACGTTGTTCCAGTGGAATCAGTCGGGAAAGAGTTCTCGATGAAAACCCTTCGTCGCGAAGGGATTCGGCAAACTCGGCAAGGTAAGGGTCTTCCTGTTCCTCGCGAATATCAGCGATGATCGTCAGGTTAATTGTTGATCGTTTTTCGAAATCAAGCTTTGCACCGTCTCTGGTTGAAATCACACCCGTATCGGGATGAACGTGAAACAATGTTGATCGAGATCGACTCGACAGGCGAAAACGATTGAGTTCCGGATAAAGCTCCGCCAACGCACCAACTTCAGTCCCCGCTTCGCTGTTCTCATCAATGGAGAAAACCAGCGTAGGAATCTCGATGGCAGCCTGCCCCCACAAATGGTCGTTGATCGTCAACAGCAAAGCCGTGGCAAGCCACATGACTCTGGTCTGGAGAACGAACGACCCTGAAAGATTTAGGTTTGCCGGCATTATTTTGAGAAGTTAGGAAGCGAACCACGAAACGATCGTTTCATGAACCGCTGAATAAAAGGTCAGTGATCGATTTCAACCTGCGCAAAAATAGCCCGCCTTTGTTGCCCTGTCGGAACAGGTTGTTGCCGAATGTCATCATGCCAGGGGTGGGTATTAACCTGTGCGGGCTGTAGCGATTGAAATGAAGAGTCACACGTCCCGACTTCAAGCAGCAGAGCCTATGAAATCAGATCAAACCGCGAATCTGCCCAGAACCGTACTTCCGCCATAAAGAGAGCGACGTCCACGATGGACAAAGAATCTCCCTGACACATCCCATGAGTCTGTGCGATCGAAACCAAAGCAACCGAAGAAAGATTCGTCTGCGCAGTGATTGCCAGCCCACGATCATGGACGATCCTGAAAGATTCGCACGGATGCCTTTTCTCGGTCTTCACATTTCAGCGATTCGACTTCGCTCCGCTCCACTCCTGTGGACGCTGATGCTGGTGAGCAGTCTTGCAGGCTGCCGGTCGACTTTCCGCGAAATGCCCCGTGCGACCCGGTTCGGATTTCCAGCTTCGCAGATCGCAGAAAAAACAGCGGCCGAAAAACGTATCGAAGAAGACAGCTCGAAAGGGCCGCAGACCAGCGATGACGGACTGATAGAACCGTCACAGAAGATCAGCCAACACGATTCCGAATTCAACAGCCCGGAAAGTCCGTTCCCGCCAGCCGCGGACATTCAAATGCCGGATTCGCTACAGGAACCCGCAGACCCAGCGCCTGAACCTCTCTCAGAAGAAGAAGTCGTCGAAGCGTTTCGACGGTCCGGCGGAAAACTCAAGCCCAACGAAACAGGAGCAATCGTCGAGATCGACCTTTCGTTCAGCAGCATTACCGATCCGCTGCTGCAGACGGTCGGGATCTTTCCGCAAGTCCGTGAGCTGGATCTTACCGGCACCGAAATCCATGATGCTTCAATGGCCGGTTTGCTTGGCCTTACAAAACTGCGAGCTCTCAAGCTCAAAGGAACAAAGATCACGGACGAAGGCCTGCGTTCCCTGGCCGGCGCGTCAGAACTCATTCTGCTTGACGCATCCAACACAGACATCACCGATGACGGTCTGGCTGGAGCCGACCGCTGGGAAAAGCTGCGGTATTTATCGCTCAATAACACGCAAATAACAGACGCCGGTCTGGTCCATCTGCAGACCCTGAAGGAACTCAAGGGACTCAGCGTGATCAATACGGGAGTCACTGAAGACGGTGTACGTCAGCTGAAAGAAAAGGTTCCAAACTGCTTGATTGTGGCCCAAACAGGCCGAGAACTCAGCCGCGTACGGACATTCGATAAAATGCCGCGGTTGGCGGAATCAATTCCGTTGAATTCTGCGACAGTCGGTGTGGCGTCTCACGATCAGTTGTCGCAGGTGATTCAACTGGCGGCTGATCAGCCTCATCTGGCCGTTCATCTTTCAAAGATTTATGCATCCCGCGACCAGTGGGAAGAAGCCGTTCAGATTCTAGAAGTCGCAACCACAGCGAATCCATCCGACCGAAACATCCACTACGCGCTCGGTCAGGCGTTAGCTCGCTGCGGACGTCCTGCTGAAGCCTTGCCTCACTTTGAACAGGCTGTCGATGAAGCCACAGCGAAGTATCAGGTCGCGATGATTGTCTATGAAAACTCACTCCGCAATTGCGAGCAACTCTTTGACGAAGCCGTCAGTGCAGATCCTTCCTTTGCGGCGGCTGAATCAAGGCGCATGGAGATTCAACGCGAGATTGCTCAACTGAATCGCCAACGAGGAACACCTGAGCCAATCAATAATGCCCCGGCCTCAGACGTCGCACCGGAAGTCATTCCTGCACCTGTTCGTAGTGCGTCGTTCCATAACCTGCGATTCAATAAATGATGGCTGCATTGCGTTACGCAATGACCTCTTCGCCTTTTGTAAGGTCACGAAAATCCGGCACTAGCCCTCGACGCTTCGCATCCTGATCTCGGATGACGACTTTGATCATGTGCATGATCATCAAAGTGCCCGCGATAGCGCATAGAATCAGCAGCGGTGCATCGTAACGCAGGAAGCCGTCTGGGTCGCGCGAAAAGAAAACCCCGTCAGCAACGATTCTTCCACCTTCACCTGCGTGAAATGTGGCGATCGCGTTGTTGCAGAAGTGGAAAGCCATGGCCGGAAACAAGCTGCGACTGTAGATCGCCAGCAGCCCCAGCACGAGTCCCAACAGGGCCGCATTGAACGCCTGCTGCGGTATCATATGGATGATCCCGAACATCATGCTGGAAATACCAACCGCAATCGCCAGACGACCACCACGAGCCAGCCCGCTGAGAATAAATCCACGGAAAGCCAACTCTTCGCAAATCGCAGGGGTCACAGCAAAGACGAGCAGAAGCAGCCACGTCGGCTTATCTCCGGTCTTCATCAGCCCCATGACCTGTCGCGCTGACTCGGGGAGCTCCGGAAACACCTGATGCTCAACCAAAAACTGACTCAGTTCCACGGTCAAAGGATGAGCGACAATCGCCAGCCCCACCCCCAGCGCCATGGCGGTTATGGACGGCATTCGCAGGCGAAATGTGGCCCGCAAACTCGTGGTCAAAAGCATTCCCATAAACACTGCCGGACACGCGATCATCGTCAACTGCTGAATCACGATCAGCCGCATCATCGTCAGGCCCGGATCTCCGTTGGTGAGATCGGGCTTCATGTAAGTCATCGCGACAAACTGCAGCATCAAAATCAGGATGAAGCAGAAGCCCGCTTCAGGCAGTGCCGGAACCGCATCTTTTGTTCGCAGAAGCTGTCGGAACCACATCCGGATGTCAAACTTCTCCGCTTCACGGAACAAGACGTCTTCACTGTTATAGAGCTCGATCGCCCACCAAAGCGCCAGCATGCTGTAACCAATACTGGAGATCAAAACCGGTATCGCATACACAACCAGATTGCCGGAACTCGCGGAGTTCAGCAGCAACCCTTTCAACAACAGCGCCACATTGACGACAGGAATCACGCTGTAAAGCGGCGTCATCTCCACGGCCGGTGACAGACAGAACATCGTCAGCCCCATCACGACCATCAGCAACGGCGTCAGATAGTATTGACCTTCTTTTGTCGACCTTGCAAAAGTCGCCAGAGCCAGACATAGCGCACTAAAGAGAGCAGACAACGGCAGCAGGAGAATGACCAGCCAGGCCAAAGGTGCAAGGCCCGGAAAATCCAGGCTGACTCGATTGGCCATACCGTCACTCATTACTGCCGACATCTGCTGACCAGTCAGACCCATACTCAGCAGATTCAGGAGTGCAGTCGCGGTACTGAAGAGCATAATTGTGGCAAACTTGCCGAGCACCAGTTCAACTCGCTTGGCAGGACTGATCAGCAATGTCTCCATCGTGCCGCGTTCTTTCTCGCCGGCTCCAAGGTCAATCGCCGGGTAGAAGGCTCCCGTTAACGCCATGATGACCAGCAACGCAGGGAACATTTTGCTCCACACACTGGCCGCCACCTGTTCTTCCAGGGCGACTTCGATCCACGCTAATCGTGCCGGATGTTGTAACTCTTTTGGCAATCCGGCCTGCTCAAAACTAAACTTCCGGACAGCATCTTCCCATGATTGCAGAGCCTTCTGGACTCGACCAAACGCCACCATCGACTTGTCGTCTGCACTGTTGCGTACAACAAGTACAGGTGGGACTCGAGTCGCAATGGCCTTCGCGTCGACACCTGTGGTCGCCGACGAGGACGTCTGAATCTCTCGCTGCATGGCTTCCATTGCAGCTCGATAACCCTTCGGAATAATCACCAAAACCTGAAATCCGCTCGTCCCGAACTGCTGACTGATGTCATCCTGAGCCGCAGTCAGCTTCGCTTCTGTCGATGCAGCTTCGGCTTTCTCGTCCGCAGACGATATTGCAGAACTGGTGTTTGATTCAGGTGACTCAGCACTCGTAGGTTGCGGCGTAGCCGTTGCCTCCATCGATTCATCTGCCACCGGACGAAGACCATGCAAAGTTTCGATCTTTTCTGCGAGTTGATGAGCAACGGACAGTAACTCTTCGTCCGTTTTCTCTCCTCGTCGAGGTCGTCGAGCAGACTTCTCTTCGTTACCAGCCTGCGGAGTTCGCTCAGCCAGTACTCGGAGTTTTGAGGTCTCTTCCGCTCCGTTTTCAAACCATTCCTCACCAATGCCGGACTGGTCCAGCAGAGCAGGAGACGTAGGCAAATCATCAGCATTGAGAATCACAACCACGCGCGGCTGCTCGCTGAAAGTCAGCATCATTTCGACAATGCCCAGCCCCAGCATTGGATACAGCAGCACCGGCAGAATGGTAATCATGAACAGCGTACGTCGATCTCGAAGCTGATCTCGCACTTCGCGAAGAAAGACAAGTCTGATGTTCTTCCAGCTCATCAAAATCCTCAGGCTTCCGAGTTTGTCCCGGAGTTACGAACCTCTTCTTCACGACGCTGTATCAGGTCAAAGAACAACTCTTCGACATCAGGCTGCTGGTATTTGTCGGCCAGTTCCGGAAGCGTCCCTTCCGCAAGGATCTTTCCTCGATGAATAATCCCGATGCGGTTACACAGTTTCTCCACTTCACGCATGATGTGAGTAGAAAAGATGATACATTTACCCTGATCACGCAGAGACGACACAGCCTGCAGAACCGCCCGCGCGACAAGGACGTCCAGTCCGGAGGTGGGTTCGTCAAAGATGATGACGGGCGGATCGTGAACGATCGTGCGTGCGATCGAAACCTTTTGTTTCATTCCGGTCGACATCTTGCCGCCCAGCCGATCTCGAATGTCATTCATCTGCAGGACGTTGAAGATCTCAGTGATGCGGGCCTGCAGCTTTTCTTCCGGGATTCCGTAGAGGCGACCGTAGTACTCGACCATTTCCCAAGCCGTCATGCGATCATAAATGCCCGTGTTGCAGGACATAAACCCAATACGGGAGCGAACACCTTCTGGATTGCGAACGACGTTGATTCCGTCCACTTCGGCAAGACCTCGCGTCGGTCGCAGCACTGTACTCAGAATTCGCAGGCAGGTCGTCTTGCCTGCGCCGTTGGGCCCCAGCAGTCCGTAGATTTCTCCCGGACGCACTTCGAACGACACATTGTCCAGCGCGCGGAAGATCCCGCTTCTGGGGTCGTCGAATTCCTTGAAGAGTCCCTGAACTCGGATCATTCGTGGCTCACTGACAAACGAGGCCATCAGAAATCTGACGACAAACGCATCACCGCACTCTGAACCTACCACACGTATCTGATGCAGGTTTGAAACAGTCACTGTTGCGTTCGATCTTTAAGTCGTCAGAATCGGAACAATCGATCCGCACAGTCCTGATCGTCGCAGCAGACTGTTGAGTCGCCTCGCCAATAAACCATCCGGAGCACACCCGATGAACGCAGGGATTTTGAAATTGGCGTTCATGAATGCGACACGAATTCTGAAGCTGGCGCTGACCGTTGCGATTGTTTTTGCACTGCTCGGCCGGATCAGAGCCAGTTTTGTCGAGAACAAGCATATTTCACCATTGATGCAGTCCGTGACCATGGGTGGTCTGGCCTTTGTCGCAACAATTGCTCTCGCAGTTCGCGACCTTCAGAAGCTAAGTACTCAGAAGGGCCTCGTGCGTCAGCATCTTGAAAACAGACCTGACATCGATGAACGCACATTTTCCGCCGGGTTCGAGGTGATGAGTATGCAGCTCGCGGTCTTCGTGCGTGCAGCCGTCGCGGAATTCTTTATGGTTCCGGTCGAGAAAATTCGCCCTGACGACCGTCTGGAGCACGATTACCAATTCCAGAGAGTGATGCCGGATTTTCAAGTATTCGTCGTATCTCGAGTGCTTCGCGAGTATCATCTCAGCCCCGCCGTTTATCGATTCGAGTCCCGAAATCTTGCCGACTTCACCGACCTCGTTAATGAGGTCGGGCGAATCATTTCGAATTGCCAATAACATGCCCGCCTCAAGATCTTCCTATTTCCGTGCTGTTTCGCTTTCTCCGTTGTTCCTTCTCAGCAGTTCGATACTGGTGGCCGGCGAGCCACCGGCAATCGATCGCTTGTTTCCGCCGGGTGGCCAACGAGGAACATCGTTCGAAGTCAAGCTGACGGGCAAAGCGGGAGATGGAGAAGTCAAGCTGCACTCAGAAGCGGACAGCATCACCTGGGCTCTCGGAGAAAAACGCGATACGGCCACAGTGACCATTGCTCCGACGGCTCGCGGTGGGGTTCACTGGCTTCGCTACAGCAATCCTTCCGGTGCCACAGAACTCAAGCCGTTCGTCGTCGGACTGATTCCGGAGGTGACGGAGACTGAACCAAACAATAAGATCGCAGAAGCTCAACAGGCTGCTTTGCCCGCGGTGACAATTAACGCAGCCTTCGAGAAAGCTCGTGATGTTGATTCGTTCGCTGTGCAGTTGACCAAGGGGCAGACATTGGTCGCTGCGTTCCTTGGCAACGACATACTCAACTCTCCGATGGACGCGGTGCTTCAGATTTCCAATGCTCGCGGCACTGTCGTGGATCAAAACAACGACGACACCAGCCTGGATCCGCGTTTAGCTTTCACAGCGCCGTCTGATGGGACGTGGTATGTGCGAGCCTTCGCGTTTCCGTCGGCGCCAAACAGCAACATCGCGTTTGCCGGCGGCGCTGATTTCGTCTACCGTCTGACACTGACGACTCAGCCTGTTGTGGAACATACGACTCCTGTTGTAAAACCACCTGGCGACGGAGAGGTAACTCTGAACGTGCACGGCTGGAACCTTGCAGCCCCGGCAGTGGTTTTGCCCGCGGTATCCAGCACGCTTGATGCTGGTCTGGCACTTCCGTTCCCTGTGCAGGTGTCTGACTTGCCGGTAGTTGTGGAATCTCAATTACCTGCCGAGCGAACACTCTCATTGCCGGTCGCCGTCAGCGGCATGATTGCTCCGGAAGGAACCGATACCTATCTGATCAACGCCACGAAGTCACAACAACTTAGCTTTTCCGTTCAGGCGCGAAGGTACGGCTCACAGCTCGACCCAGTGCTTTCCATTCAGGACAGAGACGGCAAGACGCTGAAGGAAGCCGATGACATCAGCGGAGAAAACCCGGACGCAGAACTGAGCTTTACAACTCCTGCCGATGGACAGTATCGAATTGTGGTGAGCGATCGATATCAACATATCAGCGAGCGTTTCTTTTATGTGCTGCGATGCGAAGAAACGAAGCCCTCTTTTGATGTCGAGGTAAAGACGACAGCCTTCACGGTGCCGTCCGACAAGCCACTGGAGATTCCTTTGACGATCGCGCGTCGCAATGGCTTTGCCGAAGCGATCGATTTCAAAATCGAAGGACTGCCAGAAGGATTAACCGCCGAGTGTCCTCAATCAGCAAAAGACGGCGACTCCTCAAAGGCTGTCACAATCAAGATCTCCGGCACGGCGAAAGCGTCGTTCTCCGGTGCGATCAAGATCATCGCCGAATCCGTCGACACCAAACTACAAAAACCCGCGTCGCTGTCATTGGCCGACCGAACCATCGTCAACCAGCTTTGGCTGACGGCTGTGGCACCTGAAGCACCGGCGGAGCCGGCTGCGGATCCAGCGGCACCGGCTGCGCAGTGATGCTGTATGCTTGATTGAATTACCAGATGAGACTTATAGGTCATATAGTAACTATGATATTGGGGTCCCATCTGGCGGATCAACCAGCGTCCATCATCCCGGGTAACTGCCGAGCGGCAAGAATCGCATGATGCAACCGTGACTTGACGGTGCCTAATGGCAAATCAAGAGCTGCGGCGATCTCTGGTTGAGTCATGTCATCGACGAAACGCATCAGCAGGATTTCTCGATGAGCATCGGATAACGAAGCCAGCGACTGTTCCATATCATTGCGGTCAGATCCCGTTGCGGCCTGCGGCTCAGCAATCAGCGGCAACTGGTCATCTCCACCACTGGAGCGTTGTCGTTTCTTCCGAGCGGCAATCGAAAAGTTTCGAACGGCGGGATAAAGAAACGTCGTCAGAGCGGCAGTCAGTTCAAAGCCGGGGAACTTACGAGCGAAGTAGCCGAAGGTCTCCTGCAACACATCCAAAGCGTCGTCGTGATGCTCCGTAAATCGCAGGGCCAGCCGCATGGTCCAGTCACGATGACGGAAATACAGAACCTCAAAGGCCCCCGCATCGCCAGCGTTCACGGCGGCGACCAGCTCTTGATCGGTTCGATTGTCGATCGGTGCCGGTGCCATAAATGAACGAGTCCCGGATTCCAGCTTCCAACACCCGCAGTCGTACGAGCCACTACAGATGACGTATGCGAAGTACGTTAGCGGTATTCGATTTCCACAGGAAATCATTGGAAAAATCTGTTCCCGAAAATTCTTTGGGATTCTTTGAACCAATCTGAGAGGTCACTCACTTAACAGATTGTGGAGCAAGAACACGATTGAGCTGCTTTACGCAAATGACATCTGTAAATCCGGGCAATCCAATCATGTTGAATCCTGAAGAACTTGATGATCTTCCTGAACTGCCGTCGGGGCTGGCGTCGGAATTGAAGAGCCGATACGGGCCCGTTCCAGAAATTCCCGAGGCTATTGATCGAGCAATCCTTGCGGATGCTCGGAGGCATCTCCATCAGACAATTCCTGTGAGAGCCAGGTCGAACTGGAGATGGCGACTTGCCGTCATCGGCTCGTCCGTGGCAGCCGCCTGCATGTTGTTCCTGGCCTTTAAGTCACAAGAGCCTCAACAACCGGCAAATGTGGCACACGATCGGGGATCTGAACGAGATCTCGATGGGAACGGACGAGTCGACATTCTGGACGCATTTGCAGTCGCCCGAGAAATCCAAAGTGGACGAAGCCAACCGGAATTCGACATCAACGGCGATGGACGCCTGACTCAGGCTGATGTGAATGAGATTGCTCAACGAGCTGTGACGCTGTAGTGGAACGGTACGACTTTACATTGGCGTAGGATGGGCATTCTTGCCCGTCGAATGAAAGTCGGACAAAAATGTCCAACCTCCAAATTAGACCTTGGCAACGCACTAGCAATAAATCAACCAAAAACAGGACCAACACCATGTCCTCAGAACCATCACTCTATCGATCATGTCAGTCACGCCCCATTCAGATTCCACTCTGCTGGGCGTTGCTGATCGCTTTTGATCTCTGCCTGATGGCTTTCGCAATGGCTCAGGAGCCACAGCAAGGCTCAGCCAATGTCCCAGTGCAAACCGATGAAGTCTCGATCCCCGGCCCGGCGGATGCATCAAAAGACTCCATTCGCTTCGAAGCGATCGATGTCTTTCTGGATTCCGGCGACCTGCCATTAGCGGCCTGGCAACTGGAACTTCGCAGCCTCACACAGAATGTTGAAATTGTGGGGATCGAAGGCGGCGAACATCCGGCATTTAAAGAACCGCCGTACTACGACCCTCGAGCCATGAACAACAACCGAGTCATTCTCGGGGCGTTTAATACCGGCTCTGATAACCAACTTCCCAGCGGTCGCAGTCGAGTGGCCCGAGTCCATGTGCAGATTACCGGATCGGGCGACCGCTTGTGGCATACCGAACTGACAACATCCGCATCGTCGGATGGAAGAAACATCCCCGCAGAACTTTCGATTGCCAAAGCCCAGGGCTGACACATTGCAGATTGCAGATTTTGAATTTCCAAATGCGACTAAGCGAGTTCAATAAGTCAGGAGTTATCAACAGATGAATATTCCACGATCTTTATCGAACGCGATTGGCGTTCTCTTATTCTCCTTCGCCTGCTTGATTCAGGCCGGATGCGGCAGCACGGAACCGGAAAACAGCCCCGCAGCGTCGGCCCCAACGCCGCGCGCTGCGGACTACTTCGGCGCGGAAACTGGAGATTTCGATGAGTCTGGAGCGATGGTTTCAGGAAACGTTGCTTCAAACGAAAGTCGAGCCCGCAGCCTCTCTCCTGTCGTTCGCGGCAACGCTGTCTCGCCGACGGCCAGAGTCACATTCGAACTCATGCCAGGCGAAGAATTGTGGGTGATTGCGAAAGGTGTCGCAACCACTGCTCCGCCTGCAGAAGATCGACCCGGATGTGGCTGCCTGATGGCAAAACTACCTGACGTCGAGAAGGAAGTTCCCGTACCACTGAAGCATACTTCCGTCACCGGAAACATTGACGGCTACATCGCATCTGTCGACGTGACTCAGCAATTTCAGAATCCGTACAGCTCAAAAATTGAAGCCGTCTACGTCTTCCCGCTGCCAGAAAATGCTGCGGTCAACGAATTTGTCATGACAGTCGGTGAACGAAAAATCCGCGGCATCATTCGTGAACGAGAACAAGCCGAGAAGATCTACAACGAAGCTCGATCGCAGGGCCATGTCGCTTCGCTACTGACAGAAGAACGCCCCAACATCTTCACTCAGAAGGTGGCGAACATTGAACCGGGCAAACAGATCGACATCAATATTCGCTACTTCAACACTCTGCGATACGACGACGGTGCCTATGAGTTCGTCTTTCCGATGGTCGTAGGACCTCGCTACAACCCACCAGCCACAAACGATGGCGTCGGCTCTGTTGCTCGCGGTGCTCACAATGCAAGCGGCCAGAACACGGAAGTGCAGTATTTGGCTCCAAACGAACGATCAGGACACGATGTCTCCGTGAGCCTCAACATCAAGGCGGGCGTCAACATTGAGAATGTCCGCTGCGTGAATCATTCGGTCGATATCAAGGAGAGTTCTGAAAGCGAACGACAGATTACGCTGTCTCCTTCAGACTCGATCCCCAACAAAGATTTCGTGCTGAGATATAAAGTCGCCGGTGAGCAGATCAAGACCGCCATGATGACTCACAAGGATGATCATGGTCAGTACTTTACGATGATGCTGTACCCGCCGGCAGAACTGAAACAGGTCCAGCGAAGCCCGATGGAAATGGTTTTCGTGCTGGACTGCTCCGGAAGCATGAATGGTCGACCGCTCGATCAAGCTCGCGCAGCCGTGACACATGCTTTGCAAAAGCTGACTCCGCGAGACACGTTCCAGATCATTGATTTCAGCAATACCGCCTCACAACTTGGGCCAGCACCAATTAACGCTACGCCTGAAAACCTCCGCAACGGACTGGCCTATCTGGCATCCTTGAACGGCAGTGGCGGCACAGAAATGATCGAAGGCCTGAAAGCCGCACTCGACTTTCCTCATGATGAAGGCCGGTATCGCGTCGTCTCGTTCATGACCGACGGCTACATCGGGAACGACGCCGACATTCTGCACGCTGTTGCTCAGAAGACCGGCGACTCACGCATCTTCAGTTTCGGTGTTGGTCAATCTCCCAACCGTTATCTGATGGATCGCATGGCTCTTCTGGGACGAGGCGCTGTGGCTTATCTGAGTCTGAATGATGATCCGGTCCAGATCATGGAACAGTTCCACGAGAGTATCAGCCACCCCGCAATGACCGATCTGAGCATCAACTGGGGCAGTATGAATGTCTCCGATGTGTACCCGCAAATGATTCCCGATCTGATCGTCGGTCGTCCGGTTGTTCTCACCGGTCGATTCACCGGAGAGCCAGGCACCGTGACCGTTAATGGTCGCACTGGCATGCAGCCTGTGTCGTATTCCGTGGCGTTGGATGCTCGCGATGCGAACAAGGAACACAAAGGCATCGGAGCCGTCTGGGCTCGCCTGAAGATCGCCGACCTGATGGCTCAGATTTCACGAACACCAGATCAGACCGAACAAATCCAGCAGTCTGTTCTCAGGACCGCCTTGGATTACAGTCTGATGAGTGCTCTTACGGCTTTCGTTGCTGTTGATTCTATGACGAAGACTGAAGGGGCCTTCGGAACAACCGTGGCGGTGCCCGTTCCTGTGCCTGAAGGAGTCCGCTACGACACAGCGGTTGAGAACTGAGACGTCGTTGCTCTTTAAAGCGTAACGGCGCAAGCCGTCCGGTGAATGCCAGAACAAAAAATCCCGTCGACGGAGCGACGGGCGTACGGTACACCCGTCGCTCCGTCGACGGGATTTACTCCGCGACGTCAGCTATCAACCCTTGCTCTGGCTCTTTATTGGCTGCACAGCTCGCTGCCCAGCCACCGCATTAACTTCCTGCATCTGGCCCCAGCGATAAAGCATGAACCCGAGTACAACACCACACGCAGCCGAAGAGAGAACTGCCGCCGGACTGTGAGTGAACGTTGAATTCTCAGCGGCCGCCTGAGTTGTCAGGACCAGACCAACCGTACTGATCACGAAACCAATCGCGTCGGAGATAATCTCTCGCAGGTTGATGCTGCCTTTGAAAAGAATGACAAGTTTCCCCAGGACCAGTTGCAGAGCAAAGCTGACGACTCCTGCAGACATGAGCCCAAACGCCAACCAGTGGAAGTACGAGAAATTCAGAGACTCGGCGAGCTTGTAGATCGGGCCCAGTAAACCTTCCGAAGCTTTCTTCGCGGACTCATTCTGATCGATCTTTTCAGCCAGTTCACCAACTTTGGCTTCGACCTCTGCCTCTAGCTCTTTTGCTTTCTCGGCAATATCAGTCTTCTTCTCTTCGCTGCCGGGAGCAGCATCAGGCTCAACAGTTTCCACCGGAATCTGTTCCGTCGCTGCTGGTGCCGGAGTTGTTTCTTCCTGGCACAAGCCTGCTGCCGGAACCAGACAAACCACAGCCAAAAATAACAGCGTAAACTTCTTCATCTGCCTGCTTCCAAACACAAAGTGTAAAACCTTTCCGCGATCCCCTTGCACACAAAAAGCGTGCAAGGGACAAGATTCGCTGCGGTCCGCGAAATATTGGAACGTTCTTATGCGTTAGCCTTCAATCGGCCCTTCTTTTCTCGCGCGATCGTAGAGTTCTCGCCAGCGAGGCGTTCCGTCGTTGGGAAACAATCGAGTGTCCGCGCCCGGAGCAAAGTACGGATAGCGATCCGCGTTGGCGGCTGACAACATAAAATTCACGCTGCCATTGTTGGCGGTATACATCCTTTTGCCGTCAGCCCAGGTCGTTTCAATCAGACGCTCAGGCTCCGGCCGTTCTGCCGGTTTATCGACCTTCAGCTTCGCCACCGTGTCGCGATTAATCTCATATCCCAGACCCGGACGATCCGGAACAACAGCGTGCCCATTCTTCAGCAGAATTGGTTCCACTAGCATGTCGGTTTCGAACAACTGATGACAATTTACAGCCGGCCAGATCGCCTGCTTGAGTACTCCTCCGAAGTGCAGCGAATGAGCGGCCGTCAGTCCGCTGCCAACCAGTTGCAGCCACAACGGGAACCGAGTCTCCTCACAGAACCGTCCCGTTCGCATCAACTTCGTCGCACCACCTCCGGCAACAAAGCCGTCACAACATCGAGTCTGCGCGCAGGTTTCGGGGTCAGGAGTTCCATAATGAATCGCGACTTTCACATGAGTGGAATTCGTGATTTTGCGATTGCCGTCGACGTCTTCCTGGGGAATCGGGCCTTCGAAGATATCGACCTGCGGATATTTGCCAAGCCGCTCCAGAATCGGAAGCCCCTGTTCCGCAGTTCGCAGAGTATCGTTGAAGTCCATGTCGATCTTGAACTCAGGCGGTACAACCTTGCAGGCTTCGTCGACCTGCTGAAACACATCAAACCACGGACGACCTTTGGTCTTGTAGGACATGTAACCCAATCGCATCGCTTCGTTGCATTCGGAAACCATGTCAGCGGCCGACGTATCAATATTCCACCACGACAACGGTGTTGTGTCATGGACCTTTTCGCCGAGCAGCGAATGCACCGGAACTTCTGCGGCACGTCCAACGGCGTCAAACAACGCCATTTGCAGACCTGCTCCCAAAGTATCATCCCACATAACGTCGATTGCACTGCGACCGATCACACGAGGAATCGCTTCATCCGGAGTTGCTCCCCAGGTGTAGTACAGCAGTGTCTCGCCGGTTCCCGTGACGCCGCATTTGAGAGTCACATCGCAGATCTCCGAATAGCGCCAATGAGGAATCTCGCGATCCATATTGCGGCGCGGAGTTGGGCGAAACTCCAGCTTGACGGTCGTGCGCTTGATATCTGTGATCTCAAAATGCTTTTCAGCCGCCACCGCCCCTACTGCACGCAGTGTGCTGCGACTGAATCCAGAGAACGCAAATAACCCGGCCACACCAGCCGACTTCTTCAAAAACGCGCGTCGAGCAGAAACCATGAGATGCTCCTGAGGGCAGAATGGAGAGCAAAAAAGCGGAGAGAGTTGAGGTGGGAAGAATCGTCGCTGGGGATTAATCACGTCGACGACTCTGTCGGATCAGTATGACTTCCTCAGACCGGAAAGAAAACTGATAACACACGGCTTATGTAGGTCCTGCCTGCCGGGCAGGATTTTCGCACCTCACTGCGCCCTCAACCATTCTCAAAGTGTTCCTCACACCGGGTCAATGGAACAATCTTAATCTTCATCTTACCCTTAATCATAATCTCCGTGGTCTTCATCTGTTCTCAACTTACAACCGTCTGCCTTCATCCCTCATATAGCGGCCTCATGGATGCTCTTCAAAGATCGCTGAAGCTGCTAACAACACTGCTGATCATCAAGATCATCGTGGCCGTGTTGCTCAGCTACCGCGACTACATGCCACCGAATTTTCATCGAGGCTTTCTGATCGATCGAGACCCATATTTCTTTGGAAGCTATCAGTGGGCGTTTTATGTCCACGTGACGTCCGGGCCACTGTCATTGATTCTGGGACTGATTCTGCTCAACAAGAGTGCTCGTCTGCGTTTTCCGAAATGGCATCGCAATCTGGGACGCATTCAGACAGCCAATGTTCTGCTGTTTGTCGCACCCAGTGGACTCTGGATGTCGCGCTACGCGGAGTCAGGCCTTGTGGCCGGTCTTGGCTTCGGCACGCTTTCGATCGTGACCGGGCTGAGTGTGGCGTTGGGATGGCGAACCGCTGTGCAGAGACGTTTTCAAGCTCATCAAATCTGGATGGAACGCTGTTTTGCTCTGCTCTGTTCGGCCGTTGTTCTCCGCTTCATTGGCGGAGCGTCAACTCTGGCGAACATCGACTGGCCCTGGATCTATCCACTCTCAGCATGGATCAGCTGGCTGCTGCCACTGGCGGGTTACGAGCTCTGGCGTGTTATTCAACGCAGCTACTTGACCACTCCGCAAATCATCACCGTCGAATCACGCAAGGATCTCGTTCACAACGCGACCTGCGACGTCCGTTAGCCGATAATCGCGACCGGAATGACGGAACGTCAGACGCTCGTGATCCAAACCCATCAGATGCAGGATCGTCGCGTGGAAGTCATGCACGTGGACAACGTCCTTGGCGACATCGATGCCATACTCGTCAGATTCGCCCCAGGTCATTCCGGGCTTCACACCAGCACCAGCGAGCCATGATGAAAATACCCAGTGATGATGTTCGCGTCCTGCAGCTCCGGCGGCCGAATTGAAAGGCGTGCGACCAAATTCTGTGGTCCAGACAACCAGAGTATCCTCCAGCATTCCACGCTGCTTCAGATCCTTCAGCAACCCGGCAATCGGCTGATCAATATTCTTCGCCAGCGGAGCATGAGTCATCATGTCGCCGTGAGCATCCCAGTTGCCGGACGAACCGACATCAATCAATTCGACAAACCGAACACCTCGTTCCGCCAGTCGGCGAGCAACCAGGCACTGCCACGCGAAACCGTTTGTACTTCCACGCGGCAACCCGTACATCTCAAGCGTCGCATCGTCTTCTTTCGACAGATCAAACACCTCCGGCATCTCCGCCTGCATGCCAAACGCCGTTTCAAATGACTTCATACGAGCTGTCAGCAGGGGATCATTCGGACGAGCCGCCAGATGTTTTTGATTCATCCGAGCCATCGCGGCCAGCTCCATCTCCTGCAGTCGGCTGCTTGGGGCACGTCGCTGAATGTTGGCGACCGGTTCCGCTCCCGGCAAAACCAGCGTCCCCTGATGTGCGCCGGGAAGAAAATCGCTGCCCCAGACCTGACCACCTGCATACGGTGAATGCGGTGCAATGACGACGAACGATGGCAGGTTGCGATTGACCGTACCCAGCCCATAGCTAAGCCATGATCCTATGCTGGGACGAGCAAACGTAAACGATCCGGTATGAATCCCCAGCGTCGCTTCGTAGTGATTGGTGTGGTCCGATTTCATCGATCGAATCACACACAGATCGTCGACACATTCGGCCATATGAGGAAACAAGTCGCTGACTTCGATGCCGCTCTGGCCGCGTGGTTTGAATTCCCACTGAGGCCGCTTGAGGAACATACTGAAGTCCCCTTTGCGTCCCTGAAACTCATTGACCGGAATCGTTTTTCCGGCATCCGCGAACAGTTTCGGCTTCGGGTCCCACGAATCGACGTGAGAAACTCCGCCACTCATATAGAGGAAGATGACTCGCTTGGCCTTCGCAGGAAAATGAGACGGCTTCGGAGCGAGCGGGTCGCTCGCATTACCCGTCGCTTCATCCGCCAGCAATTGCGAAACAAGCCCCGGAAACAAAATCGACCCGCCAACCATGGAACGCAGAACACCACGGCGAGATTGTTCGGGATGGATGGGAGTTGTCATGGGATGGGCTCAAGAAGTCAGGGTTCGAGGTTTTCAGTGAATCGCACACACGCCACCGGGCCTGCCCCGGTGGTTCAACGGCCTTTGCACCACTCTAGCAGTACAGACATCCTCGGGTTCGAATTCACAAAAAGAACAGTGGTGCAGAAGCCGTTAGACCACCGGGGCAGGCCCGGTGGCGGATGCTGATCACTCTCCAAGAATCCTCGTCCCCTACTTCACGACAAAATTCACCATTCGCCCCGGCACTGCGACGACCTTCACAACCGTCTTACCTTCCAGATTCTTCTGGACCTGTTCATCCGCACGAGCGGCCGCTTCGAGAGCTGCAGCGTCGCTGTTCGCGGGCACGACGATCTTGGATCGCAGCTTACCGTTGAACTGAACAGGGACCTCCACAGAATCCTCAACCAACAACGCCGGGTCGTATGTCGGCCATGGTTCATAGGCCAGAGTATTCGGATGACCGAGCACATTCCAGAGTTCTTCCGCAATATGCGGCGCAAAGGGGCTCAGTAGCTGCACGAACTGAGACAAGACTACCTTTGGACGAGCTTCCTGGCTCGACATAAAGTTGGAGAATTCCATCATGCGACTAATCGCCGTATTGAATGACAAACGATCGATGTCATCGGTCACAGCCTTAATCGTCTTGTGGAGAACTCGCAGTTGTTCGTCCGTCGGAGCGACATCAACAACCGCGTCCGCCAGCTTCACCGTCTCCGCGCGTTCGTCAACGATCATTCGCCAGACGCGGCCGAGGAATCGATAGACGCCTTCGACACCGCTCATCTGCCACGGCTTGGTTTGTTCCAGCGGTCCCATGAACATTTCGTAGAGACGCAGTGAATCTGCACCGTAGTCCTTCACGACTTCATCCGGGTTGATGACGTTGCCGCGAGACTTGGACATCTTCTCGGCTTTGCCATTTTCATCCGGCTCACCCAAAATCATGCCCTGATTCACCAGCTTCTGAAACGGTTCCGGAGTGCTCACGTGGCCGCGATCGAACAGCACCTTGTGCCAGAAGCGTGAATACAACAGATGCAGCACCGCGTGTTCCGCGCCGCCGATGTAGAGGTCGACAGGCAGCCAGTATTTTTCTTTCGCCGGGTCGATGAAATTGGTTGAGTTCTTGTTGTCGCAGAAACGCAGGTAGTACCAGCAGCTTCCGGCCCATTGAGGCATGCTGTTGGTTTCTCGCTTGAGCTTGACACCGTCCGTGTCGGTCTTGAACAACCATTCCTGAGTCGCCTTGGCCAGCATCGGCTCGGGCGTGCCGGTTGGCTTGAAGTCTTCCATGTGAGGATGCAACACAGGAAGTGATTCCGCGGTGTCGGCTCGCATCAGGCCAGTTGGGTTGCCATCCGCATCCAGCTCATGCCAGATCGGAAACGGCTCACCCCAATATCGCTGACGACTAAACAGCCAATCGCGCAGACGATAGTTGACGGCTTCTTTGCCGAGACCTGCGGCTTCGAGATCCTTTGTGATTTGAGCTTTGAAATCTGACGTCGGCAAACCGTCGTACTTGCCGGAGTTGACTGCGAAGCCAGTGTCAGTGAACGGCAGCTCCTGTTCCAATGAATTTGTTTCACGCGAAGGCGCGGAGTCGCGAAGAGTCCCATCCGGATCTGTTTGATTGTCCTTCGCGACTTCGCGACTTCGCGTGAGACTTGCTTCAGATTGCACAACACGGATGATCGGAATCCCGAAGGTCTTTGCGAATTCATAGTCGCGTTCATCATGCGCGGGCACCGCCATGATGGCTCCGGTGCCGTAGCTGATGAGAACATAGTCCGCGATCCAGACGGGAACCTTTTCGCCGTTGACCGGATTGATTGCGTGGCCGCCAGTGAAGACACCTGTTTTGTCTTTCGCAAGGTCGGTACGATCAAGATCGCTCTTCAACGATGCCTTTGTGCGATACTCATCAACCGCCGCCTTCTGTTCCGACGTCGTGATCGTGTCGACAAGCGGATGCTCCGGCGCGAGAACCATGTAGGTCACGCCAAAGAGCGTGTCAGGGCGAGTTGTGTAGACGCGGATGGAAGAAGGGGTTTCGGTTTGAGGTTTTCCGTTTTCGGAGGGTACAATTTTGAAATCCACTTCCGCGCCGACGCTTCGACCAATCCAGTTCCGCTGCATCAGCTTAATCGCTTCGGACCATGTCAGCGGATCGAGCTCATTCGCGAGACGATCGCCATACGCCGTAATGCGCAGCATCCATTGTTTGAGTGGCATGCGGACAACCGGATGGCTGCCTCGCTCGCTCTTGCCGTCGATGATTTCTTCATTCGCCAGAACCGTGCCAAGGGCAGGGCACCAGTTCACCGGCGCGTCGGAGACGTAGGCGAGTCGATGCTTGTCCTGGTAACGGCGCACGGCTTCGGCGCCCGACGTTTTCACATCGGACGGAATCGGCAGCTCATTAATCGGCCGACCTTTGCCTTTTCGCTTCACACCATCGGGGCCCGTCCATTCATATTCCGAGTCATACCATGTGTCGAAGATCTGCAGAAAGATCCACTGCGTCCAACGGTAATAATCCGGATCAGTCGTCGCGAGTTCTCGCTCCCAGTCGTAGCTGAAGCCGAGCATCTTTAACTGACGTTTAAACGTCGCAATGTTCTGATTCGTCGTTTCGCGAGGGTGTGTGCCTGTCTTGACCGCGTGCTCTTCCGCTGGAAGTCCGAATGCATCCCAACCCATTGGATGCAGAACATTCAAGCCCTTCATCCGCGAGTAACGGCAGACAATATCCGTCGCGGTGTAACCTTCCGGATGCCCCACATGCAATCCGCTGCCGGAGGGGTACGGGAACATGTCGAGCACATACAGTTTCTTCTTTTCCGAAACAGCGTCCTCGGTCCGGAAGGTCTGGTTTTCGTCCCAGTATTGCTGCCAGCGGGATTCAACGGGTTTGAAGTCGTAACGGGGCATGGGGGAAGGTTTTCGGTGTTCAGTGTTCGGTTTTCAGACAATCGCGATCGGCGGGACACCAAAGGGTGAGCCCCTGATGTGCCGGGCGACGAGCAAATCCCGTCGGCGGAGCGACGGGGCTACGGTAATTCCCAGAAGTCTATTGAACCGCATCGGCGATGCAACAGGGTCCATATTTTCACGATTCCCGGAATGGTCTATCCTTCGTCCAGATCGCAGACACTGTGCCAAGGAAAATGCCATGAGCTACAAACAACTTTTCCTCCTGATTCTGACAATTTGGTCCGCAGAACTGTGCACGAGGCTGCTGTTTGATGCACTCCTGAAGCCACAAATGGAGTATCGCACTTACTATCTCGAAACCGACAAATATGGTCGATTTCTGGGCGAAGACATCAACGAAGAGGTCGGTGACCGAGGCTGGCAACTGGTCTCCGCAGTCCCAAATCCGCATAACAAAGAAGAAATGATCCTCTTCTTCCAAAGACGGATCCTGTAACGGCAACTCACCCGACACTGGACCGTGAACGCCAGTTGCGGTACGAATGCGGCATTCTTCCGTAGTTTGCCTCAGAAAGTGTCATCTTATGTCGGCCAGCGCGATTTCGCCTTCTGCTTCTTCAAAACTCATTACGCACGCATTCAAGCAGCGACTGAAAAGCATCGTCGGAACTGAACGACTGCTGGATGCTCCGGATGAGCTGGTCGTTTACGAATGCGACGGCTACGTCGTCGAAAAGAACTCGCCAGACATCGTCGTGTTCCCGGTGAACAGTGATGAAGTCGTCCGGATCGTTCGTGAATGCAATCAGTTTGGCGTTCCGTTTGTCGCGCGAGGAGCCGGAACTAGTCTGGCCGGAGGATGCCTGCCCGTCGGTGGCGGTGTCATGATTGCTCTGGCCAAGATGAATCGTATTCTGGAAATCAATCAACGCGATCGCTACGCCGTCGTTGAACCCGGCTGCGTGAATGTCCGACTGACCAGAGCACTTGCCGGCAGCGGCTTTCATTACGCTCCTGATCCCAGCAGTCAGGGAGCCTGTACGATTGGAGGCAATGTCGCTACCAACTCCGGCGGCCCTCATACTTTGAAATATGGCGTGACCGTCAATCATGTGCTCGGTGTCGAATTTGTCAGCTCAGACGGTCAACTGATTCAATTTGGTGGTCCCTGTGGTCGTGGCAATGAATTCGATCTGACAGGCTTGTTCGTCGGCAGCGAAGGCACGTTCGGCGTTGTCACAAAAGTGTGGGTCAAAATCACACGAGACCCTGCGGCCTGCCGCACGATGCTCGGTATCTTCAATACCGTTGCTGATGCGACTCAAGCCATTAGCAGCATCATCGGCGCCGGCATTATCCCTGCCGCACTGGAAATGATGGATCAGGGAATCATCGGTGCTTTGGAAGAAGCCTTCTCATTTGGGTTCCCGTTAGACGCAGGAGCAGTCCTGATTATCGAAGTCGATGGGCTCGACTGCGTTGTCGAAGACGAGGCGGTGACAATCATCGATCTTTGCATGCAAGCCGGTGCCAGAGAAGTGAAGCGTTCGAAAACCGAGGAGGAACGCCTGATGCTATGGAAGTGCCGCAAGCAGGCCTTCGGAGCCATCGGTCGTCTGGCTCCAAGCTGTTGTACTCAAGATGGCGTGGTTCCTCGCACGCGGTTGCCTGAGATTCTTGAATTCATCACCGAGACTGGCCGACGCCACAACATCCGCATCGTGAACGTCTTTCACGCGGGCGACGGCAATATTCATCCCATCTTGTTGTTCGACGAACGGGATAAAGATCAGATTCATCGCGTGATCGAAGCCAGCGAGGAAATTCTGAATCGTTGCATTGATCTTGGCGGCAGCGTGACCGGAGAACACGGTATCGGCGTCGAAAAAATCAGCCTGATGAAACGACTGTTCACCGAAACCGATCTGGAAGTCATGACCGATATTCGTAAAGTCTTCAATCCGAAAGGACTCTGCAGTCCAGGAAAGATGTTGCCGACCGCTGGTGGCTGCGGTTCAGAGAATCCGATCAAGGTTTCACCGTCTCGTCGTGCCGCGTTTTGAAGAATCGGCGAAAGAGTTTCTGCTCGCGGCAAAGATTGAGGCGTTCTTCTACGATGTGTACCGCGAACAACGCGGCCTCCATGCAGACAGAGTAGTGCCTATGAATACCGAATTCGTCAGCGTTATTCCGATTCTGCGAATCTTTGATACCGTCAAAGCCAAAGACTTCTACGTTGGCTTTCTGGGTTTCGCCGTGGACTGGGAACACAAGTTCGACGAACGATCACCAGTGTATCTTCAGATCAGCAAGCAAAATCTCATTTTGCATTTGACGGAACATCACGGCGATTGCTGTCCCGGCTCAACTGTCTTTGTCTGGATGAAGGGGATCGAAGAGTTTCACTCGACGATTACATCGCGTGGTTACGGCTACATGCGGCCGGGCATCGAGAAAACCTTTTACAACAGCCTGGCGATTGAAGTGACCGACCCGTTTGGCAACCGTATTCGGTTCAATGAAGATCTGACGGACAGAGCTGAGGCGAGTCCAGGAACGGACCCGTAGCGCTTCGTCAAATCTCCATTTTTCCGTAGGATGGGCATTCTTGCCCGTCGCAAGTTTGTCGGACAAGAATGTCCAACCTACAGTCGGCTCTACGGAATACTCAACCGCGCCCTGATCACATCCACTCTTTAATCGGATGGCCTTCCACCAATCGAACCGGGCGACCGTCTGGTGCCTGGGCAATCAGGTCGCTCGGAATGCCCAGCTTTTCGTAGATGGTCACAGCAAGGTCCGCTGTGAGATACTCATCTCGAATCGGTCGGCCACCTTCTTCGTCAGTCGCACCAAGAACTGCACCGCCCGGAATTCCGGCGCCTGCCATAATTGCGAAACCGGCACTCGCCCAGTGATCGCGACCACTGGCGGAATTAATCACCGGCGTGCGTCCGAAGTCAGTGAGCCAGACCACTAACGTGGTATCCAGCAGACCGCGAGTTTCCAAGTCTTCCAGCAGTGCGGGAAGGCCCTGATCAATTGGCGGAATTCGATTGTTCTTGAGTGACTTAAAGTTGTCCTGATGAGTATCCCAGCCGCCATCAGTGACAGTGACAAAGCGAACGCCGCTTTCAATCATGCGGCGAGCGAGCAAGCAGCTTTGGCCAAACTTGTGTCGTCCATATCGATCACGCAGCGCTTCTGTTTCCTGATCAATCTGAAACGCGGCTTTGGTTTCCGGAGCCGTGATCATGTTGAACGCCGCTTTGAAGTTTTCATCCAGCGCGTCGAAGGCTTCGGCCTGAACATCGGCCTGTCGCTGCAGGTTGTCCAGGGACGCCAGCATTCGCTTACGCCGATCGACTCGACCTGACGTTACGCCGTTGGGGAAACTAATATCACGAACGTTAAAACCTTTAGCATTGGGGTCTGCCAGAATTTCAAATGCATTATGCTCGAGGCCCAGAATTCCGGCAGAGCCACCGCCGAATCGTTTATCAACCGAACTGCCCAACTGCACGAAAGCTGGCAGAGCAGACTTGAAACCCTTGTACCAACTGACCACCGAACCATATGTCGGGTAATGCAAAGACGGATTCAATTTGCGACCGGACATCGCGAACTGATCAGCCACACCATGACTGCCGTTTTCCGGGTTCCAGCTTCGCAGCAACGCATAGCGATTCAGCGACCGAGCCATGTTGGGCAGGATCTCGGTGAACTGAACTCCGGGGACCGCCGTATTGATAACACCGAATTCACCTTTCACACTGACCGGAGCATTCGGCTTTGGATCAAATGTGTCATGGTGACTGGTTCCACCCTGTGTCCAGATCAGGATGCAGTTCATATCCTTGCCGCCAGTGACTGCAGGTCGTCCTTCGGTTGCCATCGCAGTCTTCGCAGCCAGCAATGTCGGAAGACTCAAACCCAGACCGGTCAGACTACCGATCTGCAGAAGACCTCGGCGAGTCAATCGTTCACAGTCACGAAGATTGCGTGGTGCAAAACCGAACATGGCTTTGACTCCTGAGCAAAATAAAGGCGGGCGAGAGCAGGGGGGATCGAAGACGGGCGGGCGGAACTCCGAAAGCATACTCCAGGAAAACCGTTCGGTACCAGTCTGGAAACCCGAAGGAGAATTAAATCAGGGATTTCGGACCAGGGTCTTCCGATCCCATGACCGGCAACAGCTAAGACGAAAAATGCGGTAGATTCTGAACTTACGATCACCGTCCGCACAGGAAGTGCGGACATGAAGGTTGGCAATTGGCGTTTCAGATGGCCATAATTCAGTCCCCGCGTTTATATCCCGCCTTCGGAGTCTCTGCGATGCCTCTTCAACTCCGCGCATTTTGTGCTGCCCTTTCAGCCAACTGCAATTCGTGTGATGACTCTGTGAACGGCTCGGCGCTAGGCGCTGGTGAGAATGAGGCATCTGTCACGACACCCGTGGCTAGCGCCATTCGGCTCACAGAGCGGGTTCGATCATCGACTCTGACGGTCGCTTTGCTGATGTGCATCGCCGTGTTCAGCATCAATCCTGCAGCGGCCGCGTCCTCAACGGTTGCAGCGATGACAGTGACCCCGACCGCAGTCTCTCTCCATGGCAATTTTAGTGAAGCTCAGCTGCTGGTCGCTCGCCCCAACAGCGAAGGCTCGCTGGATAAGCGATCGGACGACCTGACAACGTCCTCGAAGTATGTTTCTTCCGACAGCAAGATCGTAACAGTTTCTGAATCCGGAAGACTTCTGGCCACAGGCAATGGTTCAGCAACAATCACCGTGACAAACGGCGAGTCATCGCAAACGGTGACAGTTCAAGTTGCTGGCGTTGAGGAGCAACCGAAGGTCGGATTCGACAGCCATATCCGTCCAATCCTCAGCCGATTGGGGTGCAATGCCGGAGCCTGTCATGCGAGTCAGTTCGGCAAAGGCGGCTTCGTGCTTTCGGTTGTCGGCTTCGATCCGGATCTCGATTACAACGCCATGGTCCGTGATCGACAACAACGTCGAGTCAGTCTGGTGCAGCCAGAAGAGAGTCTGCTGATTCGCAAACCGACTCTGCAGGTTGCTCATGGTGGTGGCAAGAAGCTGGTTGTCGGCTCAACGCCCTACAACACAATGCTAGCGTGGTTGAAGACGGGAGCTCCCGGACCGAAACCAGATGCTCCGACGATCAAGAAGCTGTCCGTCGAACCCAAAGAACGTATTGCAGCTCCGGAACATACTCAGCAGTTGCGAGTCTTCGCCGAATACAGCGATGGCGTCACTCGAGACGTTACGGGCTGGGCCAAATTTGACTCCACCGATGACGCGGTGCTCTCAGTTACATCGGACGGACTTGTCACGGTCGAAGGTCGCGGCCAGGCTCCGATTATGGTTCGCTTTGAAGGTCAGGCAGACATCGCCATGTTTGTTTCGCCATACGGCCCCGAGCCAGATCTTAAAGACTGGAAGAACCAGAACTTCATGGATGAGTTCGCGGCCAGCAAGTTCAAAGAACTGGGGATTGCTCCATCCGGACTCTGCGATGACGCTACTTTCGTTCGCCGCGCGTTTCTGGATGCGATCGGGACTTTGCCTTCGCCTGAACAATCGCGGGCTTTCGTCGCCGATCTGGATCCCGCCAAACGACAGAAGCTGATTGACTCATTGCTGGGCCTGACGGGCAACCCGGACCTCGATCGATACAACGATCAATATGCCGCTGTCTGGACTTTGAAATGGTCCGATCTACTGCGAAACACAAGCAACGGCGACGCCTCCGACGAACAACGCATGTGGGCGATGCACAACTGGATTCGAGATTCCTTCCGAGTCAACAAACCATTCGATCAGTTTGTTCGCGAGCTGATCACGGCCAAGGGATCGATCTTTTCGAGCGGCCCCGCCAGTTATTTCCAGATCAACAATAACTCCGCAGACCTCGCAGAATCAACAGCCCAGTTGTTTCTGGGCGCCCGTTTGCAATGTGCCAAGTGTCACCATCATCCGTTTGAAAAATACAGCCAGGCGGACTACTACGCGTTCTCCGCATTCTTTTCCCGAGTCGGCAACAAGAACAGCGAAGAATTCGGACTGTTCGGACGCGAGACGGTTGTGATGGTTCGCTCGACGGGTGATGTTCGACACCCACGCACCGGGAAAGTCCTGAAGCCAAAGCCGCTGGATGGTGAAGAGGTCGATCATGATCTTGACCGTCGAATTCCGCTGGCCGCATGGCTGACATCAAAGAACAACCGCGACTTCGCTCGATCAGTCGTCAACCGTTACATGTCGTATCTGCTGGGTCGTGGACTTGTTGAGCCAGTCGATGATATGCGTGCGACAAATCCGCCGACGAATCCAGCGATGATGGAGGCTTTGACGGATCACTTTATCGCCAGCAACTTTGATCTGAAGCAACTGGTGCGAGCCATCATGTCGTCACGCCTGTATCAGCTGCAGTCTCAACCGACGACAGAGAATGTCTCAGACAACAAGTTCTACACTCACTTCAAAGTCAAACGCATCTCGGCAGAACCTCTACTGGATGCGATCGACGTGGTCACTGCAGCTCCAACCAAGTTCAAAGGTCTGCCACCGGGAACGCGAGCGATCGAATTACCGGACGGTGAATACCCGGACCACTTCCTGATGACGTTCGGGAAGCCTCGTCGAGTCAGCGTTTGCGAATGCGAACGCATGCCCGATGAGAATCTTGGGCAGGCTCTGCATACTTTGAACGGTGATATCATTGCCACGAAACTGGCCAGCAAAACTGGGCGAGTCACTTCGCTGCTGGCCACACTAAAGACTAATATAGAAATCGTCCAAGAACTTTACATGGTCACGCTAAGCCGCGAACCGAGTGACGCAGAACTGAAGGCATCGCTGGAGTTTTTGCCCGAGGCGGCCAGTCGCCAGGAATTCTTCGAAGATCTTCTGTGGACTCTGATCAACAGCAAACAATTCTTGTTCGTGAGGTAACCGCCATGTGGAAATCTTTCCTCGCTTTCGTCGCGGTCACTACGCTGGTTTCACATTCAGCACTCGCGCAGAAGTCGTATCCGATGCTGATGAATCTGTCGCCCGCCGCCGTTCAGGTGGGGCAGACTTCAGAGCACACGGTTGAATCACGCTACAGCATGTTCGGAGCCAATCAGGTTCTGATCTCCGGGGAAGGCGTCACAGGTGAAGTGATCACCCCGATGGAACTGGGCAAAGACGGCAAGGAACCCGCACTGACGCAGATCAAGCTGAAGTTCACTGTGGCGGCGGAGGCGATGACCGGAGTTCGGGACTTTCGCATTATCGGTCCGACTGGCCCAAGTACCGTTGGTCAGATTGTGATCACTCGCGATCCCGTGATTGTGGAAGATCCAAAGAACGATACTCAGGAAACAGCCCAGGCCGTTGTCGCTCCGGGAACAATCTGCGGATGTGTTGAGAAGGCCGAGGATGTCGACTTCTATCGTTTCAAAGTTGAACAACCGACTTCGCTGACGTTCCACTGTCTTGCGATGCGTCTTGAAGATCGGATCCACGACTTGCAGACCCATGTGGACCCCATCATCGCGATTCGCAGTGCGAAGACCGGATCGACTCTGGCGGCCGCTGACAACACGTTTGCTGCAGATCCGTTTCTATCTCACGCATTCGAGCCAGGCGAATATCTGCTCGAGGTTCGCGACGTCCGTTATCAGGGAAACAAGTACTGGAACTACGTTATTGAATTCAGCAATCGTCCGTTCATCTCGCAGGTCTATCCGACCATTGTGGGAGTCGGACAAACCACAGCGTTGCAACTTGTCGGCTCGAATGTGACAGAAGCGCCGGCCGTTGATTACCCGGCTCCGGGTCAATTGCCGGATGCGGGCGATGCGAGTTGTACGCTGGATGTTTCTCTGTCATCAAATGGCAGCCCATTGAATCCCGTCCCCGTTGTGGTCACGACACTGCCAGTAACCCTTGAGCCCGCCGGCGAAAACAATGCGATTGCATCGGCCGCCCCGATTGCGGTCCCGTCAGCGGTTAGTGGCCGCATTGAGACTGAAGCCGACATCGACTGTTATGCGTTCGATGCCAAAAAGGACGAACGAATCAGCATCGAAGTACTGGCTCGCCGCAACGGGTCGGCATTGGATTCGATTGTGCGTTTGTTGAACGATAAGGGAAACCCGGTGATCGAGAACGATGATCTGCGTCAATGGAGCCGAAGGACTCTGCAGGATTCTCTGATCGAAAACTGGACGGTGCCCGCAGACGGACGCTACACCATCGAAGTTCGCGACGTGCATCTTCGCGGCGGTGCGGAATACGTATATGGCCTGGAGATTACTCGCGCGACGCCGCAGTTCGATCTGGTGATGGACAGCGATAAATCATGGCTCACTCCCGGCAGCTGTGCGGCCATCTTCGTCCGCGCTGTGCGACGCAACGGATTTGACGGCGAAATTCAGTTACAGATTGAAGGTTTGCCTGAAGGAGTCACGGCCACGTGCGGAAAAATCCTGCCCGGTACGGCTGTTGATGGCTGCATAGTGTTGGAAGCTGCCGCCGATGCAAAACCCTTCGCCTCCAACGTGCAAATTCGTGGTATCGCCACAATTACAAAAGAGGGACAAGAACCAGTCACTCTGAACACGCTGTCTCAACCGATGCAAGAGATCTACATGCCCGGCGGCGGTCGCAGTCACTATCCCGTCGAAATGCACACAGTTGCCGTCGGCCTTCCATCAGACATTCGCGATGTTCGACTCAGCAATTATGACGTCGTGTTGAAGCCTGGTGAATCCGTGAAGATCAACGTGGAACTGACCAGAGCGGAAGGCTTCGACAACAATGTCACACTGGATGTTCTTTATCAACATCTGTCGTCGGTGTTTGCAAATACTCTGCCAGCCGGTGTCACGATCGACGCAAAGAATAGCCAGACACTGCTAACGGGAACCAACAGCAAAGGATCGATTACTCTGACCGCCGCCAAAGAGGCCAAGCCGGTCGATCACCAGCAGTGCTGCATCATGGCCAACGTTTCGATCAATTTCGTTATGAAAGCCACCTACAGCAGTCGCCCAATTATGATCACGGTTGTCGCACCCTGACACGGTTCCGACCGCAACTCGCGCAAACTCCAGAAA
>Ga0255095_1000137_pt1 | contig 44203 bp, 26 predicted proteins | sample Colum_Law_RepC_8_2_FD_188435 | JGI IMG/M metagenome (GOLD analysis project Ga0255095, IMG submission 188435) | Freshwater microbial communities from Columbia River, Oregon, United States - Colum_Law_RepC_8d | ecosystem: Environmental > Aquatic > Freshwater > River | place: USA: Oregon...
GTACTGGACGGGTATCTCATATGCATCACCCGAAACAATGCTTGCTTGACAAGAATACTTTTTGATTTTTTCGTCGTAAGCCCCTGCAATAGGCTTTGATACCAAAATACCGGCTTCGGCAATTCCCGCTGGAAGCTTCTCCAATCCATCAATCTGCTCAATGATAACTTTCTTCACTACTGACAAAGTTACATCATCGCCACATTTCGGCGAAGACTGGGCACAAGCCCCTAATGCAAGAGCCAAAATAAAGCCCCCCAGGCGCCGACACAGCATCAGATTCATTTTTAACCTCAAAGAAATATCAACAACTTGACCGACCAGGATTTTTGGCAACATTTTCTCTCGGCGCAAGCATCCCGATGAGATAATCCTCAAGAGCAGGGGCAAGATAATTGACGTCAGATGGGAATCCAAGTGTGGCTATCGAGTCAACGCCAGCACTTTTCCATCTTTCACTCAAAACATAATCGGTGCAACTGCCTGAAGTAGAGGGCTTCAAGACATGCGCCATCAGACGCCTGCTGATACCCCTATCCTTGTATGCTCCCCCGCCCCTACTCGCACCAAGACCAATGTACAACAACGATTCTTGCGAAAACAAAGCATACAGCCCGCCAAGCAAGTAGTTAGGAACAGGCCCCGAGAAACCCCAAGAAAAATCCCATATTGGAACCTCTGCAGGAAGCCGCCAGTGAAGGCTAAAAAATCGCTCAGTGGCGACATTCAGATGATTTCTCGTTGGGATTGGAATGGGCACCGGCATAGCGAGAAGCATCGCCCTTAGAAAAAATTAATATTTAGCACATTTTGCCAACACTTCAATGCAAGGCCTCAACCTTCCGAAGCCTCAGGCAAATTACATCGGCAAGCTGCACAGCAGGATAGTGGGACGAACCAACCTGCACCCATCATTGGATGCGAGGCCAGACCTTAATCGATGTTTTGTATCTGCTCAGTCACCTCATCAACTCTCACGCCACATCTCAGCATGTGGATTTCTGCCGATTTAAAGCATATCTCTAGTCAAGGCAGAGGCGGTAGCCGCCAATTGCGCGGGCCCTGACTCCGTAAAGCCAAGAGCTTTCAACTTCGCGAGGGTCTCATCTGACGTTCCAAACGGGATAGCCAACACGACCAAATCTCGTCCGCGTGTAACCGCCACAAAGCCGATGCGGCCCTCCTCTTCGCCAGTCCCCGCCACAAGCGCTTCGATGTCGCCCTTGTTGGTCAGGTACATGACCGCCGGTATGCCTTCGCCCTTCGCCGAATGAACTGTCCCGCACCGCAAAGAAGACCAATCATGCTTACCGATGTCGACGGCGATGAGTGGTCCTTTCTTGGGGAGTTCCGCAGCAGTCACCCGTTTGTTCCACGTCGGCTCACGCTTGAAATTAGTTTCTTGCTCAACCAGCGTCAACCATTCGTTCAAGTTTTTCTTCAACTCGGTCAACCACGAGGTTCTGGCCGCGAGCGTTGCACGGGGGATGCCCGTTGCGGGCGTACGAATCAGAGACCACATGAGCCTGCGAAGTGTCTTCACACCAGCGTCACCACGCATATTCTTGACATCGGAGATGAAGCTATTCGGCAGGTTCGACACTATGGTCATAACGCCTTTTGCGCAGTACTCCAATACCTTTGAAATATCAGCGGATTGCTCTCGCTCAATGGCTGCGGTCGCAAAGTGTTTAACCGCAGACTTGCCAATCTGCCTAGATTCATTCGATAGCTTCGCTAACAGGCTACTACCGCGACAAAGGACGGCAGCCTCTTCGATTGCGTAGCCAGCAGCATCCAGAGCAGACACCCAGGAAGACATGAAATCTGGTAGAGCCGTCAGGTCGTAACGCCAGAAGTACGTCCCAGTCAGTCGTGCGGGCAGCGTCCGGAAGTGGGTTGAATCTGTCCCTGCGAGCAAATTTGCAGCTTTTACGACTGACTCCACCGAACGACGGTTCTGTGAGAGCTGCAGCTGAAGGACATCAGCTCTACTGGTGAAGTTGCGGAGGTAATCGCCTGTGGCGAAGTTGAAGCTGTAGATGCTCTGATGAAAGTCACCAACAAGAGAGATGGTGCTTCCTGCGGCACTCAGCCCATCGAGCAAGGCGCCTTCAAATGGCCCTATGTCTTGTGCTTCATCTACCAAGATGTGAGGAAATCTGAGCGCGAGGGCCTTGGCGATTTGCGGCTCGTTCTTGAGGAGCACTAACGCCCATATGCGTCCAGCTCCGTAGGTGTAGGCACCTATCTCAGCTAGCGCTACAACCTTCTGCTTCGCAGCCTTGGTAAGGGCGGCATCGAGACGCTGAGCACCGCCGTTCTTGAACCGACGGTGAACTACGACTTGTCCGTTTTCGAGGTCGAACGCAAGTTCATCAAGTCCAATGGGATTCTTCGCGTCGCCGAATCGGAAGCTGGAGAGAAATGGCTCGGTGCCCTGCACCAAGTACGGGGTCCGAGAACAATTCATCGCTCGGTAGCCATGTGGGCGCAGGAGAAAGGTGGTTAGGAATGAATCGACGGTCTGGATGACAACGTTGTCTGAATCTCCGTCCCTGCCTCTTAGTTGCCGGTACTCGTCGCGAAACGTGTCCACGGCGATGTTGGAGAAGGATAGAAGGGCGACATGACCGCGCGAGCCCGCTACCTCAAGCCGGCGACGTACCTCGGCGACGCGACGGACCGCAGTGGCGGTTTTTCCGCTTCCGGGGCAGGCCACAACCGCGAGGGATTTTAGGGGGGCATCGATAATCGCCAGCTGCTCGGCCGTGGCTTGGAATTCAAACACGGGCAGGGCCTTTTGGAGCAACAGCTGTCACGAAATCCAGCGCAGATTTCAAGTAGGCCGGAAGCTCTATCGCGGCGTTCGACTCAGATATGCCCAGCGCAAGTGCTTGAGCGAACTGGCCCTTCTTCACATTGGTCTTGCCTTCCGGTCGCTCGAACATGCCCGTGAAGAGTAGCTTTGCCTTCTCCTGGTTTGTAGTAGCGCCATCGACAACGACCTTAAGGTCAGCACCAATCGTTGGGTGAATCTCAGTCAATGCTGCGAACATGAGCCCTCTGCGCGTCGCGTCCAATGCGAGGTCGTACTCCAAGGTTTTCTGAGCGAAAAAGCACTTTACATATGCGTCCCCAGCCTTCGAGATTGCGGTAGCAGCTGCGGAGAGCTTCAGTGCGTCCTCGGCTGCAGGGAACTGGTCTGGCTCGGCCGGGTCTGCATCGGTGACCACTGCCACAGGAATTTGCATCGCTTTTTCTCCGAACAGCGGAAGGAATGCGTCGAAGTTCAAACCATCAGTGCTGATGATGCTGACGGAGTGTTTGCGCAGGTCATACCGTGTCTTCTTCGCCAGGGCCTCAACGAGAAACAGCTCTGCAGCCCCTTCGACGAAGACAATGCGACGAGCGAAAAACAGTTCCGCACGGGTCACGTTGAGGTACTGCTGCAACTTCTCCTTCTTGCCCTTACCGAAAGCTACATCGCGTGGTGCGAAAGCGACTGACCCAGTCGGGCTGTCGTAGACGCAGCAAATTGAGTCGATATCTGCGAGGGCAGCGAAGTTGGGGGAGTGGCTCGTGACGAAGACCTGGACAGAGCGCTCGCCAGCGACTGGTTGCTCGACGGTCTTTAGATAGTCGAGAAGGACGGCCTGTAATTGTGGATGGAGATGGGCTTCAGGCTCCTCAATGAGCAATCCACAGTAGGACGCTGTCTTGTTGAAAGCCAGCTCGCTCAGTACCACCGCCATGTAGATGAGGTTGTTGAACCCAAGACCGTTCTGCTCGACGTCTCGGCCGCCAATCGCCATGCCGACGCGTGCTGCGAACCTGTTGAAGTCGCTAGAGGTCAGGTCAAGCTTAAGAGCTTGGGCAAGTACTGTGCCGAGCATCGACTCGTGCTTGGTGGAAATAGCTGCGTTAGTCGTTGAGATGGGCTTGTTCTTTGCCAGCTCTTCATCGATGGCCGTCAACTTCTCGACCAGCTCCTTCCTCGCAGCTTTGTCCGGCATCATGTTTTGGATAAGCTTTGAAAGCTGACTCATTCGACCAGGCTTGAGCCCCTGCTCCGGGTCCCGCAGCGGTTGCAGGTAGATGGCCCGCAGTTCTTCTAGCATCTCGGTAGTCATCGAGTTCTCTTCGTGCAGGCCAACCCAACGACGTAGACGTAGTCGGCCGCCGGGCTCGGCCTGGGTGTACTGCACGGAGAACCGCGCGTCGTAGCGCTCTATCGTCTTGCCATCGACACCCTTTACGGCAATGAGGGCATTGGAGAAGTCCGCCTCGTTCTGCTCGGAGAGTCCGCTGAACACGAATGTGAACGTTGCCGAGGGGCTCGGGGGACCGCCAGGCGCCTCGTGTAAGTCGAGCTCCATGAGGCGGAGATTGCCCTCGTCGCTCGCCGACAGAAGTACTCGCAGCGCATCAATAACTGCGGTCTTCCCAGCGTTGTTGGGACCGACAATGACGTTCAAGCCATCCTTGAAGTTAAGTGATAGGTCGTTAAATCGGCGAAAGCCCTGGATGCGAAGTGTCTTCAGGTACATGGCTTCTAGATATCTCCATTCTTCACAGGACGTATCCAATGGGCATGCTTGAAGAGCAAGGATATCGTTGAAGTTGAATCAGCCTCAAGACACCTGATTTGGTCCACTCGTGCGCTAACTAGAGATTCAGGGGCGCAAATTATTTGAGCCGAGTCACGCCACCGCCTCATCAGCGGAAACCCACTCAGCCGATAGCGACTCCGCTTGTTTCAGCACTGTCTCAGTCGCCTCCTCCTGCCTGTCTGGCGGGTACTTATGGCGCTTGAGCAGCGTCTTCACCATCACCCGCAATCGCGCCCGCACGGTTTCGCGAACCGACCAATCCACGGTCACTGACGCCCGCAGCTTCTGCGTCAACTCGACCGCAATCGCCTTCAGCGTTTCATCACCCAATTCGCGGACGGCGGCTTCGTGGGTTGCAAGGGCGTCGTAGAACGCCATCTCGTCGCCGTTCAATCCCAGCTGCTCGCCGCGCTGGGCGGCGGCGTGGAACTTCTTGGCCATCTCGATGAGCTCTTCGATGACCTGCGCTGTCTCGATGGCCCGGTTGCGGTAGCGCTGCAGGCTCTGCTGCAGCAGCTCTGAGAACTTGGCTTGCTGCACGACGTTGGTCTTGAAGCGTGAGCGAATGTCGTCCTTCAGCAGCCGCTCCAGCAGTTCCACGGCAAGATTGCGCTCCTTCATGTGGCGCACGTCTTCGAGGAACTCCTCGGACAAGATGCCAATGTCTGGGCGGTTCAGGCCGGCAGCCTTGAAGATATCGACGACCTCGGCGCTGACTACCGCCTTGCTGATGATTTGCCGGAGTGCGTGCTCCTTCTGCTCGTCGCTGAGCTTCTTGCCCGAGGTGCCGAACTTGGTCAGCGCGGCCTTCACGGCCTGCAGGAAGGCGAGTTCGTCCCGGTGTGCCAGCGCCTCGTCCAGCGTGCAGCACAGCGCGAAGGCCTTGCTGGCGGCTAGTACGGTGTCGGCGAAGCGCTTCTTGCCATCCTCCAGGCCCAGCAGGTGGTTTGCCACGCCAGGCAGCAACTGCCAGGCCTTTGTACGGAAGTCGGTGTAGTCGAAGCCGTGCAGCAAGTCGTGCAGTACGTCCATCTTCTCCAGCAGCACGGCCAGAGCGTCTTCGGCGGCGATGGTCGGCTTGCCTTTTCCCTTGGCCTGCGTGTAGTCTTTCAGCGCCGCCTTCAGCTCGTTGGCGATGCCGATGTAGTCCACCACCAGGCCGCCGGGCTTGTCCTTGAACACGCGATTCACGCGCGCAATCGCCTGCATCAGGTTGTGGCCCTTCATCGGCTTGTCGACGTACATCGTGTGCATGCACGGCGCGTCGAAGCCCGTGAGCCACATGTCGCGCACGATGACCAGCTTGAAGGGGTCGGCCGGGTCCTTGTACCGGCGCTCCAGGCGCTTCTTGACGTCCTTGCTGTAGATGTGAGGCTTGAGCAGCGCCTTGTCCGAGGCCGAGCCGGTCATGATGACCTTGATGGCCCCTTTCTCGGGGTCCGGGTCGTGCCAGCCCGGGCGCAGGGCGACGATGGCGTCGTACAGGTGCACGCAGATTTCGCGGCTCATGGCCACCACCATGGCCTTGCCGTCCAGGCTGGCCAGACGGTTCTCGAAGTGCTCGACCAGGTCGGCCGCCACTTTCTGAATGCGGGGCGGTGCGCCCACCAGTTTTTCCAGGGCGGCCCAGCGGCGAAGCTGCGCCGCCTTGGCGGTGTCGTCCTCTTCGTCCTCGGTCAGTTCCTCGACCTCGTCGTCGAGCAGCGGCGCGTCGGCTTCTTGCAGCTCCAGACGGGCCAAGCGGCTCTCGTAGTAGATGGGCACCGTAGCGCCATCTTTGACCGCCTGCTCCACATCGTAGATGTGCACGTATTCACCGAACACGGCCCGGGTGTCCCGGTCTTCCAGGGACACGGGCGTGCCAGTGAATGCGACAAAGGTTGCGTTGGGCAGGCCATCACGCAGGTGCTGGGCGTAGCCGTAGCGCACGTTGCGCAGGCCACCGTAGTTCGCGGCGGGCTCTGCCGCCTGCAGGGCCATGGGCTCGTTCGCGGCTGAGGCCTTGCGAGCGTCCTTCAGCTGCTTCTGCAGCTTGGGCATGCTGGCCTGGAAGCCGTACTGACTGCGATGCGCCTCGTCGCAGATGACGACGATGTTGTGCCGGTCGGAGAGGACGGGAAAGCTGTCCTCGTCCTCGCCAGGCGTGAATTTCTGGATGGTCGTAAAAATGATTCCGCCCGAGGGGCGGTTGGCCAGCAGCTCTCGCAGCTTGGGGCGCGTGTCGGCCTGCACCGGGGTCTCCCGCAGCAGCTCGGCTGCGCCGGCAAAAACGCCGAACAACTGGTTGTCCAAGTCGTTGCGGTCGGTCACCACCACCAGCGTGGGGTTGCCCATCTGGGGGTGCTGCATCAGCTTGCCGCCCAGGCAGGTCATCTCGATACTCTTGCCCGCGCCCTGGGTGTGCCACACCACGCCGCCCTTGCCGCGGCGGGACGCATCGGCCTTGGGGTTGGAGGCCTCAAGCACGCTTTCGACCACCGCCCGCACGGCATGGAACTGGTGGTAGCCCGCCACTTTCTTGACCAGCTTGCCTTCGTCCTCGAACAGGATGAAGTGCCGCAGGTAGTCCAGCAGTAGGTCGCGCTGGAACAGACCGTGCACCAGCGTTTCCAGCTCCTTCATGGCGCCCAGCGGGTCCACGGTCACCCCGTCAATGGTGCGCCAGGCCATGAAGCGTTCCTGGTCGGCCGTGAGCGAGCCCACGCGCGCCTCGATGCCGTCGCTGATGACCAGCAGGGCGTTGCTCTGGAACAGGTCGGGAATGTCTTCCTTGTAGGCCTGCAGTTGGTTGAAGGCGGCCCAGAGGTCGGCGTTCTCGTCACCGGGGTTTTTGAGCTCGACCACCACCACGGGCAGGCCATTCAAAAACAGCACGACGTCCGGCCTACGGGTCAGCTTCGGCCCCTGGATGCTGAACTGGTTGAGCGCGAGCCAGTCGTTGCGCACGGTGTCGGTCCAGTCCACCAGCTTGACCCGGTCGCCGCGGGTCTCGCCGTCCTTCTGGTACTGGACAGGCACCCCCTCTACGAGCCAGCGATGCATCTGCCGGTTGGCTTGCACCTGGCCGGGGATGTTGGGATTCAGCACCATACGGCAGGCTTCGTCCTGCGCGCCGGCCGGGATGTTTGGATTCAGGCGACGGATGGCGTCGCGCAGGCGGTGCCGCAGCGCCACCTCACGGTAGGTGTCCCGCTCAGTGCCCGGCGTCTTGGCATCAGGCGGCGACACCTCCGGCCCATGACCGACCTCCCAGCCCAGCGCCGCCAGCCATTCGAGCGTGGCTTGTTCGACGTGGTCTTCAGTGATGCTTCCCATGCGCGGCTCCCTACCACCAACGACCATTCAACTGAGCGGCCCATGCCTCGAATGCAGCGATAGCCTGCTCCACTTCTGCTGCAGTGCTTCCAAACAGCCTTGCACTCACATAGGGGGACCGTTCTTGCTCCGCCGCGAGACTTGATTTCCATCCCTGCAAGACTCTCTCTCTGCTTTGACGGCGATACCCGAAACGCCCCGGCGGATGGAACTCGGCGTTAAACACAGGTGGGCATAGCTTGTGATTTGCAATCGCGAGAACAACCTCCACCCAGTCGAACCGGAGGTCGTAGTCAACCCGCGAGTCGAACTCGTCTCCAAATTCACGCCAAAAGTGCTCGGCAAGCCAGTCATTCAAAGGTGCATGCCGGCGCTCCTGGCCCTCCAATAGTTGTCCCCAAGACTGTGGGTTGTCGCTCAACAGGCAGAACGGGGGAGCGACGTCGACCGCGAGAACCGGTTGGCGGTGCTCGAGCTCCAGTTCGTTAACCAAGAGTGGGGCAACCGTGTCACACCGACCTCGAACTGAAGCACCCAGAAGTGCCGCGTAGGTCAAGAGGGTGACTGGGTAAGCTTGGTAGGCGAGCCAAAGCGTGATGCCTTGATTGTTCTTTGTTCCGTAGAGCCGCCGCTGCGCCGAGACCAGCTGTTGGACGGAGGCATGGTCGCCCCATCTGCCGACTTGGAAGGCTATGGCGCAAAGAGTCTGGCAGATGCCTTCATATAGACGCACACGCGCGGTCACCGCCTCGGTACTCACTGCTTCTCCGGTGTTGAATAGCCGGTCTTGCTTCAGCTCTCTGCAAACCCTTCTACTCTCATCTCCTATGAGGTCCGCGAGCTGAATCCTTGAGGTGTCAGGGCTCGCGAGATATCGCTTGCAGGCAGCGACCGCTGCCTTCACTGAGAGTGGATGGGGCTGTGAAAACTGCTCGATTGCCCTGACTCGTTGTTCAACGTTCTCGAAGAACGAATCGGCGTCTGCGATGGGGACGTGCTGCCCGGCTCGACGAGCTACTAACGCCACTGCACGCTCTCCAACCTGCCCGCGAGCAGCAAAGAATGTTGAGAACCGCCGGCTAGGTGCCCGCTCAATCGCGCGCCGGAGTGCCTCATCCCAATCTGCCGACCAACCGCAGGCGACCAGCCCGTACTCATCAAAGACTTGGTCGAGCAGCTTGTCGATTTGAGGGGCGTAGCTAGCCAGCTCTTCCGGCGTGTTGAGGATTCGTGTGTCGAGATAGTCGCCATGAAGCTTGATAACGCAACACTTCATGTGGGCCAGCGGTACCGCACCGTCGACTTGGTCCTGTGTACTGATGACGGTCGGTGCGACGCCAACTTCTTCGAGCGCCCGTTCCATCAGTCGGTCGAAGTTTGTGGTGAGGATTACTCGGATGTGGCCACTCGAGACCAACCGTGCAATCGCTCGATGTGCCTTGGTGGGTGACTTCGCTCCATCCCGGCGCTCTTCCTCGGAGGGCTCAAAGTAGGCCCTGAGAATCTGCGAGCGCTCGGCGGGCGTCTTGGCCAGAGTGTCCAGTAGACGCGAGTAACCGGGCGCTTCGCCGTACTGCGTCTGGAACCAAGCGGCGGGGTCTGGCTCGCAGTCAGCACCTTGTGCAGCGGCCAACTTCCTTACGAGGTCGAGCACAACTTCCCAGCCAGTCGGAATGCGTGCGGACCTTGAAACGCCCGAGCCGAGCAACAAGGCGTAGACGCCCGGACTCGAATGGATGGCGAATGCCAATGAGAGCTCTGGTGTCACGCCAGCGCCTCCTCGCCCTCGACTTGGACTTCCTGCAACCGCAGCTTCCCGGAGATGAGGCGCGGCAACAAGGTGTCCCGAAGGTCGGCGAGTGCGCAAGCCTGTCGCTCATTTGCCGTTACCCGGCTGAACACCGTGGTTGCAAATTCATGGAACCGGTTGACGACCTCAGGCGACGGCAACAGGGCCGGAATGGGCCGGAACGCCTTCTTGCTGATTTCCATGAACGTCGAGCCGTTCGCGCGGCCCTTGATGACTTCCATGTTCAGCTGGCACCAGAAGTACATGAACTCCGGTGGTAGGCGGCCGCCGGGAGGCATCGCGATGTAGCCCTGATTGATGGCGACAGGAACCTGCGACAGGCTGAGGTAGCCAATCGGTGCTCGCGAGGACATGAGCAGGGTGCCGGCGGAAAGCAGCCCAGAAGAAATTTTGGCCAGACCGGCGTCACTCACCTTTCGCTCGGTATTCAGCAATACTGGGGCCGTAGCGCCAGAGAGGTCCTTCGGCGAGGTCCAGTGGTGAACGGCGGGCTCCCAGAAGGCTTCGTTCTTTGTGTCCGGCGTTGAGCCGCCAACGGCCTCAACCAAGTCGCCGATGGGTTGAACCGTCCACCCCTTTGGAACTGGCCCGAGCTCTGACTCGTCGAACTCCGCAGGAAACAGCGCCGCCGTGGCCGCATCCATGCCCTCGGGCTCGCGGCCTTCGGCCTTGGCTTGTACCGGGTCGAAGTCGATGAACCAGCTCTTGAACAGGGCTTGGGCGATGGATTCAAGGGTGGAGTTGGTTTGGCGCAAGAGGTCGATACGGCTTTCCAGTGCGTCCAGGATTGCTGCGACGTCTCTCTGAACATCAATCGTCGGAAGGTCAAACTCGAAGTCGCAGATTCGCGACGGCGAGGTGTGCTTGACCGTTGACCCGGTTGCGGAACCGACTACCCAGGCTCGGTAGTCGGAGGTGCGCATAAGGTAGTGCAGCCAAGCCTTCGAGACCTCCATCGGCCGGAGCACCTCTACCAAGCCGATTCGCTGATTGTGCAGATACACACGTTGATGGTGCTCCGGCACTAGGGCGCTAAAGCCCAACGTATCTGCCGCCCGACTCAAGTCCGTCATCGTGACGATTAGGTCCCCTGCTCTGAGGACATATTCCTCAGGTACCGGACCACGATAGAACTTCAGCTTGGTGTCCTGGAAGCCGCCACCAATCGCAAAGTTTCCGGGCGTGACGAGCACATGTGTGGTCGGCTCATCGACAAAGTGCTCGCCCTTGAAGGCGAAGCCGTGCTTAATACGGACGAGGTCACCGAGCTTTCTGCGGACGTACTCAGACCGCATACCCAAGTCCCCCCAGCTTCTCCCGAATCACCGCATCCAGTTCGGCCCCCTTGGCCATCTGCTCAGCCAGTTGCGCTGTCAGCCGCTCCATCTTGTCGTTGAATGCCTCGTCGTCATCGTCCGTTGCCTCGGCTCCCACATAACGGCCCGGTGTTAACACGTGCCCATGCTCGGCAATCTCAGTCGCCTTCACCGCGCGGCAGAAACCGGGCACGTCGGCGTACGGCTCGTCCGAGCCTGCCTCACCGCTCTGGCGCCAGCGGTGCACCGTGGTGGCAATGCGCTGGACGTCCTCGTCGTCGAACACCCGGGTCACCCGCGTGTCCATGCGCCCGAGCTTGCGGGCGTCGATGAAGAGCACCTCGCCGCGCCGGTCCCGGCCGCCCTTGCTCTTGTCCTTGGCCAGGAACCAGAGGCAGGCCGGAATCTGGGTGTTGAAGAAGAGTTGCGGCGGCAGGGCCACCATCACCTCGACTACGTCGGCCTCGACCATCGCGCGTCGAATCTCGCCTTCGCTGTTCTGGTTGGACGACATGCTGCCGTTGGCCAGCACCACACCGGCCTGCCCGCGCGGACCCAGGTGGTGCAGGATGTGCTGCAGCCAGGCGTAGTTGGCATTGCCCGCCGGCGGGGTGCCATGTACCCAACGCTTGTCGTCCAGCAGGCGGTCGCCACCCCAGTCGCTGATGTTGAAGGGCGGGTTGGCCAGCACGTAGTCGGCCTTCAGGTCCGGGTGCTGGTCGCGGTGGAAGGTGTCGGCCGGCTCCTTGCCGAGGTTGAAGTCCATGCCCCGGATGGCCAGGTTCATGGCCACCAGGCGCCAGGTAGTGGGGTTGGCTTCCTGCCCGTAGATGGAGATGTCGCCGAACTTGCCGCCGTGGCTTTCGATGAACTTCTCGCTCTGCACGAACATGCCGCCCGAGCCGCAGCAGGGGTCGTACACCTTGCCCTTGTGCGGGGCCAGCACCTCAACCAACACCTTCACAACGCTGGCAGGTGTGTAGAACTGGCCACCCTTCTTGCCCTCGGCATTGGCGAACTGACCGAGGAAATACTCGTAGACCTCACCCAACAGGTCCTTGGCGTGATGCCCCTCGCTGGAGGCGAAGCCAATGGTGGAAATGAGGTCGATGAGCTCGCCAAGCTTGCCGGGCTCTAACTGTGCCCTGCCGAAGCGCTTGTCGAGGATGCCCTTCAGGCGCGGGTTGTCGGCCTCGATGGCGTCCAACGCCCCGTCAATGCGGGTGCCGATATCGGCCTGCTTGGCGTTGGCGCGGATGGTCTCCCAGCGTGCCGGCCCCGGCACCCAGAAGCAGTTGACCATCGTGTAGTAGTCGCGCTCTTCGGTAGCCAGCACGCGGTCATCGGCGTCCGGCAAGTACAAGTCGTGCGACTCATCGGCGAAGGCCGCCTCGAGCTCGGCGCGGCGTTCGTCAAACGCATCGCTAATGTATTTGAGGAAGATGAGGCCGAGGACGATGTGCTTGTACTCGGCGGCGTCCATCGACGACCGCAGCTTGTCGGCGGCCGCCCAGAGGGTCTTCTTCAGGTCTTGATTCATCTAGGTACTAAGCGGTTACTCGGTTCGTTGGGACGTAACTCTACTGGCAACCGGGCCGCATGCCCGAAAACGCCCCCCGAGCACTGCTTCGAATGCACACAGACAGCAACTGCGCGACAGTCGTGTCGCAATGCGAGTAACACGTAACCCCGTAACTGGCTTCACGCCAAAGCATGGCGCCGCTGTTTGCACGCAGAAAAGCCATCATTTTGAAAATCGTGTGAACTTGTTCACGGCAACAACGCGAGAGCCCCTTGCGCGCCCCTCGGCGATGAAATAACCTGCGTGTTCTTCAAGAGAGAAGCCCGAGTCAGCGGCCCTCTCATTCCCCCGGCCAAAAGTCCCCACAGGACTTGAGCGCCGTCACGCGTCCAAGCGGTTTCGCACCGCAGCCGACGCAGGCGACCGACAAGGTCTCCACCAATTCAACGTGACGCTCGAAGCGGTTCTCCGTTTCACACCCCGCTTGCCGCATCGCCGGCCTGCATCGGTTCTTTAACAAGCTGCTCGCAGCCCATCAGTCCGGTAACCCCGCCTCGTAAGCGGCCCGGATGCTCGGCTGCAACCCCTGCCAGCAGCCGCTGGCGGGGGAGTTCAACCCACATCCCGCGCGTCGCGCGGGGTGCAACGCGACGGCCCCCCGAGGGACAGACGCCGTCACGTGCGCTCTCTGGCGAAGGCATTACCAATACACCGTTACGGTGGCACCTCCGGGCCACTCAAATGCCACAGCGCCAACTTCCATTCTGGAAGTGCTGCGACAACTGCACATTCAATTGCGCTGAGTACTACCCCGACTCACTTGGCCGACTCCGGCGCTTCTCCTCTGGCCCGCCCGCGTTCAACGCCTGCGGGCCGTTTTGTTTCTGTAACGCGGCCACATGGTTACTGGTAACGCACAAAACAGCTGCAGCTAGCCATGTGACCCCATCAATTCATCAAGCACCAGGCCCAAGGCCTGGGCTTACCCAAACAAGGAATATCAAATGAACGTTCTCTCCATCTTCCGCAAGCCCCATGACCAGCAGCGCACTTCGCATGACGTCCATGTGGACTCAAAACCAACCCAGCTGAAGGGCTCAATCATTTGGCCGGATGGCGGCTGGGAGCCCGCAGGGTACGACCTGAATGGCAACTACGTGGTGCTGTCGCGTAAGACGGGCCAACTCATGACCCTCCGCGCCCAGGACCTCGAAGAAAAGAAGCTGGTCCTGATGCTTGGCAAGTCCGTACTGGAGGACCACCGGCAGCTGAATCCCAAGACCAAAGCTGAGGAGTTCAGCAAAGACGGCCTTCTCGAGTGCATTCAGGAGGCCTGCGATGCCATGGGCTTGTTCGACAACACTCGCGTTCGAGGCCCCGGGCTCTACCGGGATGGCAAAGAGGTCATCGTCAACTTCGGTGACCATGTCGCCACATCAGACGGTCAACCATGTGAAACTGCCCCGCAGCGAAAGGGCGCCACCTACCAGAGCGGGCCGGACCTGGGCTTCTCGATGCAGACTCCAATCGCGTCGGACGAGGACATTAGAAGCCTCGTGCAAGCGATACATTCCTTCGGTCTCCGCCGTTCTGGGGACGCCAAGCTCTTGCTGGGTTGGCTCGCCATGGCCTTTTACGGCCCGGTGCTCGACCATCGCCCCATCTTGGCCATCACCGCTGAGCGCGGAGCGGGCAAGACCACAATGCTCGAGTTATTTGCCCAGCTTTTGGGGTCTCAAGCCATGCGCCGCGATGGCGTTCCGACCGTGGCGCAGGTCATCTACGAGCTCGAGAAGCGACCGGCAGCCCTTTTGGTGGACGAACTGGAAGCCCGTCGCTCGAAGGTCGAGGCCGTCGAGAACCTCCTCGAGACGCTGCGAATCAGCTTTTCCAACGCCTCGGAGCACCGGCTGAGTCGAGTCATCGGAGGCAAGCAGCGGTACTTCAATGCCCCGGCAGGCGTTCTCGTCGCGGGTATTGGCCTGCCGGTCTTCAACTCCCCCACGGAGAGCCGCACCGTACGCATCTGCCTCAACGCCTTGGGCAAGGATTCGCAAGCTTGCTACCAGCCGCTTTTCGATTCGGCTCGTAGACATGAAACGGCGGCGCTGGGAAGCCGAGTTCGTCGCATGCTGCTCACCCGGTGGCCGGTGATGCAGGACGCCATCAACGCAATCCGTCCCATGCTCATCAACCTGGGACATGAGTCGCGACCAGCCGGAAAGTACGCATCACTGATTGCGGGTTACATAGCACTGACCTGTGACGCTGTGCCTTGCGCCGAGGAACTTCGCGAACTGCTCGCGGAGCTTGAACTTCTCAAGCCACACGAGCAGGTCGTGGAGCGTGATGCCGATGTCTGTCTGCGAGTGCTGCTCGACCGCAAGGTGGCCGTGTTCATCCCAAATGTGGAGAAGTCCTCGTCCAAGGTGCACATGACCATCCGAGAGATGGTTCAAGCCATCGTCCACGGGCCAGATGAGGTGCGCAAGCCGTTGACCATGCAGATGGAGGAGTTCGGTGTTCGACCCATCTGGAGTCGAGCTGATAAGGCTTGGAAGCTCGCCGTCTGCGCCTCGGAGCATCACAACGGCATGCGACGACTCATGCAACGCACCGATTGGGCCCTCGGCAGCTGGAAAGACGTCTTGATGCGAATGCCAGGTGCTGAATCCAACGTCCAAAAGGTCGCCAAGGTTGCGCAACGCGTGGTGTTGATGGACATGCCGCCGGAGCTCCTGATGCCCCTCGAAGAGGGGAGCTACGATTTCCCCGAGGCGGAGGTCACAGTGGCCAAGGGAGAGAGGGCGGATTAAGGCCAGATTGAGGCACGCCACACACACCCAGAGGCGAAACGCGCAGGCGCAGAAAGCGCGGAAAGCGCAGACGCCACGCTCATTGATTCGGCGACGTTAGCGACCAGGGACTCGCGAAAGCTCCCCAGGTGGAAACACCACCGAACCCCAATCCTGCGCCCGAGCACGACGCTCGGGCGCCTATCCGAATCAAGCCAGGCGATACCCGTGCCGCGTCACCGGGTGAAGAGGGCGGCCACGCACAGAGTAGGCACCGGGTCTGACGGCGCTGCTGCAAGGCAGTTTCAGCGTTGAAACTTGTCGGGGCCCATCCAGGTGAGGACTTGTCGGGTTTCTACCCTTCAAGTGGGGACTTGCCCTACTTGGAGCCTCCACGGTCTGGGCGGCTGCGGGATTTGTGCAACATCACACAGATAAGGGAAAAGCAAGCCTGTCATGCGGGAATGAAAAGCTTGAGCGCTTCAGCTTTCACGGGAGCCGTCGATAACGGGGCTGCTATACGAAGTAGAGCACTACCCAAAGAGAGGAAAAAATGACTGAAGTTATCCGCGGCTACGCCTTCAACAACCGTCCCGTCATCGCCTACCCGAACTTGTTCGACGTAGCATCGAAAAAAGTTATCCCCCTGTCCGAGGCCAATCGTGGCGAAGGCACCGACAGAATCGAAATGCACGAGGTGCTGGACACCATTACGTTGGCCATTGAGGCTGGCGTCGTTCCCCGCGACTCATGGGTGAAGTTCCTCTTCGGTACGAAGGAGCGTTTTGCGATGTTCCTTGAGGAACTCGATGCGTATGGTGATGTCTTCCGCTTGACCGACCGCTGGTGGGCAGCACTCGAGGCAATCGTTGATTGCGGGGGTGACGAAGCCGGGCACATCACGTTCGAAGACTTTGCCGAGCGCTTGCGCGAAGCAGCCGAGGAATCTGGGCAACTTTGATAGCCTGAACCACTAGCCGCTAGTCCGCAGACGGCGGGCGAGACCAAGCAGGGCCTGCCCTCATTGGCCACAGAGAAGCCGCCTTCAGGCGGCTTCTTGCTGCTCCGCGCGTGCGTGATGTGTAGCACACGAAGGGTTTGAGTACCCGTGCCGCGTCACCGGGTGAAGAGGGCGGCCACCACAGCAAGAGACGCTGTGGTGGCCGCCCTCTTTTTTTCGTGAGGAATAAAACGAGGGCTCTAGACGGTGCACCAGGTTGCCGCACGGGGCTCTTGGCGGCACAAGGGAGCTGAGCATCAAGCCGCTTCAGTGCCAACCGCCGTGCTGGAGAAACTCCATGCATCCTCTTCTCACCATCGTCGACGTAGCTCGACTGCTCGGGCGAAGCCCGGCAACCCTGAAAAGCGACTTGTTGCGCAACCCGCAGGCTGTGCCACCCCGCGTTCAACTGCCTGGAACCCGCTTGCTTCGCTGGCGCGAAGCAGACGTGGAGGCCTGGCTGTCTGTCCACGCCGCAAAGGCTCTTCCGCCGAAAAAGGGGGCAGCATGAGTAAGGCATTCGAGCCCCATGCATATGCGAGCGCCCTTGCAAAGGCCGGCACCTACGCCAGTGATGGCGGAGTTCTGCACAAATGGATGGAAACCCACTGGGCGGCTCTGGACGAGCGAGATGCTCGGGTCGAGGCGTATCGCTGGCTGGTCAAGAATGCCTCTGGGCACGCGAGTGACGCGAACGCATCCCAAGCACTGCGAGCGGCCGCTCTGTTCTTGACACCTGTACCTCCCTTGACGGGAAAAACCGTCATTCCGGTTCGCAACGGCTACGTGCACGTCGAGAACACAACAATTTCACTGAAGGCGCCGGAGCGAGCACTGGGCATCCGACATGTGCTGAACTGCTCATACGACCCTGCTGCAGACGCGCACGAATTCATCCGATTCATCGAGAGAGCGCTGCCCGATGCCGACGTACGGGCACGCGTGCAAGAGTATGTGGGTTACACGTTCTTGTCGGATGCGAGGTTCCAGCGGGCGCAACTGTGGCTGGGCGACGGAGCGAACGGCAAAGGGCTCCTCTCCACCATCGTCCGTGCGCTTCACCACCGTTGGGCCAGTGTCGCCTTGGACGAGCTCGATGGATTCGAGCGCAGTGTGGTGCTGGGCGCCAGCCTCATCTTTGCAGACGAGGTGCCACGCGGGAAGATTCATGAGCAGACCATCAAGAAGATGGTCTCCGGAGACCCGGTCTCCATCAACCGCAAGTTCCAGTCCGTTGTCAGCGTCGAGGTGACCGCCAAGTGGATTGCCTGCGGCAACCATCTCCCCGCGGTGACCGACCATTCAACGGGATTCTGGCGCCGCTGGGACATCATCCCTTTCGGGGCAACGGTACCTGAGAGCGAGCGCGACCCCGAGCTCGGCAAGCGAATCATCGCGAACGAACTCGCTGGGGTCCTGAACTGGGCGCTCGAGGGGCTCGTGCGGCTTCTGGCTCGCGGTCGCTTTGACCCTGTCGTTCCGCAAGCCATGCGCAAGGCCATGCTGGATGCCAAACTGGAGACCAACTCCGTCATCGCCTGGGCAGAAGACTGCGACATCATGGTCGGTGGCCCTTGCCGCACGCTGAAGGCTGACGTCTTCCGAAGCTACCGAGACTGGTGCTCGGCCAACGCTCTTCAAACGCTCGGGTCGGTTCAGTTCTGGAAGAGGCTGCGTGACTTGCACAGAGGCCTGCAAGAGGAGCGCCACCGGAAAGATGGTCAGCAGCCGCGCGTGGTGAACGTCCACATGCCCAGAACTAACCACAACGGTCGACCGCCGGAGTTGGTGTGAATGGATGGGCAGCGAGAAGGCGCTGCCCACCAGAAGAAGCCAATCGTCTTTGCACAGGCATCTTCGATGCTCCGAGTGCTCCAAGTGAGTCAAGAGGTTTGAAGGCTGCCAACGACCTTCAACTCCCTCTGCAGAGAGTCCAGACGACTTGGAGCACCCGGAGCAGATTCAGAGACTCGGTGCATCCGATGGCCCTTTACCCTTCAAGAAAAAAGGCGAGCTGTGCGCTCGCCTTTTTCAATCAGGTCTTGTTGTCTCTCGCAGGCCTCAGTGGCTGATGTCCCTGTGTCCGATGAGCGCTTCCGCCTCGGACTCGTCGTGAAGAACTGCAGCACGCTGCAGCCACCGAACTGCTTCGGGCACCTCTCGCAGAGAGAAGAAGTCTTGGCAGCTGACCTCCGAGTACAAGATGACCAGCGCGCGACGTGCCTCGTAGCTCAGCGACTCCAGGCTTTGTGGCAGAGCGGCCATCACGACCGGGTCGGACCGCAGCCGCTGGAACGCGCGTTCGACGAGCTCTTCTTCTGAAACGTTTGGCCAGGCGAAGTCCGACATTCGAATCAGCCCGGACACCAGCTTCACGACGACGGCGGGAACCATCAAGTAGCTTGCGCAAGCTGCTGCGAAATCGTGGCTGATGTTGCTCACCTGGCGCACACCGTTGCGCAGCTGGTAGATGTACCCCACCGTCACGCCGAGCTGACGGGCCAGTTCCTGATGATGGTGCCCGCGAGCCAGCGCTTCGTCGAAGAGCCAGCCCATCAGCGCACCGCCTGGCGCGCTGTACAGGCGGCGCACGCGTGCTTCACGCGTTTCGACGCTGCCAAGGGTGCCGGCGACGGGGTTGATGGCTTCGAGCTGCTTGGAGTTAAGGGTCTGATACATGGTTGATGTCCTTGGGTAGCACGGAAGTCGTGCTCTTCGTATAGCAACCGCCTCTCCAAATCGACCCCGCGCTGGCTTAGCCCTTGCGCCTTGATGCGAAGCCTGCACTCTGAAGGGCCCGCAGCAGGCTGTTGTCTCCTCCGTCGACGGCCGCGAGAATTTCGGTCCAGCGCCGAAACACTGGAGTTTTTCGGACTCCGCTCGTCGGAGCACGACCGTAGCGCCCGCGCTGAACCGCATCCGTTGCGGACTTAATCGCTTTCAGGGCATCCTGTAGCGGGTCTGCCGCGGGGCCGTGATGAGCCACCGGGGAAGGCTCCAGGGTCCTGACCTTTTTCAGTGCCGAGAGCAAGCGCTCGGTGCGCACTGCGGAAACTCCCGATGTCAGGCTGTGCGTCGCAGCTTCTTCGACGAGACGGAGCGCCTCGCTGAGGCGCCACACAGGGTCCACCTCATGCTGCAGGGCCCGTTGTTTGGCCGCCTCTTTCTCCAACTTGGCCGGCACGACGATGCGGCGCTCGACCATGGCGCATTCAGTCGGCGTCAGCAACAAGGAGAGTTCATTGGGCAGTGAGGTGGCGTCTGCCTCGATGCTGCCGACGTATGTCTGCTGGGTGTAACCGTGAGGGACGTCTGGGCCCTTGGGAATCCAGTGACTGCGGTACAGAGAGATGCGGTTGCCGCGGCGTTTGAGATGCATATGTGCTCCAGTGGTGGTTGATGGAGACACGTATAGGTATCCATTTATACGCAGTGGCGCGACACGGTGGTGCCCACGCCTGGTCAGCGTGTTACGTGCACGCTGAACCCTGGCGAGCAAGTTCTTGGGGGTGCCCTCACCATCAGACAGAACGATTTCACGGACGACCGGCCAGGTGGGCACCAAGCACCTCCTCTTGGATTGACCAGCAGGCGGACGGGCCGGCGTCCAGCCGGCGCCCTTGCCGCGTTGACTACTGCGTGTTGGAGGAGGCGTTCAGCACGACAAGACGATTTAGGGGGGTGAGTTGCTCGCGACCGGGACCGGCCAGGCGGTGCGAACCGCCGCCGTCCCAGCGCATGCCGACCTTGCCAGCTCGCAAGGCGCGACGCGCCGTGGCTGCGACCGGGGTCCCCGGTCACGACCGATGGACAGTTGATATGTCGTGATTGGGGCAAGGCGCGCGAGAGCGGCATGCCGGAACAACAGTTGCGCAAGCCGTCCCGACAACACAGCGGCCTCGAAAAAACTCCTGCGGACGGCGGCGGTTCGCACCGGCGCAGCCGGTCAGATGAAACAGCAGCCTTGATGTACGTCGCGACGAAAACGTGACAGACGTGTGCCCCCTGGCACACGAGGCGGGCAGAGGGGAAAACACAGTTGCCCCAAGCCCTCTGACAGCCGTGCTGGAGACCATCGAGGGCACAAGCGTGGATAGGTCACTGGCGTGGTGTGCCGGGTGTTGGTGGTGGGTAGCGCCAGATTTATCTGGTCGCTACACGGGAAAAGACGACCACCACCACCCCGAGCGTCGGGAAATGGGTTGAGCGGCCGTTGATACACCCGACCGGAGACTGGTTACATGCCGCAGCATCACAGGGCGCCACGTCGCGCCACACAGCCCCACGAACGCCCGACCACAGCGATACAAAGTCAAGCACCCAGTGGGCCAACGGCGGCACCACCTGTGATGCACGCGGGTGCATCACAGGTGCCGAAGGGCGCTCGCCCTGTGGCCAGGGGCATGACGGCACTGGTGCATTCCAGTGACTTGCAAGAGCGCATTCGCATGAGAGCTCTTTCGCTGGCGAATCGCTTTCGCGTCATTCGTACGATTGATGTCGCCGTTGCGTGCTTTGCAGAGCGCCCATTCAAAGCAGCCCTCACGGCCGCCCAACGCGCCACGCGAGGCATGGTCAAAGAAGAGTTGCTACGGAGGTATCGCACAGACCGCTTCCAGACCGTTTACGGACTTACCAGCAAGGGGGTCGAATGGCTTGATGCGCGCGGCATTGAGGCGAGCGCATCGGTGCGGCGTGTCGCTGACATGAGCAACCCTGAGCACCGACTCTGGGCGCAGTTCCTCACGCTGTGCTGCGAAGTGCGCGGATTGAACGCACACACCGAGCAAGAGCTGATGCAGATTCTTGCCCGTGGTGCTGGAGAGACCACTGCCACCGTTCAAGGTTTACTACGCGTGAGCGTGCCGATGACGCGCGGAGCTCGCCGGTTAGACCTGCGCCCTGATGCGGTCGCTATTGAGCCAGACGGCGTGACGTGGTTTGAAGTCGACCGCAGTGCACGAGGCGCAGACCGAGCAGCCTCGCTCAAGGCACTCGTCCTGGCCATTGGGCGCCAGACACAACTCGATGAGCCGCTCAGACGGGTCATTGTCCTCACGCGAACGCCTCGCATCGACAACCGGGTTCGGGCTTCATTGAATGCCCTGGCTCTCGAGTCGCAGAACTTTGCGTTGACCGAGGGCCGCAGGTTACTAAGGCCAGTCGGACCGGGCATCTATGCGGTGATTCGGACTGAAGAGGAAGTCCTCCGAGACGGAAGAACGCGACTGGTCGATTTGTGCGCAGGCCACGTCATCGTTCAGCCGTTGCCGGTGTGGCTTCCAAAGGTTCGCCTCGATGGACGAGATGGTCACGCGTGCGATGGGTGGTTCGACGAGAACTATCTGCCTTACGTCCGCGCCACCCCCATGCCCTCTTGGCAACCGCCCCCGTCTCCGTTACTGCCTAGAGACGCCTAGGCCCCGCGTGAATCCCGGTCGCTATACGTCGTGCGCACTTCCGCGCATGAGGACATTCATGGATTCACTAGAAACTCTCACGTACACCCCCGGGTCCATCGACCCCCTTCGAAGCTTGGCATTCGAAGGAAGGTTGATGGCTCCCCACGAAGTGACAGAAGCCTTCGCGCTTCGAGGAGAACTGGTTCCTCCCGAACTGAAAGGGCAATGGAGCCTCTGCGGCTCCGCGACAAAAGCGATGTTCGAGGGGTTCCGAACCCTGGCTCCCCGGCAACTCAGGCTGAGGCTCTCGGTGTTCACCACGGCGTCAGGTGGGGCCTACCTGGTTTTGACGCATCAACTTGGCTTGCGACAGCACCGCTTTTTGCTACCGCTCTGGGACCTTCGTGTCCGAGAAGGCGTCAAAGCACTGAGCGCAGGAAAGCTGACGTTCATGCTCGCACAAGAAGACGGTGAGCTCGCGATGGTCTTTTCCAGCAGTTTCAAGCCTGCGGAAGTCGAGCCAGTGCTCGAGTATGACCTGCCCCATGACCCTGAGAAGCTGTTACGACTGGTTCACGAAATGCCGCTGGCGGTGCAGATGCTCAGACAACTTCAGGCTGTACCGACCTGTGGCCCGCCCGGTCAGATTGAAGAGGTGGCTCTGTCTGTGTTGATGCCGGTTCATGCCGTGCTGAGCATCGTGCGCGGCGGCGGCCAGAAGGCCTGAGGACCGAAATTCGAGGGGGTAGCTATACGAGTTGCAGACCCACTGCACGATAAGGAAACACAGCATGCAACTGTTTGGAAACGTGGCGACCGAGCCAGAAAAGAAGACCTCGAAATCAACGGGAAAGGGGTACTACGAGATGCGCGTGGCAGAGTCACAGCGCGGAGTGGACACCCAGCCGACCTGGTACACCGTGCGCATCATGAGAGATGACAAGCCCCATCTCAACAAAGGGGACTTCGTGAAAGTGACCGGCAAGCTCAAGGCGGACTTCTACTTGTCACGAGAAGGCAAGCCCACGGGCACCTTGCTCGTGATTGCGTTTGAAGCCGCAAAAATTGGCAAGCCGGTCAAGGAAGAGAGTGAGCGCGCAGCCGCTGTTGAGTAACCCAGCCTGGGCACCAGGACAGAACAAGAAATGATTGACTTGCGCGTGGTCGTTACCGACCACGCGCTTTTTTGAGCCATGACCATCTGCACGTTTGAGCGCTGTGGAGAGCTGCACTGGGCCGCCTGCTGCCGTTCGCGGTTTTTCGTGCTTCCATGGACTTCATCCTCAGCCTGTTGGTTTTTGATGTTCATCCTAAAAATTCATCAAGAACCAAGCCAGTCCCGTCGATGGGGCGGGCTCCGCGCGACGTCGCCGTCGTCGGGAGCAGTGACAGCGGGGCAATGTCCGATACCCAATCGACCGAGGTGGCCGCTTGAGGCAGGTATCGGACGGGATGCCGACAGCAGACTACAAGCGCGCTGGCGTTCAGTGCCTCGAATTTTTTGGATGAAGTCCAAAAAATATAAAAAGCGGCGCTACACAAAATGTGACATGACAGAGCACCACTGGTGCCCGTCGGGTTCAAGTCCGAGACCAAGGAAACGCGTAAGCCGCCCCTTGCAGTCGATGGACGGGAGACCGACGATTAATCGGCCGTATAGGCCGCACCTGAGAGTTCCCGGCCGTGTAGGCCGTTTCGAGGAAAGCGATTGAGTCGCCACCTACTCTCAAAGCACCGACCGCGCTGTCGTGTCACACCACCACAATGACGTCCTGACTTTCCTGCACGCCATGCATGGACGAGCGACGGAATACCGTTGAGAGAATGCCTGGAGGGCGTCCAGAACCGCGGCGCCATCGCTGCGCAGTTTTCGGTGTCAGCTTCAGCAGGGCACGATATGTGCTCGTGACGCCTGACGGAGCGGCAAGCAACTGGAAACCGTTGTCGAATGCACATCAGCTGATGTGCATTCGACAACAGCAGCAAAGCCAGCGCAGGCTTTCCAAAAAAAGGGGGCGGCTTTGTTGCGTCATGCCGCGTGCTTCACATCAACGCTGTAACGAGCAGCGTGGCGACCGTACGAAAGTCGCTCGAGCAACCCTGCGTTGGGCACCGGTTACACGTAACCGCGGCACCCTGACACGCAGTTTCGCAATCGCGTAACTGCGCGGTCACTCGCCAGATGTAACTGTTTCAGCCCCGCCTTGGCGCCCGAGTTGGGGACCTTGGCAGCATCGCATGGCAGGCCACCACCATCTCGCGGCCAAGTATCGGACTCAGCGAACGCCACCGTGCGAGCGGCGTGTACTTTGCACGGGCGTCCAGTTCTCCTGGGCTCGAAACGCCCGCTCCCGGAAATTGTCCACGGCCCGGCTGCTCCAGTAGCTCCACTTGCCGATGCGAACACCGCGGGGGAACTCGTTGCGCAGCACCAGGTTGTCCAACGTGCGCGAGGAGATGCCAAGTTCCGCGCAGACGTCAGCTTTTTTCAGTCGGGTCGAGTCAGATTGGGTGGTCATGGTGTCATCAAGAGTTGTTGATGACGCGTGTAGCGAAGGCCGTTTATATTTTTTGCGCACCTAAACACGGCCATGGGCCGCCAAGCGCAACCCATGGCAGTTGCACACGCCGCGATGTCTCTGACCACGAAAGAGGCCGCCATCGGCAGGCCATGACGCGCCGCCCGGAACGCGCGCGCCTCGTGGAAGCCCCGAGCGCGCCCAAGCGGCGGGCATGTGCACCCCTCCAAGGTTCAGCGCCAGTTTCGCTCTGAATGACTTTTGATTACATTCAAGACAGCAAAAGCTCAGGGGGAAATGTCACGCATGGGTCGCACACCACACGATGCACGGCGCGCTGAGCCGGGTGCCCGCTCATTGGGCGGACTAGCTCGGGCAAGCTTTAAAGGCGCCACAAAGCTATCGGCCAAAGTCTTGAGGGCCGGGGCTTTGTTCGTCAAAGCACACGAAAAGGACATCGCGCAGGCCGGCCAGGCGGCGACTGACTTTGCCGCCGCGGCCGTCGGCCTGGCCGGCGAGGGGCTGCAAAAAGGCGCAGAGGTGGTCGCCAACCGGCTCACCAATGCCTCCAAAGACGCGGGCCCAGGCGTCAAAGCTGCCGCGGGCGCCGCGAAGGTCGTTGCACAAGCCGCGGGTGTGGCAGGCAAAGGAACTCAATACGTCGCTGACCAGATTGGAAGGGCTGCGCCCGCCGCTGGTGGAGCATTCGGCGGCGTCATCACGGGCGTCGTGGACACGGCCTCAGGCGCAGTGGATGCCGTCGCCATCACCGATACCGACATCAGCGAGCTTGAATCCAAACTCAAGCAGTGGGGCCAGGGGGCCTCCAATCGCTCATTGGCCTTGCAGGCCAAGATTCAAAGGCTCCAGCATGGGCATCGCAGAAAAGACTTGCTGGACCTCCTGACCATCGGCGGCCTCTCGCTGGCCAGCGCATCAAGCAGCCCGGCAAGCGTGCCGGCCGACATCGAAAGGGCGTTCAGCTTGGCCTATCCTGGGCTGGCGGCCAGCGGTCAGGGCTTTGGCGATGCGGTCGCGCGCATGAGTGCAGATGAGTTGCCGGGCCTGGTCAACGGTGTCAAAGGCAAGCTTTTCGAGCTGCAACTGGTGGAACAACTCAACAGCGCAGGCTTACCCGATGGCCTCACAGCATCGCTGGCCACCTCGGCCACGCAGGCCGGTCACGATATCGTCGTGCGCAACGAGGCAGGCGCGGTGATGGACCTCCTGTCTGCCAAGGCCACGGACTCGGCCTCCTATGTGAAAGACGCGCTGGAGAGGTACCCCGACATTCAAGTCACGACCACCTCGGAGGTGCACGCGCAACTGCTTGGCATTGGGATGGCCGATGGATTGGTCGACTCGGGCATCACAGACGCCGCACTGCAAAGTGCCGTGGAGGCCGCAGCCCATGGTGACGAGGGCCCGCTGCAAGCCCTGATGCCATCGGCGGTGGGACTGGCGGTGATTGCCCTGTCGAGCTTCATGGACAAGTCCCTCAGCCTGGAGGCGCGAGGAGCGGAGTTCGGCCACCGCTCTGCCAAAGTGGGGGTTGCCTCGGTGGCGGCCAAGGGCGCCGCGGCGGCCTCCGGGTTCTGGTGGCTCGGGCTGGCCGCGGGCTTGGGCAGTGGGTGGCTCAGCAACGTGGGGCAACACAAGCGCCATCGCTACGACGCACTCAAGGCGTGTGTCCAGGCCCTTAACGACTTGGAGCAGAAAAGGCGCTCAAGCCCATCGCTCGTTCCACGGGCCACCTGAAGCCGAGGCGGTTCGGCGCAGCCGTGCGTGAGGTGCCCGCTTGGCGCCCTTGCATGCGCCCCAGCACCTGTGCGCCTCAGCATCTTCTTGGGGCTTGCTGCACGGCAGATTGCCCCCGTGCCTTATCGGCAAGGGGGCAAGGAGGCACAGTGGTCAAAAGGCCCACGAGGGCCAAGTCGGCGCGAGCAGGAATACCCGGTCGCGCCCATCCAGCCAGGCGAGGCACTGACGGGCCCTGCACAGCCCACCAGCACAACGCCTGACGGCATCAGGCGACGCGGCGCCCGGGGAAGGCAATCACGTTGCTCGGACGCGATTGGGTCGCCGCGGGGGCGGTCGGCGCGACCTCCAGCGGCACAGCAGGCTCGACGGCCACCGCCTGCTGCTCGGCCGCCTTGGCGTGCTGCGTGCGCAGCACCTCCACGACGTCATCGGCACTCACGTTCACGTAGCGCTCGAGCATGTTCAGGTTCTTGTGCCCCGTCAGCTTCTGGACCAGGAAGACGTTGCCGGTGGACAGCGCCAGACGCGTGGCCGCCGTGTGGCGCAAGTCATGGATGCGCAGGTCCTCGATGCCCGCACGCTCACACGCACGCCGCCAGGCGGCGCGCAGCGACTCGTAGCTGATGCGCACCACGGGCTCATTGGGCTCACCCGGGCTGAGCTCTTGCAGTGCCTGCAATGCCGCGGGCGACAGAGGCACCTCGCGCGCGCCTGCTTTCGCGTCACGCAGCGTGAGCACGCTGCGCGTCCAGTCCACATCGCCCCAAACCGCCCGCTCCAGCGGCTCGGAGGCTCGCATCGCCGTCTCACGCAGCAAGGTCAGGGCCGGCGCCACCAGCGTGTTGCGGCATTCGGCCAGGGCATCCTCCAACAGCGCCTGCTCATCGATGGTGAGCACCCGCGTGCGGTTGTTGTCGATTTTCGGCATCTTCAGCCGCGTGGCCGGGTTGTCGAAGAGCTCGGTCCAGCGCCACACCGTGAAGGCGTAGTTGAAGACCACCCGCACGACCGAGCGCTCCAGCGCAATGGTGCTGGCCGAGTGCCCTTCGTGACGCATGGCGCCGATGTATGCCTGCATCTGGTCGCGGGTGATGTCACTCATGACCGTGTTGGCCAGGACCGCACGGTGCTTGTCGGTGCGGGCATTGGCGTTGAGCAGCGCCTTGCGGTGCCGATGCAGCCCCGGCGGGATGACGCGTTCGGTGGTGTGCTCGACGAGCTGCACCGAGAAGTACGCGCCCGGTCCCGTCTTGCGGGCAATGAGGCCGTCGTCGGCCTCGTCCTGCACGCCACAGGCGGCCGCGGCCTCGCTCAGGCGGGTCACCTTGAGCAGACGCAGGCCGGCCGCACGCAGGTAGTTGTTGATGCGCCGCGCCTCTTGTGCGGCCCCTTTCATGAAGGGCAGGTGCGCCATGGCGTAGTCCTGCAGGGCCTGGGCCAGGGTGGTGCGCGTCGCACCCGCACCACTTGGGAGCTCGTTGCGGTCAATGGCATGCACCTCGCGGTTCATCGCGCGCTTGGCCTCGGCCTGGGTCTTGAAGCCGCTGAGGAAAATGGCGTGGCCGCGGTACTGGCGGCGAATGGCATAGCCTTTGCCGTGCTTGTAAGGGGTGGCCTCGCGGGAGCGAGCGGCCTTGCGCTCGGGCGCGGCCGACATTTCAGGCAGCACAGGCGCCACAGGTTCTTGGGCATGCCCCTCGTCTTGTGCCTCTTCGAACGCCTCTTCGGCTTGAGCGTCAAGCGCGCGCGCGCTGTGAGCACGTGGGTTCTCTGTTCGCAGCCCTTGGGGGCAGGCGCCTTGGGTGGTCAGTTGGTCGCGGTGGGTGGGTGTGTGCTTGTTCATCGAAACTCCATCAGGTTGTTGGAGTTGCGTGTAGCAAGGCGATTTATATCGACGCACTGCACCTTCTTTAGACCGCTTTACACCCGCACTGAGGCGCTGTGTTTTAGCAATCAAGTGCTGTCAGGGGGCACGACACCGTCCCCGAGACACACCGCGCCTGCGCTCTGCCCCCGGTTTTCGTGCGCCTGTCTCGTGCATTGCCCTCCTCGCACAGCACCGCGATTGGACTTGCACAATTTGCTGCACAAAAACAAAAAAGCGACCGATTTGGGTCGGTCGCTTTTTTTGGGGCTTCTTGTAACCTGTTGATTTACAAGGAGCTTTGACTGGTGGCCTGGGGCGGAATCGAACCACCGACACGCGGATTTTCAATCCGCTGCTCTACCAACTGAGCTACCGGGCCATGCGAAGAACGCAATTATAGCAGGGATTTTTGCCCTTCTGATCAAAACGCGCTGCGTTTGCTCCGGGCCAGGTCGACGCCGAGCTGTTTGAGCTTGCGGTAGAGGTGCGTGCGCTCCAGGCCTGTCTTCTCGGCCACGCGCGTCATTGAGCCCGACTCCTTCGCGAGGTGGTACTCGAAGTAGGCCCGCTCGAATTCGTCGCGGGCCTCGCGCAGGGGACCATCGAGGTTGAACGTCTGTTGAGGCAAGGGCCCAGAGGGCACCGCCACCTGGGCCACGACCGAGACCGATGCGGTCATGGCCTGCTCCACGGTGAACTCCACCGGCCCCGTGCCGCGAGGCGGCACCACCGCAGCGGCCGGTGCCTTGGGCGCCACCTTGTGCAGGCCCTGGTCCACCGCCTTGAGCAACTTCTGCAGCGTGATCGGTTTTTCCAGAAAAGCCGTGGCGCCGATGCGCGTGGCCTCCACGGCGGTGTCGATGGTGGCGTGGCCGCTCATCATGATCACCGGCATGGTCAGCAGACCCGCGCTGGCCCATTCCTTGAGCAGCGTCACGCCGTCGGTGTCGGGCATCCAGATGTCCAGCAACACGAGATCGGGGCGCATTTGCGCGCGCAGGCTGCGGGCCTGGGCAGCGTTCTCGGCCAGTTCGACCGTGTGCCCCTCGTCGTTGAGGATTTCCGAGAGCAAGTCACGGATCCCCAATTCATCGTCTACGACCAGGATCGTTGCCATGTCACCCTGTAACTTTCTGACTCTGTTGCCAATTTGCAACTTCGAATGATAACGACACTTGAGCGCCGATCACCGCTCCGTCCGACACCCGATTGGCCAGGTCCACGCGGCCGCGGTGTTCGTCCATGATCTTCTTGACCACCGCCAGGCCCAGGCCGGTGCCTTTGGACTTGGTGGTGACGTAGGGCTCGAAGGCGCGCTTGAGGATGTGCTCTGCAAATCCCGGGCCATGGTCTAACACCGCCAGGCGCACCCACTGCCCACTGTCGGATCGGCGGGTGCGCAGCACCACCTCGGCCCCGGTCTGCCCGACCATGGCGTCCTGCGCGTTCTGCACCAGGTTGTGCACGATCTGGCGCACCTGCTGCGGGTCGGCCAGCACCTGGGGCACGTCATCGGCCAACTCCAGCCGCACCGGCACCGCCGCGTGCTCGTACAGGCCCAGGATGTCGCGCAGCAGGGCATTGAGGTCCACCGGCTCCAGGTGGGCCGTGGGCAGGCGGGCGTAGTCGCGGAATTCGTTCACCAGGCGCTTCATGGCGTCCACCTGGTCCACGATGGTGCGCACCGACTTGTCGAGGATGGCCTGCTCAGGCGCCGCCACCTTGCCATCGAGCTTCATGGCCAGGCGCTCGGCCGAGAGCTGAATGGGCGTGAGCGGGTTCTTGATTTCGTGGGCCAGCCGGCGGGCCACCTCGCCCCAGGCCTTGGCCCGCTGCGCCGAGACCATCTCGGAGACGTCATCGAACACCAGCAGGCGCTCGTTATTGGGCAACAGGGCGCCCCGCGCGATCAAGGTGATGCCGCGCTCGAAAGGCGTGTCTCCGCCAGAGCCCAACTCGAACGACTGCTGCCAGTGGCCGCCTTCGTGGGGCGTCTGCTCGGCCAGGAAGCGCTCGAACTGCTGGGCCACGCCCTGCCCGAACGCTTCCAGCCCAGGCACTTCGGCCAAGGGCTTGTGCTGGTGCACGGCCAGCGGGGTGTGCAGGATGCGCGCCGCCCCCGGGTTGGCGCTGCGCAGACGGCCCGCTTCGTCGAGCACCACGACACCAGCGGTGAGGTTGTCCAGAATGGTTTGCAGGTTTTCGCGCGCGGCGTCGACCTGCACCATGCTGCGCTGCACGGCCTCGCGCGCATCGGCGAGGTCTTGCGTCATGTGGGCAAAGGTGCGGGTGAGCCCGGCGATTTCGTCTTTGGAAGTGAGCGCCTGCTTGGGCGCGAGGTTGCCCGCGGCCACCTCGCGCATGCCCTCGGCCAGCACCAGCAGTGGCCGAATGAGCTGATTGCCCAGCAAGACCGCCAGCAGCACGGCGCCGAACACCGCCAGAAAGAGCGCCAGCGTGAGCGTGCCGATGTACATGCGCCGCAAGCCTTCTCGCCCCAGGGCGCGCTCCTGGTACTCGCGGTTGGCCACCTGGACGGCCAAGGCGTCCACCACCAGGGCGGCGGGCAACGGGCTGATGACCTGCAGGTAGCGCGGCTCCACGCCAAAGCCGTAGCTGGGCGGGCTCACCAGGGCCAGCACGCGGATGCGCGCCTGGTTGGACGCCAGCATGGCCTCCAGCTCGCCATCGGCGCCCTCCTCCAGGCCTTCGATCTGGGCCAGCACCCGGGTGGCCCTGACGCTGCGCAGCAAGGCGGCGCTGGGGCGCTCGGGGTTGATGTCGAAGCGCGACAGCCCCGAACTGCCAATCGCCTGACCGTTGGCGCCCCAGAGCACGATGTCAGAGGCGCCCAGCTGCTCTCGCAAGCCATCCAGCGCCAGGGCGGCGGCGGTGTTGGGCTGGCGGGCCAGGCTGTCGGCGGCCAGCCGGGTCTTGGTGGCCAGGTCGGCGGTGAGGGTGTCCAGGGTGGTGCGGCCCAGGTTCAAGCCTGCGCTCAGGGCGTTCTCCACCCGCACGTCGAACCAGCTCTCGATGGATCGGGAGACGAACTGATAGGACACGGTGTAGATCAACAGCCCGGGCAACACGCCCACCAAGCCAATGATGCCGGCGAGCTTGACCAGCAGGCGGCTGCCGAACTTGCCGCGCCGAAAGCGCACGGCCAGGCGCACCGCCAGCCAGGCGATGACCGCCAGCAGACAGGCCGCCACCGCGGCGTTGATGGCCACCAGCCAGGTGAAGTTCTGCTCGTAGAGGTTGCGGTTCTTGGTGGCCACCGTCAGCAAGAACAGCAGCACCATGCCCAAGCCGCTCATGACCACCAGCGCCGTGCCGATGGCCCAGCGGCGGGGCGCCACGCGACGGGAGGAGTGGTCGTCCGTGCTCACGGCTTGCTGGTGGCCTCGGCACTGGCCTCGGCGTCAGGAGCGGGCAGGGGCAGTCGCTGGCGCCACTCCACGCTCCACTCTGGCTGGTTGGCCATGCCGAACTGGAAGGGCCTCGGCAGGAGGGACAGGTCGAGCTGGAAACTGGCCTCGACGCGGTGCTCGGCGCTCGGGTCGAGCTGGCTGGCATCGGCGATCTTCCAGCGCACGACGCGCCCCACGGCGCCCAGGGCGTCGTCCAGGCTGTCGAAGCTCTGGTGCAGCGCGTACTGCAACCCCGAGGCGCTGGGGTTGGCCCCCACCTCATTGGACACGCTCATGCGCCAGCGTCGGGTCAGCGGCTGGAAGGCCAGGCGCAACACGCGGGTGGCGCTGGCCACGCGCTTGTCGGACCAGTACCAGCGCGAGCGCATCAGCTCGGCCTGCCAGACGAAGTACAGAGGAACGCCCTTGGACAGGGCGTCTTCGACGACCTCGGCGGGGGTCAGGGTCAGGCGCACCGACAGGTAGACGCCATCGGCGCCGCGCTGCACGCTCACCTGCTGCGCTTGCGGCGCCTGCGCGGCCACGGGCAGGGCGAGGCAGCAGCAGCACAGCCAGGCCCACAGCCAGCGGCGACAAGCCATCAGCAAGCGCTGTCGCTCATTGGGGCGCCTTGTCGATGCGGGCGTAGTAGAAGCCGTCGTGTCCACCCGAGGCATTGTCGTTGAAGTCCCCCGCCACCGACGCCTGCCCTGGCAGCAAGTGGCCAGGGCTGGGTTGCCGGCGGGCCTCTGTGTGGCGCGAGAGAAACGCCTGCACCTGCTCCTCGCCTTCGGCCTTGAACACGGAACAGGTGGCGTAAACCAGAGCACCGCCCGGTTTGAGCAGCGGCCACAGGGCCTCGAGCAGGGCCTTCTGGGTGGCCACGAGGGCGGCGATGTCGCTGTCGCGCCGCAGCCAGCGCACGTCCGGGTGGCGCCGCACGATACCGGCCGCGCTGCACGGCGCATCCAGCAGGATGGCGTCAAAGGGCTGGCCATCCCACCAGCCCTCGGGGTGCGCCGCGTCCGCGGTCAGCACCCGGGCCTGCAAGCCCAGCCGTTGCAGGGTGTCGGTGATGCGACTCGCCCGTTGCGCGTCCACGTCAAGCGCGACCACGTCGATGTCGGCCCTCTCGAGCAGGTGGGCCGTCTTGCCGCCAGGGGCGGCACACGCGTCCAGCACCCGACCACCTTGGGACCAGTCTCGGCCGGCCAGGAGAAGCGGCGCGGCGAGTTGCGCGGCCGCGTCCTGCACGGACACATGGCCCTGAGCGAAACCGGGCAGCTGCTCCACCGGGGCCGCCTTGCTCAGCACCACGCCATCGTCGCCCACGGGCTGACCCGCCATGCCGCTGGCGGACAGCACCTGCAGGTACTCGTCGCGGCCGATCTGGCGGCGGTTGACGCGCAGCGTCATGGGCCCGGGCGCGTTGTCGGCCGCCAGAATGGCCTGCCATTGCTGGGGGTAGTCGCGGCGCAAGCGCTCGGTCCACCACCGGGGGTGGTTGTAAGTGGCCACCGGGTCGTCGGCCACCGCGGCCAGCAAGGCCGCCTTTTCGCGCAGGCAGCGGCGCAGACAGGCGTTCACAAAACCCGCCTGCCGCTCGGTGCGGCGCTGGCGCCGAAGGGCGGCCACCGCCTGGTCCACCACCGTGTGCTCCGCGTAGCGAGGGCCGTCGGGGGTGCAAAGCAGCGCGATGGCGGTGCACAGCAGGGCGTGAACCATGGGCTCAGGGTTTCGCTGCACCAGCCTCGCCGCCACCGCCCGCGCCAGCCCCAGGTGGCGCAGCGCGTGAAACGTCAGGGCCTGTACCCCCGGGCGCAAGGCGCCCGGCACGCCCGGCAAGACGGCAGACAAAGACTGCCCCTGCACCACGGCGGCCACGCAACGGGCGGTGTGCAACAGTTGGTCGGCCAGGGCCGGTGCGCTCGATCGGAAGGGTTCGTTCACAAAAAACTCGATTCAGCTCAAGGTCCAGTCCGGCGCGCTCACCTGGGCGGGAGCGTCGGCGACCTCATCCAGGTGGTGCGCGCGAAGGGGCATGGGCCCCATGGGACGGCCGTAAAGGCGGTGGATGCGCTCGGCCAGCGGCGGATGGGCGTCCAGCCAGCGGGCGGCATGACCGCGCTCGCTGCCCACCAGAAGCAGGTGTTGCACGGTGGAGGGCTGGTGCTGCCCCAGCACGCCCGCCTGGCGCTGGGTGAGCACCTTGCGCAGCACGCCACCCAGGCTGTCGCGGCTTCGGGTCCACTGCACGGCGCGGGCATCGGCCAGGAACTCGCGCTGTCGGGACACGGCCGCCTGCAGGGCATGGCCGGCGATCCAGCCCAGCCAGCCGACAACCTTGAGCGCCAGGCCAGGCAAGACAAGCGCCGTGGGGCGGCCAGTGGCGTCGGGCTCGGCCATCGACTCCCCCATGCGGTAGATCATCTCCAGGCCGAACACCATGCCCACCAGCCGCAGGTTCAGGCGAGCGTCGCCCTCGCCGATGTGGCTGAGTTCGTGCGCCACCAGGCCCTGCAACTCGTCGCGGGTGAGGTGATCCAGGGCACCCTGCGTGACGACCAGGGCCGCATCGGTGCCATCCCAGCCCGCGGCGAAGGCATTGATGGAGCCATCGCGGGCCAGCACCATGGGCGTGGGACGCGCAAGGCCGGCGGCCAGTGCCATTTCCTCCACGATGTTGCAGAAGCGATGCTCGGCGTGCGATCCGCTGCGGTGGGCGGGCCGCGCGCCCAGGCGTTGGGCCAGGCGCACACCACCATCGCGCTTCAGGCGCGAGGTCTCCAGCCACCAGCCACCCAGCACGAAGCCCAGCGCCACCCCGGTGTTGACCTGGAAAAACAGGCGCGGGAACGTGGTGGGGCCCGGCGCCCAGAAGCCCCAGGCCATTCCCCAGGCGACAGCCAGCGCTGCGTTGATGGCGAGCACGAGCACCGCCACGGTGAGCCCGAACGCGCACACCAGCCATGCCGTCTGGCGGCGGGCCTCACGCTGGTGCTCGGCGAAGCGCATGGGCGAGGGGTCAGAGCTTCACCGACACCGGCTGACGCTCCGCTTCGCTGGTGGTGGCGGCCAGCATGGGCTGTGGCACGAAGCCAAACAGGCGGGCAATGATGAGCGTGGGGAACTGGGCGGCGGCGTCGTTGAAGGCCAGTACCTGGTCGTTGTAGGCCTGGCGCGCGAAACCCACCCGGTTTTCGGTGCTCGCCAGCTCTTCGCTGAGCTCGCGAAGGGTCTCGTCGGCCTTGAGTTCGGGGTAGTTCTCCACCACCGCCATCAGGCGGCCAAGGGCACCACCCAGCACCGCCTCCGCCCCCGCCAACTGACCAAGCGCCGTGGGGTTAAGCGGACTGGTGGCCGCCACCTGCTCGGCGCTGCGGGCCTGGTGACGGGCCGCGATCACGGCCTCCAGCGTCTGGGATTCGTGGGCAAGGTAGCGGCGCGCCACCTCCACCAGGTTGGGAATGAGGTCATAGCGGCGCTTGAGCTGCACATCGATCTGCCCGAAGGCATTGGCGATGGCGTTTTTCAGGCGCACCAGACGGTTGTAGGCGCCCACGGCCCAGAAAACCAGCACCAGGGCCAGGCCCAGCAACACCCACTGCATCACAGACATGTTCAAGCTCCTTGGGGGACTGCGCCGTGTTGGCGCCTCGGCGCGGCGACTATAGCCCACGGCGCGCGGGCAAAAAAAACCCCCGACGGTGAGGCCGGGGGTTGGCGACGGGAACGCGACCGATTACTCGGCGGCGTCGCCCGCGGCGTCGGCGGCTTCGGCCTGGTCAGCGGCCAGCGACAGCGCGTCGGCCTCGGCGATGGCACGGCGCTCTTCGTCGTCCATCTTCTCCTTGGCCTTGCGTGCCTCGTGGTAAGCCATGCCGGTGCCGGCCGGGATCAGACGACCCACGATCACGTTTTCCTTCAGGCCACGCAGTTCGTCGCGCTTGCCCATGATGGCAGCCTCGGTGAGCACGCGGGTGGTTTCCTGGAAGGAAGCCGCGGAGATGAACGAGTCGGTCGACAGCGAGGCCTTGGTGATGCCCAGCAGCACGTTGCTGTAGGTGGCCGGGATCTTGCCTTCGGCGCGCAGGGCGTCGTTGGTGTTGAGGATCTCCGAACGCTCGACCTGCTCGCCGGCGATGTAAGACGAATCGCCCGGGTTTTCGACCACGACGCGGCGCAGCATCTGGCGAACGATCACCTCGATGTGCTTGTCGTTGATCTTCACACCCTGCAAGCGGTAGACGTCCTGCACTTCATCGACGATGTAGCGCGACAGCTCTTCCATGCCCAGCAGGCGCAGGATGTCCTGCGGATCGGCCGGGCCGTCCACGATGCTCTCGCCGCGGTTGACCACCTGGCCTTCGTGCACCAGGATGTTCTTTTCCTTGGGGATGAGCTCTTCCCAGACCTTGCCTTCCGGATCGGTGATCTGCAGGCGGATCTTGCCCTTGGTCTCCTTGCCGAACGACACGGTACCGGTCATTTCGGCCAGGATGCCGGCGTCCTTCGGCGAGCGGGCTTCGAACAGCTCGGCCACGCGCGGCAGACCACCCGTGATGTCGCGGGTCTTCTGGCCTTCCACCGGGATACGGGCCAGCACCTCGCCGGGGCCCACTTCCTGGCCATCGCGCACCTGGATCAGGGCGCCCACCTGGAAGCCGATCGTCACGGCGTGGTCGGTGCCGGGGATCTTCACTTCGTTGCCCTGGGCATCCACCAGCTTCACCTGCGGACGCACCACCTTGGTGGCGCCACGGCGCTTGGGGTCGATCACGACCAGGGTCGACAGACCGGTCACGTCGTCCACCTGCTTGGCCACCGTCAGGCCCTCTTCCACGTTCTCGAACTTCACCGAGCCGGCGAATTCCGTGATGATGGGTCGGGTCAGCGGATCCCAGTTGGCCAGGATGGTGCCAGCCTTGATCTGCTGGTCGGGCTTGATCGTCAGGATGGCGCCGTAAGGCACCTTGTGACGCTCGCGCTCACGGCCGTGCTCGTCCTGGATGATGATCTCGCCCGAACGCGCGATCACCACCAGTTCACCCTTGGTGTTGGTGACGTAGCGCATGGTCGCGTTGAAGGCGATCAGGCCGCTGGACTTGGCTTCCACGCTGGAGGCCACCGCCGCACGCGAGGCCGCGCCACCGATGTGGAACGTGCGCATGGTCAGCTGGGTACCCGGCTCGCCAATCGACTGGGCAGCGATCACGCCCACGGCTTCGCCGATGTTCACCAGGCCGCCACGGCCCAGGTCGCGGCCGTAGCACTTGGCGCAGATGCCGTAGCGGGTTTCGCAGGTCAGCGCGGTGCGCACCTTGACCTCGTCCACGCCAGCGGCTTCGATCTCGTCGAGCATGTCCTCGTCGAGCAGGGTGCCCGCGGGGATCACCACCTGGCGGGTTTCGGGGTGCAGCACTTCCTCGGCGGTCGAGCGGCCCAGGATACGGTCGCGCAGCGACTCGATCACCTCACCACCCTCGACGATGGCGCGCATCAGCGTGCCATTGCTGGTGCCGCAGTCTTGGCTGTTGACCACCAGGTCTTGCGTCACGTCCACCAGACGGCGAGTCAGGTAGCCCGAGTTCGCGGTCTTCAGCGCCGTGTCCGCCAGGCCCTTACGGGCACCGTGGGTGGAGATGAAGTACTGCAACACGTTCAGACCTTCACGGAAGTTCGCCGTGATGGGCGTCTCGATGATGGAGCCGTCCGGCTTGGCCATCAGGCCGCGCATGCCAGCGAGCTGACGGATCTGGGCGGCAGAACCGCGAGCACCCGAGTCGGCCATCATGTAGATGGAGTTAAACGACTCCTGGTCCACTTCCTTGCCGCTGCGGTCCACGGTCTTCTGCTTGGCCAGCTGGGCCATCATGACCTTGGAGATCTCGTCACCTGCCTTGCCCCAGATGTCCACCACCTTGTTGTAGCGCTCGCCAGCGGTCACCAGACCCGACGAGTACTGCTGGGCGATTTCCTTCACCTCGGCTTCGGCACGGGCGATCACCTCGGCCTTTTGCGGGGGCACCAGCATGTCGTCCACGGCAATCGAGATACCGGCGCGCGTGGCCAGACGGAAGCCGTTCTGCAGCAGCTTGTCGGCGAACACCACGGTTTCCTTCAGGCCGCACTTGCGGAAGCTGACGTTGATCAGCTTGGAGATCTCCTTCTTCTTGAGCGCCTTGTTCAGCACTTCGAAGGGCAGGCCCTTGGGCAGGATCTCCGACAGCAGCGCGCGGCCAACGGTCGTGTCCACCAGCTTCAGGTAGGGCACGAACTCGCCGGTGGTCTTGTCCTTGTTCCACTGGGTCAGGCGAACGCTGATCTTGGCGGTGATCTCCACGGCGCCGTTGTCCAGCGCGCGCTGCAGCTCGGCCAGATCGGCAAAGATCATGCCTTCGCCCTTGCCGTTGATGCGCTCGCGGGTGGCGTAGTACAGACCCAGCACCACGTCTTGCGACGGCACGATGGAGGGCTCGCCGTTGGCGGGGAACAGCACGTTGTTGGAGGCCAGCATCAGCGTGCGGGCTTCCAGCTGGGCTTCCACCGACAGCGGCACGTGCACGGCCATCTGGTCACCGTCGAAGTCGGCGTTGAAGGCCGCGCAGACGAGGGGGTGCAGCTGAATGGCCTTGCCTTCGATCAGGATGGGCTCGAACGCCTGGATGCCCAGGCGGTGCAGCGTGGGCGCACGGTTCAGCAGAACCGGGTGCTCCTTGATGACCTCTTCCAGGATGTCCCACACCACGGGGGTGCCGGCTTCCACTTCCTTCTTCGCCGCCTTGATGGTGGTGGCGATGCCCATGGCTTCCAGGCGCGAGAAGATGAAAGGCTTGAACAGCTCCAGGGCCATCAGCTTCGGCAGGCCGCACTGGTGCAGCTTGAGGGTCGGGCCCACGGTAATGACCGAACGGCCCGAGTAGTCGACGCGCTTGCCCAGCAAGTTCTGGCGGAAGCGACCGCTCTTGCCCTTGATCATGTCGGCCAGCGACTTCAGGGCGCGCTTGTTGGCGCCCGTCATGGCCTTGCCACGGCGGCCGTTGTCCAGCAGGCTGTCAACGGCTTCCTGCAGCATGCGCTTTTCGTTGCGCGCGATGATTTCGGGCGCCTTCAGCTCCAGCAGGCGCTTGAGGCGGCTGTTGCGGTTGATGACGCGGCGGTACAGGTCGTTCAGGTCGGAGGTGGCGAAGCGGCCACCGTCCAGCGGCACCAGCGGGCGCAGGTCCGGCGGCAGCACGGGCAGCACGTCCAGCACCATCCACTCGGGCTTGATGCCCGACTTCTTGAAGGCTTCCAGCACCTTCAGGCGCTTGGCGTTCTTCTTGATCTTGAGCTCCGAGCCGGTCAGGTCGTTGCGCAGCTTCTCAATCTCGATGTCGAGGTCGATGTTCTGCAGCAGCTCCTTGATGCCCTCGGCGCCCATCTTGGCGATGAACTCGTCGCCGTATTCCTTGCGCTTGGCGTCAAAGTCGTCCTCCGACATGATCGCGAACTTCTTCAGCGGGGTCATGCCCGGATCGACGATCACATAGGCCTCGAAGTACAGCACGCGCTCGATGTCGCGCAGCGTCATGTCCAGGATCAGGCCCAGACGCGAGGGCAGCGACTTCAGGAACCAGATGTGAGCGCAAGGCGCGGCCAGGTCGATGTGGCCCATGCGCTCGCGGCGCACCTTGGTCTGGGTCACTTCCACGCCGCACTTCTCGCAGATCACGCCGCGGTGCTTCAGGCGCTTGTACTTGCCGCACAGGCACTCGTAGTCCTTGATCGGGCCAAAGATCTTGGCGCAGAACAGACCGTCGCGCTCGGGCTTGAAGGTGCGGTAGTTGATGGTCTCGGGCTTCTTCACCTCACCGAAGGACCACGAGCGGATTTTCTCCGGCGAGGCCAGGCCGATGCGGATGGCATCGAAGTGCTCGTCGGGCGTGAACTGCTTGAACAGGTCGAGCAAAGATTTCATGGTTGGCTTTCCTCAGGTTCGGTGAATCAGGAACGCTCCAGCTCGATGTCGATACCGAGCGAGCGGATTTCCTTGACCAGCACGTTGAACGACTCGGGCATGCCCGCATCGATCGTGTGCTCGCCCTTGACGATGGACTCGTACACCTTGGTGCGGCCCTGCACGTCGTCGGACTTGACGGTGAGCATTTCCTGCAGGATGTAGGAAGCGCCATAGGCCTCCAGCGCCCACACTTCCATCTCACCGAAACGCTGACCACCGAACTGGGCCTTACCACCCAGAGGCTGTTGCGTGACCAGCGAGTACGGGCCGGTGGAGCGGGCGTGCATCTTGTCGTCGACCAGGTGGTGCAGCTTCAGGAAGTGCATGTAGCCCACGGTGGTCACGCGCTCGAAGGCGTCACCGGTGCGGCCGTCGTACAGCTGCGCCTGAGTGCGGGTGGCCGTCAGGCCCTTGCGGGCGGCGATGTCGTCCGGGTAGGCCAGCTTGAGCATGGCACGGATCTCGTCTTCCGAGGCGCCGTCGAACACCGGGGTGGCGAAAGGCAGACCACCTTGCAGGTTGCGCGCCATTTCCACGACCTCGTCGTCGCTCAGGTCGGAGAAGTCTTCCTTCTTGCCGGCGTGGTTGTAGACCGACTCCAGGAACTGACGGATCTCGGCGGCCTTGGCTTCCTGCTGCAGCAGGTCACCAATGCGCTGGCCCAGGCCCTTGGCGGCCCAGCCCAGGTGAACCTCCAGCACCTGACCCACGTTCATGCGCGATGGCACGCCCAGCGGGTTCAGCACGATGTCGGCGGGGGTGCCGTCGGCCATGTAGGGCATGTCTTCCACGGGCACGATCTTGGAGACCACGCCCTTGTTGCCGTGACGGCCGGCCATCTTGTCGCCAGGCTGCAGACGGCGCTTGACGGCCAGGTACACCTTGACCATCTTCAGCACGCCAGCGGGCAGCTCGTCGCCTTGGGTGAGCTTCTTGCGCTTCTCTTCGAAGGCCAGGTCGAAGCTGTGGCGGGTCTGCTCCATCGAGTTCTTGATCGACTCGAGCTGGGCGGCCACGGCCTCATCGGCGGGGCGAATGTCGAACCAGTGGTACTTCTCGACATCGGCCAGGTAGGCCTTGTCGATGGTGGTGCCCTTGGACAGCTTCTTCGGGCCACCGTTGGCGACCTTGCCGATCAGCAGCTTCTCGATACGGTCGAAGGCGTCGGCCTCCACGATGCGCAACTGGTCGTTCAGGTCCAGGCGGAAGCGCTTGAGTTCGTCGTCGATGATCTGCTGGGCGCGCTTGTCGCGCTGGATGCCCTCGCGGGTGAACACCTGCACGTCGATCACGGTGCCTTGCGAGCCCTGGTCCACGCGCAGCGAGGTGTCCTTCACGTCGGAAGCCTTCTCGCCGAAGATGGCGCGCAGCAGCTTCTCTTCAGGGGTGAGGGTGGTCTCGCCCTTGGGCGTGACCTTGCCCACCAGCACGTCGCCCGGCTGCACCTCGGCACCCACGTAGATGATGCCCGACTCGTCCAGGCGGTTGAGCTGCTGCTCGGCCAGGTTCGGGATGTCGCGGGTGATTTCTTCGGCGCCCAGCTTGGTGTCGCGCGCCATCACCACCAGTTCCTCGATGTGGATGCTGGTGTAGCGGTCATCGGCCACCACGCGCTCGCTGATCAGGATCGAGTCCTCGAAGTTGTAGCCGTTCCAGGGCATGAAGGCGATCAGCATGTTCTGGCCGATCGAGATCTCGCCCAAGTCGGTGGAGGCACCGTCGGCGATCACGTCACCCTTGGCCAGCTTGTCACCCTTCTTCACGATGGGGCGCTGGTGGATGTTGGTGTTCTGGTTGGAACGCTGGTACTTGATGAGGTTGTAGATGTCCACACCCACTTCACCGGCCACCGCCTCGTCGTCGTTGACGCGGATCACGATGCGGGTGGCGTCGACATAGTCCACCACGCCACCGCGCTTGGCGGTGACCACGGTGCCCGAGTCGACAGCGGCCACGCGCTCGATGCCGGTGCCCACCAGGGGCTTTTCCGGACGCAGCACGGGCACGGCCTGACGCGACATGTTGGCGCCCATCAGCGCGCGGTTGGCGTCGTCGTGCTCCAGGAAGGGCACCAGCGAAGCCGCCACCGACACGATCTGCGCGGGCGACACGTCCATGTACTGGATGGTGTCGGGCGAGGTCAGGATCGATTCGCCCTTCTCACGGGCCGACACCAACTCTTCGGTCAGGCGACCTTCGGCGTCCAGGGCCGCGTTGGCCTGGGCGATCACGTACTTGCCTTCTTCGATGGCCGACAGGTAGTCGATCTGGTTGGTCACCTTGCCGTCCACCACGCGACGGTACGGGGTTTCGATGAAGCCGTACTCGTTCAGGCGGGCGTACAGGGCCAGCGAGTTGATCAGACCAATGTTCGGGCCTTCAGGCGTCTCGATCGGGCACACACGGCCGTAGTGCGTGACGTGCACGTCGCGCACCTCGAAGCCAGCGCGCTCGCGGGTCAGACCGCCCGGGCCAAGGGCCGACACGCGGCGCTTGTGGGTGATCTCGGCCAGCGGGTTGGTCTGGTCCATGAACTGCGACAGCTGCGACGCGCCGAAGAACTCCTTCAGGGCCGCGGAAATCGGCTTGGAGTTGATCAGGTCGTGCGGCATCAGCGGCTCTTGCTCGGCCTGGCCCAGGCGCTCCTTCACGGCCTTCTCGATGCGAGCCAGGCCAGTGCGGTACTGGTTCTCGGCCAGTTCGCCCACGCAGCGCACGCGGCGGTTGCCCAGGTGGTCGATGTCGTCCACTTCGCCACGGCCGTTGCGCAGGTCCACCAGGATCTTGACCACGGCCAGGATGTCCTCGTTGGACAGCACCATCGGGCCGGTGGCTTCGTCGCGGCCCACGCGGGCGTTGAACTTCATGCGGCCCACGCGCGACAGGTCGTAGGTGTCCGGGTTGTAGAACAGGCGGTGGAACAGGGCCTGCACGGCATCCTCGGTCGGCGGCTCGCCGGGGCGCATCATGCGGTAGATGGCCACGCGGGCGGCGAACTCGTCGGCGGTTTCGTCGATGCGCAGGGTCTGGCTGATGTAAGCGCCCTGGTCCAGTTCGTTGGTGTAGATGCAGGCGAGGTCTTGAATGCCGGCGCTGCGCAGCTTCTTCAGCAGCGATTCGGTCAGTTCATCGTTGGCCTTGGCGATGATCTCGCCGGTGTCGGGATCGACGATGTTCTTCGCCACCATGCGGCCAATCAGGAAGTCTTCCGGCACGCTGATGTGGGTGGTGCCCGACTGCTCCAGCTCGCGGGTGTGGCGCGCGGTGATGCGCTTGTCCTTGGCCACCACCACCTTGCCCGACTTGTCGGTGATGTCGAAACGGGCCACTTCGCCGCGCAGGCGCTCGGCCACGAAGGCCATCTGCGCGCCGCTGTCCATCAGGCGGAAATGGTCGTTGACGAAGAAGTTCGCCAGGATCGATTCCGGGTTCAGGCCAATGGCCTTCAGCAGGATCGTGACCGGCATCTTGCGGCGACGGTCCACGCGGAAGAACAGCACGTCCTTCGGATCGAATTCGAAGTCAAGCCAGGAGCCGCGGTACGGAATGATGCGGGCCGAGAACAGCAGCTTGCCCGAGCTGTGCGTCTTGCCCTTGTCGTGTTCGAAGAACACACCCGGCGAGCGGTGCAGCTGCGACACGATCACGCGCTCGGTGCCGTTGATGATGAACGAGCCCTTGTCGGTCATCAGGGGCACTTCGCCCATGTAGACCTCTTGCTCCTTCACTTCCTTCACCACCTTGCTTTGCGGGGTGGAGGACTCGCGGTCATAAATGATCAGCTGCACGCGGGCGCGCACGGCCGACGAGAAGGTCAGGCCGCGGGTCTGGCACTCGCGCACGTCGAACGCGGGCTTGGCCAGGTTGTATTCCACGAACTTCATTTCCACGAAGCCGTTGTGCGAGACGATCGGGAAAGCCGACTGGAAGGCCGCCTGCAGACCTTCGTTGGTGCGCTGCTTGGGCGGCAAGTCCGCCTGCAGAAACGCGGTGTATGCGTCCTTCTGCATCTGCAGCAGGTAGGGGATCGCCAGCACATTTTCGCGAGTGCCAAAGCTCTTGCGGATGCGCTTGCGTTCGGTGTAAGAGAAATTCGATGCCATGAGATCTCCGGGCTTGAGGTCTTGGCGACTGTCGGCCGACCGGGCACCAGGTGCGCGGTGGCGGGCTTGGCGGCAGGCCACTACCTGCCGTTGGCGGACGGCCCGTGCGTTGCACACGGACCCGAACCAAGTGGTTTTCTGCAGTCGGGGTCAGAAAACACTGGGAAAGGGACTGCCACAGTCCATTTCCCGGTGCTTCTCTGGTGCACGGCCAAGCAGACTTCGAGAATCTGCTTGGCGGTGCCTTGCATCGGCGCCGACAAGAGGCCCGAAAGAGCGTCTTGTCGGAGAGGCTTCCCGAACACACCACCCGTGCGCAGGCACTGGCTCGGGTGTGCTCTGAAAGCGCCAAAGGCTGGAGGCCCTTTCGAGCACTCCAGCCCCTGCACAGAACCGAATTACTTCAGTTCGGCCTTGGCGCCGGCTTCCACCAGCTTCTTCACGGCGGCTTCGGCGTCGGCCTTGGCAATGCCTTCCTTCACGTTCTTCGGGGCGCCATCGACCAGGTCCTTGGCTTCCTTCAGGCCCAGACCGGTGATTTCGCGCACGGCCTTGATGACGGACACCTTGTTGGCGCCAGCGTCGGTCAGGACCACGTTGAATTCGGTCTTCTCTTCAGCGGCAGCGGCGCCAGCACCGGCACCAGCGGCGGCCGGGGCGGCCATGGCGGCGGCGGACACGCCGAACTTCTCTTCAATGGCCTTCACCAGGTCATTGAGTTCCATGACGGTCATGGTGTCCAGGGCCGCCAGAAATGCGTCTTTATCG
>Ga0255095_1000138_pt1 | contig 43847 bp, 29 predicted proteins | sample Colum_Law_RepC_8_2_FD_188435 | JGI IMG/M metagenome (GOLD analysis project Ga0255095, IMG submission 188435) | Freshwater microbial communities from Columbia River, Oregon, United States - Colum_Law_RepC_8d | ecosystem: Environmental > Aquatic > Freshwater > River | place: USA: Oregon...
TTCGGCTGACGTCGTTTCGGCCATGAAGACAGGCTGATCAACATGAGAGCTACTCCTTTCGCTCTCAATCAACTTCAAATCTCATGCCATTGAAATTGCTACAAATCAGGTTTTGAAACAGCCTCTAGTCTTTGTCGTGCAGGGACTGCTCCATGTTCCGATCGAAGGCTCGGTGAGTCTGTTTCTGGCTGGTAGTGCTCTGCACTTATTCGCGACGACATCTCTGGGGATCTTTATGGCGACTCAGGCCAACTCCATGCCTCAATTTGGAATCCTTGCGGTGCTGGTGATGATGCCGCTGCAACTCTTGTCAGGGAACGCGACACCTCGCGAAAGCATGCCTGACTTCATTCAAACACTGATGCTCATCGCGCCGACAACTCATTTTGTGGCGATCGGTCAGGCGATTCTCTTTCGAGGCGCGGGGTTTGCGGTTGTCTGGCCATCGTTTGTGGCGCTTTTGCTGATTGGCGGAACATTCTTCTTTATTGCTTTGAATCGTTTCCGCAAATCGATCAGTCAGACGGTCTGATCGTCTCGACAATCATTTATGATGGCATCCCGCTTTAACCGCAATTTGATGAGCATGAAGCATTGAATCGAATTAATATGACCAAGTACAGCAATATATGATTGCTGATGATTGATTATGTGATGGAAATAAGTACAATAGCGGACGGGGCATAAGTGAACGCTCACTTTTGTCAGTGATGGTTTCGGACGACTAAATAAAACGCAGGCCGGTTTAATTCTGGCGGGCGAATTTAAGAGTAAGCCGACATGGACTGAATCTTCAAACGAAGGTTCGGTTCATGTCGGCTTTTTTGTTGCGCGGTGGGCTGGCAGCAGAACTGCGGTCGGGAAGGAGTCTTGCCATGAATGAAATCTCCAGATGGATCGGTCAGTGGTGGGCCGGTGCGGGCAGGAACGCGAAGAGTCACAAGTCGGACGGATTCGCTTTCCGGTTGAAGTCGGATGCCACGTTGAGGTATCCCGGACTGCCAAGCGCATGTTGCTCATCGCATGACATCCGACGAATGCGAGAATTCACGGGTGTGGAGCCTGCGACGCGAACGCTGGTGCGTTCCAGCAAGTCGGGCCATGTCGTGAAAGTGCAGCTGCTCAAGCCGGAATAACGAGAACTGTGGGCTGCATGAGGCGTGGAAAGTTCAGTGCTGGCCCCAATGAATACGGTTGAGATTTCAGAGCTTAAACAGGGAGGTTGCGATGTTAGTTTTGACTCGGAAGAAAGCGGAATCGATCGTCGTCTTTCGTTCAGACGGCGAAGACTCCGGGATCAGGATTGTGGTGCTGGAGATCTCAAAGGGAATCGTAAAGCTGGGGATCGAGGCACCTCCGGAGGTTTCTATTCATCGAATGGAAGTCTGGGATCGCATTAAAGAGTCTCGCGCTGTGGCAAAGGCGTCATAAAGAGCATTTACATAATGAACCTGCGGACGCCGATAGCGTTCGATCTGTTCTGATTGAGTGAATTAAAGTGTTGTGAGTTTGGGGTTTATCAAAGGAGTTAGGGAATGTTTGGATTGCGATTATCACTGGCAGTACTTGGTACCGCTCTTGTTTTGGGGTCTACAGCTTCAGAAGCGGAAGCTCGTCATTGTCGACACCAGCGGCACCAACCGGTGGCTCACGCCACCGGCAGAGATTGTGTCGGCCCATCCGGGCCTGAATCGCGGAACCGCTGGGCTTTTATGACAACTTCAATTCCAACCCAGGACAATCAACCATGACCAACGATCAATCACTTCGAGTGCTCATTGTTGATGACAATCGCGACGGCGCGGATGCGTTGGGGTTGCTCCTGGAGGAACTCGACAATCAGGTGCATGTGACCTACGGAGGGATTCAGGCTCTGGACGTGGCGACGGCGTTTCGTCCTGATTTGATGCTGGTGGATCTGCTCATGCCGGGTATGGATGGCTGCACGCTGGTCAATCGATTTCGCCAACTGCCGGGTTTTGCGACCACGAAGATCGTGGCCATTACCGGTCAGAAAGGTGAAGAACATAAGGCTCTGGCAATGAAGGCTGGCTGTGATCTGGTGCTGTTCAAACCTGTGACTCTGGCAGCCGTACGAATGGTCCTCGCAAACATAACGCCCGCAGTGCCCGCGACGCGAATCCCGGCCATGCGTCCGAGACCGTCGGCACAGCCAGTCACCGATCGAAGATTACCCATTGGGGAAGCTCGAAAGCTGCGCAGCGAGCGAACTTCCAGGAGCCTGACTCAGGCCGAAAGTGAAGCAGCGATCTGCGATGGCATCATTCGGTTTCAGGATGAGTATCTTGGCTGGCGTTCCGAACGCATCCATGCTCATTTGATCAAGGATATTCTGATCGTTCGGATTATGGGTGTGTTGACGCTTGCCGAACGCCAGCTGGGCAAATCGTTGTCGCCGGAGAAAGGACGAGATCTTATCAAACAAACTCGCAAGCAACTGCTTGAACTCGCGAGGCCGATGCTGGAGTCACTCGTGCACGAAGCGTCCGGTGTGAAAGTTCGCAGCATGCATCACGATATCAGTACCATCACCGGCGAAGAGGTCGTTGTGTTTTCACTAACCGATGCTCCAAAGTTCCAATAACCACTGGCGAGCGGCAGGGCGTTAGCCCTCCGAGTGTTTTTCGTTTCTACATTTCTTCGGAGCGCTAACGTTCTGATGCAGGCCGGTGAGAACAAACATCCGCACAAAACCAAACCTGTGGCACCCTCGCCGACCGTTCTTCGAAAGTCGATTGGGCTGGATGCGGAAGCCAGATCTGGTTTTGTCGGATGTTCCATTTTCGTTTGAGATTCGCCTTCTCCAGTAGGTCTGTTCTGCCGGAAAAGACATTCTCCACCAGGCGAACCGTTGTGTTCATGTCAGTACAGAACATCGAGTTATTCCAGATTCAGCCCGGCAAAGATTTATCAAAGTGCAAACAGGTCGCGGCGAGGCTGCGAAGTCCTGCCCGGCAGGCAGGACCTACAGAAAAACATACAAAGAAAAGTATTACTCTATGCAATTGCCCGAGTTCAAAGACCGTCTGAATCGCCTGCTGCTTTGGCCGAAGATTACTTGCCGAGCGAAGCATAAGAATATGCCGGTTGAGGAACCTCCGCTGCGGGCCGAATTGCTGAACGTCGATCAGCTGGAACGTCACGCCCGCAGCATCGCTGGTGCCCATCGATTGGCAACGATACCAGTAGAAGATCGTTTGCTGCCTCGTCTGGCAGAGAACGAAGTTGTCCTGGTTGATGCTTACGATCTGATCGCTGCCGCCGCTGCAAAGAATCGCCGCATCGCGCCGGCTGCGGAATGGTTGCTGGATAACTTTTATCTGATCGAAGAGCAAATTCGATCGACTCGCAGGCTCTTGCCTCGATCCTACAGCAGTGAGCTGCCTCGCATCGCTTCCGGCCCCGGAGTCGACTATCCCCGTGCCTACAGTATTGCTCTGGAGCTGATCGCTCATACTGACGGCCGCATGGATTGTGCGAGTCTGACCGGGTTTCTGACGGCGTATCAGTCCGTGGTTCCGCTGAAGCTCGGAGAACTGTGGGCGCTGCCGCTGATGCTGCGGTTGGCGTTGATTGAGAACCTTCGTCGAGTCGCCGTCAGAATTGCCAAAGGTCGTTGCGATCGCGACCAGGCCAGCGACTGGGCCGAACAGATGATTCGCACCGTTGAACAGAAGCCGACAGATCTGGTTCTGGTGCTAGCCGATATGGCGCGTGAAAATCCGCCGTTAACAGGAGCATTCCTCGCCGAACTGACGCGACATTTGCAGGGACAGAATCCCAATTTCTCGTTCGCCAGCAGTTGGCTGGAACAACGTCTCAGCGATCAGGGGCAAACGACTGAGCAACTGATTCAGGCGGAAGGTCAGGCTCAGGCTGCCGATCAGGTTTCGGTTGGCAACAGCATTACCAGTCTGCGTTTTCTGGCCGTCAATGATTGGCGAAAGTTTGTCGCTGATCAGAGTCTCGTCGAACAAACACTGAACCGTGATCCTGCCGGAATCTATTCCGAGATGGATTTTGCCACGCGAGATCGATATCGCCACGCTGTCGAAGCGATTGCTCGTCGCTCCACGAGTAACGAGTACGAAGTGGCTCAGCGAGCTGTCCAGTTGGCTCAGGCGGAAGTCGGAGTTCAATCCGACGCTCGGATGCATCACGTCGGATACTTTCTTGTCGATGAAGGTCGCTCGGCTCTGGAACGTTTGGTGCAGATGCGTCTGACTTTTGGCGTTGCGGTGGAAAAATTTCGCCGTCGCTTCCCGCTGTCAATTTACACGTTCGCTCTCGCGGTCATCACCGTGACGGTGTTCGCTGTGTTGCGAAACTACAGTCGAGAACTACGCCCCGGCACGCCGTTGATGTGGCTGATGGCTTTTCCCATCCTGATGTCGGCGGGACAACTGGCGATCGGTACGGTGCATTGGCTGATGACGGTTTTGATGAGCCCTCAAGCTTTGCCGAGGATGGATTTTCGAGCTGGAGTTCCGCCCGCTCATCGCACGCTGGTCGTTGTCCCGACGATGCTGTCCAGCGTTGCTGCGATCGAACGACTTCTGGAGGGGCTGGAGATTCGCTATCTCGCCAATCGCGATAGAAATCTGCATTTTGCCCTGTTGACGGATGTTGAAGATGCCTCCACGGAAACACGCGAGGAAGACGCCGCGTTGATTCAACAGGCGAGCGACGGAATCAAGGATCTTGTACAAAAATACGAGCACGAGCGTCCCGACATTTTCTTTCTGTTGCACCGCGATCGCCGCTGGAATGCTCAGGAAAATGTCTGGATGGGCTATGAACGAAAACGTGGAAAACTGGCCGACCTCAATGCGATGCTGCGCGGGGCAGTTGCACGATTTTCGCATGTCGTGGGAGATACCGCGATCCTGCAGCAGGTCGAGTATGTGATCACTCTCGACACGGACACGCAACTGCCTCGCGATTCCGCGCGGGAGATGATTGCCGCGATGGCTCATCCTTTGAATCGTCCGGTGCTGGATGCTTCAGGGCAACGCGTAATTCATGGCTATACGATTCTGCAACCGCGAGTCGGAGTCAGTCTGCCGAGTGCTTACCGGTCGTGGTTTGTGCGACTTCTGGGTGGAGATCCAGGAGTGGATCCGTACACTCGAGTCGTCTCGGATGTTTATCAGGACCTGTTTTCGGAAGGTTCATTTATCGGCAAGGGCATTTATGACGTCGACACATTTGATCGACGCTGCGGTGACTTCCCGGAGAACCGAATTCTCAGCCATGACCTGCTCGAAAGTTGCTACTGCCGCTCTGCGTTGCTGACGGACGTTGTGCTGTATGAAGATTATCCTTCCAGTTATACGGCGGACGTTGGCCGACGACATCGCTGGATGCGCGGCGACTGGCAGATCGCTGCCTGGCTGATGCCGCGAGTCCGCAATCTGGCGTATGTTCAGGTTGGAAATCCAATCTCTGCGTTATCGCGATGGAAGATTTTCGACAACCTGCGACGAAGCCTTGTCCCGGTTTCGATGTTGGCCGTGTTGCTTCTGGCCTGGTTCTTTGGGACGTCTTCCCTTGGGATGCTCGCCACCGGCTTCATCATCGCCGCAGTGACTGTGCCGACGCTGCTGTCCGCGTTTCTGGACGTGGCCATCAAGCCAACAGATCTACCAGTACGAACGCACTTGATCACGACATTCAGCGGGATGGGCCGTCCGCTTGCTCAGTGTCTAATGACGTTGATTTTTCTTCCTTACGAAGCCTACATCAGTCTGGATGCGATCGCCCGAACGATCTCGCGAGTCCACTGGTCGAAATCGCGATTGTTGGAATGGAAAACTTCCAGCGACAGCGAACGTACCGCGCGATCTGATCTGTCGGGGTTCTATCGAGCGATGCTGGTTGCTCCGGGGCTGGCGATAATGTCCCTGGTCTGGCTGACATTGATGAGCCGCCAGAACCTGCTCATCGCCGGTCCCTTGCTGCTGCTTTGGCTCTTTTCACCGGCAATCGCGTGGTGGCTGAGTTGTCCGATCGCACCGACACCCGTCCGGCTGACTCACCTGCAAACTCAGTTCCTGCGGCGTTTATCTCGCAAAACATGGCGCTACTTTGAAACCTATGTGACGGAAGAAGAAAACTGGCTGCCTCCAGACAATGTGCAGATGAATCCGAATGAAGTGATTGCTCCGCGAACCAGCCCGACCAACATCGGTATGGCCCTGCTGGCGGATCTGGCCGCGGAAGATTTCGGCTACATCTCCGTTGGCTGTCTGCTGGACAGGACTCGCAAGACTTTTGGCACGATGGCCCGAATGGAACGTTATCGAGGTCACCTGTTCAATTGGTACGACACGCGTACGCTGGCCCCATTGGCTCCTCAATATGTCTCGACTGTCGACAGCGGAAATCTGGCCGGCCAACTTCTGGTGCTCCGCAATGGTCTCGAGCAATTCGTCGATGCCAGCATTCTTCCAGGTCGCCTTCATGAAGGGCTTGCAGATACGCTCGGTATTGCTCTGGAAGAATCGCGAGAATCACAGCAGCCGGTATTAGGGAGTTCTGACTTTTCGGAGTCCCATCCGCCGGTTGACGGCAACATCGTTCGGCTGCTGCAACGTCAGATCGAGGATCTCGAACGGTGCCCACGCATGATCTCGGACACGATCTCGCTGCTGGCAAAAATGATCGATGAATCTACGACAACGCTGACTCTGGTTTCGCCACTCGTTCATCCTGAATTGAACTGGTGGCTGAGCGCCTTTGTGCGATCCTGCAGCGATCATTTGAGCGAACTTCAGCGACTTGCGGCATGGGCGATGCTGTTGCCGCCTCCATTGTGGCCGGTCTCCCGATCGAGCCACGAGTTGCCGTCGGTCTCCGAACCGAGCCACAAGCAAAACATTCTCGCCGACATTCAGACCCAGCTTGTTGCATTGAACGACGGCTCCACGCTGCGAACCGTGGCACAGTTTTCCCAAACGCTTCTACCGATGGTCGATGCTGCGACGGCCGATCTGACTGAGTCCAACGATACGTCGGAGTCCGGTAAAGGAGCCCTTGAATGGCTCCAACTGGTTAATCTCGCCTTAACGAAGTCCTCCAGGCTGGCGACTACCAGAATCTCGAGCCTGCATCACGTGGCCGAGGAATGTTCAGAGTTCGCCGAGATGGATTTCGAGTTTCTGCATAACAAGTCACGAGATCTCTTCGCCATCGGCTTCAACGTCAGTGAAAATCGGATCGACTCCGGTTGCTACGACCTGCTCGCGTCGGAAGCTCGTCTCGCCAGTTTTGTATTGATCGCGCAGGGGCATTTCAGTCAGGAACACTGGTTCTCACTCGGCCGCCTTCTCACCAGTGCCAGCGGCGCGCCGGCTTTGCTGAGTTGGAGTGGTTCGATGTTCGAGTATCTGATGCCGATGCTGGTGATGCCGAGTTACGAAGGTACGCTGCTGGATCAAACCTGTCGAGCCGTCGTGCGACGTCAGATCAATTATGGTCGTCAGCGAGGCGTGCCGTGGGGGATCTCTGAATCCGGCTATAACATGCTGGATCGCAGTCTCAACTATCAGTACCGCGCGTTTGGAGTGCCGGGGCTGGGATTGAAGCGAGGTCTTGCGGAAGATCTTGTCATCGCGCCGTACGCGACGTCGCTCGCGCTGATGGTGGAACCGGAAGCTGCGTGCCGAAATCTGGAACGACTGGCGGCCGACGGACGAGAAGGCGACTATGGTTTCTTTGAAGCCGTCGATTATACGCCGTCGCGACTTCCGCCTGGCATGACCAGCATCACCGTTCGTCAGGTGATGGCTCATCATGCGGGAATGAGTCTGCTCTCGCTGGCGTATCTGCTGCTAAACAAGCCCATGCAGAAACGATTCGCTGCCGACCCGGCCTTCCGAGCCGTCGATTTGCTGCTGCATGAACGAGTTCCTCGAGCCACAGTCCCTGTGTTTCCGCATGCCATCGAAGCCGGAGCCACTCGCAGCGCATCGGCCGAAGAGGCGGGGACGATGCGCGTCTTCACAGATCCGAACAGTGCCGTTCCCGAAGCGCATCTGCTGTCGAACGGGCATTATCACGTCGCCATCACGAGTGCTGGCGGTGGATACAGCCGCTGGCGAGATCTTGCGGTCACGCGATGGCGTGAAGATCCGACACGCGATTGCTGGGGAACATTCTGCTATCTGCGGGACCTCGAAAGCGGCGTGCTTTGGTCCACCGCTTTGCATCCGACCGGGCGTTCCACGCGTCATTATGAAGCGATCTTTACTCAGGCTCGCGCCGAGTTTCGCAGACACGACGAACAGATCGAAACACATACTGAGATCAGCGTTTCGTCCGAAGACGATCTTGAGCTGCGGAGAGTCACGCTGACGAATCGCTCTGAGCGGGTTCGCGTGATCGAAGTCACCAGCTATGCGGAAGTTGTCCTTGCGACACAGGCTCAGGATGAATCTCATCCCGCGTTCAGCAACTTGTTTGTTCAGACGGAAATCGTGCAACCGCAGAACGCACTGTTCTGCACTCGTCGACCTCGTTCGACCGAAGAACATCCGCCCTGGATGATGCACATGATGACGATCGGGCGCTCCGTCGCTGGTGATGTTGCAGGCCAGGTGAGTAATCGAAACGATGGTAGTTATGCCCCGTCGTTTGAAACGGATCGCATGAAGTTTATTGGTCGTGGGCGAACTCTTTCCGCGCCGGCAGCATTCGATCAGCAGAAGCCTCTGTCCAACACCGTGGGCTCGACTCTTGATCCAATCGTCAGCATACGCAACAAGTTGATTCTGCAGCCCGGCGAATCTCTTCGCGTTGATATCGTCACAGGCGTTGCCGAAACTCGCGATGGCGTCAGGGTTTTGGCCGAAAAGTACAGCGATCCAAGTCTTGCCGATCGAGTATTCGAACTTGCGTGGACTCGCGGCCCGATCATGTTGCAGCAGTTGAATGTCACCGAAGCCGACGCGCAGGCTTACGGACGACTGGCCGGATCCATTATCTACGCCTCAGCTCTGCGACGTGCGCGGACGAGTGTGCTGATTCGGAATCGACGAGGTCAGTCCGGTTTGTGGGGATATGGAATCTCGGGTGATCTTCCGATCGTGCTGGTTCGCATTCGAGATGCGGAAAAGATCGAACTTGTACGTGAAGCGTTTCAGGCTCATGCCTGGTGGCGAATGAAAGGACTGAACGTCGATCTGGTCATCTGGAATGAAGATGATTCGGTGTATCGTCAGTCGCTGCAGGATTCCATCATGGATGCCGTGGCGGCCAGCCCCGTGTCGGCTCTGCTGGACCGTCCCGGCGGCGTCTTCATGCGGCGGGGAGAACAGATGTCCGAAGAAGACCGCGCGCTGCTGCAATCGGTCGCTCGAGTTGTTCTGCAGGATGATGCGGGAGCATTGAGCGAACAGGTCGATCGCCGAGCCCGCGTGGAAATGCCGACTCCGCTGCTGCGTTTGAATCGTCGTCGAGGCGACGTGATTCCGGCACAAGATCCAGAGCCGCGAGATCTGGCGTTCTTTAACGGTCTTGGCGGGTTTAGTCGCGATGGGCGCGAGTATGTTTCCATTCTCAAACCTCAATCGGCGACCCCAGCGCCGTGGGTGAATGTGATTGCGAACTCACAGATAGGGACGGTCATCTCGGAAAGCGGCAGTGCTTATACATGGGTTGATAACAGCCACGAGTTTCGTCTGACACCATGGAACAACGATCCCGTGTCGGACACGTGTGGAGAAGCTTACTATCTTCGCGATGAGGAGACAGGCCGATTCTGGTCACCATCTCCGCTGCCTGCCCGAGGCACCAACACGTATCTTTCGCGACATGGTTTCGGATACACGATTTTTGATTACACCGAAGACGGGATCACCACGGAGCTGTGCGTTTATGTGGCGACGGATGCACCGGTGAAGTTCGCACGCCTGAAGATCAGGAATCATTCGGGACGAGCCCGGCAAATGTCGGTCACCGGTTATTGGGAATGGGTACTCGGCGAAGTCCGCGCGAAGTCGCTGATGCACGTCGGGACAGAGCTGGATCCCGCTACCGGAGCCGTTTTTGCTCGCAATTATTATAGCCCTGAATTCTCTGAGAAGGTCGCGTTCGTCGACTGCAGCGAGCCAGTGCGGACCGTAAGCGGCGACCGAACGGAATTCCTCGGACGCAACGGCTCTGCGTCTCATCCGGCGGCGATGAATCGAGCACGACTTTCGAATCGCACCGGCTCCGGACTCGACCCCTGTGCTGCAATTCAAACGCAGGTAAGTCTGGACAATGATCAGGAACGCGTCATCGTCTTCACCATCGGCGCGGGGAGTAACGAAGACGACGCGCGGCGACTGGTTCAACGTTTTCGCGGTGAAGGAAATGCGCAGAAAGCTCTCGAGGGTGTTTGGCATTATTGGAGCCAGACGCTGGGAGTTGTCCATGTCGAAACTCCTGATCCCGCGGTCAACTTTCTCGCAAACGGCTGGTTGATTTATCAAACGCTGGCGTGCCGGATGTGGGCTCGAACGGGGTTTTATCAGTCCGGCGGCGCGTACGGTTTTCGCGATCAGTTGCAGGATGCGATGGCTCTGATTCATGCGGAGCCTCGGTTGTTTCGTGAGCATCTCCTGCGAGCCTGCTCAAGACAGTTTCGCGAAGGCGATGTTCAGCACTGGTGGCATCCACCGGTCGGGCGAGGTGTGCGAACTCATTTCTCTGACGACTTTCTCTGGTTGCCGGTTGCGTTGTGTCGCTATGTGCAGATGACGGGCGATACTGGGATTCTGGCGGAGCGAGTCCCGTTTCTGAGTTCACGAGCCCTGCATGCTCACGAGGAAGCCAACTATGATCTGCCGGTGATCTCGGAAGACATTGGTACCGTTTATGATCATGCCGTGCGAGCCATCGACAACGGTCTGCGATTTGGCGTTCACGGTTTGCCGCTGATGGGATGTGGTGACTGGAATGATGGCATGAATCTGGTCGGTCAGAATGGTCAGGGCGAAAGTGTCTGGCTGGCGTTCTTCCAATTCGATGTGCTGACTCAGTTTGCAAAACTGGCGCAGCGACAGAATGATGCAGTGACCGCCGATCGACTGGTGATAGAAGCTGGAAGACTGCGCGGACATATTGAGCACAATGGCTGGGATGGTGAATGGTATCGCCGCGCGTACTTTGACGATGGAACACCGCTTGGTTCGTCAGAGAACACCGAATGCCAGATCGATTCAATCTCCCAAAGCTGGTCGATACTTTCTGGTGCAGGAACTCAGGAGAGATCACTTCAGGCCATGGCCAGTGTCGATCGACGACTGGTGCGAAGAGACGCAAAGCTGATTCAGTTGCTGGATCCACCGTTCGATCATTCGGAATTGAATCCTGGCTATATCAAGGGGTACGTTCCGGGTGTGCGTGAGAACGGCGGCCAGTATACTCACAGCGCGATCTGGACGGTCATGGCGTTCGCCGCCATTGGTAATGTCGAACGCGCGTGGGAATTGTTCAATATGATCAATCCCATCAACCACGGATCAACACCACAGACCATCAGCACTTATCGAGTCGAGCCCTATGTTGTGGCTGCTGATGTTTATGCCGTGGAGCCTCATGTGGGCCGCGGCGGCTGGACGTGGTATACGGGTTCATCCGGCTGGATGTATCGATTGATTACCGAGTCATTGCTGGGCCTGCAACTGGATGGAGACAAGTTGCGATTTACGCCTCGGCCGCCGAAAGACTGGGAGTCGTACACGATTCACTATCGTTACCGCGACACGACCTACCATATCGCCGTCATTAACCATGGCGATGGAACGTCTGGCCGGCGTTTGCGACTGGATGGTGTCGAGCAAACTCAGGACTTCATTCCGCTCGTGGACGATCACATCAGCCATGAGGTTGAGATCCAACTCAATCAAAGTTCAGATGTGCCCGCCAGTATTCTTGTTTCTGCACCGTGATATCGAGTTGGATCGCTCAAGGAGATAGTGCACTCTTGCTGATGGTCACCGACGCGTGGATTGTTGCCGGCATGCAGATACGGGTGAGTTAAGTGACAAATAAGCCGCGCGCCGCCGACGCCAGGGGTGATGTAAACGATTGATCCGGAAAAGCTCCGGCAGATCAGGCCCGGGGGCGGCGCAGCCATGCATTAGCGTTGCGATGCCAGATCGGCAATTACGCTTTCGGCAGCCTTGCGTCCACTGACCATGGCTCCCTGAATCGATGCTGTCTCACAGTAGTCACCGCAGTAGTACAGTCCGTCTCCCAAACGCGATTGTCCGGACAGGCTATCTCTGAAGCCCGCCTGCTGCGCGGGCAACGCGATCGGGATGTCATAGCGCCTTAACAAAGACCAGGCATCGACCTGAGATCCGAACCATTGCCTGAGTTGCTGACGAACGGTGTTGCTAAGATCGCTGGAGTCCATCAATTCTTTGCCAACGACGGAAGCACTGATCAATGCTTGTCCGGCGGGTGCATAACTTTTCGCAACGTTGGACACAACACACAGATTATTGACCGGACCTTCGTTGTCGCCGTTTAGCACAAGCAGCGGTTCGCCGAACGGCGCCTGTGGGGCAGCGAAGTAGAAACACGTAGTTGCTCTGAATTCCGGTGAATGAATCGTCCCGCTCGTCAACCTTGACGCTTCCCTGCCTTCGACCGCGAGTACAATCGCACGGCAGTCAATGGATTCGCCATTCCTGAGTCGTACGTGGTGGCGATCCACCAGTGAGTCGACTGGAGTAGAAAGCCGGAGCATGTCGGGCGTCAATTCTGCCGCCAATTGTCGCGGAATCGCACTCATGCCCTGCTCCGGAAGTGATGCATCTCCCAGCGCAAAGATTCGGAATAAGAATCGAAAGAACCCACTCGAGGTGCTGAGATCTTTCTCTAAAAACACGCCCGAAAACCACGGCCGAAAAAAGCGATTGATGATGTCGTTCGAAAGCCCACACGTCCGGCGAAGATATTCATGAGTTGTTGATTCTGGCTCTCGCCAGAGTGCATCAATAGATGCATGAGTCACGTACCAGCGGAGTTTGGCTAGTTTCAGGCGATCCCGGAAGGTGCCGATTCCATTGAACGCCGTCGACAGCAATTTCGAAGGTTTCCGCCACGGATCGCTCATCTCAACCATTCGACCCTGAGTGCGAATCAAGGCGCCGGGATCAAAACTGTGCAGCCGCAGCGAGTCATAATCAAGTTGAGCGTTGGCTTCCGGGTAGGCCGTCTGCAGGACCTGAAATCCTCGATCAAGCAGAAAGCCGTCGACATGGTCTGTGCGTACTCGACCGCCAACATCATCCTGAGCATCGAGTACGAGAACGTCGATATTGTGTTGTAGCAAGATGCGGGCGCAACATAACCCCGAAAGCCCGGCACCAATGACTATCACAGGCTTCGATTTCATACTCACTTCCCCAAGTCACGATCTGTGGTCGCTGGAGTGTTCGCGATAGTCTTACCTGCCGACGCAGTGGACACCTCGGCAGCACGAGCAATGTTGCGGAGCATTCCGGCAAAGACAAATTGATGCAGCGGATAAATGACGTACCAGTAAAGAATTCCGAAGAGGCCCAGTGGATCGAAGATGGCCGTCTGACGAATGGTACTCCCTGCCTCACACGGAGTCACTTCAAACTCAAGCCATGCGCGACCGGGAACTTTCATTTCAGCGTAGAGCCGCAGACGACGATCCTGATCGAACGATTCAACACGCCAGAAATCGAGAGCATCCCCGACTCGCACAGTGTCCTCATCGCGCCGTCCGCGTCGCACGCCCACGCCACCAAGCAGAAGGTCAATGAAACCACGAATGTTCCACAGCCAGTTTCCGTAATACCAACCCGTGCGACCGCCGATGCGGCGGATTGGAAGAAACGCTTGCTCGGGAGGAACAGGGACGACGATTGTTCGCGAGTCGACCAGTCTGGAGCCGAACCGAGTACCACCCCACGATCGAATCTCACCCCCTGATGAGAGAGCATCAGACCATCGCGTGGCAGCAAACTCGTTATCCTCGTTGACAAGAGCGCGTGCGATAGCTTCCTGATAGGTTCGTGGTCGGACGGAAAATGAAGTCGACGCAAGATTGTTTGAGATAAGCGTCGGATTGCGCAGGCTTTCGACAAGTTTCCTGCCGACTCGTGCATAAAGTGGCGTCACCAGGCCAAGCCAAAGACTTGAAAGGTATGGCGTCAGAAATGGCACTGGGATCATCCAGCGAATCAGGCCTCTCTGCCGAGCGTACTCCTGCATGATCTGGCCATACGACACTTGATTCGGGCCACCGATCTCAAACACTTGAGATCCGAAAGTCGGCAAGTCCAGTGCGGCCTCGAGGTAGTTCAGCAAATCTTCGATAGCGATGGGCTGAGCCTTCACATGCACCCAGCGGGGGCAGATCATAATCGGAAGACGCTCTACCAGAGCGCGGATCATTTCAAAGGAAAGACTGCCGGACCCAATCACGATCGAGGCTCTAAATTCAATCACCTGCGAATGATGGGCTCGGAGTGCGTCGCCAGTCTCCTGCCGACTACGGAGATGCTTTGAGAGTTCATGGTCGGGATTGCCAAGACCGCCGAGATAAATGATCCGTCGCACGCCTGCGGCTGTTGCAGCCTCAGCGAAATTCGTAGCGGCGATGAGATCCTGCTCTTCAAAGTTTCCGTGAGCACCCATCGAATGCACAAGGTAGTAGGCCGTATCCACTCCCGCAAAAGCTTGTGGCAGCGTGTCGCGATCCAGCACGTCGCCTGCCACCACTTCCGTTGTGCTTGAACGGCGATCATCAAGGGCTTCAGGGCGACGTGTCAGGCAACGTACACGCACTCCTTTGTGCTGTAGAAGAGTCAACAGTCTCCCGCCGACATAACCTGTTGCCCCGGTCAGAAGAGTCAGACTTCGGCTTTTCCCGACCGGTGGATCTACCATTTGAATTTTGCCATTCGAGATATCAAAAGCACATGGGAAACCGGACTGTTCGAAAACCCGAATAGATGCAAGGTTTCCGGGGCGAACTTGGTACCCAACGTGGTTATTCGTCCGATTTTGCACTAACCATTTGAGAAATGAATGTTGCTGTCAGAGCCATGGAGAATACGCCGCAGCCACGAGGAAAAACAACCAGATTGCTACTTGCCATTATTCGAACTCCCAAGCACAAGTGTTACGAAACTCAGGATCGACGGCACCCAAAGCCCCACGAACATTCCCTCCTGCTTGTTGTTAGTAAACCACAGCGAAATGGGAAAAAGGAACCGAGCACCAGCAGCGAACACGAAGCCCGGTTTTCCCAGCTTTTTCGTGTTCATGACCCAGTTCCTTCAGCAAACATCCAGAGACACCCAATAATTAAATCGTTCATAACGTTCGTTTATCCCCGTGAGGGTTAGTGATTGTTAACTGTGGTTCGATGATATTCGTCTGATTTGCGGTGTTCGTGTTCAGTGGTTGAGGACTAATGGCAGCAACAAAAACGCCCGCACACCTTGAGAGCACTATTCAGTGTTAACAAATGCTGGCACTGCTGCAGTCCGCGTCTGATGACATTGGGAGTCGCAGTTCGGCCATCTGAATGACGAGAGCGACGTGAATGATGCCCCTCCCCTGGTGACACGTCCAAAATCCGGAAACCGACATTGATCAATCGCTATGCCGGGTGCACGCCGATGGTTTTCGTGATCTTCTGTTTTTCGTGAAGAATCGTGTTATGAGCAGGCGTTTACAGGCGGTCTCGCGAAAGCAGACGCAGATGTCTGCTCGTTAATCACTTTGCATTGGGATTTTATGGGGCGGCTGAAATTCGCTCGCGAGCCACAGTATTGCGTGGCATTTGAGGCGGCTCAAAAATGATGAGATTCAACGGCTCTTCACCTGAACGCCGGCGTTTAATTGATCTTCGACGGAAGTGCGAGTGACATCGATGTCCAGCGAACCCATGAATGAGATGCTGACGGATGCCGATCTGGATCGAATCATTCAGATGGCCTGGGAGGATCGCACATCTTTCGACACCATCCGAAGTCAGTTTGGTTTGACTCCTGGGGAAGTCATCAAGCTAATGCGGCATCACCTGAGCACAGGCTCTTTCAAACTTTGGCGGAAGAGAACTGCAGGTCGACGCACGAAACATCAAGCACTCCGTAGTTTTCGCTTCGGTCGATTTCGCGCACCGGGACAGCGTGACTGAGCAACACAACGGGATCAATCAAGTGCGGATACAGGTGCGGATACAAGAATCGGGGCTAGTTTGCGGGATGGCTTTCAAATCATGCGGTCATGTTCGCAGCATCGTATTGTTGACTCACGAGGATTTGATCCTTACTGCTGCTTCAGCCCAATGATTCTGATCGATGGCGAGGGCTCATGGCTTTAGCGAGGAGATTCTGAACAATGACACGCGGGCACACGGTTGGAGTCATAGGGGCCGGGATGGCTGGTCTCGCCTGCGCGCGTGAACTCGCGGCCAAAGGATTCGACGTAACCGTTTTCGACAAGGGCCGAGGCCTCGGCGGACGAACAGCCACTCGACGGGCCGAGCCGAACTTAAGATTTGACCACGGTGCTCAATTTTTCACCGTTGCTGATCCGCTATTCCGAGAGGTTACAGACGACTGGCTTGCCAGAGGGGTCGTGGCCGAATGGATCGGGAGAATCGTTCGCCTCGAAAATAAGACCGTGATCGACAGCTCACGGCAACCCCGCTATGTTGGAATGCCAGGAATGTCGGCGATGGCAGTTGACCTCGCAGTGGGACTGTGCGTTCGAACCGCGACTCAGATCACTGCTGTTACCCACAGCGCAGTCGGTTGGACGATCGTCACCGAGGCGAATGAGACTGTCGGTCCGTTCGATACACTTGTTGTAACGCTCCCCGCGCCTCAAACGGCTGGCCTGCTTGGATCGCATCATTTTGGAGCTGTCGCCTCCAACGTAAAAATGACAGCATGCTGGACCGTGATGGCGGCGTTCGAATCGCGAGTTGAGTTGCCATGGGAGGGCGCGTTTGTGCATGACTCTCCCCTTGCCTGGGTTGCTCGCAACAGCTCGAAGCCTGGTCGAGAACGAGAGGCGGATTGTTGGGTGTTGCAGGCTAGCCCGGATTGGTCTGCGGCTCACCTTGAAGCGCCTGCTGACAGAGTGTCGAAGGATCTCATTGAAGCGTTCGAGGCTGTTGTCGCGGGCTCTCTGCCACCGCATCGCTATGTGGCAGCTCACCGCTGGCGATATGGTCAATGCTCTGAACTCGACGAACGGCGCATGCTTTTCGATCCCAAAATGGGGCTGGTGGTGTGCGGTGACTGGCTGGCTGGCGGTCGTGTCGAGGTGGCGTTTCTGGCCGGGATCAAGGCTGCTGATGCGATTCGCGAACATCGAGATCAGGAGCTCCATGATTTGTGAGCGCAAGGACGACATTGACGTATTCGAAAGGCGTCTAAAATCGCTGTCATGAGCGACCACGGGACAATAGGGCAAACTGACTTCAAACAACTCAGCGGAGTCTGCAGCGAACACAAGACAATGTGCTGCCGAGTCATCTTTTCGACATAGTGATTCGCCAAAGCATCCCTGCACAGTTGCTGAATCTTTATACGCGTGCCTGCAAATGCGGGCTTGTGAGAATGCAATGGCAGGTAGAAACGGGAGGCGAGGTTGACTCGAGATGTTGTTGTCTGGTGGGTTAAGCGGGATGCCCGGCTGACCGACAATGCTTGCCTCAACGAGGCGGAGCGACTCGGGCTGGACGTTCTGCCTCTTTTCTGTTTCGAGCCATGTTTGCTCGCCGCGGATGACACATCCAATATGCACCTTCATGCTCAGTGGCAGGCGGTCGGTGGCTTGAGGGCGGCGCTAAGAAATCATGGGGCAGATATCATCATCGCGCATGGTGAGATGGTAGAGAAACTGTCGAAGCTGCACGCAATAACGCCGTTTACACATGTATTCGCTCATGAGGAAGTCGGCAACGACATTACTTTTCGTCGTGATGTGGCCGTGGCCGCGTGGTGTCGAGAACGAGGAATTGTGTACAGCGAGTTTCCTCAGTCGAGCGTTCGACGGAGCGGAGTGAACCGTGACCGATTGCAGGAAATGTGGCGATCCCGCATCGTCGACGTGCCGCCGCTGTCGATACCTGAAGTCCGTCAGACGGATCAACTTCGGCAATTAGCAGCATCGACTGCTTTTCCAAAGTTGACGGCTTTCACATCCAATAATGACTGGCAGGCTGTCAGTGAGGTCGATGCTCAGGCCACGTTGGCCAACTTCCTCGATCACCGTGGGAGATGGTATCGAGGCGGCATCAGCTCACCCAATACCGCGTTCACCGCTGGCTCTCGATTGAGTGTTCATCTTGCCTGGGGAACAATCACGGCTCGACAGATATGGCACGCTGTCCGAGAAAGACTTGCAGCACTCGATCCGGCAGATCCTCAGTGCTCAAGGTGGAAGCAGAGTCTTCAGGCTTTCCTGAGCCGGCTGCATTGGCGAGACCATTTCACTCAACGGCTCGAATCTGAACCAGCACTTGAGTTCCAAAGTCTGCACCCAAGCTACCGAGACATGCCGTACGAGAACGACGAGCGACTGCATGCGGCGTGGCGAGAAGGCTGCACTGGCTTCCCAATGGTTGATGCGGTCATGAGATGTCTCTCGGCGACCGGATTCGTAAACTTTCGTATGCGGGCGATGGTCGTGAGCTTCGCATGTCATGTGCTCCATCTCGACTGGCGACTCATCCATCCGCATCTGGCTCGAGTGTTTCGCGACTATGATCCCGGCATCCACCTGAACCAGCTTCAGATGCAGGCGGGCGTTGTCGGTTGGAATACTATTCGCGTCTACAACCCAACCAAGCAGCTCTGTGACTGGGATGCCGAATGCCGCTTTGTGAAACACTGGTTGCCGGAGTTGCAGGGCGCTCCGGCAAAGCAGATCGTTAGTGGCGATCGAGTGACAGGTTACCCCGGACCGATTGTGACTTTTGCTGAGCGTGCCAAGCGCATGACTGAAGTGCTGTACGCCATCCGCAAGTCACCTGATGCAAAAGCAGCGACCCCCACGATATTCGTCAAGCACGGATCTCGTAAGAAGGAGCGGTCGCAGCGCGGCAAGCAGCCTCGGCGTTCGAAACGAACGCCAACTCTGTTCGATAACGAGCCTTCGGAGTAATGTCAGGATGATCAAAGCCGGCAAGGCGGTTTGCCTCGTTCCTCCCGTTCCACGCGGCCGCGCTGAATAAGCGAAAGAAGCCTGAAAAGTGGCTCGAGGAAAGCTTCCTGGGGTGGAATGTGTTTGCGATGCTCTTCGGTAAGGTGTCACTCTGAGGACTGATCAGTGTAAGATGCCACGACGTGCGACGCTGGTGAAAAGGAACTTGTCGGCGTTGCTGTTTGCTCTTTTTCGTCGAGTGCTAACACCGCAACTATGACAGCGCCAATCTTGAAGATGGCCCGGCACCCGCTGTGAAAAGTGCGATTCGATCAGAGCCAGTCTCATTTGTTTCTTTCGCGGTAAGTCAGACCATCCGGGTTGCAGTTTCCTTTAATGCTGAAAGTCATGCCTCATGAGTTCGCACCGAAGCACCGCAGGTTTGCTGAATCGGATCTCCGTTTGGAGCCTGCTGGGGTTCTGCTTATCGATGTCCACCACCAGTTTGACGATGCTGCAGGCTCAGACATTGCCTTACGAAGTCAAACTGGATGTGATGCATCAGGAGTTGAGTTCCGACTTTTGCTGGTTCCATCCTCGGATCGCAGCGATCCCACTTGCAGACTCGGAAACTCCGATTGTGATCTGCACGTTACAAAAGCATCTGGGTGTCTCTGACCATTACTCCGGTCTCTATTTTATGAGATCTGACGATGGAGGCACGACCTGGAGTCCTCCAACACTCCCGAAAGAACTTGACTCAAGGAAAGTTGACGGCGAAACGATTGCTGTGTGCGATGTAACACCCGGCTGGCATCGTCAGTCCGGCAAGCTTTTGGCGATTGGAACCAAACTGCGATACAGCGACGCGGGTGAGCAACTTCTGGATCAACCGCGTTCCCATCAGTGCGCGTATGCCACATATGATCCTGAAACGGGCTTCTGGACCGAGTGGAAAATGTTGGCGATGTCGGATGAAGAGGCCGAGCATTTTCTGGTAGCTCCGGGGTGTGTTCAGTGGCTCGTGCGTCCCGATGGTACTCTGCTGGTGCCGATGTATTTTAAGTCCCGGGGTAACGAACGCTATCAGTCGACCGTACTGCATTGCCGTTTCGACGGGACCACGTTGGAACTAATGGAGAAAGGCGATGAATTGTCGTTGGAGGAAGGGCGAGGACTCTATGAACCATCTCTGGCCTTGTTCCGTGGAACGTATTACCTGACTCTGCGAAACGATGCTCGCGGCTATGTCACGACCAGTCAGGATGGTCTGCACTTCGAGCCGGTTCAGCCGTGGACCTTCGATGATGGTTCGGATCTGGGAAGTTACAACACGCAGCAGCACTGGCTGGTTCATGATCAGGGCTTGTTTCTCGGCTATACGCGTCGCGGCGCCAACAACGACCATATTGCTCGCAATCGTGCACCCATTTTTCTGGCTCAGGTGGATCCAGCAAAGATGCGCGTCATTCGCGCGACAGAAAAAGTATTGATGCCTGAGCGAGGAGTGATGCTGGGGAATTTTGGTGCTGCCGCGATTACTCCGAATGAATCGTGGGTCACTGATGCTGAATACATGGCTGAGGGCAAAGTTCATCCTCGTGGAGCCAATGGCAGCGTATTTGCCGCGAGAGTTAAGTGGAGTCAGCCGAATAAGAATCTGGCCGCTTCCGCGCGGGCTCGAGTTGTCGTTCTGGGCGATTCGATCACGAAAGGTGTCCGATCAGGAGTGACAGCGGAAGAAACGTTCGCATCACTGCTTCAGTCTTCTTTGCGCAAGGCTGGGTATGACGTTGATGTTATCAATCACGGTATCGGAGGTGAACGCACCGATCAGGCACTGGCTAGACTGAGTCGTGATATTCAGAGCCTGGAGCCGACACTTGTGACCGTCATGTACGGAACGAACGACAGCTATGTTGATAAGGGGCAGAAAGAGAGTCGTCTCACGAAGGATGTTTACGTTGCCAATCTGCAGAAGGTCGTCAGTGAGTTGCGTCGAACGGGAATTCAAGTTGTGCTGATGACAGAACCACGCTGGGGAGATAAGGCCGCACCGAATGGCGTGGGCGAGAATCCAAATCTGCGACTGGAGCCATTCGTGGAAGGTTGCCGCCAGGTTGCTCGTGAGCAGAACGTGCCGTTGGTTGATCACTTTCAGATCTGGTCGAAAGCTAATGCCGAAGGGACAGATATTGGGGAATGGACGACCGATCAATGTCATCCGAATCCGTCTGGGCATAAGGTGTTGGCTGAGGCCATGTTGCCCGTGATTCTTCCTATGCTGGATGGCCGTGTAGGTGCAAGATAGCCTCGCATCTCAGAAAATTGCGAGATTGGCCGCGTGGCTGCGAGAAGTGCTGACTGGCAAACAGCCGGCTGAATGTCGCCAATATTTGAGGTTTGACTGCGAATCAGGCCTCACGCCTGCGTCTGGACCAGTATTTGGAGGCCTCGTCTTACCTCGGAACCCTGGCAAGTCGTGGTCCGTGCGGTTAGATTTCGCTGTTGAGCGCTGGATCGACAGCAACATAGTTCAGACAACTCGACAGGTCATTCCCTTTCAGTATTTCGGGATCACGTTTCATGAGTCAGGATCCTTCTGTTTCCGCCACTCCCAGCCCTCCTCCAGTTGCTTCAGCGCCTGAGATGCCGGATCACGTATATCTGGTGTCCTACCCGAAGATTGTGTTTCTTTATCCGACGGTCTTGACGGCTCTCTTTTGCTCCATCGTGATGTGGGCCAAAGGAGATATTCCGACGAACGAAATCGTGGCTCAGCAAAAGCAAAGCGCCCAGGTTGTCATGAAGGCCGCAGTTCAGAGTGCGGATCCGTTTTCTGCAGATCCTGCTCCGGCGGATGGAGACGCGAAAGAGAGCGCTCCGGCCACGGAAGCCTCTTCTCCCTCCGCGACAGCAGCACCGGAAACGGTTTCTGTCAAGATTCATTCGTACCACAACGTGTGTGCTCGAATTTTTCTGATTGTGTTCGCATTGAACATGGTCGTCATCTCGTTTGATTTTCCACGCACGACTTCACTGACCTGGTTCTTTGCGATTACCGCCATCGTGATTGGCCTGTGGTTCCTGTTTTCTCAGAACCCCGGGCTTGCTCCAAAACTGGTTCAGGGATTGCTCACTATAAAGCCGTGGGCGAATGCTTCATTCTATATGATCTACACGATGATCATGTTGTTCCTTTACATGTGGGTGATGATCAGTCGTCGCTTCGATTACTGGGAAGTGAAAGGCAACGAGTTGTTGCATCACCATGGATTCCTGAGCAACCTTGAACGATTCTCAGCTCCGAACCTGAGAATCGACAAAGAGATCAATGACCTGTTTGAATACATGCTGTTGCGTTCCGGTCGTTTGATCATTCACGCCAGCAATGAACGTCGAGCGATCGTGCTGGAGAACGTACTCTTCATCAACGGCAAAGAAGATCGGATCACTCGTATGCTGGGTGCTCTGCAGGTGCGTGTTCGTACTGACAAAGAATAGTGCTCGCTGATTTTGCTCACGGAGAGTCAGCATTGTCTGCCCGACCAATTTACCTGGACAACAATGCGACCACTCCGCTTGATGCGCGAGTGCTTCAGCGGATGAACGAGTGCTTCCTGGCAGCTTTTGCGAATCCCGGGAGTGCTCATTCGTTCGGCCGCGCGGCAAGGCAGATTCTGGAAGATAGTCGTGAGAGCATCGCCGATATCCTGAAGGCTGATGCATCGGAGTTGATCTTTACCAGTGGTGGAACGGAATCCATCAACATGGCCGTGCATGGATTTACGGCGGGCCGAAGAGGTCTGATCGCCTGCACTGACGGTGAACATCCTGCGACGCTTGAAGCCTGTGCGAATGCGGCTTTGACGGGAATGGAACGAGTCTCCATCCCGGTCGATTCTGAAGGACGTATCAGGGCAGAAGCCCTGTCAGGGCTCCCGTGGAAGGATCTCCGGCTGGTCTGCCTGATCCTCGCGCATAATGAAACGGGCGTTATTCAGGACGTGACGGTTCTCAGTCGTTTGTGTCAGCAGCATGGTGTCCCGTTGTTGCTGGATGCTGTGCAGGCGGTTGGAAAAATGTCGGTGGATTTCCAGGCCACTGGTGCTGCGGCTCTGGCATTTGGGGCTCATAAGTTTCATGGTCCACGAGGAACGGGTGGGCTGTTACTGCGACGCGGGATTAAGCTTCCTCCGCTATTGGCCGGAGGCCACCAGGAAAGCGGTCGACGCGCTGGCACGGAGGCTGTCCCGCTGATTGCCGGCATGGCCCGGGCCCTGGAATTGTCGCGTGATGAAGCAACAGAACGCTTACGTGCAATGCGTTCCCTGCGAGATCAACTGCAGGACGCACTTCTGCAACAGTGTGCCCCGGCGGTAGTTCATGGTTTTCATGCCGATCGATTAGTGAATACGCTCAGCATCGCATTCCCGGGAGTGCCCGGCGAAGCGTTGCTGGTCAATCTGCATCTGGCGGGTGTGGCTTGTTCATTGGGAAGCACATGCGCCAGTGGTTCGATGGAGCCCGCAAAAGCTCTTTTGGCCATGGGAGTTGATCCGGGGATTTGCAAGTCCTCTGTGCGTTTCTCCATTAGCTGTCAGAACACGACCATAGAAATTGAAGATGCAGTGCAACGAATTTCGAGTGTCGTCACACGAATGCGTAACGAGTGCGCATCGAGAAAGTCATGAGGCCATGATGAAGAATTACGATCCTCTTTTTCAGAGCGCCCGCGAGATCGGCCGAACGATTCTGGTCCTGATATTGATTTCCTGTTTTGCATGTCGGTGTTCTGCTCAGGACGAGGAAGATTCCGGCCCTTTGGACGATGTGCGCCTGCGCAGTGCCGTGTTGAAGTCGATGGAGCAAGGCTGTAACTTCCTGGAGTTAAGTCAGGAAGATGATGGTTCGTGGTCCGGCGGAACGTCCGTTTCCAGCAATACCGCCGGAGTGACAGCGATGGTCGTGATGGCCCTCATCAACTGTGATCGCCCTGTCGATTCTCCGGCGGTTCAGCGTGGTCTGAATTACCTGAGAGCTTTACCGCCCGGGGGAGTTGATGGGCCACATGCTGTTTATGAAACATCACTGATCACGATGGCTCTTTGTGCGGCTGAGCAATTGGATCAGGATCTGCCACGTATTCTGAAGTATGCAGAGCTTCTTGAGAATAGTCAGGTTCGAGCCGGAACGACACAGGGCTACTGGGGTTATCAACTGGGCGAGCAGGCGCCAAATTCCGGCGATCCAAGCAATGGTCAGTACGCAGTTCTGGCGCTACGTGAAGCCGTGTATGCCGGAGCGAAAGTTTCCCGGGAGACGTGGGAACTTGCACATCAACGTTGGGTGAATGATCAGCAGCGAAACGGTGCCTGGCGATATTCAGACCATCATCCTTTGACAGGAAGTATGACGGTCGCCGGGCTGTCCACTGTGAGCATCACGACTCGAATGCTGCTAAGCGACAACGACGTAGATGCTCAGGGGAATCCGGATTGTTGTCAGCTCATGGTACCGGACTTGGCCCTCCAGAATGGTCGTCGTTGGCTGGCAGAAAATTTCAGTGTGCAATCCAACCCTGGCAATCCGGATTTCCATTTCTACTACCTGTACGGCCTTGAGCGTGCAGGAAGAATGAGTGGCGTGCGTTTCTTTGGTCGTCATGACTGGTATCGTCAGGGAGCAACGATGCTCACGGAGATCCAGAAATCATCAGGGGAATGGCTCTCCAGAGGACATGAAGCGGTTTCGGCAATAAACACGGCCATGGCGCTGCTGTTTCTGTCAAAGGGACTGTCTCGAGTTGTCGTGAACAAGCTCGATTACAATTCGCCGAACGGGGAATCGCGGGATGATGGTGAATGGAACCGTCACAGCTTTGACGTCGTTAATCTTGTGGAGTTGATTGATGGATTGCCTGCCTGGCCGCCTCGTCTGACCAGCCAGGTTGTGACAATGAGCCGTCTCAAGCCGGAGACCGCAGTTCTGGAACTCAATCAGGCGCCGATTCTACTTATCTCCGGCCGCGAAGCTCCGCAAATGACTGACGAACAGGTCTCCTGGCTGCGGAATTATGTGGATGCGGGGGGATTTATTTTTGCTGTCGCCAACTGTGACGGTCAGGGATTCGACAAGGGGTTCCGGGAGATCGTCAGCCGCATGTTTCCGCAGGGAGATGCTTCGCTGCAGCCATTGACGCCTGATCATGCAGTGTTTCGCAGTGAGTACAACATTCGAGATGTCGACGGCATAAAACTCTGGGGAGTCGACTTCGGTTGTCGCACGTCGATTATCTACTCGCCCGACGATATCGGATGCCTGTGGCAAAAGTGGATGAAGCATGAGCCGAAGGAACGTAATTCCGTATTAAGCGCCCGCGTCAGTCGTGCAATGAAAGTAGGAGTCAACGTGGTTGCTTATGCAACCGGCCGTGAACCTCCAGAGAAACTCAGCAACAGTAGTGGCCGCAAAAAAAAGGCCGTCGCCAACGCGCAGCGAGGACTGCTTGAGATCGGTAAGCTTCGTCATGATGGCGGCTGGGACACCGCACCGCGTGCACTAAAGAATTTGCTTGAAGCCTTAAACGAGACTGTAGGGTTGGCTGCTTCAACTCAGCCGCATGCGACCCCGGCCACTCTGGAGGAGATGAATCAGTTTCCAATGCTCTATATGCACGGCCGCTATCGATTTCGGATTGGTGCTCAGGAGCAACAGGCCATTCGGGACTTCCTGAGCACGGGCCGCTTTTTGTTTGCGGATGCTTGCTGTGGCTCAACGAATTTTGATCGCAGTTTTCGAGAATTCATGTCTCAGTTGTATCCCGATCATCCACTGAAACAGATTCCGGCTGATCATGAGATTTATTCTGAAGCCACCTGGCATGAAATCAAGAAGACAACTCGAAGGCGACTGGTTCCCAGCACGGAAAACGCGGCACTCACGCTAAGAACTGAGGAAGGTCCGCCCATGCTGGAAGGCATCGAGATCGATGGTCGTTATGTGGTGATCTACAGCAAGTATGACATCAGTTGTGCTCTGGAACATCAGGCGTCGCTGTCGTGTGATGGTTATGTCGAAGCCGATGCCGCAAAACTGGCGATGAACATTGTGCTGTATGCGATGCAGCAGGATATTCACTGGTCGAAGGTTTTGGAGAATCCGGCGGCAGTCCCCTGAGTTTTCTGTTCACACGAATACTTGTGGTGAGCAAGGCTGACAACAATGAGCGTCGTAAGTGATCACAATGTCACAGATTCTCGCAGCAGCCCCTAAAATGATTTTGCGCAAAAGTGGGACTTGGCTGAAGTGTTCGATTTCGAGCAGGCATCAATAGTCCACAGTCGAGCATAATACGGGCGGAGTTTTTTGACGGTCAGGCTATGACTGTTGACCGGGATGAAAAGAAGAGTGGCACTGGCTCAACTTCCGGATGACTCCGCAGATCCGATGACCTCAGGAATTAACTGCATCCAGAAAGGCAGCGACCCATGGCAACGATACCAGAAGGGCTGGACCCGAAAGCGGCAAACGTCACAGGTCAATGGGCTCATGATCGTCCATTGATTGCCTGCCGCTTTGATCCCGTTGGAACGTATGTGTTCTGCGGTTCTGAAGATGCCGTGGTCACTCGATTTCGTTTGTCCGATGGTGCGAAGACAGTGCTGTCTGGCGGACATACTACCTGGGTTGCGGCGTTTGCATTCTCCAACGATGGCAAAGTTGTCGTCAGCGGCGGCTGCGATGGCAAGTTAACGTGGTGGCCGGCAACAGAAGATGCACCGCAGCCGATTCGCAGTATTCCAGGACATGGTCGACATTGGGTGCGATCATTGGCTGTCAGCCCGGATGGAACTTTGCTGGCCAGCGGAGGAAACGACAACATCGTTCGCCTCTGGAACATGGCGGATGGGACGCTGGTCAAAGAGCTATTAGGTCATGAAAAGCAGGTCTATTCCGTGACGTTTCATCCGGATGGGAAAACGTTGTTTTCCGGAGATCTGGGTGGCTCCGTGCGGCAGTGGGATGCGGCGGCTGGGACCGAACTCAAAAAGCTGGATGCGGCAGGATTGTATTCTTATAACGGTGGCCAGGGCGTGGACTTCGGCGGAGTGAGATCTTTGGCCGTAAGTGCTGATGGAAAGTACATCGCGGCTGGCGGTTTACACAAAGCCAGCAATCCGCTGGGGGCGGTTCATGAGCCTTTGATCCTGTTGTTCAATCTGGAAACGGGTGCGATTGAACGTCAGCAGATTGCCGAAGGGATCACCGGGGGCGTTGTCTGGCGTTTGGAATGGTTGAGCGATGGGACGCTGATGGGAGTCTCTGGCGGCAGCAGTGGCGGATGGTTGCTGTTCTGGAAGATCGATGCTGAAAAAGACTATCATCGCTTCCAGCTGCCCAACATCGCGCGAGATATGGATCTGCATGTCGACGGGCTGCAGGTCGCAACGGCCCATCATGATCGCAATGTCAGAATCACTCGACTGGCCCCCAAGCCTGCATAGCTGTTTGCCTGCAGCAACGATCCGGAACAATTGGACGAAGCAGAACTTTCCTTTGGACACATGGACTCAGTCGTGGCAGCTTCTGATGAGAATCGGCATCATGTGTCGACCACGAACGATGTGAAACAACAGCGGCCCGGATGGCAATCGCGAAGTATCACCGGGATTCATTCTGCGGGAACAGTCGAAAACACAGGGGAAACCATGATGTTTGCGCTTCATAGCTCATAAAAGAGCAGTGCGCGGAAGGAAGGCATTATTTTTGCGGAATTGAATTCTCATCAAATTCATGGCCGCAGAGATTCTTACCTTCAACATCCACTGGTGATTTGTGAAGCTGGCTTATCTCACTGAAATCGCAGCACTCATGGCTGCTCACGGACAACTCTTCATTGAACGAGATGAAGAAATTCCGTCTCAGACGATCGGTGACTACTACATCCTCAGCCGAAATCGGTTCAATCGGTGGATGAAGGACTTAACCGATCTGGAGAACGGGCTTGGGATTCGTGATCCGTTGCATCTGATTGGACTCATGCCGGCTCGTCCCGCGACTCGGACAATCGCGGAGCAGATCCTGATCAACGAAATGGTCGCTCGGGTCTGGACGATTCTGCTGATGGCTCGAGATCGCTATCAGGGGGTTGATCGAATTCGGCCAGTGGCTCACAACGTGTTTCTGGGGCACCTGTCGATTCGCCACAAAGCTCTGAGCGTTGTTTTGTCGGACGATCGTCTTTCTCAGGCAGACCTCATCGCCATTGATAAAACCCGGAAGGCAACAGAACGCTGGACAGACCTGCTGTGTTGTCCACTGATGGGCCAATACGATCTTTGGCAGTATGCGTTCCATGAAGAGACCGCTCGCGAACTTCTGAATGATCGGGCCCAACAGAGCCCACTTGATCACCGCAGCCGCGCGTGGGTGTTGATTCTCTCCGGGATGCGTCACAGCTTCCAGGAGAAGGACGGACTCTCTTCCGTCGTGCAGGATGATGATCGCCGTCTCGCTCGTCTGATGCTGAACAGTTTCCCGGATGACTCTTCAGAAATGACATTCTGGATGGGATCACGCGTCCGAGAAGCTCGACGAACCTAGAACTTGTCGAACAGTTTGTTCAACTGCTTGTTCAAAGTTTTGTCGACCTGATCACCAAGCTTCTCCTGAATTTTCTGAGTCCCCAGGTTCTGCAGCAGGGCTCCGGTGTCAGGCTGAGGTGACGAGATGGTGCCTCGCAGTGGAACTTTGATGCTGCGTCCGGCACCGTCGGCTGTGGATTTTTCCAGCGGTACATCAATTGTCATCTGCAATTGCTTGTTTAAACCAACCGCCCCGGACGTTCGCATGCGATATCCATTGAGATCCATCACAAGTCCATCGTGAGCGACATAGCCCTGACGAACCTGCACGGGGATGGTTTGTTCCGGAAGCACCAGCGAGCGTTGAGTCAGGCTTTGGCTTGCATCACCGGACCGACGCAGCAGGTCAACGACTTCCAGCAGCGATGAGAGTGAACTCCCCGGCGAAGCTTCCGCCTGATGAATCGTCAGCTGAGCCTGCACGTCCGAATTCTCCGGAGCATTGAAGTCCCAAAGAAAACGTTCGACTCGAGCCGACACTGTGCCGTTCACTTCCGCAGTGTCGGCCAGCATCGGGGCCACATAGCCCAGCCATGTGCGACAGAGTTCCGGCGTGAGTTGCAAATTTTGAACTCGGCTGCCAGTTCCCAGTTGCAACTGCGATCCGGCGAGATCGTACTGCGGCATGATGTTTAGCTGTCCGCCGTTGACCGAACATTGAATTGGTGTACTGCGCAGAAGACTGTTCTCCAGCGAAGCCTGTACGTTGGCTTCACCGATCTGCAGTCCCCAAGCGTTGGCAGATGCCCAGGCCACATTTCCGGATCCCTTCAGCAACGGAGCAGGACTGCCTGAAGCGGAAACAGCTCGCTGCGAGACTCCGCTGATCGCGGAAGGAGGACCCGTTAGTCGGTAGACATCTTTGCCCTGTCCGGAAATGGTGATTCCCGAATCCGGCGCCAGTAAGCGACGGCTGAGGATATCGAGGTCATACGTGGTGTCGGCCGTTAAATCAAGAATCAGATCTTCATCAGGAACGGACACCGTCCCCTGAATTAATGCCAGCAATCCAGGCAGCCTGATGGATCCTTTCCGGATATCAAATTGTTGTCCGGCATTCTTCGCTAACATGGAAAGCTGAACGTCGGCTTCGTCAATGGCGAACGATGATTCAGCTTGCGACGAATGAGAGACCGCTGAAGATCGCGGTTGGGGGCGAGAAACACTCCGGACATTTGTACGCTGCAAATTGGCGACGTTCTCCGGTGTGATCCGAACCGCCAGTTCGATTTCGCGGGTCGGTGTTGCTGTCAGATCACTGATCACATTCGCTCGGTCTGAAAGCCATGAAGCATCATGCCATGGAGCCAGCAGCGTCTTCAGAGCGGCTCCGGTCCCTTCGACATGAACAGTCCCGTCCAGCATTGCAGTGACGGGGTTTGAAGGAGTAATCTCCAAAGCTGAACTGCTTGCTTTCACGTCCGAAGAGTTCAATTGCAGGTCGGTTAGCTGAATCGTTTCACCCAACATCGCGACACGCGACTGAAAGCTCACGTCTCCTTGAAGTCCGGGTTGAGGAATGTCGGCAAACTGTTGTAACTGTTGCCACAGTGCTGCTGGCTGAACATTGCCGGAAACCTTCCATGCCGACTTATCCGGCGCGAGGTCGATCGTGCCAAAGCCCGCGGTCACTCGTGCGCGTAAAAGTTCCGGAAGGCTTTCTACGAAGGAACCCACCGCATCGACTCGCAGGCTGGAATCGACTCTAAGCGGCTGCCCTGCTCTGATTGCAGCAAGATCTTCCGTTTTGACGACAAGTTGCCATTGGCCCAGTTGAGCCTCATTCCGGGTTAAGCTTACCGGACGAATCAATGAATCATTCTCGGTTGTGTTCAACGCGGTTTCTTCGCCGGGCTTTGCTGACGCCTTCAGTCCAAAGGTCACGCGGCCACTTTGAATCTGCACGTCCTGATGGATCGCCAGGGTTTCTCGAAGTGACGAGGTCAGCCTTGCTATATCGACGGCTCCCTTCACCTCGACCTGTTGCGACGAATTCTGTTCACTCTCTGAGACGCTGTGACGCAATTCGCCGGAACCGTCGAGTTCCAGAATATCCGACTTGAAATTCAGGTCCTGGATCAGAATTCCATCTTCCGCCATCGCCAAAGCGCCACCTGCATTGACGGTTCCCAGGTTAAGCCACTCATTGGTGGCCCATGCTTGCTGGCGAATCCGAATTGTCTCTCCGTGCAGCAGGATTCGTCCCACGATTCCTTCAGTCAGATTCGCTCCGGCGAGTCGTGCATCAATGCCCCCCGAGATAACTCCACTGCAGGATGCGTCCAGATTCAGCATCGAAAGAAATGGCTGAACGAGGCGAAGGTCGACATCTCGCGCGCCAATCTGAATTGTCTGACGACCTTTTTCATCCGCACGCGGTTTGAGATGAATCTGAATTCTTGCGCCGGTCGCGTCCCCGGAATCATCGGTACCAGCAAGTCCATCCAGCGGCACTTCCGGAAAGTCACTGACCACGTCATCCAGCCCGGCTGCAAGTCGAGTCGGGCGGGGAGTCGTCTTATCGCCGTTCATGCCACGTTTTGCGACCGCGTCATCGGACTGGCGATTGATCTCCGCCGTGACCTTCATTTCGGGCAACCAGCGTTCCGTGTCCATTGTGGAAAAGTAGCCATTGATGGAAGAAACGAGAGCTGCAATTTCCGGCGAAGATTCATCAGAGTCCGTTGTTGTCAGCGTCGGATCGGCGTTCAGCAGATTGGAGCCGGACTTTAGCTCCACCGTGCCGTCTTCAATTGTGATTCGAAACGGAAATCGCTTTGTCGTTTTGGCAGTATCTGACTCGCCGAAGAGTTCCGTCAGAGTGCGGTCAATATTCGTGCCGTTATCATCGGCGATCAGGCGGACATGGGGAGACTTAAGTACTAAACCTGTTCCCCGGCCTGCATTCAGAACGATGCGCCACAGCGGCTCAGTGGTTGTTGTTTTTTCGATCTCACACAGTAATGGCGCATCAGCGGCGGATTGATCTTTCGGCAAACTGCTGAGATCACGAATGCTGAGACCAGTGATTTCGACTGGCGTCCACCAGTGGACCTGAAGCTTCTGAAAGGAAACGGCCTGACCGAGCTTTGGCTGCAACTTTTTGAGAATCGTTGGTCCCTGGCCGCTCATTGAAATCACGCTCGGCGCGGCCGCGACTGCCACAGCGGTCAGAAACATCAGCTTCATCAGCCAATGTGATTTGCGAGGGGCTTTGGTGGGGCGTGGTTTAGATTCCGGCGACTCTTCACCTGAGGCGTTATTGAGAGCGACTTTTACCATGCATGCACCCTGCCTGATCGGAGAACTCTGCCGAGGCCTCTGCAGAACTGCATCCGGCCTGCCGCGTCGGGTTAAATAAACACCGTAACAACGCGCAGCAGCGGACACAGAATCCACGGTGATGATCGACCAGTCGACCAGCGAACAGCCAGTTTCCACCGGCAGCATCGGCCAGTCTTCCCTGCTTGCCTGACTCGAGTAAAGCTGTGACGATTTCGGGGATTGTGCGGGGTGACTCATTGGCCATGAGAGCCGCTCCTGATACAGACGTGAAGCCGTGCAGGATGGACTGCCGCTTCACGAAACAACGGTAATTGCACTCCAGGTGCGATCAGTCAATCAGGCGAGCAATCGCATTCCAGACTACGTTGAGTCCTGGATAAATCATGATCACCAGGAACAACAGGGAAGCGATTAGAGAGTACTTTGCGAGTCGACTGCGTCTGCGGGCGAGATGCACCGTCGCTCCACAAATGCCAAGAGACGTTAATGAGGCAATCGCGTGCCTCCAGTAATCAACGGCACCACGAGCTGTGAGATCCTTGACTCCAGCCAGTTCAATCACAGACGCAACCAGCACCAGCAGGTAAATGGGAATCAGAGCCACGTTGGCGGCGATGATTGTGGTGCGGTCTCGCGAATGCTCGTCGGATCCCCTGAATCTCGCAGTTGGCGTCGCGGAAGGCAGATACGGGTTCTCCGCATCAGTCGATATCTTGTCGTTTGCGTGAGTCTTCGCCATGGCTTCATTTTCGATAGAAAGGGATCTCTGGCAACATCATAACCAGATCTTTTGCTTCGAACCTATCCACTCCGTCAACCTGCAGAGACTCGCCCGTTGATTATGTGGAGGATTCGCCGTATCGTCCAGGTACAGGAGACCAATATGAAAACAACAATCCCAATCGCGATCGTTTTACTGGCCTGCGTTTCTTCGTCTGCTCTTCATGCGGAGGAACCTCTGAAAATCAGTGGCAAGACGATGGGGTCGTATTATGCCATCGTAATTGATTCACCAGGCAGCGCTGATGGGGAGCGATTGCAGAAAGAGATTGAAGAAAAATTTGCCGAGATCAATCGGCAGATGTCGACGTGGGATGAGTCATCACAGATCTCAGAATTCAATCAATCAAAGTCCACGGAATGGTTTGAAGTGGGGGCTGACTTCGCGGTTGTCGCACAGGAAGCGAAACGACTGCACGTGGTGACTCAGGGAGCAATGGACGTTACGGTTTCGCCTCTGGTGGATCTGTGGGGGTTCGGGAAGAACAAACGACGAAAGCTGCCGACGGAAAAAGAGATTGAGGCGGCTCTGAAGTTCGTCGGTATGCAGCATGTCGAAGTGCGTCAGGATCCCCCGGCCATTCGAAAAAACATTCCCGAGATTCAGGTCAGCTTTTCTGCTCTGGCCCCCGGTTACGCCGCAGATGAAGTGTGCGATATTCTGCGATCTCATCAACTGAAATCTTATGTTGTTGACGTGGGCGGTGAAAATCGAGCGGGTGAAGCCAAAGCCAGCGGCGACGCATGGCGACTGGGTGTAGAATCTCCGCTGGGCGGCCTTCATAAAGTCGTGGAACTTACCAATCAGTCGATCGCGACTTCGGGCGACTATCGCAGCTTCTTTATGGCCGGTGGTAAGAAGTACTCGCATGTTTTGAACCCCAAAACAGGTCGACCGGTGGAGCATCCTCCGGCCAGCGTTTCGATCATTCATGAATCGTGCATGACAGCCGATGGGCTCGCCACCGCGATGATGGTGCTTGGTCCGGAAAAAGGCATTGAACTTGCCAAAACTGTAGGCGTCGACGTCATGTTTCTGGATCTTACACAGGATGGCATGCTGACCGAGCAGAGCATTGGTGCTTTTGCTGCGGAACAGACGACTCCAACGAAGAATCCGTGAGATGAAAGCCAGACCGTGTCAGAACAAGCGACTGTCGATGGGGCGGGAGAGATAGCAGCCTGGCAAAGCGTGGATGGTCGACCGAGAACGATCGCTATTGGCGTCATTCGATTAATGGCGACGCTGTGTCTGGCTGCGACAGCTCTCAGCTTGTTGGCTCATTATTGGTGGCTGGCCGATTTGATTGCCAATCTGCGAGTTCAATTGATCATTGGGCTGATCTTCTCACTTGTGTGTATTGTTTGCGTACGGCAGAAACAGCTTGCGGTCTGCGTGATACTGGCTTTGATCTGGCACTGTTCATGGATCACGCCATATGTGTTTGCTCCTCAAAAGCCGATTGGTGTTCGTCCGTTGAAGATCTGCACTGTGAATGTCCTTACGCAGAACTCGCAACACGATAAGGTCCTTGCGGTTTTGAAGACTGCGGACCCGGATGTGTTTGCCGTTCTGGAACTGGGGACATCGCATGAATCTCGCTTCATCGAAGAACTGAGCGATCTCTATCCTTATCGAATCACACAGCCCAGTGACAACGGGAACTTCGGAATCGGCCTTTGGTCGAAGATGCCTCTTCAGGATGAGACGATTTTTAATCTGACAGTTCCACTGGTGTCGTCGATTTCAGCAAAGGTGAGCTGGGAGGGACAGGTGGTTCGGCTGTTTGCAACACATCCGATTCCTCCAATCAACTCGCGATACTTTCAGGCCCGCAATCGGCATCTGGAATTGCTGGCGGAAAGAATCCGGAAGGAAAGCAAGAACACAGAAGAGGCCAGTACAGTGGTTGTTGGCGATCTCAACTTGACGCCGTGGTCACCGTGGTATCGAAAGTTTCTTAGGGATTCGGAAATGGACGACTGTGTTCATGGCGATCGCATGGCGTCGCTAAGTCCGACTTGGTATCGCTGGCCCAAGTTTCCATTTGGACTGGTCCTGGACCATGGTTTTTGCAGTGGGACGCTTGTCTGTTCAAGTCGAAAAGTGCTGGAGGACATCGGATCTGACCATCGTCCGGTCCTGTTGGAGTTCATTCGGTCTGAGGAATCTTCGCATCAGGAAGTCGAGAATCTGGAGAAAAAGTGACTGGCAATCCCGAAGTCTGCCGATAAGATGCCCCGTCCCTCGCACGGGGTAAGAGCCTGTGCGACTTAACACCCAACAAATAGCGATCGCAGACCATCGAAAAACACGATGCCTGCAATTAATACACTGTCGCGGGGTGGAGCAGCCTGGTAGCTCGCGAGGCTCATAACCTCGAGGTCGTCGGTTCAAATCCGGCCCCCGCCACTTAACCTCATGAACTTCTCTTTGTAGAATTCATGAGGTTTTTTATTGGTCTTTTCCTGCTGAAACCTGCTTTCAGGTTACCTGCCGTTGGTCGGCAGTGCGGCTCAAATCTCAGCACAAAAGGGGAATGCTACGGGGGATGCCCCCGTGAACATCCCCTTTTGGCTCCTTGCAAAAGGGCTGATGTGATGCCGCGACTCTTTCACCGACCACCTAAATATTCTCTCCATAAATCAACGAAGCAGGCGGTCGTTTCCTTGCATGGGAAACGAATCCACCTCGGGCCATATGGCTCCCCGGAGAGCCATCGCAAGTATCAGGAATTCCTCCGCTCCTGGGAAACGGAACGCAACCAGCGGCCGGATCCGAACCCTGCTCCTGCCAAACCGAACGTGGCGGCTGTTACGCCGACCAAGCTCCGGGAAAAGCGATTTGCAGGCAGTCCACTGACGATCAACGAACTGGTGTTTGTCTACCGCCAGCACGCTCGCGAGTACTATCAAAAACATGGCCGAATCACCCGTGAAGCAACGATCATTGATGATGCGATCCGGTACCTGCGAAAACATCATGCGACTACGTTCTTGCACGAGTTCGGTCCTGTGGCCCTCGACGAACTTCGCAGCGGAATGATTCGTGACCTCGGCTGGTCCCGTCGTCATATCAACAAGCAGGTCAGCCGTCTCGTTCGCATGTTCACATGGGCGGCTGAAAAAGAACTTGTGGAAGCCTCCATTCCGATGGCTCTCAAGGCTCTTGCGGGGCTCAAGAAGGGTAGAACGCAAGCCAGAGAGACTCGTCCTGTTGAGTGTGTTGAGGACTCCATTGTCGAAGCCACTCTCCCTCATTTGCCGCCGATCGTTGCCGACATGGTCCGCCTTCAGAGGCTAACAGGCATGCGGCCCGGCGAAGTGTGCAGTCTCAGGCCGTGCGACGTGAACAAAACAGATGACGTCTGGCTCTACGTTCCGGACGAACACAAAACTGAGCATCACGAAAAGAACCGTGTAGTCGTGCTTGGACCACGCGCTCAGGAGCTGTTGAAGAATTACCTTGATCGCGACACTGAGAACTTCTGCTTCTCACCCTCCGAATCCGAACAGATCCGACGAGAAGCCGCAGCTGCCGCCAGAAAGACGCCACTGCGTTACGGAAACAGTTCAGGAACGAACCGAGTCCGGAACCCAAAGCGTCAGGCCGGTGATCGCTACACGACGGATAGCTATCGGCGCGTGATTCATCGAGCGTGTTCAAAAAACGCTATCGCTAAATGGGCTCCAAACCGCCTGCGGCACACCTCTGCGACGGAGATCCGCAAACGGTTCGGCTTGGAAGCCGCCCAAGTAGTCTGCGGACATGAATCCGCAAATGTGACACAGATCTACGCAGAGCGAAATCTCGATTTGGCAAAGCGAGTTGCGAGAGAAGTTGGATAAACAACCGCAGTCAGAATGCGGTTTAGAATAGGATTGTTGGGGCCAGACATTAACTGTGACGCTTTGTCAATTGTCGCGAGAGTCCCTAAGCAAGACCGGCATAGGCCGCTTGGGATGCCAACAAATACTGACGCACAAACTGATCAGTGTCGTGCAGGGCGCGACCGCGTTTGTCGTCGATCTGACTACGTCAGATCACGAGTTATAGACAGCCGTGACGAATAAGTATGATTCAGTGTTGGACGCGTTGAAGCGAAAGCCGGGGTTTCAAGTCGTTCGTGGCCAAAGATGTTGGTTGATAAAGAACCCTATGCCGAGTTGATCTGACTGGAACCATTTCGTTTGGGGTATGAGTTCCAAGCCACATGGAGCTTGCCGAAAGCATGGAAATCGATGATTGCAGGAATGAGAGATGCTTACTTCTATTGCTGCAGCCAGTTTTTCAAGTCCACTGTATTCTCAAAAGTCTATCTGAGCTCGTACCCCCCACGAAGTCGGTATGGGACACTGGATTCACTGGACCATCAGCGACTGCATGGACATAATTGAAGACCATCTTCGTGTATGGGTTCCAATACCAATTCAATCCGGCAGTGTAGTCCATGATCGTTCCGCCGCGGATAGCGGAGTCATTCAAGTCGAGGTAAGACCAGCGACCGGCGATTTCCCAGGCTCCCAGCCCGGGATCGCAGCACTTGCCATTGAAGGTCAGATTCGACTTTGGAATGACTCGGTCAATCGAGCCGGTTTTACGATCATAGGGACGATGTTCACCCGTCAAAAAGTAACCAGCCTGAGCATACACGCCGGGGAGAACCGCAGCGCCGCCACCAACCTGATTGACGACATTCATCATTGCTTCTGATTGTAAACTGACAGGACCTCGAACCCAAAGTAGTTCGCTGCCCAGCACGTTGTACGAGGACGCGTTCAGGCTACCGGTTGAGATGAAGAAAGGTACGCCATCAGAGCCTCCCGGGACTGCCTGTCCACTGGTTCCGACAGCTCCCGGTCCATTGGCCCCGACGAAGAATTCGGGGATCGTGCGGAAGGTGACCTTGTCATCCGGAGGGGCGTTAAAGAAATGACCAACACCGAGATGCAGATAGTTTCGACCGTCACTTTCCCACGACGGAACCCACGTCAGACGCTCCGCCGTTCCATATCCGCCATTAGATGACAGCGTTGCTCCAAACTGATCCTGACCTGTTCGGAATCCTGATGCCGCCCACGTCATACTAAGGTCGTCTGAGTGGTCGTAGAAGCCAATGCCAAGATGTCGAAACGGTGTGAACGGTTGAAACAACACCGAACGTTCCATGAAAGTCGTGTACCGGAAACTGCTCACGGTCTCCAGCCCGAACGGCTGCTTCCATTGACCGATGCGAACGTTGCCGAAGAAGGGTACTTTGGTTTGCTCAAGCCAAACGTCAGTAAAGGTCGGACGTCCAAAGAAACCAAAGTCCATCTGAAAGAAGTAGTTCGTCAGCTCTGTGACGCTTCCCTTTGCGGACAGGCGGGCTCGACGGAAATCAGAGCCGTCTTTGATTTCACCATACTGATTGGAACTGTTGGCGTCCTGATGAATCCAGCCTGCGTCGGCCTGAAAGACGCCGTTCACAGTGACGTTGGGGTAAGTCTTCTTTGTCGATTTCTGCTCGAACGCTTTAAACGACCTGTCGAGTTCCGCCAGCTTCTTTTCGAGTTCCTGTGTTTCTGTCAACACGGGTGCAGGAACAGAAGTTTCATGTTCACCTTCCAACATCGCGAGTTCTTCAGCGACGATACTTCGAACTATGGACTCATCAAGAACTGGCCCCGCTTCCGCTTCTGTGAACACCGCCTCCGGCTCGGTCCCGGTATAGACCCAGCCGCTGGGGGCGTGACTTCGTGCGACGTGACCTGCTGCAGAATCATCGAAAGCAGGTTCCTGTTTTCGGCTGGACTCGACACGCTCAAGTTTGCGACGCAGTTCGTCGTTGTCACGCTCCAGTCGTTCCAGCCGCTCAAGAATCGCGGTGGAGCCGGTCGAATCGTCCTGAGCGTTTGCTGGACTGGCCAGGCAGAGAACCGCGAACACAATGACGCCAATGCCCAACAATCGCGATCGGATCACTTGAACCATACAACGCGAAAATACACTGCCATCCATAGCCTGAACCTCAACCAGAGTTTGAGTCCACGAGGTCTAACGATGCCGCATGGCATATGGAGAACCTACAAGGAGACGACATTGGCGTCATATCGCGTTGCGGGCGAACGGACAGAATCAAATCCTTTTGACTCTTGTTGAGTTAATCGGATGTTTGTAGTAGTTGAATGGTACAGACCTTGTGTAACGCCTTTTCGCCTCTTCAATCGTTAGAGTCAGTGCGGTTGCAGCAACTCGTTCGGCAGAATCAGCCGATCACCGACTTGTTAAAAGTTCCGACAACTGTCGCAATCATTGCCGTCAACGGCCTTCAACCTTCAGGACCGATGAGTTGCGTTTCAGCGTTCGCAGGCACGCCCAAGCGAAAGTACCGGTCAGCAGAAGAAGACACCAAGGCATGGAAACGGAAAGTCGTTTTGTATCAAACCAGTCGCCGAAGAATTCCAGCAGGAAGCCAACAACGACGATCTGCAGCAACGTGTTGTATTCTCGGCGAAGCACATTGCGGATGGAAAACTCCAGTGTGGCGGGTGTGTAGTTCTTCCAACTGGGGATGAAAACAGGGGTTCGTTGCACCCAGATATTGAATTGCTCGCCGAACTTCGATCGCAGGAACGCTTCTTCGGCCAACATGATCCGTTCGTAGTACAACCAGAACGTCAAGGTGTACATCAACGGAAACCACCACGTCAAAGTAAAGCAGGCGAGTCCAAGGCCGATCAGAAAATTGGCAAGATAAAGAGGATGTCTGACCGTCGAGTAAATTCCGGTTGTGTTCAGCGACTCTGCAACCTGACCAGCCGTGTTCCGCCCCGATGTTCCGGCCGGAGTGTGACCTACCGTCAATGCACGAATAAACATGCCCAGACAGCTGATCCCCAGACTCACGACTTCGACACTATCAGCCGTTAAGCCATCGTGTTTGGGCGTTGGCATCGGCAACATAGCAACGACAGCACACACGACAACTGTGATCGGGAGAAAGCTCCGCCAGCGAAACAGCCAATTACCACTGTTCGTCAACTCACGCTGCAGACCCATGCTTAAAACCATCATTCTTGAGAACGTCAACGGAATTTGGGGCCAGCAGGCGCAGTGCGGCAGGCCCCGATGAAAGTGGCCGAACGCTAACGAGGCCAAGCAGATTGCTCCAGACGGTCTGGATTAATTCGAGTTTATCTGCCACCACTCATCTCCCCACCTTGTTGGCTGATTCGATAGACTTGTCCCAGTGTATTACCTTGTCCGACGGACTGTCTTGCTGGCGATTCAATGTCACGGGTTCTAGTTGTTGAAGACCAACCCAACCTCCTCAGAAGTATTGTGTCGGCAACGTCCGAGGCTGGGTTTGTCGTCAATGCGGCTTCGACGCTGAGCGAAGCGACTGAACAAATCAGGAATTCTCCGGATCTTGTAATCCTCGACATCATGCTGCCGGATGGCAGCGGACTCGACTGGCTGAAATGCCGCCGAAGTGAGAACAACGTCGTTCCTGTGTTGCTGCTAACAGCACGCGACTCCATTGAAGATCGTGTCAAAGGTCTCGACTGCGGAGCGGATGACTATTTGATCAAGCCGTTTTCGATCGACGAGCTGCTCGCAAGAGTGCGAGCACTGCTGCGTCGACGCATGGCGGAACCCCGAGATGAAGTTCGAATGCTGCAGATCCAGGACATTCATGTCGATCTGATGTCAAGAACTGTACTTCGCAATGGTCGCTCGATAGAACTTCAGCCACGGCAATTTGAATTGCTTGTCTTCCTCATACAGAATCGAAATCAGATCGTCACCCGCGAAATGATTGCTGCCAGCGTGTGGAAGCAGCCTGATGCAACATGGACAAATGTTATTGAGGTCCACATCAATCAACTTCGAAAGAAGCTGGAACTGCCCGATGCGACTCCGATTCTGCAAACAGTTCGTGGCAAAGGATACCGATTAGGAGACGCCTTGTGAAAATGCTGTCTATCCGTTGGAGGTTGTCACTTTTCTTTGCGATTGCCGTGGCAGGGATTGTCGTTGTGTTCGGGATAGTCCTGATTTTGATCACTCGCCAGCAGTTGTTGTCGCGAACGGATGCAGCATTAAGAGAAGAGCTACGTGAGATCCTTTTGGAAGTGGATTTACATCAATCCGTGGTTGATTTTCAGAAAGCCGCTCAGACTCGATTCTATCATCATGACATATATGACTTTGTCGTTGTGGATGACAACGCTTCAATTGTCTTTGTCAGTGCGGGATTGACAACGGATCAGGGAGTTCAGCTTGCGCAGAACGAGAAGTCAAAATCCATCGTTTTCGCCAGCAATCAGCTTTCCGAAACGTCAACGATTCGCTCGGCCCAATCAACGTTTCAAAGCGGATTTGGAAGTTTGCGAGTGTTCTCCGTCACGTCCCAGCAGCCGTTGCTGGATGAATTGCGAACACTTGAAACGGTTGCCGTCGGCCTTGTGCCTGTTTCACTGATCATTGCTGTTGCGGTGGGATATCTCATCGCTGGACGAGCACTAGCTCCGGTCACGGCAATTTGTGAAACCGCCAACGCGATCACAATTGACAGCCTGGATCGTCGGATTGAAGTGCCAAATCCGCACGACGAACTGGGCACACTGGCAGAGACGCTCAACTCGCTGATTGCCCGTCTGGATAGGGCTGTGAGTGAAATCAAGCGGTTCACTGCCGATGCGTCGCATGAGCTTCGAACTCCGCTGGCCGCGTTGAAATTGGAAGCCGAACTGGCTCTTCGCAGTGAACGTACACCTCAGCAATATCGTGCGGCACTGAGTGTGATTGGGGAGGAAACTAATCGGCTCTGCCGTCTTGCCGATCAACTCCTGAACCTGAGTCGCGAGGATGCGGGAGTTGCTCAGCCGATGGAAGACCGCGTTCCTCTGCACGCCGTCTTGTCCGATCTTGTTCAGCAGTTGCAGCCACGGGCCTTTCAAAAAAGCGTCTCGCTCACCGCTGACAGAATTCAGCCTTGTGAAGTGATGGGCAATGATGTCCGACTGCGTCAGGTGTTCCTCAACCTGATGGAAAATGCTCTGAAGTTCACACAGGCTCATGGCTCAGTTCGAGTCCGATGCGAGTGCCGCGACAGTTCCGTCGTCTGCAGTGTGCAGGATGATGGTACGGGTATCGCAGCCGAACATTTGCCGTTCATCTTTGGCCGATTTTATCGGGTGGATATGGGGAGAAACTGTGATTCCGGCGGTGTCGGTCTCGGCCTGTCGATCGCCCAGCGAATTGTTAGGGCGCACGGAGGAACCATTGACGTCTTCAGTGAAGTCAATACCGGCACGACCGTTGTGGTTACGCTGCCGGACAGAATGCTTCCCACTTCAATTGAGAACACTGACGATTCTGGTGCACTCTCAACGACAGTTGAGCTTTCGGAGATGACCGCGTAATGCGACGAGATGCGTCTGAGTACGATTGTCTAAGTCATCGGTTGGCCGTGGCTGTTTGTTTCATAGGCTTCACGTGGTGCGCTGGATGTGCGAAGTCTTCCGATGATAAAGCCAAAGCGTCACCGGTCGCGCCGTCAAAGACGACGTATCCCGTCACAGAGGCTACGCTCAACACGATCGAGCTGACCGAAGATGCCGTGCGACGATTGGGGATTGAGACGCAGCCGATGGCAGATCGCAGCATGCCTCGCTTTCGCACTTACGGTGCGGAGGTTGTGCTGCCGGCGGGAGCGTCTGTCATCGTTTCAGCTCCGCTCTCGGGGACGTTGACGCTTCAGAATGGGCAGGCCATGCTCATCCCTGGGCAACGGATCGAGAAGGACTCGCCAGTGCTGCAGTTGTTGCCGATGCTGTCGCCGGAGCGTGATGTCCTGACGCCGGCCGAGCGAATTCGTTTTGCCGAGGCGAAGAACACGATCGCTCAATCACAGAATGATGCAGCCGCGCAGGTGCAGCAATCGCAGGTGCAGGTTGAGGCGGCTCAGATTGCTCTCGATCGTGCGGAGCGATTGCTCAAAGATAAGTCCGGCACGATACGAACGGTTGATGAAGCCACCGCACAGCTCAAGTTGGCGGAAGCAGCTCTGGATGCCGCAAAAGCTCGCAAGGCGATTGTCGATGGCATCAAACTGGATGCGGAAGCAGGAACTCTTCAGTCCATTCCGATTGTCGCTCCGATGTCCGGAATTCTGCGAAGTGTGCAGGTTCAACCAGGGCAGATCATGGCTGCCGGGACGGCGATGTTTGAGATCATGAATGATGCGACGCTGTGGGTTCGTGTGCCGGTGTACGTCGGGGACCTCGATCGTCTTGATTTATCGGGGTCGGCACAATTGTCGGCCCCCGGTGAACGACAGTCGTCGCATCCTGTGAACGTGAAACCTGTCACTGTTCCGCCGACAGCGCAGGTTTTGGCATCGACGGTGGATGTGTATTACGAACTGCCGAACGATGGCTCCAAGTTTCAGCCAGGGCGACGCTTGAGTGCTCAGATTCGCATGAAGGGCGAAGCAACAACGCTGGCCGTGCCGTGGTCGGCCGTGTATCTCGACATTTATGGCAACCAGTGGGTTTATGAAAAGACGGGCGATCGGACGTTTGTTCGTCGACGGGTTGAAGTGGCTTTTGTGGCAGACGGCTGGGCCGCATTGAATCACGGGCCTAGTGTCGGAGCTTCGGTCGTGACAGCGGCAGTGGCCGAACTGGCTGGGACGGAATTCGGTTTTGCGAAGTGACGACTGGACCGCTTTTAGTGTCGCAGAGTTCGTGAAAACTCTGACTCTTCCTCTTCGCAGACTCAATCCGAATTCTTACGAATCCGGCAGTGTGAGACGCATCGTCGCAGAATGGTTCATTGGAGTTCACAATGAGTTGGCTGATCGAGTTAGCACTACGAATGCGAATCGCCGTTCTGGCGCTGTCGGTCGTGCTCATTGTGGTGGGACTTCGGCTGGTTCCATCAATGCCGCTGGATGTGTTTCCGGAATTCGCTCCGCCGTACATAGA